>JAABUN010003132.1_pt1 | contig 26709 bp, 24 predicted proteins | sample 5559311 | NCBI WGS metagenome assembly JAABUN01 (sample SAMN10711877, study PRJNA513370) | rock metagenome | isolation source: Antarctica rocks | place: Antarctica: Victoria Land, Siegfried Peak sud
CGAGCCTCCGACCCTGACTTTCGGCATGTGTCGCGCCATAGCGCAATACAGCGGACATCGCCACCGGCGAGGCATTATACGAGTCATCGTAGACGACGATATCGTCCCGTAACTTGTAGACCTCGCCGCGAAGGCCCGTGCGCTTCAGGCGAGCTAATCCAGCGGCGCACTCCTCTAGTGAAAGACCCAAAGTCAGCGCACCACCAATCGCCCCCAGCAACGGCGACATCAGATGTGTCCCAAAAGCCGGCGTCCGCACCTCAGCAGACTTCTCTCCATAGTTGACCGTAAAACGAAGACCGTCTTCGCGCTCCTCGACCTCCGACGCCCACAGGTCTGCCTCGCCCTCTCCAGTGAAGGCGATACTCTTTCCAAAGCTCCGGCCCGCACCACGCGCCGCATCCGGAACGTCGTTCGGGTAGACGAACGCACCATCTTTCGGCAGACACATCGCCAACTCGCCTTTAGCCGCCGCGAGGTCTTCGATGGAGCCGAAGGAATCCAGATGTACCGGCGCAATTGCAGTGAGAATACCGACCCTCGGGGGAGCCACACCGCACAAATGCTTGATGTCGCCCGCGTGGGTCGCTCCCATCTCAAGGACCAGTATCTCCGTGGCTTCTGGGGCGGCCAAGACCGTGAGAGGAAGTCCGATCTCATTGTTGAAGTTCCCCTCCGTTGCCGAAACCCGCTTCCCAGCAAACCGCAGAATAGTAGCGAGCGCGTCTTTGGTGGTCGTTTTCCCCACGCTGCCGGTGATTCCCACCACAAGCGGAGAATTGTCCGCTTCGAGGTTCCAGCGGGCTAGTTTGGCGAGTGCGGACTGGGGATCGTCGACAACCAGCGTTGGCACGTCGAGAGGTTGGCTCGCTACGGTAGCGGACGCACCTCGTTCGTTTGCATGGGAGGCGTAATCCGTGCCATCGGTCTCTCCGGTTAGTGCGAAGAACAGGTCTCCGTCGCGCACTGTTCGGGAGTCCACGTTCACGCCAGTTACCAGGGTGTCGCCGTCGCCACCGACGAGTTTTGTCTCGATTACCGAGGCGATCTGCGCGAGGGTCGCCTGTCTCATTCTGTTGAGCTCGCGTTTTTGTCCGGTCGGACGTTAAAGTACTTGAGGGTAAATTCCGTGACTTCGGCGAAGGCAGGCGCCGCGACTCGTTCGCCCCAGATAGAAGTCTGGGGTTCGTCCACCACGATCAGAGTGACATACTCCGGGTCGCTGGCGGGAGCGAATCCTATAAAGGATGCGGTGTATTCGTCACCGTAGGTTCCGGTGGCAGGATCTACTTTCTGGGAGGTGCCGGTCTTACCGGCCACTGTGTAACCGGGGATTTGGGCGTGAGTACCCGTACCCTTCTCTACTACGCTCTGAAGCATTCCGCGCACTATACCGGAGGTCTCTTCGCTTATCACACGGTCGCCAGACGCTGAGGTACCGGCGGTTTCCGTTATTCGGGGATCGACTGTGAGGCCGCCGTTGGCTAGCGTGGCGTAGGCGGTAGCCAGTTGGATCGGGGTTACGGATACTCCCTGTCCTATAGGGATGTTTCCGATAGAGGAGCCACTCCAGTCCTCGAAGCTCGGTGAGTTCCCGGCGCTCTCGCCCCAGAGGTCGATGCCGGTCTTTTCACCGAAACCGAAGCTCTTAGAATATTCATCTACCTTCTCTCCGCCGAGTTCTTGGGCGATTTGGATGGTTCCAACATTGCTCGACTTTTCCAGGATGTCCTGCGGGTACATGGTCTCGACCTCATGCGGCACCGAATCGTTCACGACTCGGTCGGCGACGAGGATGTTGTCCGGCACAGTGAAAGCATCGTCCGGTGACACAGCACCTTCTTCCAGAGCGGCGGCGACCGTAAACGGCTTGAATGTCGAGCCGGGCTCGTAAGGGTCCGTGAGCACCCGATCCCTCTGAAGCTCGGCATCGGTTGAGGAATAGTCGGCGTTGTCATAGCCGGGAGAATTCGCGAGAGCCACTACCGAACCATCGTCGACGCGCATCACGAGCCCGAGGGCGCTCTTGGCCTCGAATTCATCCATCGCGCTCGACAGCGAGTTTTCGAGTTGCTGCTGGACGGCTACATCTATGGTGGTTTTCACATCGTCACCCGCACTCAGCGTTCCGTCGTATCGAGCTTCCACTCCACCAAACGATTCGTCGTAGTCCCCGAGATGGCCGACCACGGGACTTGCTAGGGTGCTATCAGGGTAGACGCGCTCGGCGGTGGGGGTCGAATCTATTCCGGGGAGTCCAAGTTCCATGACACTCGCCGCAGATTTCGGGTCCACAGTTGCTACGACGCTGTATCCACCTGGCTTTCCTTGATTGTCCGGCTTGCGAAGCGCGGATTCTATCTTGGCGGCGCTTAGACCGGATGGTTCGCCGATTTCCTCGTGCAGCGTGCGTGCTGTCTCGGAGGGATCTTCGATCTGGTATGGCGTAGCGATGATCTTGCGGGCTTCGAGACTCGTGGCGAGTTTGCGACCGTCGGCGCTGAGGATGTCTCCCCTCTTGACAAAGGTTTGCTGCGCGACGCGCGTTACTCCAGGTTCGCTGGCTACCGCGTAACGTGATGATTCACTGAGGCTCAAGTACGCTGCCCGCGCTCCGAGAAGTACGCCCGCTACCGCCACGACTAGCATGAACGCTTGGATCCTCGTCCGTCCGATAGCGGGTTGAGGGTCGGAACTCCGTGAATGCCCGCCAACGGCAGACCGGCGAGCGCGATGGCTGGCGAACGGCACGATCGTCCCCGAGCGTCGCGTGCTATTCCGAGCTCTCCGAGCCCCCCCGTTCCGGTTTTTGTGCTTCATCCTCCCCATCCTTACCGTAGACTTTCAAATCGTTGCTTGCGGGTTCCCGCATCTGGAGTTCGTCACTGGCTAGCGGTTGGACCCTCCCCGGAGCCGAAAGCTTCGCCACCTCTATATCGAGCCGCTCCTGTTCAGCCTGAGCGTTATCGGCTCGTTCCTGGAGAGTCGCCGCCCGATCACCGAAGTCCGCCGCGACCGTGTGTAGATAGACGCTCCCCAGCATCAGCATCACAGGCATCAGAATCAAAACCATCACCTTGCACCGTCGCAGAACCTCCTTCCGGGAACGACCCGGCGACCGCTTGGGAGATCCATCCGGCGGATGCCCAGGACGCTCCACCGGACGCGGAGCCTGCGGCAACACGTATCGAACGGTGTTCCGATCCCACCTCGGAGCAGCCATCAGCTATCCCTCAAAGCGTCCGCGAGCGGCTCCTCCGTCCGAACCGCGCTTCTGAGCCGCGCCGAACCGCTGCGAGGATTAGCCTCCAATTCCGCCGCCGTCGGCGTCAGGACTTTACCCTTGCGGAAGATCGGAGCTTCTCCGCACACACAGACCGGAACCTCCGGCGGGCAGACACAGCGTCCCGCCCGATCCGCTATGAACCTCTTTATCAAGCGGTCCTCGCCGGAATGAAACGTGATCGCCACGAGTCGACCGCCGGGTTTGAGCAACCGCTCCGCAGCATCGAGAGCCCTCATCAACCCGCCAAGTTCATCGTTCAGATACATCCGCACCGCCTGGAAGACACGCCGCGAAGGATTGCCCCGCCGCTTCGTCCAACCCAGAGCATCGCGAACTGCCTCCGAGAGATCCAGAGTCGTAGACAACGGACGCCGACGCAGAATTTCCCCAGCCACTCGCCGCGCCGCGCCACGAGAAACATCCCCAAAATCGGATAGCATAGCGGAGATCTCATTCTCATCCGCCGAGTTCAAAAACTCCGCCGCCGACTCCCCGCTGTTGGGATCCATCCGCATATCCAAAGGGCCTTCGTTGACATAGCTGAAGCCTCGCTCCGACGCATCTATCTGAAAGCTAGACAGACCGAGATCGAAGAGGATCCCATCCACTAACTCTCCGTCTTCGACCATCCGGTGCAACACATCGTCGTACGTTCCCCGCTTGAACTCGAAGCGTTCGTCGGATGCGAGATCCCGAACTCGCTCAACAGCTTGAGGGTCCCGGTCGATACCAACCAACCGCCCACCGGTCCCGATCTCTTCGAGAACCCGCCGGGAGTGACCACCGCCGCCGAACGTCGCATCCACAAAGGTATCGCCCTGGGCCGGACGCAGAGCCTCTACAGCTTCCTCTAGCATCACCGGATAATGGCCCACCGTCATCACCCGCCAAAGTCCCGACCCGCGAACTCCTCGACAATCTCTGAGAAGGAATCATCGGCCTCACCGAGATATCTGTTCCACTCTGTGGTGTCCCAGATCTCCAACCTGTCGTCGACCCCCGTGATCGTCACGTCCTTACTGAGCCCCGCGTATCGGGCGAGCTTCGAAGGCAACAAAACTCGACCCTGCCGATCCAACGTCGCCTCGAATGCCATCGAGAAGAACATACGTGAGAGCTGCCTTCCCTTTGCCGTGAGATCCGCATTGGCCTTAACGTTCGCCTTGAATGATGCCCACTCCTCCGGCGGGAAAGCGAAGAGACAGCGATCCACACCCTTCGTTACAACGATGCCCCCGTCGAAATATCCGCGGAGTCGGGAAGGTAGAGTCAACCGCCCTTTCTCATCCAGACTGTGCTCGTACTCTCCTAAAAGGGCCAGGATTACCTCCTCCCATTACACTCCACTTTGACCCACGGCTTCGCAAATTCTCACATATAGCAGGTAAAACCGCAACGCAGCTCACTTCACTCGTGTCTCCAAAACCCCAAATAACCGTGAAATCGGCCTACTATCCCTACACCCCAGGGCAGAGGTTCCCTGTTGAAATACTGATTTCACGGTCTATTTAGCAGAGTTGTCGGCTGTGCGGGATGGTAGCTATTTGGCATATGTGGGGTATCGATTGACCGATAGGCTAGATGTTGGGGATATAAGAATTAGTTGCTGAAAATGAGGGACTTTTGCCTGAATCCGGCGTTTTTTCGCAAATCGCCCAAGTTGATCTGTGCAATGAAGGGTAATTCTGGGTGGGCCCACCAGGACTCGAACCTGGGACCGTCCGATTATGAGTCGGATGCTCTAACCAACTGAGCTATAGGCCCGCGCACGGTACCGGACGTTGTCCGGTGGCTCCTCTGGTAGGACTCGAACCTACAACCCTTCGATTAACAGTCGAATGCTCTGCCGATTGAGCTACAGAGGAATGCTATCAGCATCAAGTATAAAGGCGCGAGGGTCCGGCTTCAAGAAGGTTCGGTGGTTACGGAGCGCAAGGCTACTTCCAGGCCGCGTATCTGTAGCTGCAGGAGATCTTTCTCGTCGTAGTCCGCAGTATCGCGCTTGGCGCGTTGGCGGCTCAGGACCGCGAGGCGCAGCCAGGTCTCTCGCAGCGCGGTCTCCGAGGGATACAGTCGCTCTCCTTCGGCAGAGAGAGCGGCTACGAGATCCATGAGCGGGCGAACGCGCTCATCGCCCAGGAAGCCCGCCAGGTCATCGCCAGGATAATCTTTGAGCACCGTAAAGAGCTGCCGTTGGTCGTCGTTCGCGAAGTCCTCGGGAGTGAGGTGTAGTGGTTCTTGAAGCGTGGGTGCGTAGACCCCGTCTTTGAGGGGGGTAGCAGCGAGGTCTGGGCGAGACAGAATCAGAGCCAGCAACTCGCGGCCCGCTTGCAAATGCGGATTGGATGGCGCGGGACGGCTGCGTCGGGTCTCCGAGCCCGTTCCTTGCGGAGCCAAGCTGGCGTTCTTGAAGACCTCAGGGCCGACACCAAGAGCCTCGGTCGCTATGCGGACAGCCTCACGGTGAAGGACGGGATCGGAAATCTCACGCACGAGCTGGCGGATCTCGGGTACAGCTCGGGACCGATCCATCGCTTCCGCCCCCCGCGTGCGCTCCACGATACGTCGGATCCCATACTCCAATATAGGCATTGCGTCACCGAGCAACACCTCGAATTCTTCTGGCGAATGTTCGAGCAACCAGTCCGCCGGATCTTCGGACAACCTCAATACACGCAGGTCCAACTTAAGCTCTGAAGCTGTCGCGGCGGCCCGTTCGATAGCCTTCTCTCCCGCCGCATCTGGGTCGAAGAGAACGTAGATCTTGTCAGCGTATCCACTCAATGTACGCAAGTGCGCCGGTGTCGTGGCCGTACCGAGCGTCGCCACAGCGTTCTTTATGCCCGCCTGATACAGCATCAGGACATCGGTGTAGCCCTCGACTACCAGAGCGGCACGCTGCTTACGGATGGCTTCGGTAACCTGGGGAAAACCGTACAGCAAATCTCGCTTGGCGAAGATTTCGGTCTCCGGAGTATTCAGGTATTTGGGATGATCGTCGCCCATGGCGCGGGCTCCAAAGCCGACCATCCTGCCTCGCCGGTCGGAGATCGGGAACGTGATCCTCCCGGCGAACCGCTCCCGCCCACCCGATGACAACAACCCAGCCGCGTCCAACGTCGAGCGATCCAACCCAAACTTCCGAACAACCGCCGCAAAACCGGAATTCCCCCGTGGCGGCGCGGCTCCCAGTCGAAATTCTTCTATAGTAGAATTGTCCAATCCACGCTCTTTGAGGTATTTTCGGGCGGCGGCGGCATCGGCATTTTGGGAACGTAGCAGGTACTTATGATAGTAGATGGCGGCGGCGGCGAGGGCTTTATGGATATTGCGGCGGCGTTCGTTTTTCTTGCGGGCCGCTTCGGAGTCGGCGGCGGATCCTTCGTATTCCAGTTCGATCCCCGAACGTTCTGCGAGGTGCGTGATCGCATCTACGAATGAGAGGGACTTTAGTTCGGTGACGAGTTTGATCGCATCGCCTCCCCTCTGGCATCCGAAGCAATAATAGAATCCTTGATCTGGAGACACGCTGAAAGACGGTGTTTTCTCATCGTGGTCGGGGTAGGGGCAGAGACCGCCGAAGCGAGCTCCCTGGCGTTTGAGTGCGGTGAACTCCGAGGCAACCTCGACAATGTTGGCATTCTCGCGAACAGCCTCGATGCTACGCTGCGAGATCCTCACTGGTTCATCAACGCCTCGGGCGTTATCCAGTTGTCCAAAGATTTGTGGTTCATGGTGGTCCCCATCGAAGGTAATGTTACTCTACGAAGCGTGAATGTCTCGACCGATTTCAAAGGTGCTCCAAAGACCGGGTACGCGGACCTGCCGCCAGGCGTGGATTTTGAGCCAAAGGACGAGCCGCTGAGGCGCGACATCAACTTGCTCGGACGGCTCCTCGGGGAAGTCCTCGTCGAGCAAGAGGGACGAGGCATGTTTGGAGAAGAAGAGGAGCTGCGGCTACTGTGCCGCCGCTTGCGCTTCGACTACGACCCGGAGCTGGAAGAGAGACTACGGCAACGCATAGAGCGCATGAGCCCGGTGGAGCTTCAAAGGATCGTGCGGGCCTTCTCGGTCTATTTCCAACTGGTGAACATAGCGGAACGCTACCACCGCATACGGCGGCGGCGGCATTACGAATCATCGCCCGACGGCCCGCCGCAACGCGCGTCGTTGGCTAGCACGATCTCAAAGCTCAAGGATGACGGCATGAAACCCGACAAGCTTGGAGAGTTGCTCGAAGACATAAGCGTTGGTCTTGTGTTGACCGCGCATCCAACCGAGGCTATGAGGAGGAGCGTGCGGGAGCGTCACGTCCGGATTGGGAACCTGCTCGAAGATCTGGACGCGACAACACCCACGTGGAAAGAGCGGAGGCGGTTCGAGGAGCAACTATTCGAAGAAGTGACCGTACTCTGGCAGACAGATGAGTTGCGGGTTCGGAGGCCCGAGGTGGAGGGTGAGATCAACCGCACGCTGTTGTTCTTCGAGAACCCTCTTATCTCAGCCACCCTCGAAGTCTATCGGGAGCTTGAGGACGAGCTTTCCCGACAATTCCCCGACGACACGCCCGCTCTCGGTCGCGTGCTGGAGTTTGGGTCGTGGGTTGGAGGGGATCAGGACGGGAACCCGTTCGTGAAACCCGAGACGCTCTCAACCGCCCTGGATCTGCATCGAACCTTGATCTTCAAACGACATCTGGCTTCGGCGACGACGCTCGCGGCGCACCTGAGCCAGTCCACAAAACTGAGCGAGGTCTCCGAGGAACTGCGCCACTCCCTCGACGAGGATGCCTCCCTGCTCCCCGAAGAAGCCAAGCGCCAAGAGGAGACCGACCCGAACGAACTTTATCGGCACAAGATGCTCTTTATCGCCGAACGCTTGAGGCACACGTTAGCATCCCCGGCGTCCAGCGAGGCTTACGAAGCCGCGACGGATTTGCTGGACGACCTGTGGCTCGTACACCGCAGTCTGACGCGCTATGGCGGCGAACGTGTGGCGCGAGGCGCGTTGCGGGATCTCATCCGTCAGGTCGAGATCTTCGGGTTCCATCTAGCAAAACTCGATGTACGCCAGGACAGTTCTCGAATATTGGATGCCGTCTCCGAGTTGATCGAATTCAAGACGGGCGACGACCCACGTAAAATGGAGGAAGAAGATCGGGCGAAGCTTCTACGCAAGCTCTTGAGGGAACCGAATCTGGATCTCCAAGAACCGTCTGAGGCCACTTCTGAGACGAGCGAGCTACTGGAGACCTTCGAGCGCATCCGGCAAGCGAAAGAAGATTTCTCTGAGATGCCCATAGAGGCGTTCGTCCTGAGCATGGCGCGACAGGCCAGTGACGTACTCGGGGTTCAGCTTCTGGCTCGTCGGGCCGATCTTCTGCAGGTGGATGATGACGGTAAATGCACTGAGAATCATCTGCGAGTCTCGCCGCTCTTCGAGACGGTTGACGATCTCGAACGCGCCCCCGAGGTTTTGAGCAGCTTATTGGAAGATTCGTTCTATCGCTCGACGCTAAAAAGTGGTGGAGATCTCCAGGAGATCATGCTTGGATACAGCGATTCCGGTAAGGACGCGGGGTACATTTCGAGTAACTGGACGTTGTACAAAGCGCAAGGTCTACTAAGCTCCATAGCCCACGAGCATGGTGTCAAACTCCGGCTGTTCCACGGGCGCGGTGGCAGTGCGGGACGCGGCGGTGGCCCTAGCTACGACGCGATCAAAGCCCAGCCGCCCGGCACTCTGGACGGCCGAATCCGTATAACCGAACAGGGCGAGGTCATCTCTTTCAAATACAGCATGCAGGGACTCGCTCGCCGCAACCTGGATACTGTTCTCGCCGCCGTCCTTGAGGCAACTAATGAGCAGTCACCGCAAGCTCCCAAAGATTCGTGGCAGCAGGCTCTTGACGGCTTGGCCTCCAAGTCCCGCGAGTCCTACCGGGCGATGACCCACGAGGACGGGGACTTTCCACCCTTCTTCGCAGGAGCATCCCCTATCGAAGAGATCTCGCTCCTAAATATTGGAAGCCGACCAGCTCGCCGCGTGCAGTCGCCGGATGTCGAGAGCCTGCGGGCCATTCCCTGGATCTTCGCCTGGACTCAGAATCGGTTGCTGTTGCCGTCGTGGTACGGAGCCGGTACAGCGTTTGCGAGCTACATGGAGAACGAGACTCAAGCTGCGACGTTGCGCGAGATGTATCGTGAGTGGCCGTTCTTTCGGACGCTTATTGGATTCATGCAGATGGCGCTCGCCAAGAGTGATCTTCGGATAGCGAAGACCTATACAAGCCTTGTGGCGGACGACGATGTGCGCCGCCGGATGTGGGACCGAATCTCCGAGGAGCATCAGGCTTGCGTCACCGCGGTGCTGGACATCAGCGGCAACGAGAATCTCCTGGACGACAATCCGGTCTTGCAGAGGTCCATCCGGCTCCGCAATCCTTACGTGGATCCGCTTTCCTACATTCAGGTGAGCTTGCTGCGTCGACTGCGGGAACTTCCCGAGGAGGCTCCAGATCGCGCATACGCACTCAACACCCTGCTACTGACTATCTCGGGCATCTCTTCCGGGATGCTCAACACTGGCTGAGCCGATCCCGATCACTCTACGACGTTGTTCGAGGCGTGGCGGGTTCCTTGCGACCGTTCCCTTCAATTCTCATTGACTCTTCAAGCGACATTTTCCCATCTCCATCCAGAGTAACCGTCCAGTAGCTACGCTCAATGCAACCCGCAAGACAGTCCCCGGAACCCTCCGAGAACACATAGGTCTTGGAGCCCTTCTTCGAGCGTTGTTTCAGCACGATATCGTCGCCGTCACCCCGGATACGATTCGGTTCCGCATAACGAACCTCCTTGCTAACCGACTCTATCTCCCCGGCGAGGGACTCAGTATTGAGTGGACGCTCGAAGGTGAGCAGGAATATTTCCGGCGGATAGGTTCCATCGGTTGGCGAAGTCGCCTTCACCGCTTCGATGTTGTATTCAGCTAGTAAATCGTCCAGGCCCGAGTTGCCCGTCTCGACCTCGCCTTCCGACCACCCCTCACGCCACGATGCCTCCTCTGTCAGACCGACCAACAACTCGTTCAGAACGAAAGTAGGACGGGCGTGTATCTCTTTCAGACGCGGGTACTCCTCGCGGATGCTCCGAAGCTCGTCCTCGATCCTCTTGGTCTTCGCACTGGATATTTCAGGCTCCCGCGACTGGCGGGAAGCCAGCACGATCGCATCTTCAGAAACTCCTCTATCCATTTCGTCACCCGTCGACTCCATCGTCGTCTCCGATGATTTTTCGGCCACGGTCTCTGGTGCAGTGGAAGCTTTCTTGCTACCAGCGGCTTTTTTGTCCTCTTCCGTGGCTGTCCCGCCACATCCGACTGACAGGATCAAGACGATCAGAATGGACAGCATTCCACCGTATTGGGCTCTCCGCATTAAAGTTTCCTCCTAGCCAAAATTTACGTCGCTTCTCGGCAAAAACAGCCTGCGATAAGTCGCCGTCGCGTACCGATCCGTCATTCCGGCTACGAAGTCTATGGTCTCTAGAACGGGATCCGGATCACTCGCCGCCCGCTCCTCAGAATGCTCCAGATAGTACTCGAACAACGCCGTCACAACCCCCGCCGCCTTCTCGCTCTCACGAGAACGTGGATTCCGATACACATTGGCGAACATCCAGGTTCGCAGCTCCATCAAGGCTTCGTAGACCTCGCCCGATAGCTTAATCTTACCTTCAGCCTTAGACATGAGGATCATATCCCGCACCAGCCTGTCTATCCTGTCACTCGTGTTTCCACCCAGTACCGAGAGCGGCTTTTTGGGGAGATCTTCCTGCAAAACCACGCCTGCCCTCAGTGCATCGTCCACATCGTGGTTGACATAGGCTATGCGATCCGCAATCCGCACTATCTCCCCTTCCCGAGTAACAGGATAACCTTTCCCTGAATGGTTAAGTATCCCATCTCTAACCTCGTAGGTGAGGTTTAGCCCTTCACCGTCTTTCTCAAGATGGTCCACGACTCTGAGGGAGTGTTGGTTGTGGCGGAAGTTTCGTCCAAGAGGCGCGAGGACGCGAGCGATAGCTTCTTCACCAGTGTGGCCAAAGGGCGTATGGCCGAGGTCGTGGCCGAGTGCGATGGCTTCGGTCAGGTCTTCGTTCAGGTCCAGGGCACGGGCGATGGTGCGGGAGATCTGCATCATCTCCAGCGTGTGGGTTAAGCGGGTCCGGTAGTGGTCACCGTCGGGCGAGATGAAAACTTGAGTTTTGTGCATCAGGCGGCGAAAGGCTTTAGCGTGGATGATGCGATCTCGGTCCCGTTGGAAAGGCATGCGAACATCGTCCGGTGGCTCGGGTCTCATACGTCCCGCGCTGCTCTCGCAGGCCCAGAGGCTCGCGCCGTCGGTCATGCCGGTCGAGCGCTGGCGTGGGAGGTTGACGCGCCGGGCGCGTGGGCGAAAAGGTGCGCCCGGACCACACGCCGGACGTTCTCGTCCAGACCGTCGGACGGGGCCGTTCGGATCTGGCTCTGGGACAACACGCCCAGGCGGGCGAGAGTAGCCAGGGCAAGCGGAAAAGAGTCGGTGGAAGCTGTCCGACAGCCATTGCACAAGACCCCGCCCATCGAGGGCGCGTAGTATGGGGTGCCCGCGCTCTCCGGCGGAGACTCGCAGTTCAGGCAGGCATCTAGCTGCGGAGCGTAACCGGCGAGCGTGGAGAGCTTGAGTCCGAAGGATGCCTCTACGGCCACGAACCCGGAGTCTCGGCTTTCTAGTGAGTCTAGACCGTGATAGAGCACGTTGAAGATGCGGCGGTCGGGTTCACCGCCCCCGGCGAAGGCTCGAACCGCTTTCACCATCCCGCCAGCCGCTTCAAAGCGCGGGAGATGCTCCCGGACGTTGTGGAAGCTGCGCAGGACTTCGGCCTGGGTTACGGTGTCCAGCGAGCGGCCAGCGTAGGCCTGGAAGTCCACGCAGGAGAGCGGTTCGAGGCGGGCTCCGAATCGGGAGCGGGTGCGTCTGATGCCTTTTGCTATGCCGGAGATCAGGCCCGCGTCCAGCGTGTAGAGATCCAGTATGCGGTCGGCTTCTCCGTAGCGGATCGAACGCAGAACTATCCCTTTACTCCTGTAGACCGCCATCCTCGGCCTCCTTCATGATGTCCACGCTCCCGCTCAACCCAAGCCGCGAAGCACCAGCGTTGAGAATGTCCAGCGCGTCCTGCAACGTCCGAATACCGCCGGAAGCTTTGACCGCGAGTCCTTCGGGGGCTTCCTCGCGCAGGATGGCGACATCGGCGGCGGTCGCGCCCATCGGGGCGAAGCCAGTCGAGGTTTTGATGAAATCCGCGCCGCTGGAGGCGACGATCTGGGTAGCGAGCTTCTTCATCTTATCGTTGAGGTAAGCGGTCTCGATGATGACCTTCACGACCACGTCGTTAAGGCCATTGTTCATGGCGACGACGCTGACTTCCTGGTTGACGCTCGCTAGCTCCTCGGCGACGTAGTTGAAGTCCCCGGAGAGGAAACGAGAGAGGTTCATAACCACGTCAAGCTCCGACGCGCCGTGCGTGATCGCATCCCGTACCGCCGCAGTCTTGATCGCCGTGGAATCCGCCCCGAACGGAAAGGAGATCACCGTCGCAACCTTCACGTCTACACCCCGCAACTCCCTAGCGGCGAACGGAACGTAACACGGGGGTATGCAGACCGCCGCGAAATGATAGTGAGCGGCCTCCTCGCAGACACGTCCGATGTCCTTCTCCCGAACGTCCGGCTTGAGGAGCGTGTGATCCACGGTCTTTGCGAACTCTCGTACCCTCATGCCCACGTATAGGTCTCCTCGCTAATATCCAACAACCCGGCCATTATAACCCCAGCCGCTCAAGGAACTTGGTATCACTTCGCCAACCTGGACTTACCTTCACCTTCAGATCGAGGTATATACGAGTGCCGAGTAGTCGTTCTACATCGTGGCGGGCTTCGGTGCCGATCTGCTTAATGGTCTTACCGCCCTTGCCCAGCACGATCATGCGCTGTGTGGCTCGTTCGACGTGAATGATTGCGTAGACAACAGTGACGTTCTCCTTGCGTTCGACTTCGTCGATTTCAACCGCGACCGCGTGCGGGACTTCCTCGCGCAGCGTGTTGAGCGCCTTCTCCCGAACGTACTCCGAAAGAATCATGGACTCCGGGTAGTCGGTTACGGAGCCTTCGGGAAAGTATCGCGGACCGGTCGGTAGAAGATCCACGACAGCGTCCATCAAAGGCTCGACATTCAATCCCGTAGTCGCGCTTAGCACGAAGATCTCGCGCCATTCCCCAAGCTCCGAGATGCGATCGATTATTGGTAGCGCGGCTTCACGGCTTGCCAGGAGATCCGCCTTGTTCACACACGCGATAGCCGGTGTGTCGGACCTCACGACGAGATCCGCAACGTACCGGTCACTGCTACCCACGCCCTCAGCGGCTTGAGGCGCGTCGAAGAGCACGACCACAGCGTCGGATTCATTCAGACTATCGAGCACCTGGCGCTGCATCCGGGACCGCAACGTGTCGCGGGGCTTCTGCGACCCCGGAGTATCAACGAAGACGGCCTGATATCCGGGGCCGTTCTTGACACCCCGGATCGGGCTTCGCGTAGTCTGCGGCTGTGAGGAGGTTATGGATATTTTCTGACCAACGAGCTTGTTGACCAAAGTGGACTTACCAACGTTCGGACGCCCAACCACAGCCACGAAACCACTCCGCAAATCTCCGTTCACCGCGAAGTCCCGCGCCGCGCTCATAGAACCTCAGGTCCGAAAGAATTAGGCAGGATCTCCTCGAAGGGCAGACTCCTCATACCGGACTCCTCGTCAGGATCTTCGACAACGACCACCTCGCACCCGAACTCTCGCAGCACCTGTCGACAGGCTCCACACGGGAAGCAGGGCGCGGCATTTGGGCTCGAAACGGCCACGAGCTTTATGGTGCGGTCTTCTGGATCGTCGAGCGCCATGCGGGCGGCGGCGTTACGCTCGGCGCAGATGCCGAGTCCGTAGGAAGCATTTTCGACATTGCATCCAGGGTGGATGCTGCCTTGAGTCGTGAGTATCGCTGCTCCAACGTGGAACTCACTGTAGGGCGCATATGCGTTTTTGGCCGCGGTGCGGGCTGCGGCCATGACTTTCCCAAGTTCGTCCACGACGCTCCTCTCTACAGCAGTTGAAAGACGGCTACGGCCACCAGAGAGCCTAGCACGGCACCGGCGGCCACTTCGAAGATGCCGTGAATACCACCCTCGATTCGACTCTGGCACACCAGCAACGCCATGAGCAGTGTGATCGCCGAGATCAGACCAGCGTAGCTCCCAACCCCCGAATCCGCCGCGATGAAGCTCGCCGCCACCCACGCCGCGAAAGAGACGGCCGCATGCCCCGATGGCATCCCTCCCCGGAAAGACCTCGGCGATCGCGTCAACGCCTTCGCGAGCAACGTCCCGAGCGTCGCCAACCCGAGAGCGATCACTGTGAGATGACCAGGCCATGTCCGTACCCGCTCAAGGGTCGCCAAAGACAACGGGCCAAGGTTATCGGCCAGGATCAAATACCCAACCAGAACCGCCCCGACGCTCGACACCAACACAGCCCCCGCCGAAACATCCTTAGCAAGTTTGGCGAGCGGATGATATTCCTTTGTCACCAGATCAACCGCAAACTCCAACGCCGTATTCAGCATCTCAGTCACAAACACCAACATGATAACCAGGATAAGCGCCGCCAACTCCAACGCTCTGACATCCAGAAGAACACTCCCTACCAACACAAAAACACTCACGACAACATGTATCCGCATGTTGCGCTGCGTCCAGAACGCGTACACGAGCCCCCGGTAAGCGTGCTCAAAACTGCGAGTGATCCCCTGCTGGTTCCCCTGGGACTGCACGGAAGACTTGCCTTCCATGGGAGGCTTACTCTTCGTCAACAGAGACTATCCTCATGATCTTTTCTTGTATTTCCGCCATCTCGGTTCCCTCAAAGTCTTCCCCGTGATCCATACCGCTCAAGTGAAGCGTGCCATGTACCACAAGTTCTTCGATACCCATCTCGGGCAGCACGGATTCAGGTGAAATAACGATCTCCCCGACCATCTCACCGTACACTCCATCCACCTCGAAACTCAGCACGTCTGTAGGCTGATCTTTATCCCTAAACTTCACGTTTAGTTCCTTGATTTGGTCTGAGCTTACCAGAGCGACTGAAACCTCTCCTACACGGTGAAGGTCGAAGCCGCGTTCGTCGAATGAGGCGGCGCAAAGTTCGGTGGCTCTTTGGGCGGTGAGTTCTCCGCCTCCGAGAGTGTCAATGACGGCTACGGAGAACGGTTTGTCTTCAGGTGTGGGTTTCATGGCACGCGCTCCGTCTGGTTGGGTAGGGAGTCGGTTTTCGAGTGGGGTTTAGGGGTCTGAGTTTTTTTTTCGGCGGACGCCGGGCCATCAGGGTATTCGATCCGGGGTCCCAGGAATCCGACCATAGATTCGCGGATAGCATCTCCCGCCTCATGGATCTCGTGCATAGTGAGAGCGCATTGATCGAACTGACCGTCTTCGAGCTTATGCTTTATCGTGTCGGTAACCACATCCTCGATGCGTTTGGGCGTTGGTTTCGGCAAGGCTTTTACCGTGGCTTCCACGCTATCAGCGAGCATGACGATACCGGCTTCCTTGCTCCGAGGACGGCCGCTAGAGTAGCGGAATTCGGATTCTCGGACCTTCTCACCTTCTCCGGCTTCTTCAACGGCTTTACGATAGAAATATTCGATACGGGTCGAGCCGTGATGTTGGGCGATGATCTCCAGGATCTCCCTGGGAAGGTTCCAGGCTCGGCCAATCTCCAGCCCGTCCTTAACGTGGCGTTTGATGACGCGAGCCGAGAGTGCGGGTGACAGGGCGTTGTGCGGGTTGACCTGCCCTATCTGATTCTCCACAAAGTACCCAGGATGCTCCATCTTGCCGATGTCGTGGTAGTAAGAACCGACTCTTGCGAGCAGCGCGTCAGCCCCGATACGCTCGGCGGCGTTCTCAGCGAGCGTACCGACCTGCATGGAGTGAGCGAAAGTACCGGGCGTTTTCTGCAGCAACTTGTGGATCAACTCGTTTGTGGGGTTCGACAACTCCAGAAGTTTCATCGGCGTAAGAAGGTTGAATGCACTCTCGAACAACGGTAGTAGGACCATAGCTAGCATCAGGGAGAGCAGGCCATTACCCATGCCTTTCACGCCTTGCCAGACCGCAACCGGAAGGCCCGAGCCGCCGACAAGACTGACGGCAAAGGTTACGACAGCAGTTACCAGAGCTATAAAGATTCCGGCCCTGAGAAGTTCCTGGCGCGACGAGACTCGGACGGCGGTGTAGATCGCAAATCCCGATGAGAGCAGGAGTGCCGCCGTGAGCAGGAAATCCCCCCCTCCGATGATCCCGATGTTGATACTCGAAATGACGACCATCAAGAACATCAGGCGCGGCCCTAGCAGAATGGTACCGAGAATCGACAACCCAGCGAGGGGTGTCAGGTAGGGATCATAGCCAAGCGAGATGAACGCCCGAGCTAGCAACGTGAACAGTACGGTGAGCAAAGCTGACAGCAGAATCCTAATAGCGGCGTTGGCTTTTAGGACGCGACGTCCAAAGCGTTCCATGAAATACCAGGCGACCCCCATCTCCGTCGCTACCACTAGTCCGACGCCCAGAAACACCGTCCAAGGATTCGCGTCCCGAATAACATTCAACGCCTCGAGTTGGGCTATGTCCTGTCGGTCAAACACTTCCCCGCGGCCTACAATGCGCTCCTGCTGCTGTACGGTGCTCTGGACCGGCTCAACGCTCGATACGGCATCCTTGCGAGCATCTTCGGTCGCGGCGCGATCTACGACGTAATTCGGAGCCAAGAAGCCTTCGCTAATGATCGCCACCAAGTCCCCAACCTCGCCCGAGGCATCCTGACCAGCAGCCTCTACCAGGCGTTTTCGCGAGGCCGTTATCCGCATGACAGAAGACGGAGCATCCACATTATCATCTGAGACCGGAGTAGTTTCGTACAAATCTTTCAAGTTCTCGCGAGCGTATTTCTCGACCTGTGCGACTTCATCGTCGTCTAGGAATACCAGGTTGCGGGCCGCGTTCTGCGGCACGTAGAACGGCGCGGCGTCGATCTCTCGGTCGACCTTTTTCTCAGCCGGAGCATCGGAGTTCCTAACTTGGTCAATCTTATTGAAGAAAGCGTCGAGGTCCGACTGTACCTTTTTGGGAATTTCGCCGTCCTCGAAGTAGATTTCGTCTACGGTGTCCGCCGCTTCGAGCTGAGCTTGCTTGGTTGCTATTGGGTCTTCGTAGGTGACGCTGCGCGGCGCGAAGATATCCTCTTCAGAGACCGCGCCGACCTCATATTTGCTCTTTTTGTCTCCGTATCCCAACGACGCGAGCGGGTTCGATTCTATTCCGATCAAAAGCGTCAGCGTCAGCCACGTAAAGACGGTAAGAATCACATATAAGCGCATCTTGGGCAGGGATTCGATCCAGGCCCGAAACCGTTCCGGGCGCATTAGAGGACGATGAACGTCATCGTTCTTGGCCGGAAGTTTGCTGGACATTACAGAGTCCTCACGTCGCGCTACGCCTCGGACCCGTCGTAGGCGTCCACAATTCGCATAACGAGGTCACTGCGCACGATGTCGTCGCGTTTGAGCCTCACGAAATCCACGCCCTCGACATTCGTAAGTGTCCGCTGGGCATCGTGCAGACCGCTCTCGTTGCCTTTAGGAAGGTCGATCTGGGTGATGTCGCCGGTAATGACCATTTTGGAACCAAAACCCAAGCGCGTCAGGAACATCTTCATCTGCTGCGGGGTCGTGTTCTGCGCCTCATCCAAGATAATGAAAGCGTCATTCAGAGTCCTGCCCCTCATGAAAGCCAACGGAGCTATTTCGATTATACCGCGATCCAGATACCCCTGGAACTTGGCCGGGTCGATCATCTCATACAGCGCGTCGTACAACGGCCTAAAATACGGATCGACTTTCGCCATCATGTCACCCGGCAAGAACCCCAAGGACTCTCCCGCCTCGACCGCTGGCCGCGTCAATATAATCCGCGTAGCTTCACCCCGGTTCAACGCCTCCACCGCTAGAGCAACCGCCAGATACGTCTTTCCTGTACCCGCGGGACCGATGCCGAAGACGACTTGCTCCCTGCGTATGGCATCGGTGTAGGCTTTCTGGTTGCGTGTCTTGGGCGCGACTCGCCGCCCCCGGTGCGTAAGTATGATGTCTCCGAGGACTTCCCGACCACCGCCGCCGTCGCTCATCTTGTAGAGACGTTCGGCGGTTTCGGGGGTGGGTTGATTTCCGTCCTCGACTAAGCCAACGAGATTGTTAAAGATCGACTCGGCCCGCTCCACCGCTGGTTCGGCGCCGCGGAGCGTGATCTCATTTCCCCTCACGATGATTTCGCACTCCACAAGATCCTCGATCTTGCGAAGCACTGCGTCGCGCTCGCCAAAAACGTCCAACATCCGGCTCGGCGGAATGACGATCTTGGCCTCCATCATGTTGTTCGTGCTGGTATCCGTAGCTCCTCCTAATCCCTTACTGTAGCCGATTTCGTACTTGGGTAGATAATTCTCGCCCCTCCGCACGACCTTCCGCGAGCGCCGTAGCCCGTCCCATCACTGCGCCCATTTCTTTCATGCTCGTCGCACCGGTCTCCTGGATAGCCTGGTCCACGATAGCGTCTAACTCTTCCCCAGAGAGCGGAGCCGGTAGATACTCTCGCACTACCTTTGCCTCGGCCTCTTCCTTGTCGGCCTGCTCATCGCGCCCGGCTTTGCGGAAAGCCTCCGCCGACTCGTCGCGCTGCTTGAGCTGCCGACGCAACAATACCTGTTCCTCATCCTCGTTTAGTGGCTGTCCGGCTTCTATCTCGCCGTTCTTGATCGCGGCGGACAACATCCTTAGAGCTGAGGTCTTCTCACGGTCCCGATCCCTCATGGCCTGTTTTGTATCAGCTTGTATGCGTTCTAGTGTACTCATGGCATCCCCAATCTCTCTCCGCCTATCACGTGTAGATGCAGGTGCGGTATCTCCTGCCCCGCGTCGTCGCCGTTGTTGATCCTAACCGCGTATCCACTCTCCACAACGCCGAGCTTTCCGGCGGCCAGACTCGCTACTTCGAAAAGCCTCTTGGCAATCTCGTCGGAGAGATCCCCGATCCCCTCCAAATTCGCCACATGACGCTTGGGTATGACAAGCACGTGTACCGGAGCGCGTCCGTTTATATCCCGGAAAGCCAGAACTTCCTCCTCGTTATGCACGAACTCGGCGTCAAGATCCCCTGCGACGATCTGACAGAATACGCAATCCGTCCCACTCATCTTAAGCCTCCTCTCCCAGAACCTGCGTCGTTCCACGACGATCAAGCGTGTCCAGCACCGTCATCGCCCTCGCGACCGCAACTATCGCGGCGGTCTCGCTCCGGAGCCTGAAGTCCCCCATTCGGGCGACTGACATTCCCCAACCGACAGCCTCCTCGACTTCCCCTTCGCTCCAACCGCCCTCCGGCCCGACGAAAACAGTGACCGGTGGATGCTCCACTACCTGCTCCAACTCGGGAGACTCACCAATATTATGCAGTAGAACGCCGCTCCGGCCAACTTCCTCAGCGGCTTCCGGAAAAGTTACCGGTTCCGAAACCTCTGGCACGAACAGTCTTAGTGACTGACGAGCTGCCGCTTCCGCCACCCGACGCCAGCGCTCCAGTTTGCTGCGTCCGTCGTCCAGGCGGACCACGCCGTACTCGGCTATTAGAGGTACGACCCGCCCGACTCCAAGCTCCGTAGCCTTTTCGACTACGAGATCCATGTGTCGGCCCTTCGGGACCGCCGCGCACAGCGTCACCTCTCCCCGATCCTCACCTGCTTCGAGCCGCTCTATAGCGACCGCCGACCGGCCACTGTCCGACAACTCCGCCGCGAACAGTCTCCGAGTGGCGTCCACTATCTCCAAAGAATCCCCATCGCGCCCGCGCAGGACTTTCCCGATATGCCTTGCTTCGTCCTTTGGAAGCGGCATGACGGCGTTCACTTCTACCTCGAAGTCCACGAAGATGCGGGTAAGAGAAGTTTGCGTGGTCCCGCCTACCGGAAGACGCCCCGGAGCCGGTCGAAGAACGAACCGCCGCCACCGTTATAGGTTTCTTCGCCGCTCATCGCCTCGAAGCTCTTCAGGAGTTCCTGCTGCTCGGCGGATATTCGGGTCGGGACCATCACGTCCACTACTACCTTGAGATCCCCGCGTCCCCGCCGACGCAGCCGGGGCATTCCTTCGCTTCTCAAGTTTAAGGTAGTGCCTGGTTGAGTTCCGGCTTCGATCCTGACCGTCGACGTGCCGTCGAGGGTCGTCACTTCCGTCTCCGTCCCGAGCGCAGCTTCGACGAATGTGATCCTCATGCGATTGATGAGGTCGTCGCCGTCCCGCATCAACTCTTCATCCTCCGCAACGCGCACGCCGACGTAGAGATCCCCCGGCGGAGCACCGGGCTCACCAGCATGCCCGCCACCGGAGATCCGCAGCCGCATACCATCCTCTATACCAGCCGGTATATCCAACCGCCGCGTCACGACATCCGAGATACGACCACTACCCCGGCAATTGTCGCACGTGACGTCGATGATCCGGCCCTTCCCCCTGCAAGAGGAACAAGCCTGCGTACTAACCATCTGCCCAAGAATACTCTGCCGAACCGTCCTGACAGCTCCCGCTCCCCCGCAGGTTCCGCAAACATGAGATTCAGTCCCGCCAATGCCCTCGCAGACGCCGCAGTTCTTGATAGTCTGGACACTTACCTCACGGTCGACCCCGAAGGCCGCCTCTCGCAGCGAGACTTCCACGTCTACCTCGGTATCCCCACCCCGGTTCGGGCCACGACCCCCGCCACCGAAGGTGGACCCGGCACCGAATCCATCTCCAAAGAATGCGTCGAATATATCCTGGAACCCTCCGAACTGGTCCCCACCACCCGGATATCCGCCCGCGCCTCCACCTCGCGGCACTTGATGTCCGTAGGTGTCGTAGGCCCGCCGGGCCTCTGGATTGGAGAGGACTTCGTAAGCCTCTGTAAGCTCCTTGAAGCGTTCCTCGGCCTGCGCGTCGCCAGGGTTCGCATCTGGGTGATGGGAGCGGGCTAGACGCCGATAAGCTTTCTTTACGTCCGAGTCCGCCGCGCCGCGTTCAACGCCCAGAACCTCGTAGTAGTCACGCTTCGCCAAAGCTCTAGAACCTGGTATCCAGATGGTTCGTGAGGGCTTCGGCGGCGGAGTGGACGGTCGCAATGGCTACGTCGTATTCCATGCGCTTTGGACCGATCACGCTGACCACGCCATACGGTCGCTCGTTGTGACTGTAGGCCGCAGCCACGAGGCTCGTTCCCGTAAGGTTCAGGAAACCGTTCTCCGCCCCGATGGAGACGACGACTCCCTCGTTTGACACTGAGCGTTGCAGCGCGTTGCTCATAAGCGCCAGCAACCACCGGCGACGCTCGAAGACCTCTATAACCGCCGACAGACTGCCGGGATCCAGATCGTCGAGCCGGGCCAGCAACGCCGAAGCCCCCTGAATAAACACGCCGCGCTCCGTAGCGCGTCCCAGGGTCTCCACAGCTTTCACGACGGCGTTAACGACTAGCGGATTGTGCTCCGAGAGAATCCGCCGGGCGGCGACACCGAGTTCGAGATCCGAGCCTACAGGCCGACCACCGAGCCAGGAGTTCAACGAGGCGAACATCTCCGCCAACTCTTCTGCATCCACGGTCGCGGGCAATGCAACCGTCGCACTGGACGAAGCTCCGCTCTCCAGAGAAACCACCACCAAAAGCATGTTGTCCCGCAACGGCAGGCAGTCGACCCGCGCCAGCGCGTCGCCGAACGCGCTCGGCCCCGCCACCACCGCTAGTAGCCGCGTCACATCGCTCATGCCCTCGGATACACCCCGTAGCAACTCGTCGACATTCTCGGGTCCCTCTGGTGTCTCGAACGCAGCGGCATCCCCGGAGCGTTGTCGCACTATCAGGGCGTCAACGTAGAGCCGATATCCCATATCCGTCGGAACTCGCCCGGCAGATGTATGCGGCTGAGCGAGCACTCCGACCGACTCAAGATACGAAAGCTCCGAGCGCAGAGTAGAGCTACTGACGTCGAGCTCGTCGGTCAGAGCATGACTGCCCACAGGTGAGCCCGTGGAGATATAAAGCTCCACAGTCTTCAGAAGTACCTCGCGCTGGCGGTAAGAGAGATTCATGAGATCGGATTTTAACATGTAGGAGCCACGTCCCAAGCCCCACTGCTAGATAGTCGCAGCAACATCCCGAAAACAGGGTTGTCTATTTGCTCAGATGCGGAGCGCGGCCAGGAATGCTTCTTGCGGGATCTCGACGCTACCGACTTGCTTCATGCGGCGTTTGCCCTTTTTCTGTTGTTCAAGAAGCTTCTTTTTGCGGCTGATGTCACCGCCGTAGCACTTGGCTATTACGTCCTTGCGGTACGCTCGGACGGTCTCACGGGCAATGATGCGTTTGCCGTTAGCCGCTTGGATCGGAACCTCGAACTGCTGGCGCGGGATGAGTTCCTTCAGTTTCTCGACTAGGGCGCGGCCCCGAAAGTACGCCTTATCGCTGTGGGCGATGATCGAGAGCGCGTCCACCACGTCGCCGGAGACCAGCACCTCGACTTTGACGAGGTTGGATTCCTGGTAGCCTCGCGGTTCGTAGTCGTAGGAGGCGTAGCCTTTGGTGCGACTCTTCAGCGCGTCGAAGAAGTCTGTGATGATCTCCGCTAGCGGAAGATCGTAGGTTAGCTGTACCCGGCGCGTCGAGATGTACTCCATTCCGATAGAGGCACCGCGTTTCTCGTGGCACAGGCCCATCACCGCTCCGATGTGGTCTTTCGGGCAGATGATCGTCGCCCGCACCATGGGCTCCCGGATCTCATCGAAGAACTCCGGCAACTCGCTGGGGTTGGTGACCTCGCTCATCTCGCCATTGGTTATGACCTCGTACTTCACCGATGGAGAAGAGGCGATCAAGTCGAGATCAAACTCTCTCTCTAACCGCTCTTGAATGATCTCCATGTGCAACAAACCCAAAAACCCACATCGGAAACCAAACCCCATCCGCGAATTCTCAGGCTCGTAAAACAGCGACGCATCATTGAGCTGAAGTTTGGATAAAGCATCCCGCAACCGCTCGAAATCGTCCCCATCCGTGGGATACAACCCGGAGAAAACCGTCGGCAACGCCTCCGCATAACCCGGCAGCGGCTCCGAGGCAGGATTTTCGACACGAGTGGCCGTGTCCCCCACTCTCAGCGCCTCGATGTCCTTGAGTCCAGCGATGATGTACCCGACTTCGCCGGTGGCTAGTACCGGGAGTGCGGTTGGTTTCGGGGAGTAGCATCCTACTTCTAGAACCTCGAATTGTTCCTCCGAGCCCATCGCCTTGACCTTGTCGCCTTTTTTGAGTTCGCCATCGAAGAGACGGGCGAGCGAGACCACACCGCGGTATGGGTCGTAGTAGGAATCGAAGATCAGGGCTCGCGTCTCCTCGAACTCGCTCTCGGGAGCCGGAATGCGATCCACGATGGCGTCGAGCACGTCTCGCACGCCCTCGCCGGTCTTGGCCGATATCTTGATGATGTCGTCTTCGTCGACGCCCAGTAGCTCCACCAACTCCTCGGTGACAGCGGGAACGTCGGCTTGTGGAAGGTCGATCTTGTTCAGGACCGGAATGATCTCCAGGTCGTGCTCCATCGCCAAATACAGGTTTGCCAGCGTCTGGGCCTGTATCCCCTGGCTCGCATCGACCACGAGCAACGCACCTTCGCAAGCCGCGATAGCCCTTGAGACCTCGTAGGCGAAGTCGACGTGTCCCGGCGTGTCTATAAGGTTGAGAGCCCAGTCGCCGTCGTCGCGGTTGTAGACAACTCGAACAGCCTGAGCCTTGATGGTGATGCCCCGCTCGCGCTCTATGTCCATCGTGTCGAGGATCTGGGCCATCCGGTCGCGTTCGGCGACGGCTTCGGTTATGTCCAGGAGCCTATCGGCCAGCGTGCTCTTGCCGTGGTCGATGTGCGCTATGATGCAGAAATTCCGCGTTCGTTCCAGGGTCCGTTCGGTGTTTTTCACGTTCGGAGTCTACCATGATTGCCCCTTTGTTCGGGGTGTGTTACATTCTCCCGGTTAGAGTTGTTTATCATATGAGGAGAGTAGCGTGCCCGCACCATCCAAGCGAGACAAACAGTCCATCAAGCGTGGCGAACAGAATACGGGAACCCGCACGCGACTCCGCAACATCTCCAAGAACTTCTATAAGGCTGTGGAGTCTGGCGACACCGAGAAAGCCCGCCAATTGCGCGACGAATCCCAGAGGGCTTTCAACAAAGCCGCTGGCAAGGGGATCATCCACCCCAACAAGGCCGCCCGAAAGGTCAGCCGCCTGGACAAGGCTCTCGCCGCCGACAAGAGCTAGAACACCTCAGAACGCATCACCCGAGCCGCTCTCCTACTACGGGGGGCGGCTTTTTCGTTACCTGGAGAGCTTCATCACGGCTACTTCGACCTGAAGTCCGTCCGTGAGGTTGCTGCCACCTTTGAGACCGCTTTCGAGGCCAAGGATCAGTGCGAGCGCTTCCTCCACGTCCTCGGCGGAGAGCTTGCGGCTCTGGTCAGCGAGTTTGCTCGCCACGAACGGCGGCACTTTGAGATCGCCTGCGACCTCACGGGGCGGGACACCCCGCTCCAACAGAGCGTGAGCGCGAGCCACGAGCGCGAACTGGCGACGTACCATAAAGGTCAGACGCAGCGGCGGTTCTCCCGTGGCGACGAGGTCCTCCAGCAGCTTGATCGCCTTGCCCCGGTCTCCACTGGCCAAAGCATCCACGAAAGCGAAGATGTTCGACTGCACGTCCGGCGGACACAGAGCCTCGACGTCTTCGACGGTCGCTGCCTCGTCCCCCACGTACAGCGCAAGCTTCTCGACTTCGCGAGCGACGCGAGTCTTATCTCCCGAGCATCGCTCAATGAGGTTCGTGGCTACGTCCTCCGGCAGGTCTGCACCGAGTTTTTTGGCGTAGTTGGTAGCCCACCGAACGAGAGCCCGGCCTGTAGGTTGCGTAAACTCGTGAACTTCGCCGTTTTCCTTGATCGCCGCCAGAAGTTTCTCACGGGCTCCGAGTTTCTTGCCAACCAGGATCAGGTCGGTCTCCGGCGACGGGTTCTGTAGGTACTCCGTGACACGCGCCTTCTGAGCCGCGTTCCAGGCGTCGAGATCACGCAAAATCACAAACGCACCTCCCCCAAACAACGAATAGGAATTGCAAGCCGAGACCACAGACTCCGGACTCGTCACCGAAGCTTCGAACGTCTCAGCCGTCCGCGCCGCCCGCAGCTTCTCCACACCACGAGCCTTGCGCTCCTCGTCATCGCCCAGTAGCAGATAGACCGTCATGGCGGTTATTCTACATTCAAGAGAACGAAACGATTGTGAGCCAGGCGGCAGTCCAGATCAGCAGGACACCCGCCCAAAGCGGCCAGCGTTCTTCGGGGAATAGATTGCGGGAGAGGATGGCGGGTAGGCATCCGGCGTAGAACAGCGCGATAAGCAGTGGTGTGACGTTTGGGGTTCTTACGGTGGCGAAGGGGATCGCGGATGCGGCGAAGGCTAGCCATTCGAGGATCGTTACGAGGAAGCCGTTTACCGCGTTAAGCGGATAGGCGAGAAACGCGGCTACGTTGCCGAAAATCGAGGCGAGAAGTCCGAGGGTCAGTATGGGGCCGGATAGTGGGACGGCTACGAGGTTTGTCAAGACACCGATAATGGAAACTTCGTCAAAGCTCGCAGCGATAATTGGCGCGGTCGATATCTGAGCCGCCAATGAGACTGCCAATAGGTTAGACAGCGTTTCGGGGGGTTTTCTGAATGGGCGAAACACGGTTGCTTTTAGCAACGATAGCAGGGGTTTACGGAGCATCAGAATGCCGAAGACGGCTGCGACGGAGAGTTGGAATCCGGTGCTATAGACGAGTTGGGGGTTGTAGGCCAGGACTGCGGCTAGCATCGTGGTCATAAAGTGTAAGGGCGAGATCTGGCGTCCGAGCAAAGCCGCTGCAAGGACGAAAGTTGCGACGACACCAGCCCGGATCGCGGATGGTGGCGCGCCAGCTACTAAAATGTAGGTCCAGATGAGAACTCCCGTGATCGGAACTCGGAATGTCATTGGAACCACGAACGCTCGAAGGGCGAAGTAGATCATGGCCGCCAAGATAGCGACGTGCTGCCCGGATATAGCTAGAACGTGGGTTATACCGCTGCGACGAAAAGCCTGATCCAACTCCTCAGGTAT
>JAABUN010003133.1_pt1 | contig 26707 bp, 25 predicted proteins | sample 5559311 | NCBI WGS metagenome assembly JAABUN01 (sample SAMN10711877, study PRJNA513370) | rock metagenome | isolation source: Antarctica rocks | place: Antarctica: Victoria Land, Siegfried Peak sud
GCAACAAATCGGGCCGCAAGAAGAAGCCCAACTTCCCGGCCTTCGACTCCAAGACCGGGGCCAGTATGTTTTTTGGCAAGCAGGACGTGCTGGGCGGGGCCTACGATTCGACGATGGTGTTCGACATTCCGCCGTTCCGCCTCGACTCGCTCAACAGCCTGGGCAAAACGGCCACCGGCTTCGACGGCACGTTCCGCAGCGGCGGCATTATTCCCGACCTCAAAACCAAGCTGACGCCCCAGCCCGACGGCTCGCTGGGCTTCGTGTACGACGTGCCCAAGGACGGCTTTCCGCTTTACAAGGGCAAGGGGCGGGTATTCAGCAAGGTGATGCTCGACAGCAAGGGCCTGCAAGCCGCCGGCACCGTGAAGTACCAGAGCGGCACGTTCACGTCGGATCGGTTCACGTTCTACCGCGACTCGGTGGTGACGGAGGGCAAAACCGGCGAAATCGCGGCCCGCAACGCCGACGGGGTGAACTCGCCCCGCATGACGTTGCCCCCCGGCTACCTCATGAACTGGGTGGTGAAGGCCGACTCGATGTACCTGACCACGCCCCGCGCCGGGGCCCCCATCAAGCTCTACGCCAACGACGCCTACAGCTTCCGGGGCACCGCCCTGCTCACACCCAAGGGCACGGGCGGCGACGGCCGCCTCGACGGGCCTCAGTCGTTCATCAAGTCGCCGGACTTTGCCTTCAAAACCGACGGCTACAGCGGCCGCCGGGCCACGGTGAGCGTGAAATCGGCCGAAGCCAACAAGCCCGCCCTCACGGCCAACGAGGTGGCGTTTCAGTACGACTTGAAGAAGGGCTACGCCGATTTCACCCGCGAGCCGGGCAGCAAAGCCAGCATCGATTTGCCGTACTCGCAGTTCAAAACCACGCTTAGCGGCGGGCACTGGGATTTCAAGAAAAAGCTGGTGCAGCTGCGCGTGGCGCCGGGGGCCGACTCCACCAAGTCGTACTTCTACGCCACCGGCGCGGCCCAGCACGGGCTGAAGTTCCGGGCCGCCACCGGCGTTTACGACCTGGCCCGCTACCGCTTGCAGGCCGGCGGGGTGCCCTACATCGCCGCCGCCGATGCCTGGATTGTGCCCGACTCGGGCCGCGTGAGCATCCTGGCCAACGCCCAGCTCAACACGCTGCACAACGCGGGCGTGGTGCTGGACTCGCTGGCCAAGTTCCACCGCCTCTACAAGGGCAATATCAAGGTGGTGTCGCGCAATGCCTTCACGGGCGACGCTTTGTACAGCTTCAAAACGGTGCGTGATTCGGTGGCCCTCAAGTTCACGAACTTCGTGAGCGACTCGGGGGCCGTGGCCGGCGCGGGCCGCAAGGGCGGGGGCTTGTTTCGCAAGAAGGCGACGGCCGGCGACGCAACCGGCCCCGGCGTGGGGGCCCCCACCATCGCCACGGCCACGGTGCAAACCAATGCCAAGTTCCTGCTGGCCCCGCGCATCGGCTACCGTGGCGACGTGAAGCTGAACTCGCAGAAGCGGGGCCTTATTTTCGACGGCCAGGTGCAGCTGCAATTCGGCAAAGACCTGGCCCACGCCCAGTGGTTTCCGGTGAAGGACAGCATCGACCCCAAGAATGTGACGCTGACGCTGCGCGACGCCAAGGCCGAGGACGGCGAACCGCTGCTGACGGGCCTGTTCCTGTCCGACCAGTCGAACAGCGTGTACCCGCTCTACGCGGCCGCCTTACCCAACGAAACCGACGTGCCGCTGTTCACCGTCGACGGCAAGCTGCACTACGACGCCAAGCGGGGCGAGTTCACGATTTCGCGCAACGACCTGGCCGACCCCAACCGCTACGACGGCGCCGTGCTGACCTACAAGGACTCGACGGGCCAGCTGGGTTTCCGGGGCCCGATGACGTTCATTAAATCGACCAAGGACTACCGCATGGTGGGCAGCGGCGTGGGCGTGGCCAACCCCGACAGCGCCACCTACCGCGTCGATGCGCTGCTGGGCCTCGACATCACCATGCCCGCCAAGGCGCTCGATGTGCTCGGCGGCGAGCTGATGAAGGTGACCAAGGGCTCACCCGAGGCGCAGGACGGCTCGCCCAACGAGCTGTTCAAGCTGGGCGAGTTTATCGGCAGCAAGGGCGTGGAAACTTATGCCAACAGCAAAGGGCAGGCCGTGGCCCTGGCCAAGCTCAGCCCCAAGCTGGCCCACACGCTGCTGCTGAGCCGCGTGAACCTGCGCTGGAATGCCAAGAAAAAAGCGTGGCACTCGGTGGGCAAAATCGGCGTGGCCAGCGTGGGCAAGCAAAGCCTGAACGCGCTGGTGGACGGCTACGTTGAAATCAAGCGCAACAACTCGACCGATGAGGTGGAGATTTATCTGGAGGCCGATTCGCAGGACTGGTACTACTTCAAGTACGCCAACAACCTGCTGCTGACCAAGAGCCAGAGCGATGCCTACGACGGCGAAATCACGAAGGCGCAGAAGGGCGACTACAACACGGCCCTGAGCTACGGCGTGTTCCTCGGCGATTTTGGCGACGTGGACGGCTTCCGCAGCCGCTTCCAGCGCGACTACCTGGGCCTGAGCGGCAAGCTGGCCGCCCGCGCCGCCGCGCCGCCCAAGCCCGACGAGCCGACGGTGGACACCAGCAAAAAGAAGAAAAAGAAGAAGGGCGACGACGCCTTTGGCACCGACGATGCTGCCGCTGCGGCCGCCGCGGCGCCGGCCCCGGAGCCCACCGGCAAGAAGAAGAAAAAAGGCAACGATAACGACCCCTTCGGCAGCGGCGAAGCTACTGGTGCCAGCACTGCGCCGGCCGGGGCCGCGCCCAAACCGGAAAATGCCAAGGCCGTGGAAGCTGCCGCTACCCCCGCCGAAGCACCGCCCGCCGAAGACACCAGCCGCAAAAAGCGCAAAAAGGACAAGGAAGCCGCCGCGGCCGATGCCCCGGCCCCCGATGCCGCCGCGCCGGCCGAAGAACCGTCTAAAAAGAGCAAAAAGGACAAAGCCGCCGCGGCCGACGCCGCTCCGGCCCCCGCCGATGCTCCCGTGGACGACGCTCCCAAGAAAAAGAAGAAGAACAAGAAAGCCAATCCCGACGACCCTTTCGGCGATTCGTAAGCTGCCTGGGATTTCTTCAAGAAAGGCCCCGCTGCCCGGCAGTGGGGCCTTTTTTGCGCCCCGCCGGGCGCGAAACGCAAAGCCGGTACCTTTGCCCGGCTATGAACATTCCCCTGCTGCTGCTGGCGCTGCTGGCGGCGTATTTGCTCGGTTCCATTCCCACGGCGCTGTGGGTGGGCCGCCGTTTTTTTGGCCTGGCCGACATCCGGGAGCACGGCTCCGGCAACGCCGGCGCCACCAACACCTTCCGGGTATTGGGCAAAAAAGCCGGTTCGGCGGTGATGGCCGTGGACGTGCTGAAGGGCTACGTGGCCACGGCCCTGCCGGCGTGGCTGGCGCTGGCCCCGGCCGGCTCGGGGCCCCTGCTCTACGCGCAGCTCGGCTGTGGGGCCCTGGCGGTGGTGGGGCACATCTACCCGGTGTGGGCGCAGTTCCGCGGCGGCAAGGGCGTGGCCACCATTCTGGGCATGATGCTGGCCCTGGCTCCGGCCCCGGTGGGCGTGTGCATAGTGGTGTTTTTGACGATGCTAGCCCTGTTTCGCTACGTGTCATTGGCCAGCATGACGGCCGGCCTGGCGTTCGCGCTGCTCCAGCTACTGCCCGCGTTCCGGCCGCCGCAGCCGCTGCTGCTGTGGTTTGGCTTTGTGGTGGCCGGCTTGCTTATTTATACCCACCGCGCCAACATCGGGCGGCTGCGCAACGGCACCGAAAGCCGGGTGCCCATGCCCTGGGCCCGGTAGTTCACCGGAAGCGGGAAGCGGGAGGTGAGGAGCGAGTGCCAGAAATTCTCACGCCTTACTCCCCAAATCCCGCTTCTCACTCCCCACTTCCCGCTTCCCCAATGGAGCCCTTCCCCATCTCGAAACCCTACGGCTGGTGCTGCGCGAGTTGGCCGACGCCGACGTGCCCCGCATCGTGGCCCTGGCCAGCGACCACGCGGTGGCCCGCCACACGCTCAACATGCCGCACCCGTACCACCCCGGCTACGCCCACAACTGGTTGCGCCTCAGCCGCGAAGTGTACCGGCTGGGTGAGGGCGTTACGTTTGCCACCGAGCTGAAAGCAACCGGCGAATTCGTCGGCAGCATCGGCCTCAAAATCGAGCCGCGCTTCGACCGCGCTGAAGTCGGCTATTGGCTGGGGGTGCCCTACTGGAAGCAGGGCCTGATGACCGAAGCCCTGGCCGCCGTGCTGCGCTTCGGCTTCGAGGAACTGAAGCTGAACAAGATTTTTGCCAACCACACCACCCAAAATCCGGGCTCGGGGGCCGTGATGCGGAAAAACGGCATGGTGAAAGAGGGCGAGCTGGTGGAGCACGTCAAGCGCGACGGCCAGTACCACGATTTAGCCCAGTACCGCCTTACCCGGCGCGAGTACGCGCAACGGTCGGGCTAAGGCCGCAGTCCTTGGCGCGGGCAAACCACCGGGGCTACTTTTGCGCCGATTACTTTCTTTCAAACTACCTTATTCCCACCCAAATCCGATGGCTGTCTCTTACCTGGCTGATAATCAGCAGCGCTTTATCGACGAACTGCTCGAATGGCTGCGCATTCCCAGCGTGTCGGCCGATCCCAAATTCCACGGCGACGTGCGGCGGGCCGCCGATTTCCTCCGGGCCCGCCTCGAAGAAGCCGGTGTGCAGAACGTGGCGCTGTGCGAAACGGCCGGCAACCCCATCGTGTACGGCGACTACCTCACCGACCCTAGCCGGCCCACCGTGCTCGTGTACGGCCACTACGACGTGCAGCCCGCCGACCCCTACGAGCTGTGGACGTCGCCGCCGTTCGAGCCGGTCATCAGGGACGGCAACATTTACGCCCGTGGGGCCTGCGACGACAAAGGCCAAGCGTACATGCACGTCAAAGCCTTCGAGCTGATGATGCGCGACGGCCAGGGCGGCGTGCCGTGCAACGTCAAGTTCATGTTTGAAGGCGAGGAGGAAATTGGCTCCAATAACCTGGCCCTGTTCGTGCAAGCCAACAAGGAAAAGCTGAAAGCCGACGTCATCCTCATTTCCGACACCGGCATCCTGGCCAACGACGTGCCCAGCATCGAAATGGGCCTGCGCGGCCTGAGCTACCACGAAGTGGAGGTGACGGGCCCCAACCGCGACCTGCACTCGGGCCTGTACGGCGGGGCCGTGCAAAACCCCATCAACGCCCTGTGCGAGATGATTGCGGGCCTGCACGACCAGCACGGCCACATCACCATCCCCGGCTTCTACGATAACGTGGACGAGCTGACCGCCGAAGACCGCGCCGAGATGGCCAAGGCCCCGTTCAGCGACGCCGACTTTGAGCAGAGCATCGGCCTGCCGGCGGCCTACGGTGAGGCCGGCTTCAGCACGATGGAGCGCACCAGCATCCGGCCCACGCTCGACGTGAACGGCATCTGGGGCGGCTACACCGGCGAAGGCGCCAAAACGGTGATTCCGTCGAAAGCCTTCGCCAAAATCTCGATGCGCCTCGTGCCGAACCAGACCAGCGACGAGATTACGGCCCTGTTCCAGCAGTATTTCACCAGCATCGCCCCGGCCGGCGTCACGGTGCAGGTGCGGCCCCACCACGGCGGCGAGCCCGTCGTCACGCCCACCGACTCGGCCGCCTACCGGGCCGCCGCCGCCGCCATGACGACCACCTTCGGCAAGCGCCCGGTGCCCACGCGCGGCGGCGGCTCCATCCCCATCGTGGCCATGTTCAAGTCCGAGCTGGGCATCGATTCGGTGCTGCTCGGCTTTGGCCTCGACTCCGACGCCATCCACTCGCCCAACGAGCATTTTGGAATTTTTAACTTCCTGAAGGGCATCGAAACCATCCCGCACTTCTACCGCAACTACGCGGCGGCCGGGGCGCGGTAGCTAGCGCCTGCCTGGGGCCCCACGCAAAAGCCCGCTTGCTGCACAGCAAGCGGGCTTTTGATGTATGAAACCCCTCCGGCGGATTAGTTGAACGAATAGGTGGCGTAGAGCTGAAACGCGCTGTTGCGCTCTTGCGCCTGCACCTTAACGTTGCCAATCAATTCAGGATTGGGAAAATTGGTAAACTCGCCATTGTAGCGCAAACCGGCGCCCAAGCCGTGCTTGAGTTGGTAGCCCAAGCCGGCTACGTAGCCAACATCAACCATTTTGTAACCGTCCGTTACGGCCACCGACCGGTCGCCTACCTGGTACTGTGCCGCCGCTAAAAAGCCTATTTGTGGGCCTCCTTCAAAGAAAAAACCGTCGGTGTTGATGTGAAACACCAGCGGTACATCCACGTAGTGGAAGCGGTACTTGGCGTCGCTGTTGCCCTGCGCGCCCTTCTGTGAGTACAGCAGTTCAGGCTGGAACGCCACCAACCGCGTGAGGCCAATGTTGGCGAAGATGCCCGCATGGAAGCCAAAACGGCCGTTATAACTGCCGGAATTAGGCCCCACAAAATCGGTAAGCGACGCGCCGGCTTTGAGGCCCAGCGACACGTTGCCGCCGCGCCCGCGGTACTGGGCCTGGGCGGCGCTGCCAAGGCCCGCCAGCAAGGCGAGGGTCAGGATTGTCTTTTTCATGTGAATCAATGGAAGGGACAAACCGCAAAAGTAGCCTTTCAGGTGTTACGCGCAACAAAAAGCCCGATCTTCTCAGGAAGATCGGGCTTTTTAGCATCAAAATTAAACGGGCTTATCTGCCGCCAAAAGCGTAGCCCACCTGGAATTGGAACACCGAGTTATGCACGCTGGGGTTCTGGCCGTTACTCATGCTGGTGTCATAGGACTTGGCCAGGTAACTTGCCGAGTTCCCCTGTTTGTACACCTGCGAGAAGTCGCCGGTGTAGCGCAGGCCGAGGCTCAGGCCACTGGTGATCTGGTAGCCTATACCGCCCACGTAAGCAATTGCCACTTTGTTCAGGTCAGCAGTGCTGGTGTTGTCGGTGCTCTGGGTACTGGTGTTGCCGGTCTGGGTGAAGTCGCGGTTGCGCACGAGAAAGCTACCCTGGGGGCCCAGCTCGAAGAACAAGCCTTTGCCGTCCTCGCCCGTGTTCACGCGGAACAGAACGGGCACGTCGATGTAGCTCAGCGTGGTTTTGAAGCGGGTGGTGGGCAGGCCCTGGAAGTTGTCGATCGAAGCACCTTTCTGCGAAAACAGCACCTCGGGCTGAATCGAGAAGTTGTCGGCGATGCCGAAATTGGCGTATAGACCGGCCGTGAAGCCCGACTTGTACTCGCTGCTGCGCGAATCGGTGCCCGAGTAGGTAGCGAGGTTGTAGCCACCTTTTACGCCATATTTAATGCCGGTTCCAGTTCCGGTTCCAGCATTGTCATGCACAACGATAACCTCGGTTTGGGCGTGTGCGGTGCCAACGATGCCGGCAAGGAGGGCGAGGGGAAGGATTACTTTCTTCATGATTGAAGGATGTAAAAAGGGAATAGTGATAGCTGTTCGCGGAGCAGATGCACTACCGAAAACGTGCTTTATATCGCGCCTGGGATTCGGAGGGTTGCGATTTTTTGGAAAAAAGTAGGCTTGCGCACTAATTCAGACTTCATTCATCAATCCTACTTTCGTGCTTTTATACAATAAAAGCAATGGTGCTGAAAGCCTTACGGGCAAGTCAGTGCGTAGCTTGGGCCCTGTTTGCGCGCTTATGCAAATTATCGGCCCAGGCACGGTAGGGGCCCGCGCCGCCGGCCCGCTGGTGCTGGGGGCCTATGTCCGGGGCCCTTATGGTGGCCCACACCCAGGGCACGGGCCCCAGCGTGCCGAAAACCGGCGTTTTCGCGGGCCACGAGCTGCTGTTCGGGCGTTTGGCGTTCGTCGCCCACCCGGGCTTTTACGGGTACGACCCGCACAAATTCAACACCGCGTACTACGAGCGCCTTGGGCTGAACTACCACTTCACCGCCCGCCTGTTCGGGGCCATCGACGTGAACGTCCACCGCGCCGTGGCCGACGTTATGGAGTTCAGTAGGGGCGAAGCTCTGAAACGCTTCGTCGGCCCCGGCTGCTGGTTGGGGCGAGGCTTTGGGCGGGCCGGTAAAAAAAGCGCGGGCCGCAACTGAGTGTTTCCCATTTTTCGGCCGCGGCTCAACCAAAGGCCGTTCCCCGGCATGGAAACCTTTTTTCAGTTCAACCGCTACCTGCACATCTCGGCAGGATTCGTTGGCTTTTTCATGGCCCCGGCGGCGCTGGCGGTGCGCAAAGGTGGCGCGGCGCACCGGCGCTGGGGCCGGGTATTTTTCTGGGCGATGGCGGTGGCGGGCACCACGGCCCTGGCGGGGGCCCAGCACATCCACAGCCTGTTCTTGCTGCTCACGGCGGTGTTTAGCCTCTACATGGCAGGCTTCGGCTACCGCTCGCTCTTCCTCAAACAGCTCGCCTGGGATGCCCGCGTGGCCGCCTTCGACTGGGCGGTGGCGGGCCTGGGCCTGGCCGTGTTCCTGGGCACGGTGGCGTACGGCGTGCGCGCCGGCAACGTGCCCGTCGCGGTGTTCGGGGCCCTCGGGGCCCTCACGGCGGCGCGGCAGCTGCGGGGCTACGCCCGAGCCGGCCGCTGGACCAAAAACCAGTGGCTGCTGAACCACATTTCGGGCTTTATGGCTTCGTACATCGCGGCGGTATCGGCGTTTTCCGCCACCAGCCTGCGGTTCATTCCGTTCCCGTACAACTTCTTGTGGCCCACCCTCGTGGGGATTCCCGTCATTGCTTGGTGGCAAAGGCGGGTGCGGCGCGGCCGCAGTAGCCAAACGGATGCGCTGGCCATAACCGGTGCGGTACCGCGCTAGCGCGTGTGCGTTCCGCCTTTCAGCACCGCACGGTTTATTTGCTTCACCAGCCCCGGCCCTTCGTAGATGAAACCGGTGTACAGCTGCACCAGCGCGGCCCCGGCCGCCAGCTTCTCCAGCGCATCGGCCGCCGAATGGATGCCGCCCGCGCCGATAATTGGCAGCCCGCCGCCGGATTTTTGGTGCAGGTAGCGAATCACCTCGGTGGCACGGGCCCGCAGCGGCCGGCCGCTGAGGCCGCCCGCGCCCAGGGCCGCCACGTGGCCGGCAGCGGTGCGCAGGCCCCCGCGCCCAATGGTGGTGTTGGTAGCCACCAAGCCACTCAGCTGCGTTTCCTGAGCTATTTCGAGGATGTCGTCGAGCTGGGCGTCGGTCAGGTCGGGCGCGATTTTGAGCAGCAGCGGCCGGGGCACCGGGCGGGCCAAGTTGCGGGCCTGCACTTGCTGCAAGAGGTCAATCAGCGGCTTTTTTTCCTGCAACTCGCGCAGACCGGGCGTGTTGGGCGAACTGACGTTCACCACGAAATAATCGACCACTTCGGCCAGGGCCTCGAAGCCGGCCACGTAGTCGGCGGCGGCGTGCGCGTTGGGCGTGTCCTTGTTCTTGCCGATGTTGCCGCCGATGATGAGTTGCCGGTTGCGCCGCCGCGCCAGCCGCTGGGCCGCCGCCGCCGCCCCATCGTTGTTGAAACCCATGCGGTTAAGCAGCGCCTCGTCCTGCGGCAGCCGGAACAGGCGCGGCGCCGGGTTGCCCGGCTGCGGCCGTGGCGTCACCGTCCCGATTTCCACGAACCCAAAGCCCATCAACGCCAGCTCGTCGGTCAGGGCCGCGTTCTTGTCGAACCCCGCCGCCAGGCCCACCGGGTTCGGAAATTGCAACCCAAATACCGTGCGCGCCAAGCCGGGATGCTGGTAGTCGTAGAGCCCGCGCAGCAGGGCCCCGGCCCCCGGCAGGCGGGCGGCGCGGCGCAGGTTGTCGAACACAAAATGGTGGGCCCGCTCGGCGTCGAGGTTGAAAAGCAGCGGCTTGACGACGGATTTATACACCGCTGTTAGGTTTTCCCCGCTCGTGGGCCAACACGTACTGCAACACTTCCGGCAATTCAGCAAGCAACGGGGGTAGCAAGTCCACGACAGTTTCCCAAATCAGGGCGTAATCGATCCGAAAATATTCGTGCGCAATAAAATTCCGCAGGGCGGTAATGCGGCGCCAGTCAACTTGCGGGTGCTGCTGCCTGACTGCTTCCGATACGTGGGCCGCCGCTTCGCCCATCACCATGAACTGGCGCAAGGCAATGTCCTGCAAATCTTCATCGGCTAAAAATTCGTCCAGCGTAAGCGTGTACAGCCGTTTGTTCAGCCGCCCGGCCGCGTATTCCAGGTGTTGCAACCGGGTTGAATCAAGCTGCTTGCTCATATACTGTTATTAAGTCGGGTTCGATGTGCGGGCGGGCAAACGGGGACAGCGCCGTGCCAAGGTCAACGCGCAGCCCCAGCCGGCGTTCCAGGTCGTCTTGGAAATTCATCAAATCAAAGAGCGTCATGCGGCTCCCCGGCTCCCGGCTCAGCAGCACGTCCAAATCCGATTCCGCCGTGGCCTCGCCCCGCGCATACGAGCCGAAGATTTGGACCCGCTGCACCGGCTTATCGGCAAAATACTCAGCCAGCACCTGGCGGATGTGGTCGAGGGAGTGCGGCGCGTCCATTGGTTGGGTAGTGAGGTTGAAAGGCAACTTGGCGAAAGGTTTATGCCTCGGCGTCGGGGCCGAACTGGCGGTCCAGATCGGCGAATAAATCCTCCAGCGTTGGCACCAAATTGGGCAGCATATGGCGGGCAATATTCCAGACCTGGACGTAATCAGTCCGAAAATATTCGTGGGCGAGCAGATTGCGAAAATTCTTAATGCTCACCCAATCAATGGATGGCCACAGGGCCTGAGTAGCTGCCGAAACGTGCGAGCTGGCTTCGCCCAGAATTTCAAACTGCCGTTCAACGGCTGACCGGAACATAACATCCGTTAGTAAGTCCTGGAAAGTGCGCCCCTCGGTGAAAGCAACAATTAAGTTGGCTGCGTCCAGCATATGGCGGGCCCGTTCGGGGTCACGCGGTCTCTTTTTGTTCGCTCTCATACAAGGTTTTGAGGTCTTTGACGATGTAGCGAAACATATAGTCGGATACGCTGCTGCCCAAGTCAACTTTGATTCCGAGCTTTTCCTGTAAGTCGTCGGCGTACCGAAAATATTCCCATCCCGTTGGATGAATCAGCTCAATAAGCAAGTCCAAATCCGATTCTTCCGTGGCCTCGCCGCGCGCATACGAGCCGAACACCTGCACCCGGCGCACGGGCTTGTCGGCGAAATATTCGGCCAGTACCTGGCGGATGTGGTCGAGCGAATGGGGGAGCTTTTCCATTTAACGGTCAGCTATCAACGCCTGCTTTCCTTCTTAAAGTTACGGATTGTTAAATGGTCATTGTTAAACGTTAGCTGACTACCCCGCCCAGCCTTCGCGGTCCAGGCTGCGGTACTGGATGGCTTCGGCCAGGTGCTGAATCTGGATTTCGTCGGTGCCGGCCAGGTCGGCAATGGTGCGGGCCACTTTCAGAATCCGGTCGTAGGCGCGGGCGCTCAGGCCCAGGCGCTCCATCGCCGTTTTCAGCAGCATCCGGCCCGCTTCGCTGATTTGGCAGATGTCCTTCACCATCTGCGGCGGCATCATGGCGTTGGAATGCACGTCGGGAAACTCCTTAAAACGCGCTTCCTGCACCTGGCGGGCCTTGTCGACGCGGGGCTGGATGTCGGCGCTGCTCTCCGCCTTGCGCGTTTCCGTCATCTGGTCGAAGGTCACGGGCGTCACCTCCACGTGCAGGTCGATGCGGTCGAGTAGGGGCCCCGACACCTTGTTGAGGTACTTTTGCACTACGCCGGGGCCGCACACGCACTCCTTTTCGGGGTGGTTGTAGTAGCCACAGGGGCAGGGGTTCATGCTGGCGATGAGCATGAAGTTGGCCGGAAACTCGATGCTGAGCTTGGCGCGGGCGATGGTCACGCGGCGCTCTTCCAGCGGCTGGCGCATCACTTCCAGCACCGTGCGCTTAAACTCGGGCAGCTCGTCGAGAAACAGCACGCCGTTGTGCGAGAGCGAGATTTCGCCCGGCTGCGGGTTGCTGCCGCCGCCCACCAGGGCCACGTCCGAAATCGTGTGGTGCGGGGCCCGGAACGGCCGCGTGCTCAGCAGCCCGCCGCCCGCCAGCTTGCCAGCCACGGAATGGATTTTGGTGGTTTCCAGGGCCTCCTGCATACTCAGCGGCGGCAAGATGCTCGGCAGCCGTTTGGCCAGCATGGTTTTGCCCGCGCCGGGCGGCCCGATCATAATCACGTTGTGGCCGCCGGCCGCCGCGATTTCCAGGGCCCGCTTGATGTTTTCCTGGCCCTGCACGTCGGCAAAGTCGGCCGTGTACTTGTTCACCGAGTGCTGGAACAGGTCGCGGGTGTCAACCACGGTAGGCTTAATTTCGGTGCGTCCCTCAAAGAAGTCGATGGCCTCCTGCATACTCTCGACGGCAATCACGTCGAGGTTGTTGACGATGGCCGCTTCCTCGGCGTTTTGCTTGGGCAGCACGATGCCCTTGAAGCCTTCCTTGCGGGCCTGAATGGCAATCGGCAACACCCCGCGAATGGGCCGTAGGGCCCCATCCAGGGCCATTTCACCCATGATTACGTACTCGCCCAGCCGCTCGGTGTTGAGCTGCTGCGAGGCGTGCAGAATACCCAACGCAATGGGCAAATCATACGCCGCGCCCTCCTTGCGGATGTCGGCGGGGGCCATGTTCACCACCGTTTTGGTGCGCGGCATCCGGTAGCCGCGGAATTTCAGCGCCGCCTCAATCCGCTGCTGGCTTTCCTTGATGGCGTTATCGGGCAAGCCCACCACCACAAAGCCCGTCCCGGCCGACACGACGACTTCAATAACAATGGTGTAGGCCGTGACGCCCTGCACGGCCGAGCCGAAGGTTTTGGTTAACATAAATCGCAGATTTTGCAGATTGACTGGATTTCGCCGATTGCAGGATGAGAATGCAACCCGTTAGGCGGCTAGCACCAATTGCTCGATCAGCATAATCAGAATGTGAATCACCTTGATGTGGATTTCCTGAATGCGGTCGGCGTAGCCGGCGTGCGGGGCCCTGATTTCCACGTCGCTGATGCCGGCGAGCTGGCCGCCGTCTTTACCGGTGAGGGCCACCACGGTCATTCCCAGGGCCCTGGCGGCTTCGGCGGCGCGCAGCACGTTGGGCGAGTTGCCGCTGGTGCTGATAGCCAGCAGCACGTCGCCGGGCCGGCCCAGGGCCTCCACGAAGCGGCTGAACACGAACTCGAAGCCGTAGTCGTTGGCCACGCAGGTCAGGTGCGAGGCGTCAGTGAGGGCGATGGCGGCCAGGGCCCGGCGGTCGGCGCGGTAGCGGCCGCTCAGCTCTTCGGCGAAGTGCTGGGCGTCGCACAGGCTGCCGCCGTTGCCGCAGGTGAGGATTTTGCCGCCGTTTCGCAGGCAATTGGCCATCAATTCGGCGGCTTGAGCGATGCGGGCCAGGTTGGTTTCGTCGGCCAGGAAGCGGTCGAGCACGGCGCGGGCTTCGGTCAGCTCGGCGTGGATGTGAGTGGTGAGTGGGGCGGGGTGGGGCACGCGAAAGTCGGTGGGCGCAGACAAAAAATTACAACTGAGGGCGCTCGGCCGGCGGCGTGTTGGGCAGGCTGGGGTCGCTTTGCGGGAACAGCGGGTGCTCCGCCACGTTTGATTGGGCCGGGGCCACGTAGCGGTCGGCCGGGCGAATGGCCACCGGCGCGCTGGTTTGCTGGTGGTCGTAAAGCCTGGCTTTCAGCTCGTTGATTTTGCCGTCTTGCCTCGCCACGCTGCGGCGCAACAGGCTGCTGTCGAGGTTTTCCACCACCAGCTGCACGGCCAGCACCAGGGCCCCGATAGTGGCCAGCACCCGGAAGAAATTCCGCTCCCGCTCCACGTCCGACAGCGCGTCGCCCAGGCCCGCCACCGAGGCCCGCACCGACGGCACCAGCAGGAACAGCAAGAACAGCAGCAAATACACCATCACTACCACCGTGACGAAACGCTTGAGAGCAACCATGAGCGAAGGTTTTTATGTGAAGGATTCGGGAATAAAGATAGGACCCGGACGGGCCCTATACCAGCGCGCCGTTGGTTTGCAAGGAGCTAAGGCGCTGATAGACGCCGTTTTCGCGCCGCAGGAGCTGCTCGTGCGTGCCGCGCTCCACGATGCGGCCGTGCTGAAGCACGATGATTTCGTCGGCGTGCTGCACCGTGCTCAGGCGGTGGGCGATGACGAGCGACGTGCGCGCCGCCATGAGGCGTTGCAGGGCCTCCTGCACCAGCTTTTCGCTCTCGGTGTCGAGGGCCGAGGTGGCTTCGTCCAGAATCAGAATGGGCGGGTTGCGCAAAATGGCGCGGGCAATGCTCAGGCGCTGGCGCTGCCCGCCCGAAAGGCGCCCGCCGCGGTCGCCAATCACGGTTTGGTAGCCGGCGGGGCTGGCCACGATGAACTCGTGGGCGTTGGCGATTTTGGCGGCTTCGATGACCTCGGCCTCGGTGGCTTCGGTGTTGAAGCGGATGTTGTTGAAAATCGTGTCGTTAAACAAGATGCTTTCCTGCGTCACGATGCCCATCTGGTCGCGCACCGAGTGGATGGTGCAGGCCCGCACGTCGTGCCCGTCAATCAGAATCTGGCCGCCGCTGGCGTCGTAGAAGCGCGGCAGCAGGTCGGCGATGGTGCTTTTGCCGCCGCCGCTGGGGCCCACCAGCGCCACCATCTGGCCTTTTTTGATGGTCAGGTTGAGGTCGTAAAGCACCGGCGTGTCGCCGTAGCTGAACTGCACGTCGCGCAGCTCAATCTCCTGCTCGAAGGGCGGCAGCGTGAGGGCCCCCGGCCGGTCGCGCACGGTGGGCTCGGTGTCGATGATGCGCAGCACCCGCCCGCCGGCCACCAGCCCGCGCTGGATGTTGCCAAAGGAGCCCGACAGGGCCTTGGCCGGCGTCAGCACCTGCGAAAACAGCACCACGTAGCCAATAAACGTCTCGCCCGTCAGCGTCGAATGCCCGCCCAGAATCAGTGTGCCGCCGAAGTAGAGCAGGCCCGCCACCACCGACACGCCAGCGAATTCGGAGAACGGCGAGGACAGGTCGCGGATGTTGTCGATGCGCCGCGAGGTGCGGGCGTAGTTGTCGTTTTGCTCCTCAAATTTGCCTTTGATGTAGCCCTGGGCATTAAAAGCTTTGATGACCCGGATGCCGCCCAGCGTCTCGTCAATCACCGACATCATCGAGCCCAGCGTGCTCTGGCTGATTTCGGCCTGCCGCCGCAGGCGCTTGGCCACCCCGGCGATGGCCCCGCCCGAGAGCGGCAGCAAAACCAGCGTGAACAGCGTCAGCGGGGCCGAAATGTAGAACAGCAGCGCGAAAAATGCCACGATTTTGAGCGGCTCCTGAATCACGGCCGTCATGGTGTTCACCACCGATGTTTCCACTTCCTGCACGTCACTGGTGAAGCGCGACATCAAATCGCCCTTGCGCTCGCCCGAAAAATATCCTAGCTGCAACTCAATAATACGGTGGTACAGGGCCCGGCGCAGGTTGCGAATCACGCGGGCCCGCACCGTGGCCAGCAACCGCAAGCTCAGGTAGCGGAACAGGTTGCTCAGCAGCACCGACACCACCACGATGGCGCACACAAACGCCAGGGCCCCCAGCTTGCCCTGCCCGGCCAGAACGCCGGCAAAGAAGTAGTTAAACGTGTCTTTTATCCAGCCCAGGCCGAGGTGGAAGGCCGGCAAATGGTCGGGCGCCACCTGCGGCACCTTGTCCGTTTTGTCGAACAGCACTTGCAGCAGCGGGATAATGAGCGTGAAGTTGGCCAGCCCAAAAAAGGTGCCCAACAGCGTGTAAATCAGGTATTGCGGTAGAAAACTGGCAAACGGCCGGGCGTACTGCAGAATGCGGAGGTACGTTTTCATAAGCCCTTAAAATTCGTGCAGGCGCTGGGCAATGTTCCAGCGCACGGCGAGCGAGGCATACACCTCAGTGCCATTGGCTTCGGGCGTGCGGGTGTAGGTCTGGTGGCGAGCGATGAGCTTAGCGTCGAGAAACAGGTTCAGGCGGGGCTGGTACGTGGCCGTGAAATCGGTGTGAAGCAGGCGGCTTTTGTTGCCCTGGCCCACACGGTTGCCGTAGTCCATGGGGTGTGGGTCGTAGGGCAACAGTGCGTTGCCGCCATAATTTTGGAGGGTACCGGGGGTAAGCGGGCTACCTGCTGCATTGTAGTAAATGGGCTTGCTGCCATCGGAAGAAGGCGGAAGAACGGTGACAAGGTTGCCCGCGCTGTCGTAGGCATAGTCGAGGCCCTGCACGGTGTAGAAGGCTTTGGCCACCAGGTTCAGGCGGGGCAGCGGCTGGTAGCTGACAAGGGCCAGAATTTCGGCGAGATTGGCCCCCATTGGGTGGGCCAGGGGCTGCTGATAGTTGGTGTAAGCCGTGTAGATAGATGTATGCTGGTAAGTATAGGGTCGGACGTAGTTGAATTCCAACTGCAGGTCTAGGTTGCGAATGCCGGCCAGGTCAATATACTTAGCACCCAGCTGGATAGCCTGTTTATTGGCCCACCACCCGGCCCCGGACAGCACTTCCTTCAGCTTGAACTCATCGAGTACTACTTGGCCATAAAGCTGGGCCGTATGTAGAATATTCCACTTGAAATCTAAGCCCAGCAACGCGTTGTCGGCCGAGCCCAGGTTCTGCTCCACGGCCCGGTAAAAGATGAGGGGGTTGAGGTATTGAATTTCCAGGCCGCGGCCGGGCCCACCGGTTACTTCCGACTCAAACAAACCGATGTTGAAGCTCTTGGTCACGTCTAAGCTCAGTTGGTGGAAAGCCAGGTACTTTTTGGGGTATACCTGGTCGGCGTTTTCCTTCTCGGCCGTTAGCTCCGTGAACAGGTTCTGATAGTTGAGCTTCCAGATGCGAGTATTCAGCTTTAAAAAGAAGTATGGGGCGCTGTAGTCCGACAAAATCAGTGAACGGTAGCCGTTGCCGATAAAATTGCGGTCGTGCCCGAACTGCACATTAATGTGCTTGGTGGCCGCGTAGGTGACGTAGCCCCGCGCCGTGAAAAAATCGTAGGCGCTGCTGCCGGGGCCTATAACTGCCGCTTTGAAGGGTTTAAAGTAGCCTTCGTGCGGCACGATGGTATCGCGCAGGATGCGGTTTTGCACGTAGCCCGGCACGGCCATTTGGTTGTCGGTCAGGAACAGGTAAAAGCCCAGGCGCTGGTCTACCGAGCCCTCTACTTGTGCGCCGCGGGTGTTCACGTAGCGCAGGCCGTCGATGCTGCCGGTGCCGCTGTCCTTGCCGCCCTGCAACAGCAGCACCGGGTTCACGCGGAGCGTAAAATCCTTGGTTTGGACGCTGTATAAATCGGTCTGGTCGCGGTAGAAATAGGTCAGGACCGGCTGGGCGCTCTGGTTCAGGGCGGCGCCCTGGGGCGAGTTGGCCCAGTTGTCTTTCAACAGGTACTGGGCGTTGAAACGGTCGGCCCGCGAAAGCGTGCCGGGGCCCTGGGTGGTGCTGTCGGGCGAGAGGAGGCGCTCGCCCAGGCGGGCCGCGGCGGCGCGGGTGTAGGGCCGCACGCTGGTGTGCGGGTCGTTCAGTGAATCGGGCCCGTACTTAATGGCATAACGGTCGATGAGCCGGTAGGTGTCCGGGTCGAGGGGCACGTACAGGGGCCCCTGGGTAGAAAAAGGTGCGGCACTGGGCGCGGCATCAACTGCCGGGGCAGCGCCAAGAACCGGCCCGGCGGCTGGGGCCGGGCGCGGCTTTTGGGCAGCCGGCGCGGCCAGGGTGTCGTTGAAAATGTACCAGTTTGATTTCTCGCCGCCGGCCGCCGGGGTAGACGCTGGCGCAGGCGGCGGGGCCGTGGGCGTTTGGGCCGCTGCGTAGCCGGCGGGTAAGGCGCAGGTGGCGAGGAGTAAAAAAAACTTCCGCATAATGTAAGATAGTCAACCACGTCGGGCTTGGTACATTGCGCGCCCGGCCAATCAATTAACAAACCTACGCACCCGGTCGTTGGTAGCGGGGCCTTCCGGCGGCGGGCGTGGGCGCGGCGGCCAGGGTTTTTGTGCCAACTTCGGGGTGCGGTTGGCGCGCCGCCGGCTTTCTTCTACCCACCCAAAACCTCTACCGCATGGCTTCTTTTCCGTCCGTTCCCGCCCCCGAAACCGCGCCGGCGGCCGAGCCCAACCCCCGCGTCCACGAGGTGTGCGCCGAGCCCAGCATCGCCAACCACTTCCTGGCGGAGCTACGCGACCGGGACGTGCAAAAAGATAGCCTGCGCTTTCGGCGCAACTTGCAGCGGCTGGGCGAAATCATCGCCTACCGCATCAGCGCCCACCTGAGCTACACCGACCAGCCCGTGCAAACGCCCCTGGCCGAAACCACCGGCAAGCTGCTGCACGACTTCCCCGTGCTGGCCACGGTGCTGCGGGCGGGCCTGCCTTTTCATCAGGGCTTCCTGAATTATTTCGACCAGAGCCCCAGTGCCTTCGTGGCCGCCTACCGCATCGAAGGCACGGCCCAGGTGACGGTGCAGGTGGACTACCTCTCCGCCCCGCGCCTCGATGAGCGGGTCCTCATCCTGGCCGACCCCATGCTGGCCACCGGCAAAAGCCTGGTGCAAACCTACCGGGCCATGCTGCGCTTCGGGATGCCGCGGCAGGTCCACATCGCCGCCGTCATCGCCTCGCCCGAAGGCCTGGCCCACGTGGCCCGCGAAATCCCCGAAGCCCACCTCTGGGTGGCCGCTATTGATGAGCGCCTCAACGAGCAGGCCTACATCATTCCCGGCTTGGGCGACGCCGGCGACCTGGCGTTCGGCAGCAAGATTTAGCCGTTCGGGGCCCGGGCCGCCGGGCGGGGTATCTTTACGGCTGGTTCGCTTTTTGCTAGGCTATCCCGTCCGTTTAAAGCCCCCGCCGTGTTGCCCCACGCTCTCAAATACGCCTCCGTGTTCCTGCTGAGCACGGTTAAGTTCTTTGGCGGCCCCTTGGCGGGGGCGTCGATGGGCTTGCCGTTTGGCTTCACGATGGCCCTCACCGTGGCGGGCATGATGACCAGCGTGTTCATCATCTCGGGCGTGGGGCGGGCGTGGGTGCGGCACCGGCAGCACCAGCGCCGGCTGCGCCGGGCACCCATCTTTTCTGCTCGCTCGCGCAACATCATCAAGGTGTTCCGGCGGTTCGGCATGGGCGGCATTGCTTTCCTGACGCCCATCTTGCTCTCGCCCATCGGCGGCACCGTCATCGCCACGCTGCTGGGCGTGCCGCGTCCGCGCATCATGCTGCACATGCTCTGGAGCGCCGTGTTTTGGGGCGGCGTGCTCACGTTTGTGAGCGTCCGCTTCGGGTACATGCTTCACCACTGAGAAGTTTTGGGTTTTAAGGGTTGAGTGCTGAGTAGCGGGTGATTTCCTGAATACCCTACTATTCAGCAACTCAGCACTCAACCCTTAAAACCCAAAACTTCCTCACCGTCCGCGCCGCTTTAGCGCCTTCACGCCCGGCGCCGAAGCGCCTTTCTTGCCGGGGTTGGCCTTTGCTCCTTTGGTGCTTTTCTTCTTGCCGGCCTGGAAGGGCTTGCCCGTGCGCTTGTCGATGGTTTCGCCGGGCTTAATCCACTCCTTGCGCTCGTGGAAGGCCCCTTTAAACTCGGGGTCGAGGCGCTTGCGGCGCTCGTCCAGCTCGCGGCTCATGCCCTGCTGCTCTTCGAAAGGCGTTTCTTCAATTTTAACTTCGGGCGGCAGCGGCAGCACTTCAATCGCCTGGTTGATAAGCTGCTCAATCTCGGTGATATGCACCATTTCGGCCTCGTTGGCGAAGGTGATGGCCGCGCCCGTGTGCAGGGCCCGCCCCGTGCGCCCGATGCGGTGCACGTAGTCGTCGTGGGTGAGGGGCACGTCGAAGTTGATGACGTGGCTCACCTGCGGCACGTCGATGCCCCGCGCCGCCACGTCGGTCGCCACCAGGTAGCGCACCTCCCCGGCCCGGAAGGCGTCCATGTTGTTGAGGCGCGCGTTCTGGCCCTTGTTGCCGTGAATCACGCGCACCTCGCCCGCCGGGGCTTTGCGCTCCAGGAAGTGCGCCACCTGGTTGGCGTGTTCCTTGGTGCGGGTGAAGAGCAGCACCCGCGTCATCACGTCCTGGTCGCGGTGCAGCAGGAAGTGCAGCAGATTAATTTTGGTGAGCAGGTTGGGGGCCTCGTACAGCGTCTGCGTCACCGTGGAAGCCGTTTGAGCCGGCGGCGTCACCTCCACCCGCACCGGAAACTCCAGGAATTCCTGGCTCAGCAGCGTCACCCGCTCGGGCATGGTGGCCGAAAACAGCACGTTCTGCCGCTTGCGCGGGATGATTTCCAGGATGCGCCGAATCTGGGGCATAAAGCCCATGTCCATCATCTTGTCGGCCTCGTCGAGCACCAGCGTTTTCAGGTCCTTCAGCACTAGGGCCCCCTTCAGGTAAATTTCCATCAGCCGGCCTGGCGTGGCGATGAGAATGTCCACACCCTGGGCCAGGGTTTCCATCTGCGTTTTGGGCCCCAGACCGCCGTAGATGGCAAAAATGCGCAAATCGGTTTGGGTGGCGAGGGCCTTCAAATGGGTTTCAATCTGAATGGCCAGCTCGCGGGTGGGGGCCAGCACCAAGGCCCTGGGGTGCAGGCCCTGGGCGTACTTCACCTTCATCAGCAAAGGCAGGCCGAAGGCGGCGGTTTTGCCCGTACCGGTCTGGGCAATGCCCAGCACGTCGTGCCCGGCCAGCGGAATGGTTTGGGCCTGCACGGGCGTGGGCTCGGTGAAGCCGGCTTCGGCCACGGCCGTGAGCAGTTGTTTGTTGAGTTTAAAGTCGTTGAACGAAAGGGCAGCGGTGGTTTCCATTCCGCAAAGGTCGGGCATTTGGCCCGTTCCGAACTTTTTTTGCCCGCTTCCGCTTCCCTTCCTATCTTTGCAGCACCAAAAACCACACGGTAGATATAGCTCAGCTGGTTAGAGCGCCGGATTGTGATTCCGGAGGTCGTGGGTTCGAGCCCCATTATTTACCCCCATTTGAAAGTCCCCGGAAGTCACTCCGGGGACTTTTTTATTTATTGCCGTGTCTTAAGGCCAGCAGTGGGCCCCCGTCAGCCGGCACCGGTCCCTGCCAACCTTGCTTTTCTCTCGACTATTTTACAATTTAACTCTCTTTAAATGAGTCTTCTCGTAATCGGCAGCGTCGCGCTGGACACTATTGAAACCCCCTTCGGCAAAGTCAGTAAAATACTCGGCGGCGCGGCTCCGTTCATTAGCCTTTCGGCCTCCTACTCAGTAAAGCCCGTAAAATTGGTGGCTGTGATAGGCAACGATTTTGCCCCGGCCGACATCCAATTGCTCGAAGCGCACGGCGTGGACACCGAAGGCCTGCAAGTGAAGGCCGGCGAAAAAAACTTCGCCTGGTCGGGCAAGTATTCGCAGGATCTCAGCGCGCGCGAAACCCTCGCCACGGAGCTGAACGTGCTGGCCGACTTCGACCCCATCATCCCCGACGACTACCAGGACTGCAAGTACCTGATGCTGGGCAACCTCACGCCCGCCGTGCAGCGCCTCGTCATCCAGCGCCTCGTGAACCGGCCCAAGCTGATTGTGATGGACACGATGAATTTCTGGATGGACGTGGCCCTGGAAGAGCTGCTGGCCACCATCGAAATGGTGGACGTACTCAGCATCAACGACGAGGAAGCCCGCCAGCTGTCCGGCGAGTATTCGCTGGCGAAGGCCGCCAAGCGCATCCAGGCGATGGGCCCCAAGTATTTGATTATCAAGAAGGGCGAGCACGGGGCCCTGCTGTTCCACAAAAACAAGATGTTCTTCGCGCCGGCCCTGCCGCTGGAGGAAGTATTCGACCCGACCGGCGCGGGCGACACGTTCGCGGGCGGCTTCATCGGCCACCTGGCCGCCACCGACGACATCAGCTTCGAGAACATGAAACGCGCCGTCATTCACGGCTCGGCGATGGCCTCGTTTTGCGTCGAGAAATTCGGCACCGAGCGCCTGCTCAACCTATCTTCGGAAGAAATTGAAGCCCGCGAGGCCCAGTTTGCCGACCTCGTGCGGGTGGTGCCGGCCTCGGCCGTGGCCAACGTGCCGGCGGTGTAGGCAGGTGGCGCGGGAAGCCATCAAAAAGGCGCAACTCTTTGGGCGCGGCAGCGGTACAAGAAAGCATCCTTCCACCTTTTCCTTCCCGCGCCATGCCTTCCAGAAAAGCGTCCGTCCCCGCCAACGACCAGCCTTCGGTGACCCCCTTTGAGAATGATAACATTCATACTCATGGCAAGAACAAGGTGAAGTCGGCCACGAACCAAAACGTCAACCAGAGCCACCTGACCCAGCAGGGCAACGAAACCAAGGGCAATACGTCCGGTGGCAACTTCGACGAGGTGCGCCACAACCAATCGAACAAGCCCCGCAGCAACCCGCAAGGCAATAGCCCCATGTCGGTTGACAAGAGCCAGAAAGGCCCCGGCAAAAAGGCGAACTAGTTTGTTCTAGTACAGTTCCGCACCGGGTTCAAAAGAGGGGCAAGGAGTTCCACAGAGAGGATTTAACTCTGTGAAACTCCTTGTCCCTCTTTTGAACCCGGTGCGGAATTATTTCTGCCAATCCCAGCCCAGCCACTTGGCAAAGCCCGCTTGCTGCGCCGGGTCGGCCGTGGCCAGCGTTTCCACCGAGTAGCGGGGGCCAAACGAAGCGCCTTCCACCGCTGCCAGCGTCACCGTCACCAGCCGGTGCTGGCGGAATACGCTGATTTCGTAGCTGGGGGCCCCGCTGCTGAGCAGGGTTTGTAGGTTCACATCGACGCGGCGGCCGTTCACGGCCACGATTTCATCGTCCACGGTGAGGGCCGCCGCAGCCGGCGAGCCGGGCCAGATGCTGGCCACCTCGGTGCGCTCGTTGCGCATTGAAGTGCGGAAACCGAAGCGGCCCTCCGAGGCGGAGGCATTTTCCGTCACTACCAGCCGGCAGCCCACCGTGTGCAATACTTTGTCGAGGGGCGGGGCCAAGGGCTCCATGCCGTAAATAAACTTGTCGAAATAGGCCCCCATCTTGCGGCCGGCCACTTCTTCCACCAAACGGATGTAATCGGCCTCGGTGTAGCCGATGCCGGTTTGGCCAAATTCCTGGTACAGCCGCCGCATTACGTCGTCGAGGCTGCGGGCGTGGCCCGAAAGCTGCCGCAGCGTGAGGTCGAGCAGCAGCGCCGCCAGGGCCCCTTTGTGGTACACCGACACCTTGCGGTCGGGCACGCCGGGCTTGTAGCCGTCGAGCCACAGGTCCACGCTGGCGTCGGCCAGGGAGAGATTGTGCTCGCCCGCGTCGGCGAAGTGCTTTTGCAGCACCGTGTTTAATTCCTCAAAATACTGAGCCGGGGTGCGCACGTGGCTGCGGGCCAACAGGTATTCGCCGTAGTAGGTGGTGATGCCTTCGGCAATGAAGCAGGTGCGGAAGTAGTTCTCGCGGGCGTAGTCGTAAGGCTGCATCTCGGCCGGCCGAATGCTTTTGATGTTCCAGGTGTGGAACAGCTCGTGGCAGCTCACGCCCAGAAATTCCTTGTACAGCGCCTCCGCCATGATTAGCTCGGCGGGGCCCAGCACAATCACCGTCGAGTTGTGGTGCTCCACGCCGTGGTAGTGCTTGTAGGGGAGCAGTTGGTTCAGAAAGTGGTAGTCGGCCACCGGAAAGCCACCGAACAGCTGCACCTGCTCTTCCGAAAACGCCTGAAAATCGGCCAGCACGCGCGGCCAGCTCAGCGGCGCTTCGCCCTGCACCCACACGTAGAACGGGAAGCCACCGGCCGCGTATTCGTGGTGAACCAGGGTAGGACTGGCGATGAGCGGCGAGTCGGCCAACTGGTCGAAATCCTTCGCCTGGATTACGTTGGGGGAAAGCTGGGGCAGGCCGCAGGCCAACTGCCAGCCCTCGGGCAGAGCCAGGGCCAGCTCGCAGGCTTCGTTTTCGCGCCCTTCAGCATACATGAGGCACTGCACGGGATTGAGGTACAGCTGCGTCTCGTCGAGCCACGAGCCGCCCGCGTCCATTTGATGGGCGTAGAAATTATAACTGATTTTTAGCTCTTTGCCTACCGCGTTGGGTACTTCCCAACGGTCCTTGGTGGTTTTCCGGTAGGGCAGAGGCTGGCCGGTAGCCGCGTCGCTGATTTCGACCCGCTGAATTTTTTGGGCGAAATTTTGCAGCTCGTAGCGGCCCGGCCGCCAGGCGGGCAATTGCAGAGCCAGCGGAGCCGGCGCATCGGCGGCTACGGCCAGTCGCATTTCCACTTGCAGGTAAAACGTGAGCGGGTTTTCGTAAGAAACGCGGTACTGAATCATGGCGGCGGCGAGCTGGTGGATGGGCAAAGCTAGGGCCCCTGCATACGCAAGCCGCCGCGCCGGAAGCCAACCAAATCGGGGGCCCCGCCGCAACCGCTTGGGGCCAAGCCAGTAGGCCGAAGCCAATTGTGGGCCCAGGGCTTGCTAATCTTGGCGCGGCCCCGTACCTTTGCCGGCCCAACTCGAAACTTGATTTGACATGAAACGCACTTACCAACCCTCGCAACGCAAGCGCCGCAACAAGCACGGCTTCCGCGAACGCATGGAGTCCGCCAACGGCCGCAACGTGCTGGCCCGCCGCCGCGCCAAAGGCCGCAAGCGCCTCACCGTATCCGACGAAGGCCGCCACAAGCGATAGTAGTTAAGTCGTTACCTGGATGGATAATCCCAGCGCGTCGGGCTACCCTCTCCACTTAGGAGGGACCGATGGCGGGGTTGCCCCGGAAGGCGCACTCCGCCGCTATACTTTCCCGAAAGAGGAACACCTGTGCCGCAAAAAGCTCATCGACGAGCTTTTTGGGAAGCAGGGTTCCTCTTTCGGCGTTTACCCGCTGCGCATTGTGTGGCTGCCCGGTTCCGCGCCCACCACGGCCCCGCCCCAGGTGCTCATCAGCGTGAGCAAGCGCGGCTTCAAGCGGGCCGTTGACCGCAACCGCCTCAAGCGCCTCATCCGCGAGGCGTACCGGCTCAATAAATACCGGCTGCTGGAGCACCCTGGGGGCCATCCGGTGGGCGTGCTGGGTATTATTTACACCGGTAAGGAAAAAAGTCCGCGGGCGTTGGTAGAAAAAAAATTAATTTCCGCCTTCCATCGTTTGCTCGGTACCGCGGCCCCCCGCCCGGCTTCGCCGCCCGCCGCGTAGCTTCGCCCCAGCACTGCCCGCCCATGACTTTCCGCAACAAACTTTTCGCCGGCCTGGCGCTCAGCAGCGCCGCGCTGCTGTTCTCGTTCCGCACCGCGTCCGACAACGATCGGTACTTCGAGATTGCCAAGAACCTCGACATCTTCGCCACGACTTTTCGGGAGGTGAACACCTACTACGTGGACGAGATTACGCCCGGCAAGCTGGTGAAAACGGGCATTGACGCCATGCTCAAGTCGCTCGACCCGTACACCAACTACATCCCGGAGGACGACATCGAGGACTTCCGCACCATGACCACCGGCCAGTACGGCGGCATTGGGGCCGTGGTGGTGAAGCGCAACGGCAAAACCGTGGTGCAGAGCGCCTACGAAGGCTATCCGGCCCAAAAAGCTGGCCTGCTGCCGGGCGACGAAATCCTGAACATCAACGGCGTGGTGGTCGATAAAAAGTCGAACTCCGACATCAGCAAGCTGCTCAAGGGCCAGGCCCAATCGGTGGTGAAGCTGCTCGTGACGCGCTTCGGCCAGGAAAAGCCGGTGGAAGTGGCCATCACCCGCGATAAGATTCAGGTGGAAAACGTGCCCTACGTGGGCATGATTTCGCCCGAAGTCGGCTATTTTCAGCTCGCCGGCTTCACCGTTGATGCCGGCAAGGAAGTGCGCAACGCCGTGAACAAGCTGAAGGCCCAGGGCGCGAAAAAGATTGTGTTCGACATCCGCGACAACCCCGGCGGCCTGCTGAATGAGGCGGTAAATATTTCCAACCTGTTCATTGACAAGGGATTGGACGTAGTGAGCACCAAGGGCAAGGTGACGGAGTGGAACAAAACCTACAAGGCCCTCGACGTGCCGCTCGACACCCAGATTCCGGTGGCCATCATCACGAGCAACCGCTCGGCGTCGGCCTCGGAAATCGTGTCGGGCGTGTTGCAGGACTACGACCGCGCCGTGCTGGTGGGCGAGCGCACCTTTGGCAAGGGCCTCGTGCAGGCCACCCGGCCCCTGAGCTACAACTCGCAGCTGAAGGTGACGACCGCCAAATACTACATTCCCAGCGGCCGGTGCATCCAGGAAATAGATTACTCACACCGCGCCGATGACGGCACGCTGGGTAAATTCCCCGACTCGTTGCGCACGGCCTTTAAAACGGGTGCCGGCCGCACCGTGTACGACGGCGGCGGTGTGGCCCCCGACGTAGAAGTGGCCGACCGCGAGATTGCCGATATTACCCGCATCCTGCTCCAAAAAAGCTACTTGTTCGACTACGCTACCCGCTTCCACGCCGAACACGCCAGCATCGCGCCGGCCCGCGAGTTCAAGCTTTCGGAGCCGGAATACCAGAAATTCGTGGCCTACCTCCAGGGCAAAAACATCAGCTACAGCACCGACGCCGAAAAAGCCCTCACCGACCTCAGCAAAAAGGTGAAGGAAGAGAAGCACTACGACGACGTAAAAACCGAGCTGGAAGCCATGCGCCGCAAAATGACCGTCAACAAGGCCAACG
>JAABUN010003134.1_pt1 | contig 26706 bp, 33 predicted proteins | sample 5559311 | NCBI WGS metagenome assembly JAABUN01 (sample SAMN10711877, study PRJNA513370) | rock metagenome | isolation source: Antarctica rocks | place: Antarctica: Victoria Land, Siegfried Peak sud
AGGCAGCGGGAGCGTATCTGACGTGCTGACTTTATAAACAGTCATATCTCAACCCCGGCTTCACCGCCGCCCGTGTTGACAGCCAAAGTTTGCGGCTTTAACCATCCTCTGTCAACATACAATCTCAAGCGTTGGACGACTTCGCCTTGTTAACACTTGCATTGTTTTAATCGTCTAAGTGTATGATGCCGGAAATATAAATTGTAGGAGTTAGAATTATGTTCAGGAAAGATAAAGCCTCGCTCGGCGGGTGCTGGCTGGTGTTATTCTGCTGCGTTTCTTTTGCTGTTGCACAGGAGCGGACAAGACCCGCTAAGCCGCCAAATTCAACAACCGCGCAAGAACCGGCTGAAGATATTGTGCGCGTTAATACACGCGTCGTCTTTATTGACGCTTCCGTCAAAGACAAAAAAAACAATGCGCCCGTTACCGACCTGATGCGCGAAAATTTTACGGTGCTTGACGATGGACACGCGCGGGAACTCGCCTATTTCAACGGCACTGGCGCGGCGCGGCGACCGCGTTTGTTAATGTTGGTTATAGACTTTTTCGGCGGGAACGGACGAACTTTTCACGATAAAGAGACGGTCGCGCGATTGGCTTCGGCTCTGGCAAAATTGCCGCCCGAAGACGAATTGGCAATCGCGACGGCGTGGATTGGAAAAGACGCGTCTCCCTGTTCGCCGCTCGAACTGATTTCTCCGAATTTTCCGCCGCTGCAAGTGTTGCAGGATTTTACCCGCGACCGCGGAAAAATAATTGCTTCGCTCCAAACCGTTCCCGCTCTTGTCGCAGAATACAATCAAAGAGGCGTTGAAATGGCAAACACATCGGAAACTTATGACAAAGCCGCTTCCGGCATCGCGTGCGCTGCTGACGCTCTGCGCCGAGCCGCGACATCGCGCTCGAACTCGCAGGCGGTAATGGTTGTTGCGAGCGATGATTTTGTCTACTTTCCGTTCGCCGAGCGCGACCGTATGATTCACGATTCGCTGAAAACCGGAATAACGGTCAACCTTTTGCGGATTAGAACGAGTTTTCTCAGCGGCGTGATAGCTGGCATAGCCAAAAAAGGCGCGGGTTACAGGCGAGTGCCGGGAACGGTTGATGTGGTCGCTGACGCCGCGCAGCAAACGGGCGGCGAAACGGCGCGCGTCGGCAGCGTTAAAAAATACGTCGAAGCGTTCGAGAAGTTAATCGGCGACTTGACGGCGCGCTACACGCTCGGTTTTACGCTCGAAGAGAACGAGCAGAATACAGACCGCCCGCACAAGTTAGAAATAAGAGTGAAGGCGCGCGACGCGCGCGGCAAAGAGCGCAAGGTGCTGGTTAGCGCGCGGAACGGCTACTATCAGCCGAACGAGTGAGAGAACTTAGATTATTATAAGGGAAGGTCTTCAGTCAGGAGTCGTCTAACAATTCAGCTATGAAAGAAGCAGTCAAGCACAAAGCTTCCTCGTCCCGCCGATTTTGTTGACTGCGGCGGGCTACACTGGAATATTCGCCGGATGGCGTTTCAACTTATTTGATAAAGTGTAGAAGTCAGGACTTTATCTGACAGTTAAGTTGTGTGGGTCACAGAGATAGTTTCAATTTTTGCCAGTATAAATCATCCCGATAATTTTGCAATCGCAGCAGTTCTTTAGACTCGTCAAAAGCGGCTTCAACTTCGTCTCGATAAGGCGTTTTAATTGCCAAATCGAACCATTTCTCCCAAGGCGTTTTACCATTAAGCGAGCCGTGCGGACGAAGTTCGTTATAATAATCCTGCCAGTCTGCCAGTTTTTGACGAAGCTCCGAGTCTTGTAAATCAACTGTTGGGTAAAATTCTTCCAAATCAGTTTTCTGCGAACGCTCGACTTTGCCATTCAAGTGCGGTGAACGAGGCTTGACTGGGCGAAATTTAATGGCGTATTTCTTCAATTTCTCTTGAAATTTATAGGCGAAGAATTCTAGCCCCGGTCGCTCTGAATCCGCTGAATCGGAAACGGCATTTCTTCAATCATTTGTTCGAGAAACAGTAGAGAGTTTGAAGCCGTTCGGCGGTCGAATAAAACTAAACAGCGGATTCTAGTACAATCGTCAACCGCCGTATGTTGGTAAAGAACGGGCGCAATTTTACAAGTGTCAATTTGCACCCGTTCGCCTGGAATCGGACGCTCATAGCGATGCCGATGTTTTCGCAGGATGCGGCTTTTCTTGAGCGGCGGGACATTCAGTTGCCGTAGAACTTTGCAGAGCGTGGCGCGGGAAACCGAAAAAGCGTAATTTCGCAGCAGCTCACTTTGAATCCGACGCGAACCAAGTCGCCGTTTTCTCAAATCCGAAATCCAGCCGATTTCTTTGTCTAAAACTTTTCGATTTGGAGAATGATATGGGCGACGGCTTAGTTCAATCAAACCACTTTCACCTGCCTTTTGAAATCGTCGCCACCACTTCCTTAAAGTTGGTCTGGAAATACCGCAGCGACGGCATACAAAACCGGCATTCTTAGTTTCTTCATAGAGTTTGACCCACTCTAAACGGGCTTTTATTTTGTGCGTCATAATTCATCATAAAGTTGAAATGATGTCTATGATCCGCACAAATAAATATAAAAAGCCGCGAGGCTTATAAATTCCTCACGGCTATTGCTTTAATATTCAAAACCGGATATTACGAACAGAAGATGAAGAAAAGTTTTTTGCTGAATTTCAATCAGAATGGGCAAAAGATATTTGTATCTTAGTTTTAAACACCGGACTTAGACTAATGATACCCTTGGACTTTCTAAGTTTAACGTAGATTGCTCAAGCTGTGTTATACGTTTAATTCAAGGAAAGACGAAACGAGTGGTGGAAATCCCAATGAATAATACTGTAAATGCTCTTATTCAAGCTCGCTGGCACAATGGAAGTGATTTACTATTTCCAAGTCCTAAAAACGGATTACAAGGCACTTCCGTAAAAAAGGCGATGCTTGGAGCGTGTCCAGAGCAAAGATTGAACCTATTACAATTCGGGATTTGAGAAGAACATTTGGAATAAGACTTTGTGAGTTAAACGTGAACACAACGGTTACAGCAAGACTACTGGGACACAGTGATTTACGAAGCGTTCATCGATACGAGCGAGGAAAAGAAATAATGCGTAAAGCGGTAGAACTTTTGGAAAAACCTGCCAAAATCCTACCACTCGCACGCAAGAACAAAAATGGAAATACTGTAAATTATTGAAAACAAATGGTGGAGTAGAGGAGGGTCGAACTCCTGACCTCTGCATTGCGAACGCAGCGCTCTGCCAAACTGAGCTACTACCCCACGGCGAAATAATTTCGATTCTAAGTACAGTTCCAGGCGCTGTCAAGCGAGAATTTTTTTTGCTTAAAAATATCTGTCCGAATGCCGTAGTTACAGGTTTTGGCGTAAACATCGGGTCAAACAACCCAAGTTATAATGTTTATACTGACTTGGTTAACTTTAACGGAACAACTTATGATTTTGAGCCGTATGAAGTTGCATCAAACAAAGACCAATGCAAGAGCGGCGGCTTTAATAGTGTGAAGCGGAATGACGGCTCTTCGTTTAATAACCAAGGCGATTGTATTCAGTATGTCAACACAGGCAAATAACTGAAACCAATTCGTTTGTATTAATTAACAAAAAAAAAGAGTACCGATTTAAATAGAATCGGCACTCTTTTCTTATTCGCAAATTAATTAAGAAAGCTACTATCCAAAACTTTTTAATTTTTCACGGAATTCAAAATCTTGCCAAATTGTCGTTCAAAAGAATTCTGACAATTGAATTCCCAAGCAAAAATATTAATTTATTGAACGGTCGTTGTCGGAAGCAGCGAGCCTTTCGGGTCATAGGCAAAGGCGTGACCGTCTTCGATTTTTCCGATAATGCCGTGAAAAGTCACTTCATCTTTGGCTAATATCACGACGACATCGCCCGGACTATAAAGGGTTTGGTCAATCGGAAACTTGATCATCGTCGCGTTACCGTTTTCGTTGTTGACGGTTTCGTATTCAAAATGGTCGGCGTTAAAACTAATTGTCTGGCAAAAAGCTACTTCTGGCATTTAATCTCCGCTAATTTATATAAACTTTTTTTCAACGCGCGATTGGAAAGAAAAATGCAAGCGCGCGCCTGTTTTATTTCGCGATGCCAGTTTAACTTTTAAGCGGCGCAAAGTCCAAACGAGAAAATGCGGGACTGCGATTTAAGACGCTTTCTTTTTATTTTTGCTTCCAAAATTAAAGAGAGAAAAAGCAATATCGCCTTTTCTCTCTTTAATTTTGGAAGCCGTTGAATTGAATGCGGCTTTTTTTTCTATGCCGCGTGTCTTTCTAATACCCGAATTCGAGTTCTAACGCTGTTCGGGCTGTCCGGCGGCGGTAAAATCAATACTGCAAGGTTCTTCAGTTAAATTTATAAACCGCGACGGGAAAGTGTAACCCTTAGCGCGCGCGTTTAAGATATAAGTTTCACCGACGGCAACGTCGATAAATCGGTAAAAACCGGACTTGCCGGTAGCCGCCCTTCTGACTTCGCCGTTCGCGTCAACCATACTTACAATTACGCGCGATTGGTTTGCCGTTTGCGGTTAAAACGCGACCGCCGATTGTCACCGCTGCCGCCGTCGTCGTCGGCGCTGCTAAATTGCCGACCGCCCAATCGGAGAACGACGAGATTCCGGTTGTCGAAATCGTATTCGCGCCCGCGTTCAGCTTGAACGGCGTAACGGCTGTTCCCGTGCCGCCGGTAAAGCCGTATAGTTTATAGCTGGCTTCGGTTCCGGCGATGTCCGTCGGGTCGGGATAGTTGAACGTCAAATCGGTAGCCAAGTCGTTCGTTTCGGTCAGCGTCCAAAATCTCTGAAGCGATTCCGCCGGGTCAATCTGCATCGTGGAATAATCGCCCCACCTGGTCAATGGAGTTGTTGGCGGTCCGTATGTTGTTTGCGAGCCGGTGCCGGTCGTGTCGATAATCTCCGTCTGCAATGTATTCACCGCATCGCCGTTTAAGCGACCGGCGAAGGCGATAAACGGCTTCAAACCCGTTCCGACGTTGGCAACGCTGTAACCCATCAGCATATTGCCGAATTTATCCATCGCTATCGAACCCATCCAACGATCGCCGCTTGCGCCCGGATTATAAGTGGCGTTTTGAAACATAACCGGCGCGGCGGCAAACGGGCTGCGGATTTCAAACCAGCGGGCGGCGGATTTTTGCGCTCCGGCACCGTCCGGGTCAACCTAATACGCGACCATCAAACTGTCCGTCCTGCCGCGATTGCGATAGACGAGGCGATACATTAAACGGTCGCCGAGCGAATCGAGCACTGTTGCCGTGCCGGGTTGTCCGATGCATTCGTTGGCACTGCAATTGCAATTGCGAGTGATTGCGCCGGTCGGGACATTAATAACAGTTCCGAGCGCGCCACCGAATCCGTCGGTTAGTGTTACCGTTCCGGCAACGAAATTCGGTTTGAGTTTTACCAGACGAATATTATTAGTGGTTGAAAATCTCGCAAAGATTCCGCCCTGTGTCGTGTTGGTCGGCAATTCCGTTCCGTCCAAGTCGGCGGGCAGAAAACTCGCACCACCTCCATAAAAATTGGTCGGAGCGCAGAGCGTCGTCGCGCTGGGATCGCCCGCCAGCATTTTTGTCCGGTCGGAGGCGCATAGTCCGACACCGACGGAGGACGTGCCACCGGTGAACATATTGTAGGCGGTGTAATGTCTTCATTGTTTCTTCTATAATAAGCAACCTGAAATTTAACCGTTTTGCTTGCCGCTTCGGATTGTGCAAAGCAGACAATTTGACTTACATACGGCTTGTTATATTTCCTTTGACAACCTTTTCGGTTCGGTTTTTGGGTGGAAAAACGCATCGGAGCGAAAAACATAACTACGACGTTTGGGGCGTTCAAAGTTTGTTTTTGTAGTATGTGCGGAAAAGTGATTAATCCCTGCCGGTAGAAAGTAGATACACTACTATATTCAACTCCGTAATTTAGCAAACACAATTCGAGACTTTTTGTTTTTTTTGCAAAAAAGATTTTCGACCGAACCTGGAATTGTCTTTAACGAAACTGCTTTAACGGAATTGAAACGAAATTTAGAAGCCAGCAAAGGCTAGTAATCAAATCATCCAGCGTCGATAATGCTGTATTCAGCCGTCGAAGGCGGCAAAGCGGGGTGATGCTCGCTCGTTTCACCGGCTTACATCTAAAATCGCGTAAGGCGAGTAAAACAACCGATTCGCAGCGAGCGATTTAAAGGATTTAACGGTATAAAAAAAAAATTGATTGGTGGGTAAAATTCAACATTGGTGCTAATTTCCCGACGGAGTAAAGTCCAAAGTTATCGCGTCGTGGTCTGAGAGCGGCACACTTTCGGCGTCGAATAAACCCCCGATGGTTTGGGGTTGCCCCGCCGCTTCGATCCCTTTTCCCGCAAACCAATCGAGCCGCGCTGAAACTCGTCCGCCGACACGCTGCGCCGCCCAAAAAATAAACGGAAAACACCAGCGCGGAACCCAATCGCCCAGATTCGTATTGTAAGCGGCATTTTCCACGTCGTAATGCAGCGTTCCTGCGCCCGATTCGTTCAAGTTTTTATAATCGAATCCGCGCTTTTCGAGTTCGCGGAACAGACCTTTCTCAAAATAATTGTCTGGATGCGGGTAATGATTTTTGACGACGTTTTTGACGCCCATCAGAACGCGCCGAAAATATCCGGCAATCGCGCGATTGGCGCTTTGCGCGTTGTATGTCGTCGTATTCCAATCGCCGCCGATAATCGTCGGAAGCGCGGGCAGAGTATCGAGATGGTCAAGCACGATTTTCATTTGCAAATGGCGATGCTTTCTCGATGAATGCGCGTCCAGATGAACGGTTACGGCGCGAAAAGTTCCGCCCCGGTGTTCGATGTCGGCAATTAACGCGCGGAGATGTCCGAGCCGTTTTTCCTTGCCGAGCATTTTATCTTTCCCGTTCGGCAGCGCGACGGCGTGCGCGTTTTTCAAAGGGTATTTTGAAAACATCGCCAAGCCGTGCAGCGATTTCGTATTTTCGCCGGCGGCTTCGACTTCGACTCCACTTCCCTTTTGCAGAGCGATGTAAACCGGCGCGAAAGCGTAATTTAAATTTAACTCTCTAGCCAAATCGCGCGCGACAAAACGATTTGCACTGCGCGCCATTCCGTAATCGAGTTCGGTTAAAAGCAGCAAATCCTTATCTTTTAGCTGCGGATGATTCTTGAGCGCGTCAACAATTCCGTCAAAACGATTTCCGCGCTCGATATTCCAAGCCAGAGCGCGAACGGTTTTCGATTGTTCAAAAACTTCGGGGGCAAAATTCTCCTGCGCGACCGAGTTTAAAATTCTTTCGACTTCCGGTTTGATTTTTTGATAAACGGCGGATTTTTCGAGTTCCCGGACGGATTCAAAATTAACGAGTTCGGAAAAATAAGCCTCCAACTGATGTTCTAAAATCGAAGGCGTGTTTGTTTGGGCGTGAGTTTCGGCAGCCATAAAAAGTGTAAGAATAAATGATGGAAGGCAAAAAGAAAAGACGACACAATAATAAACGCAGCGAATTTCGGCGGACGATTTTTCAATTCACTTGTACGGTCTTGTTCACCGAAATTCGCGTTTCGTTCTTTTTTAGTCGTTACATCTTTCTTTAGAGGGCTCGACGGCGAGAAAATCGCCGGTGATTTTTTCCGTGTAAATTTCGAGCAGTTCGGCGATTCGCTCGTGTCGCGGCGAATGGAAAATCAAGCCGACGTGTTTCGGCTTGGAAATGCGGCGGACAATTTCCGCGTCTCTGTAATGAGAAGTATCGGGTTTCTCTTCGTTTGCCAGACAGAGCGTAATTCCGGCGTAATCTTCACGCAGCTTCGGCGGTCGATACGGATTTTCGTCGTCGGCGATTTCAAGCCGCGCCCATTCGCGCCAGAGATTAAAACCGCTTGCCGCTTCCAAAACTTCGGGAATGTATGCGCCGCCGACGCGCGCCGCAACTTCGAGAAAATAAAATTCGCCGGTCGCCGCGCTTTGCAAAAATTCGGCGTGCGAGACTCCGCATTCGTAGCCGAAATCCTTTAAAAGCCGTCGGTTTAATTTATCTAATTCCCCGCGTTCACTGCTTTTATACGGCAAAATCGAGGTCGTGAAAATGCCGCCGTGATGCGAAACCTTCATCGGCGTCGTTCCGTATTCGCTAACGCCGGTCACCAGAATTTTTCCGTTCTCGACAATCGAATCGACGTGAAAAACTCTGCCCTCGATGAATCGCTCAATCAAAAACTGCGACGGATGGTCGCGCCAGGTATGTCGCGCGTCAAAGCCGCTCAAAGTTTCCCAGACGGCATTTTTTGTTTCGCATTTGCGAATGCCGAATGCGTTGACTTCCGTGCGCGGTTTGATAATCCACGGCGCGGGAACTTCGTCTAAAAAAGCGTTTATGTCGTCGGAATTAAACGCGCCCGTAAATTCGGGACACGGCAATCCCGCGTGGACAGCCATCCGACGCATTCGCAGCTTGTCGCGGAAACGCAGTGCGAAAGAACTGCTCATTCCTTCGATTTGCAAATGCTCGCGTGCTTTTGCCGCCGTCAAAACGTCGAATTCGTCGATGCCGACGATGCGGTTAATCGTTCCGCGCCCGGCGATATTGGTAACGGCGCGAATGTAATCTTCGACGCCCGCGTCTTTTCGCACGGTTTTTACTTCGCTCAAACCGGTCCAAGCCCACGACTCGTCCAACAAATCATCGCGCGTCACCAGCGTCACGCGCCAACCGGCGTCGTGACATTCTTCAAAAAAATCGTTGCCCTTGAAAAAACTGGCGATACAGACAATGTGTTTTTTCATATCCTAATTTTGTTTTGTTTAGAAAGAATGGCACAATTTAACTGTAAAAACAACGAAAAGTTTTGTTTTTGCCGCTCATACAAGGGTGCGAAAACTCATAAAACTTTAAGAATTTCGTCGGGGAGAAATTATGGATATTGACATCGCGCAGTTAGTCGCGCATTTAGTTATTTATATGGTCGTGCTGCTTCTAGCGATTTCGGCGCACGAAGCCGGACACGCCTGGATGTCGTACAAATTCGGCGACGACACGGCTTACCTTCTCGGTCGCGTGACGCTCAATCCGGTCGCGCACACCGACCCGATTGGAACGCTGCTGATTCCGATTATTTCCTTTGTTTTCGGCGCGTTGGGCGGCGCTTTGGGTTCGATTCCGCTTATCGGCTGGGGCAAACCGACGCCGGTCAATCCGCGAAAATGGACGAATTATAAATGGGGCAACATTATGGTTTCGATTGCCGGCGTTCTGGCAAATCTTATTTTGCTGACCATCGGCATCGTCATGGCGAAAGTTTTGATGACGCAAGGCTTTACGGTAAGCGACTTTTTTAACAGCCAAAATCCGATTGCGATTTTCGTGGGCGATTTGATGATTTTGAATATGTCGCTTTTCGTCTTTAATTTACTGCCTTTTCCGCCGCTCGACGGCAGCAAAATTCTGGCGACGTTTTTGCCCGCGAGCTTCGAGCCGATTTTAAATCTTTTGGAACAATACGGTTTTATAATTTTAATGGCTTTGATTTATATCGGCGTTTTTCGCTTTATTATTACGCCGTTTTACATCGGATTGATTTATTTGCTTTCCCTTTAGTTTATGAAGAAACGTATTTTTAGCGGCGCGCAGCCGACGGGAAATCTGCACATCGGAAATTATCTCGGCGCGTTGAAAAATTGGGTCGCGCTGCAAACCGAATACGAAAGTTTTTTCTGCATCGTCAATCTTCACGCGATAACTTTGCCGCAAGACCCAAAAATTCTAAAACAGAAAACACTGGATTTAGCCAGAATTTATCTCGCTTCGGGCATTGACCCGCGGGTTTCGACCGTTTTTATTCAGTCCGATGTTTCAGAACACGCAGAACTCGCCTGGACATTAAACTGCATTGCGCGAATGGGCGAGCTGGAACGAATGACGCAGTTCAAGGACATCGCAAAAGGCAAACGGGAAAAAGCAAGCGCCGGACGTTTCACATATCCGGTTTTGATGGCGTCCGACATTTTGCTTTACAAAACCGACCTCGTTCCAATCGGACAAGACCAGAAACAGCATCTCGAATTGACGCGCGATGTCGCCACCCGATTTAACCGCGATTTCGGCGAAACTTTTGTCATTCCTGAACCATTCATACCTTCGGTCGGCGCAAAAATCCAATCGCTTGTCGAACCCGCCAAAAAGATGTCGAAGTCGGACGAAAACTTAAACGGCTCCATTTTTCTGCTCGATGATGCGGACACGATTACGAAAAAATTCAAAAAAGCCGTTACCGATTCGGGAACGGAAATCACGTTCGACGACGCGCGCCCGGCAATCAATAATCTTTTGACGATTTACCAATTAATGACCGGCAAAACGGCGGAAGAATGCGAAGCGAATTTTGCAGGTCGTGGCTACGGACATTTCAAAACGGAAATTGCCGATGCCGTCATCGAATTTTTGAAGCCGTTTCAGGAACGAATCAAAAATTACACGGACGAAGACTTAAAAAATATCTTAAAGACCGGTGCGGAAAAAGCAAAAACCATTGCGCGGGAAACTTTAAAAGACGTTTACGAAAAAATGGGAATCGTTGGCGCAGCAGTTTGATTTCCGTGTAGATTTATTTTCTAAAAGCCTCTGTAATTTTGCGTGGGCTTTTATTTTTTGTTTAGTAATCGTGCTTCAAATGCAAAAACCACAAAATAATGCTCGATCATTATCGCAACAACAAAAAATATGCTCATCTCTTACGACAAGAAAGCAATAGGATTTTTCTAAAGAATTATTCACCGCAAACGGAAACGGATGAACGCAGATTTCATTTTTGGTTTGGGTTTACCGGTGAAGATATAGGAGATTTAGAGTGTATAAAATTTTAGATTTAGTTTTTTCTTTGTTTCTGTGCGTGGCTTGGATATTGGCGCAGACAATTTTGTTGAATGCTCAGGAAACAAATCGCGCCGAGAATAATTTAAAAATCCAAATTGATTTTCAAAGCGCGCGTGCGATTGTAAATTTGATGAAACAAAATCGTGTGAGTGATGATGAGTTGAATCGGGTTGCTGAACTCAAAGGCAATCAAAAGTTAATCAAAAAGATTGCCGGTAATAATCTCAATGAGACAACGGAAACATTCAAAAAAACTTTACGTCAAGCTATCGAAAATCAAAAAATTGCCGAAGACAGATTTGACTGGCAATCTGTGAGAAAGAATTTGCCCGAAATACAGACGCTGACCGATCAAATAGAAAATAACAAAGCCGCTTTTCTCGCGGACATTAAAAGATTGATTCAGCCTTACACACCAAAGGATTTGAAGGGCGAAGTTACTGCTACTTTTTTAGTCGGGGGCGGTTCTCTCGGTTTTGCTTTTGATAACGATCCGAACTTTTACGTCGCGCTTCACAAAATCGGCGGCGATTACGAAGGTTTGAAATATATTGTCGCGCACGAACTTTACCATAGTATTCAAGAATTAGGACGGCGCAAACGACTGATGAATCAACTGAAAGCCAAACTGCCGGATAACATTCGGAACGGTTTGGTAATCGTTGATAATACTTATTTAGAAGGAACGGCGACGCTGGTCGGCGATTTTCTGGACGCCAAAAATCTCAAACAACTCGGTCAAAGCCTAAAAGATGAATACGTGAAAAATCTTGACCGTTCACGGCAAAACTTTGCTTTGCTTGAAACTCTTCTTTTTCAGGCTTACAGCGACCCGAATGCGGATATTCAGCAACTTTATAATATTGGTTTCACCACCGCATTTGACGAAACGCTTTACTACGCCGGCTATCGAATGACTCGGGCAATCGAAAAATATAAAGGTAAACAAACCGTTGCTTTACTCGTCGAGAAAAACCCGCTTGAATTTTTTAATCTTTACATCGAAATTTATAAAGCGCACGGCGACGATTCGACATTGATAAAATTCAACAAATCAACGGAAGAAATTTTGTTGAAACTGCAAGAATAAAAAGATAAAATTTAAATTTGAAAAATATTCCCAGAGTAAAAGTAACCGATGAAGCGAAAAAAGTTATCAATGAACTTCGCGCTAAACACGGCGCGTCGATGTTTCACCGGAACGGCGGTTGCTGTGACGGTTCTTCGCCGATGTGTTATGCTGACGGCGATTTTATCGTCGGGCGAAGCGACGTTTGGCTCGGCGATTGATGATTGTGATTTTTTGTGGCGAAAGACCAGTTTGAGTTCTGGAAACACACGGAACTTACGATAGACGTAACACCCGGGCGCGTCGTTTTCGCTCGAAATTCCAATGGGCATTCGGTTCGTGATGAAATCGAGAGTTTTTTCGTTGGAAGAATCTGAAAATCTAATCGACCTCCGGCGCGGCGATATGGTTTGAAATTTATGGCAGAAAAAATTACAGTTTATGAAAAACCGACTTGAACGACGTGCCGCAATTTGGCGCACGCGCTTCGTGAAAGCGGAATCGAATACGAAAATATAAATTATTTCACAGAGAAACTGACCGAAGAAAAACTTCGCAGTCTTTTGCAGAAACTCGGACTCGCGCCTTTTGATGTTTTACGTAAAAAAGAGCCGATTTTCGCGGAACTGAATTTATCATTGGAAACAGCGCCCGACCAAATTATAAAATCGATTGTCGAGCATCCGAATTTGCTGCAACGTCCGATTGTCGAGTTCGGGAACCGTGCGGTTCTGGCTCGCCCGATTGAAAAAGCGATTGATTTGATAAATTCTAAAAAATAAAATATGAGTATCACGAACGGAAACGGACACAAGCCGAAACCAAAGAATGTTTTAGGCACGGAGTTAAAAAGCTGCTGCACAAATCCGATGACCGGATTTTACCGTGACGGCTATTGCCGTACAGGTGCGGACGACCGCGGAAGCCACACGATTTGTATTTACGCGACAACTGAATTTCTCGAATTTTCGCGCGCTAAAGGGAACGACTTGACAACCCCGCGACCGGAATTCAACTTTCCAGGACTTATCGAAGGCGACAAATGGTGTCTGGTCGCTCTGCGCTGGCAGGAAGCGTTGGATGCGGGAGCCGCCCCGCTTGTGATTTTAGAAGCCTGTCATGAATCGGCTTTAAATTACGTCAGGCTCGAAGATTTGCGTGAACATCAGGTTGAAAATTAAATGAATCAAATGGCTGAAACAACACAGCTTTCGTTCGATTTTGAACTGGTGCAGCCGCATATCGTCTCTGGCGCGCCCGACGAAATAAGGCTGCGTCTCGGCGAATTTGCCGGACCGCTCGATTTGCTTTTGTATCTTATCAAACAGGAACAAGCAAACATTTTCGACATTCCGATTGCCCGAATTACCGACGAATACTTGCGCTACATTCGCTTGATAAAAAGCCTCGACATTTCGCTGGCGGCTGATTTTCTGGTGATGGCGGCTACATTAATTGAGATAAAATCGAAAATGCTGCTTCCGCGCGAAATTTTCGGCGAAGTGGAAGAAGAAATCGAAGACCCGCGCAAAGAGTTGATTGACCGGCTGCTCGAACACGAAAAATTCAAAAACGCTTCGCAGATGCTTTATGAACGCGTCACCGTTGAACAAGCCGTTTTCTCACGCGGGCAGATCGAATCGGACGAAAACAATCTGGAAACAAACTCGACGGTTTTCGATTTGCTGAATATTTTTCAAAAAATTCTCGGTCGGCACAAAGAAGAATTTCAAATGCAAATCGAGCGTGAAGAAATGAGTTTGGCGGAAATGCTCAGGCAAATAAAAGACAGGATTTACAAAGCGAAAGAGTTGAATTTGACGGAGATTTTCGGAATGACGCATTCAAGACAAGAACTGGTTTTAGCCTTTATCGCTGTTCTCGAACTCGTCCGAACCGAAAGCATCAAAATCGTGCAAAATAAAACTTTCGGTGATGTAATTTTGCAGAAAGTTTAACCGCAGCTACACACGGGTAAACACAGATAATTTAAATGATGAATTAAAATCTCCGGCATTCGTTGTTCCTGATTCACCGTTTTAAAAATCTGTGTTCATCTGTGTTAATCTGTGGCTAATTTTCTTATGGTTTTAGAAATCGCAGAAAAACAACCGCGCAGAATTGGCGAAATAATTTCAATCGTCGAAGCCTTGATTTTCGTCGCGGATGAACCTTTGACGGTTAAAATTTTGGCGGAAGTTTTGGACGAAGATAGGGAAACGATTGAAAACGCGATTGACGAACTCCGGCAAGAATACGAACAGCGTGAAAGCGGTTTGACGCTGCGCGAGATTGCGGGCGGCTGGCAAATTTCGACGCGCGCCGAATTTCACGAAGAAATCCGCAAGTTTTTGAAAACTCGTCCCTCAGCAAAACTGTCGCTTGCCGCGCTCGAAACTCTGGCGGTTATTGCTTACAAACAACCGGCGACGATTCCCGAAATTTTGGAGATTCGCGGTGTGCAGTCGGCTTCGGCAATCAAAACGCTGCTCGATAAACGCTTGATTGTCGCAAAAGGCAGAAAGGAAACTGTCGGCAAACCGATGCAATACGGCACGTCGAAGGATTTCCTGATACAGTTCGGCTTAAAGGATTTGTCGGAGCTGCCGAACATCGAAGATTTTGAGGATTTGGCACAGTGAATTATATCTTTTCAAAGACAAAGAAAAATAGCTGCCAAAAGACACAAAAATCACAAAGGAAAATTTTTATTTTTTGCGTCCTTTGTCGTCCTTTTGCGGCTATTTTTCTTTTATGATGTAATCTAGAGATATGCAGGAACGCTTACAAAAACTTATCGCGCAAGCCGGAATCGCTTCGCGGCGGAAAGCAGAAGAGTTAATCGCCGCCGGCGAAGTTTCGGTCAACGGCGAAATCGTCACGACGCTCGGCACCAAAGCCGACCCGGAAACCGACCATATCAAAGTCAGCGGCAAGCTGATAAATCAAAAGCTCGAAAAACGCGAAAACGTCTATATTCTGCTGAACAAACCGAAAGGCTATCTGTCGAGCGCCGCTGACCCGGAAGGCAGAAAGCTGGTGATTGATTTGGTCGCGCCGAGTTTCGGCAGAGTTTTCCCGGTCGGGCGGCTCGATTACAATACCGAAGGCTTGATTATCCTGACGAACGACGGCGAATTTACCAATTTCGTTTCCTCGTCAAAAACCGTTCCGAAAGTTTACGAAGTAAAAGTCAAAGGCTTGCCGAACGAAAACGCGATTAACAAACTGCGTCGCGGAGTTCGTCTCGAAGACGGCTTCAAAACCGCGCCCGCCGAAATCAAAGAACTAAAATCGACGGAAAATAATGGTTGGTATGAAGTGACTCTGCTCGAAGGACACAACCAGCAAATCCGCAAAATGTTCGACTCAATCGCTCATTCGGTCGTTAAATTAAAAAGAATTTCAATCGGACACATCAAAGACGACCGCATTGCCGTCGGCGCGTATCGCTTGCTCGACGAAGACGAAATCAAGGAATTCAGAAATTCCGCGCCGAAAAAAGCCGCATCGCGTGAAAAAACCGCGCCGAAAAAGAAAGTTTAAATCTAATTTCAAGACAAACTTCGGTGTTCGACCATCAGACATAAATTCTGCACGACTTTAATTCCCTCTCTGGCAAGCGTTTCGGCAACTGCGTCGTTGCGAATTCCCGACTGCATCCAGACGGCTTTCGGCTTTTTCGCCAGAATATCAGCGGTGTGTCGCGGCACGTCTTCGGAACGGCGAAAAACGTTTACCAGATCGATGTCAAAAGGAATTTCAGTTAATTTTCGATAAACTTTTTCGCCCAAAATCATCGTCATCTCCGGGTAATAGACGGGAACGGGAACGATTTCAAATCCAGCGTTCGCCATATATTGCGGGACGTAGAAAGCGGGCTGAAACGATTGCGCCTCGGTTTTGATGCCGAGAACGGCGATGCGTTTGGTCTCCGCCAGCAATTGTTTTATTTCTTCATCCGTTTCGAGTATATTTTTTTGCCAATCCATAATTTTTATTATTGATTATTCGGGCGCGTGAACCAAAACGCCCAAATGATTAAGATAATTTGCGCGGGCAATCTCAAATAAAGCGCGGTTACGCTGAATTCGGGAAAAAGCTCGGCGTGCTGCGCCATATAAATATTCGCCGGAAAAACCGCAATTAAAAGCGCGATTAAACCCCAAGCCGCAAGCCGCGTCCATTTCGGTATCAAAAGCGAAACGCCGAGCGCGATTTCAAAGATTCCGCTCAAGCGAATTAAAAACAGATGCGCGGGCAAAACGGGAGGCATCATTTTCAGATAAAAATCGGCGTTGATAAAATGATTGATTCCCGCCAGAACAAAAGCGATTCCCAAAAGCCATTTTAGAATCTGTTTTACCATTCGCATCGAATTTATAATAAGCCAGAATCGGTTATGAAGATACCTTTTTAATCAAATTTTTGATTCATTTTTTAAGCCGTGATTTCGATTACGGCGAGCCGAATTTTTTGGTATACTCGAATAAACCTTTAATAAAACACCAATTATGAATTTTGAATTAAACGAAGAACAGCAGCAGATAAAATACAGCGTGCGCGAGTTTGCGGAAAGCGAGATTTTGCCGAACGTGATGGAATGGGACGAGACGCAGCATTTTCCGATTGAGCTGCGACCGAAACTCGCCGAACTCGGTTTGTTGGGCGTGATTTTTCCCGAAGAATACGGCGGCGCGGGAATGGGTTACATCGAATATGCGACGATTATCGAAGAAATCGCGCGGGTTGATGGTTCGGTCGGTTTGTCGGTTGCGGCACATAATTCGCTTTGCTCGAATCATATTTATATGTTCGGAACCGAAGAGCAAAAGCAAAAATATCTCGTGCCGCTCGCGCAGGGCGAATCGTTCGGCGCGTGGGGTTTGACCGAAGCGCAAGCCGGTTCGGATGCGTCGGGAACGCGCACCAATGCGATTCGCTCAAACGGCAATTGGAAGGTCAACGGCTCGAAAAATTTTATCACGCACGCGATTTCCTGTAATACTTTAGTTGCCGTCGCCGTTACCGACAAAGAGAAAGGTAACAAGGGAATTTCCGCGTTTATCTTCGACAAATCAATGGAAGGCTTTCGTTCTGACAAAAAGGAAAACAAGCTCGGAATGCGTGCGAGTGAAACGGCTTCGGTCGTGTTTGAAGATTGTTACGTTCCGCAGGAAAATCTTTTAGGTAACGAAGGCGAAGGTTTTACGCAATCAATGAAAATTCTCGACGGCGGGCGAATTTCAATTGCAGCATTGTCGGTCGGAATAGCCCAAGGCGCGTTTGAAGCGGCGGTTAAGTACTCAAAAGAGCGCGTCCAATTCGGTCAACCGATTGCCGAATTTCAGGCGATTCAATTTAAGCTGGCTGATATGGCGACGCAAATCGAAGCCGCGCGGCTTTTAACTTTGCAAGCCGCGTATTTGAAGGACAATAACAAAAGAGTTACCAAAGAATCGGCGATGGCGAAACTTTACGCCTCGGAAGTTGCGGTGCGCGTGTCGGAAGAATCAATCCAGATTCACGGCGGTTACGGCTACACGAAAGATTATCCGGCGGAAAAGTATTGGAGAGATTCAAAGCTCTGCACCATCGGCGAAGGAACTTCGGAAATTCAGAGAATAGTGATTGCGAAACAATTGTTGAGAGCGTAAAAATTATGACCGAATTAAAACTAACGGCAATTTACGAAAAGGCGGAAGAAGGCGGTTATGTCGGTTACATCGCGGAGCTTCCGGGCGCGAATACGCAAGGCGAAACTATGGAAGATGTGCCCAAAAATTTAAAGGAAGCCGTTTCGCTTTTGCTCGAATGTTACCGTGCTGAAGCACATTAAGCATTTAGCTTCTATAATAAAACAAAAAGGAAGATTGATTTTATAAAATCAATCTTCCTTTTTATATTCTAAGCATCACTCAAAATCTCTTCTTGTTTATAAATCGTTTTAACTTCTCTGCGCCGCGTTCTGACAAACCACAAAATGCCTGCGCTTGACGACAAAATGCCGGAAATGACGGTTAATAATTGCGGCGAAATTGATAGCATCGACCAACTCGCCGCGTAACTCGACAAACCGAACACGGTCATTTCCGCGCCTCTGTCTAAAGTCGAGATTCGCCCGCGAATGTAATCGGGCAAACTTCTCTGAAACATCGTTTCCTGCACCGCGTATTCGACGCCGACGATTGCCCGTGAAACAAAACAGAAAAACATAAACAGCCACAAACTCGGCATATAACCGGCAGCCGCAAATAAAATGCCATGAACGATTAACGTCCAGACGATAAATGGGCTGTTCAGATTTTTGCGGTCAAGATATGTCGAAACACGATGAGCTATCATCATTCCGAGAAACAAACCGAAACCGCTCGCCGTCCAAAGCAGCGCGACGGCTAAATCAGGATTCCAATTTTCCTTTTGAGCGAAAACGATTCCGCCCATTCGCTCAAAGACAACATTTATCGCGCCGCCGCCCGTCGCCCAAATAATGTTCATCAAAAGAATCGTCAACGCGAAATGATTTTTGATTGTGTAGCGAAAACCTTCTTTTAATTCGGTTAAGAAAGATTCCCTTTTACCTGCGCTCAATTCGTAATTCGTAATTCGTAATTCGTAATTGTCCACTTCCCGCGTCGCATCTTCGGGAATCAGCCAGACTGAAAATGCCGAAGCGAGAAACGAAGCCGCGTTTATGATAAAAGCGACTTTGTAACCGAAAATCGCCGCCGCCCAACCGCCGAGAGCAGAGCCGATTGCCATCAGCAGAAATCTGGTCGAAAACATCAACGCCGTTCCCGCCAGCAAACCGTCTTTTCCGGTCATATTCGGCGTTGCCGCATTTTTCGCGCCTTCAAAAAACGCGCCGAAAGTCGATAGCAAAGCCATTGCGAGATAAGCAATCCAAAGGTTTTCCGCGTCGCTGACGAGCAAAAACATCAGCGCGATAACAACGCGAATCAAATCCGAAAAAATCATCGCCGTGCGGCGCGAAAAACGGTCAACGAAAGTTCCCGCAATCGGCGAAAAAAGCGCAAACGGCAGCAACCTGCAAAGAAATAAAATTCCCGCCGCCGTCGGCGAAGCCTCGGAAACCACACGTACTAAACCCAAAGCCGCGATAAAGTTAAACCAGTTGCCGAGTTCGGAAATAAATTGCCCCCACAAAAGATTGCGGAAATTTCGATTTCCCTTTAATAATTGTGAATAGGTTAAGTTCATAAAATCTTTCGCTGCAAAAAGGCGCAAAAGACACAAAAATTATTTTAAAATCACAGTAAACGTAAATAAAATTTCTTTGTTTTATCTGCATTTATCTGTGTCAATCTGCGATTTCTTTTTTATTTTTTGCGTTTTTGTGCCTTTTTGCGGCTAACTATTTTCAAATAAAAAAGCCGTCAGGTTAAACCCGACGGCTTTTACCTTCAACATAAATTAAATTTTCAAGTTCCCGTAAAATTGGGCGCGCGTTTTTCAAAAAATGCCTGAACGCCTTCTTTGAAATCATTCGATTTGCCCGATTCGATTTGCAAAGCGTGTTCCAAATCAAGCTGCTTTTGTAAATCGTTTGAAAACGAAGCGTTGAGCAACTCTTTGATTCGCCCAATTGAACCGGTCGGCGCAAGTGATAATTTTTTTGCCATTTTCATTGTTTCTTTCATCAAACTTTCCGCCGCGACACAAAGATTTATCATTCCGATTTTTTCGGCGCGTTCCGCCGTTAAAGTGTCGCCCGTCATAAAAAGTTCCGCCGCGAGTTTTTCGCCGACGGCTCTGGGCAAAAAGAAACTTCCGCCGCAATCGGGCGATAAACCGATTCGCACGAACGCTTCGTTAAACGTCGCGTTTTCCGCCGCGAAAACGATGTCGCAAGCCAGCGCGAAATTCGTTCCCGCACCCGCGCAAACGCCCTGCACCGCCGCGACAAAAGGAATCGGTGTTTGACGAATCAATAAAATAACGTCGTGCAGCGCCTTCAAAGGTTCTTCCAAAAACGCTTCGATTCTGCCTTCCTTTTGCCACATCGACTGCATCTCGCGCAAATCGCCGCCCGAACAAAATGCACGTCCCGCGCCGGTTAAAACGACGGCTCGCGCTTTTTCCCGAATTGCCTTGTTTATCGCTTCACGCAAATCCTGCGTCAGCTGCAAAGACAAAGCATTCAGCGCGTCGGGACGATTCATCGTGATAATTGCCACCGCGTCGCGCCGCTCAAATTGGACGGTTTCAAACGACATAAAATTAACTGAAAAAACTCGTCTTATTCACTCACTTCCGACTTTTCGGCAAGCATATCATCTTCCTCAATAGGCTCTGTTACGCTCGCTTGCTGCCCTTCAAATTCCAGGTATCGCTTTTTGTCGTCTTCGCTGAAATTTACGACGAACTGCAAATTCCCGCAGTGAACGCAGGCATACGAACGAATTTTGCGCCCGCCGATACCGAGCATTTTTTTGAAAGAAGATTCGTCGTTAGGTACAAACGCATCAGTGCCGAGGCTGCCGCCCTCGCTGAATAAACCTTCTATTAAATTCGTGCTGCCGCAAATATTACAATTCATTTTTCGGCTTCTCCCTAAATTAAATTTATGACAATCAAAATTAAATGCAATGTTTGCAACAAATGATTTTAAGCAACCCTGACTTTTGAACGATTTGCCTGATGGCAATCTTTGCAAAGCACCGAGCGTCCGACTTTCGGTTGAAACGGAACGTGGTCGTGTTTGCCGCAATGGTCGCAGACGATTTCAAAGCGGGTCGGCGCATTTTCCCGGCTCGCCGCTTTTTTCGAGCGACATTTCTGGCATCGCTGCGGCGCCATCATATTTCTTTGATAAAAAGTTTGCTGTTCCTTTTCCCTGAAAAGAAACGTTTCCTTGCATTGCACACACGAAATTTCTACGTCGGGCATCGGTTTTTTCTCCTCGTTGAATTATGCGGCAAGTTTAACAGAAAAATATTAAATGTCGCAACAATATCAAGAAGCCGACGGCGTCCTAATTTTGTGTTGTTGATTATCACTAATCAAGGAATACATCACCGCATCGTGCGGTCTGGCATGTAACAGAAGTCGGTTTCGCAAAACACCTTCTCTTTTAGCTCCTGCCTTTTCAGCGACTCGCTGGCTTGCCGCGTTTGCTACCGCAGTGAGAATTTCGATTCGGCAAAGACCTAAATCTTCAAAACCGAATTGCGCCGCTAAAAGTGCGGCTGCCGTTGCAACACCGCGTCCGGTTTGACTGCTTCGTACCCAATATCCGAGATTGGCGAAATTGTGATTGCGGTTAAACTGATTCAACCCGACGCCGCCGAGAAATAAATCGTTGCTAACGTCAAAAACGGCAAAGGCAAACCGGGTCTTTTCATTCCAGGCAGTTTCACTAGACGAGACAAAAGACCGACTTTCTTCCACAGTGTAATTTGGATGACACCACGACAGCCAGACGAGCATTTCACTCGTAGATTCTTTGGCGGCTTCAAAAAGTAAAGGAATATCACCGGGACTGTAACGCCGAATTTTTACAACATTATTTGATAACTCAATTCTCATTTTGGTCTTTCAGCTTTTAATGTAATCTTTAGGTCCGTCACCGCAAAACATAACGATTAATTCCAATTACAGCAATGAAAAATTAAAATAAAAACACTACACACTTTGCAAAGCCTCGACGTGCGCTTTGACCGAAGCGCCGAGCGAATCGAGATTATAGCCGCCTTCGAGACACGAAACTATGCGCCCGCTGCACGCCTCGCTCGCCCAATCTTTGACGGTGCGCGTGAGCGAAACGAAATCTTCGTCTTCCAATTTTAATTGTCCGAGCGGGTCGGCGCGGTGCGCGTCGAAACCGGCGGAAATCATTATCAAATCCGGTTTGAAGTCGCGCCGAATTTCATTTATCGCGCTTTCAAACATTCGCTTTTGGGCGTCGGCTGTAGTCAAAGCCTTGACGGGCGTGTTCATTGTAAAACCTTTGCCGCGCCCGAAGCCGGTTTCGCCGCGCGAGCCGCTGCCCGGATACCACGGATACTGGTGCATCGAATAAAAGAAAACCGTCGGGTCGTCAAAGAAAATTCCCTGCGTGCCGTTGCCGTGATGCACGTCCCAATCGACGATTGCCACGCGCTCGATTTCCTTGTATTTATTCTGCGCGTAACGCGCGGCGACGGCGACATTATTAAACAGACAAAAACCCATCGCGTGTTCAGCCGTCGCGTGATGTCCCGGCGGTCGAACGGCGACAAAAGCGTTGTCGGCTTCATTCGTCATTACCGCATCGACCGCCCGGCACGCGCCGCCCGCCGCATGAAGCGCGGCGTCAAACGACTGCATCGAAATGACCGTATCGGCATCCAGCCGCTCGACGCCGTTTTCAAACGCGCCTTCGACCCGCTTAAAATGCTCGGACGAATGCGCCGCTTGAATAATGCCTTTGGAAACCGGCTCGGCTTTGATTTCGTGCAATGATTCCCAAAAAATTTTATCGCTTTGCAGAGCATTCATTACGACTTCGTAACGCCTCGGCGTTTCGGGATGTCCGATTCCCGTATCGTGTTTTTGAAAAATCGGATGATGAACTAAAGCTGTTTTCATATTAAGAAATAATGGAAATTCACCCACCGAGAACACACATAGCGCAAAGAGAAAATCTTAGAAATAATTTAAAGAACTCCCTGCAAACTCTGTGTTCTCGGCGGCAAAAATTATTTAGCGAATACTTGCGAAAAGTCAGCAAACGCTTTAAATTCGAGCGCATTTCCGCTCGGGTCTAAGAAAAACATCGTCGCCTGCTCGCCGACTTCGTCCCGAAAACGGATTTTCGGCTCAATGATAAATTCGATGTCTTTGTTTTTCAGGTTTTCGGCAAAGGCTTTGAATTCGTCCATCGGCAAAACGATTCCGAAATGCGGCACCGGAACGTGGTCGGCATCGACTTCGTTTTTGTGTCTGATTCCGGTCGCTTCCGGCGCGAGATGCGCGACAATCTGATGCCCGAAGAGATTGAAATCAATCCATTGTTCGGAGCTTCTGCCTTCTTCGCATCCTAAAATTTCGCCGTAAAAGCGGCGCGATTCTTGCAAATCCTTTACGGGGAACGCCAAGTGAAATAAGTTTTTCATAATCGAATAATTTTAATTGATTCAGAATCGTTTTGAAAACTCCGAAAGGAAATTGTTTAAAAGTAATTTTATTTAACGGAAACCGAAACTTTCAGACGCTGATTTTCCTTTTTAAGCATAGAACGAGCGCGACGAAAATTTTCATTCCCGCTGCGCTCGTTAAAAAAGAAAAATCGTCCGGCAATAAACTATCTAATCGCGTTCGACCGCCATCGCCACCGAATTTCCGCCGCCCAAACACAATGCGGCAACGCCTTTTTTCGCGCCGCGCCGCTTCATTTCATAAAGCAAGGTGGTCAAGATTCGCCCGCCCGAATTTCCGATAGCGTGACCGATGGCGACCGCGCCGCCGTTGACGTTGACTTTTTCAATATCGAGTCCGAGTTCCTGCATCACGCCCAAAGCCTGCACTGAAAAGGCTTCGTTAAGCTCAAACAAATCGACTTCTTCCATCGTCCAACCGGCTTTTTCCAAAACATTTTTCACACCCTGAACCGGCGCCATCATAATGTATTTTGGTTCAATGCCGCTCGTTGCATATGCGACGATTCGACCGAGCGGCTCGATGCCCAATTCTGCTGCTTTTTCCACCGAAGTTACAACAACTGCCGAAGCGCCGTCGTTGAGGCTCGAAGCATTTCCGGCTGTAACCGTGCCGCCGTCTTTTTTGAACGCCGCTTTCAATTTTCCCATTCCTTCATGGCTCGCGTCTTCGCGGATTCCCTCGTCGTGGTCAAATACAACAGGCTCGCCTTTCTTTTGCGGTATTTCAATCGGCACGATTTCATCTTTGAAATAGCCCGCTTTTCTCGCCTCCGCAGCTTTGCGATGCGAATTGTAAGCGTATTCGTCCTGCTCGGTCCTGCCGATTTGATATTTCTCCGACACGACTTCGCCCGTGTTACCCATATGCCAATTCTCAAACGGACACCACAAACCGTCGTGAATCATCAAATCGACGACTTTATTATCGCCCATTCTGAAACCGTCACGACCATTCGGCATCGCATACGGAATATTCGACATAGATTCCATTCCGCCCGCGACGACAAAATCCGCATCGCCCAATTTAACGGCTTGTGCGGCGAGCGCGACCGCGCGAAGTCCCGAACCGCAAACCATATTCACCGTCAAAGCCGAAACTTCCGGTGGCAATTCCGCCTTCAAAGCCGCTTGTCTCGCCGGCGCTTGTCCGAGTCCGGCCTGCACGACGCAGCCCATAATCACTTCGTCAACTTCCGCCGCGTCAATTCCGGCTCGTTTCACCGCTTCTTTAATCACTATGCTTCCCAAATCCGTCGCCGAAAACGGCTTCAGACTTCCTTGAAATTTCCCGGTCGCCGTTCGCGCGGCGCTGATTATTACTGCTTGTTTGTTATCTGACATTGATATTCCTCTTTGTAAATTACTTTAATAAAATTATTGCTGATACTTTATTCAAAGTCGAATCAAAAGGTCGTTCAACTCCGCTTTCGCCGATGCTTCTTCCGGCAGCGACGTTTTCTCCATCGCGTCTTCCAATTTCAAAACCAACTTCTCATATTCGTTTCGATAAAAATCCAAATCCGCGTCTTCAAAAATCGCCTTTTCCTTTCCCGTAATTTTTCTGCCAATCAAATCAGGAATATATGAGATGTCGAAAACCTCGTTTAGTTTGACCAGATTCGCTTCGATTTCGCCGGTTTGCATCAAATAAATTCCGGTCAGCAAAACGCGAAAGATATATAGCAGCGATTTGACGCGCGGCGCATTTTCCTTTTCAAAAAGTTTCCATTCGGTCTTTGCGAAACCGAAATAATGATGCGCGTGATTTTTCGTAACACACTTTTCGCCGATTGATTTTAATTCCTCGTGTTCGGACGAAGTCCGCACAATCAAAGGCGAAAAAAGCTGTTCCAAAACATAACCGTTCTTTTTGAGCATCAAACCGAAAAACTTCCTCGCGTCGTGCGTCACCAAATCGAGTTCGAGATTTTCCCTGATTTCCTCAACCTGAATTGTCTCACGCCCCGCGTCCAAACCGACGACCGCTCGAAGCGGCAAAACGTGAACGCCGCGCAAATCATAATCCGAATCGGCGGACGGAAACCCGTAAAGATGCGCGCCGCTGACAGTCGCAAAAACAAGCGGAAACGGATGTTCGGAAGCTATTTTTTTTAGCTTTTCTTCAATCATTCGAGCGTCTCATAAATCAGTTAACGAGTTTAATTGTAAGGTTTTATTTTTGATTCAAAGCGGCGAGAAATATCAACGAATTATTGTTATTGGATTGTTAGACGTTACTTTAAGCAAACGTCAACAACTGCAAGCGCATCTTCGACAAGCTGTGTCGGTGCCTTTTCCACAAACTTCGCTTTTCGAGTATTAAAGTCAACCGACTTGACGTGTTCAACCATCACAAAACCGGTCAGCGAAGAAGAATTCGGCACGGGTAAATGAAACGGAACTCGGCGATTTGTGTTTGTAATCGCACAAACAATCGCTAAACCAGTCGCTTTGTTAAAAAGATAATTGCTGATAACCAGCGCGGGTCGTCTGCCTTTCTGCTCGTGACCGGATTGCGGGTCAAAGGAAAGCATAATAAAGTCGCCTTTTTCAGGAACGTAAGCCGACATTTACCATTCTTCCTTGCCGACAGGCTCGCCAAAAGTTTCTTCGCTCGCCCTATAATCGGCGGGCATCCGCGAAACCATTTCGGCTAAATCAAATTTCTTACCGGCTGCGTTTTGCTCGAATTCCGGTACGACGACATAAACTTTTGTTTTGTCCGGCAGGCGAACGTCTGTTGTTAAGCGAACCTGACCGTTTTCAATCTCGCCTTGAAAAGTTGTTACTTGCATAGAAAAACTTGCTCCTCAATAATCCATAATCAAATTACAAGAGGTAATGCGACCGCAAACTATCAATATGATGCCGAACGTGATTGACCATATTATAAGCAATGGCGCGAACGGAAGCCGGATTGTCGTTCACCGTGCCTGTTCTTGACCACGCCTCATCACTTAGATTTTGAAAAAAGATAATATTCGCCCGATAAAGATTTGAAAATTCTTTGATTAGATCGGCGAGACTGATTGAATTAAAATTGCCGTTAGCGATGAATAAATCCTGGTCGAAACCGGCGAGCGGCGTCTTATCACCGTGTGAGATTCTCAAGGCGCGATAAGAAAAAACTCGCTCGCCGACAATAAGATGTCCGAGCAGTTCCTTAATCGTCATTTTGCCCGTCGCGTAAGCAAATTCGCCTTTTTCTTCTGGAATCGAAGCGAAAAGATTTTCGATTTCGGTCAACTGTTTTTGCATCGCGGAAACAATATCGGTTTCTTCAACGAGCGAACCATAATCTTCATAATCTTCTTTGTATTCGGATTCTTTAGGACGTTTCATATTTGGATTTTAACAAAATTTTTAATCGTGTGAAACACATAACGAGAAAACTATATATATGCGAATCAGTAGTTGAAAAGACAGACAAACAGGTTGATTGGTAGAATTTTCTTACTTATGGAAAATCAACTGATTCAACTTTATTTGTTTGTCTGTCAAATTTACGATACCCGTTCCAAGA
>JAABUN010003135.1_pt1 | contig 26704 bp, 28 predicted proteins | sample 5559311 | NCBI WGS metagenome assembly JAABUN01 (sample SAMN10711877, study PRJNA513370) | rock metagenome | isolation source: Antarctica rocks | place: Antarctica: Victoria Land, Siegfried Peak sud
CCGTGTCCTGCAGCGGATGCTCGCGCTCACCACCGCGATCTGGCACAACGACCACACCGGACAGCGCGTCCGACGCTCGCTACTCGCCTACGACCACTGATCAGGCTTGGAATCGATCATCTAGCGGGGCGGGAGGATGTCAGCCCAGATGATGGTCAGTGCGATTCCATACCGGGACCTCGGCCAGATCACCGTGGGAGGCTTGGCTACCGGCGCGGTGTACGCCCTGCTCCTGCTCGGGGTGCTGCTGGTCTTCCGGGTGAGCCGTAACATCAACTTCGCGTACGGCCAGATAGCCATGGTCGCCGCCTTTGGCAGCTGGTACCTGTACAGCACCCGCGGCTGGCCGGTAGTCGTGGCTGTCCTGCTCGCCACCGCGGTAGCAGTAGCGTTCAGCATGAGCATCGAGTTGGCTGTGCGGCGCATTCCAGAGGACCGGGCCGGCCTCGACCTCGTCGTCACGCTGGGCATCTTCCTCCTGCTCACCTCAGTGATGCAGAACCTCGTCGACAGCAACACCCACAAGTTCTTGCCGCTAGGTACAGACCACAGGAGCGTTGTGGGCGGGGTCTACATCAACCTCAATGACATCGCCGTCGTCGTGGTGGCCCTGCTCGCCGTCGTGGGCGCCTGGTGGCTCATGACCCGTACCAGCCTCGGGGTATCGCTACGCGCCGCGGCGGAGAGCCCGGCGATCGCCGGCTCCACGGGGATCAACGTGGGGCTGCTGCGCACTGCCACGTGGGCGGTAGCCGGCGTCGTCGCGGCGGTCGTCGGGATGCTGACCGCGAGTCGGCTGTCAGTCGACGCCTTCTACATGACTGCAGTGCTCATCAAGGTGTTCATCGCCGGGATGATCGGTGGGTTGGACCGGTTCTTCGCGCCGCTGGCCGCGGCGTTCCTGCTCGGTCTGTACGAGGCGTGGGTTAGCTACTTCGCCGGAGCCAGCGCTGCTGTTCCTGCGGTCTTCGTACTCATCATCGTCGTGCTGGCGCTCATGCCGAAGCGCTGGGCAGAGGAGCGCCGGGAGGTGCGTGCATGACAGCCGTGGCCGACATCGCGCCGAAGGCAACGACCACCGGCAGAGCTGTCCCCGGGTCCTCCCGGTTGCGCTCGTGGCTGGTCCTGGCAGGTGTCGCGCTACTGGTGATCGCGATCCCGCTGTCCCTGTCGAGGTACTGGGTGTTTCTATGCGCTCAGGTCCTCGTGTACGGAGTCGCCACCCAGGGACTGAACATCCTGTACGGACGCACTGGCCAGCTGTCGCTGGCGCACGCCACCTTCCTGGGCGTAGGTGCATACAGCACTTACGTGGTCATCACCCACGGCTACAGTCCATCTGTTGCGCTCGCGGTCGTCTGGCTGGTCTCGCTCATCGCCGGGTTGGTCGTCGCGGTGCCGACACTGCGCCTGTCCGGGCTGCGACTCGCCCTGGTGACGCTGGCATTCGGGGAGCTCTTCGAGTGGGTGATCACCCACACGACGGAGACAACCGGCGGGACGCAGGGCACGCCGGTGGATTCGATCGTCGCTGGCCCCATTGACACCGCCGACCCGCTTTGGGCCTACGTCCTGGCGCTCTGTTTCGCGGTACCAGCCACGGTCTTGGCCATACAACTGGGCCGCACGCAGCTGGGTCGAGGCATGCTGGCCGTACGTGAGAGCGAACTGGCGGCTGCCTCGGCGGGGGTGGCCATCGTCAAGACGAAGATCATCGCCTTCGTGGCGGCTGCGCTGTTCGCGGGCACCGCCGGTTGGCTGTACGCGTTCACATCGGGCTTTCTGGCTCCCACTGACTTCGGGCTGTTCGCGTCGGTCTACTTCCTGGTCGCCGTCGTCCTCGGCGGCTCGGGTTCGGTCCTGGGGTCATGGCTGGGCGCGGCCTACATCGTGCTGATCCCCCAGCTGTTCAACCAGCTCGGCTACCCCAACCTCTACTCCCTGGTCGGTGGGGCGGTGCTCGTCGTGGTGGCGCTACTCGTCCCCAACGGTCTGGCGGGCGTGCTGGTGAGCGTGGGCAAGCGCCTGGCTCGCTCGAGGGAGCGGACGTGACGCAAGCTGTCGACGCGGCACAAGGACGCGACACGCTGCCGGCACTGCAGGTGGTCGCGCTGACCGTCCGCTACGGCTCCTTCGTCGCGCTTGAGGACATCACCGTCGGTTTCCCACGGGGGGAGATCGTGGGTCTGATCGGCCCGAACGGCGCCGGCAAGACCACCCTGCTGAATGCCGTGTCAGGCTTCAGCGGCGGCGTGTCAGGCGAGGTCCGGCTCGGGGACCGGGACATCACCGGGATGCCCGTCCGCGACCGGGTCATGACCGGTGTGGTGCGCGGCTTCCAAACGGTTCGCCTCCTCGACCAGGAGGACGTCTTCACCAACGTTGCCCTCGGGGCTGAGCGCCTGCCGCAGCCCACCTTCCTCGAGCAGTGGCTGGCGTTGCCACGGCAGCGCAGGGTCGCCCGGCGGGACCGAGAGGCGACGTGGGAGGTGCTCGAACTTCTCGGGCTGGCAACTGACGCCCACCGTTCCGTCGACGAGCTGCCCTTTGCGTCGCGGCGTCTGGTCGAGGTCGGCCGGGTGCTCGTGACCCGACCGTCGGTCATCCTGCTGGACGAACCCGCCGCAGGTCTCGACACCGAGGGGCGTCACGCCCTTGAGGAGGTCTTGCGGTCGGTCCATCGCACCACTCCTTCGACGCTTGTCATCGTGGAGCACGACGTCGCGCTCGTGGCAAGGCTTTGCTCCTCGGCGGTCGCCTTGGACTCCGGGCGGCTGGTATGCACAGGGACGCCGCAGGACGTCCTGGCGAACGAGCAGGTCCAGAGGGCCTACTTCGGCAGGGCAGCCCATGCTTGAGGTCGAGCACCTGCGCGCTTGGTACGGCCATACGCAGGCGCTGTTCGACGTGTCCTTTCAGCTTCCGACCGGTGGCTGCCTGGCGCTGGTCGGCACGAACGGGGCGGGCAAGACCACCACCCTGCGAGGCGTCCTCGGGCTGGTGCGCAGCGAGGGGTCGGTCCGCATCGAGGACGACGAGGTGTCGCGCAAGCCCATCCAGCGACGGGTGCGCGACCATTCAGTCGCGGTGGTGCACGAGGGACGCGGATTGCTCAAGGACCTCACCGTCCGGGAGAACCTGGTCGTCGGTAACAAGACCGCCGCGAAGACAGGGGTGAGCGAGGCCGTCGACCTGTTCCCGACTTTGAAGGACCGGCTGTCCGAGCGCGTGTCCAACCTCTCCGGCGGCCAGCAGCAGATGGTCGCGCTCGGCCGAGCCGTGCTCCGACAGCCCCGGTACGTCCTTCTCGACGAGCCGTCCCTCGGACTGGCGCCGAGCATGGTGGATGAGATCTACTCCTACCTCAGCACGCTCCGCGAGACCGGCTTGACGATGCTGCTCGTCGAGCAGAGCGTTCCCCGGGCCACCTCAATCGCCGATCGGCTCTGCCTGCTCCGCACCGGACGCAACGTCCTCGACGCCGACGCTCGTGATCCGGCAGCCGTGGAGGTCTTGATGGCGGCTGCCTTCGGTGCCGATGACGCGCCGGTCGCCGACCCGCCCAAGGTCAACACCCCCTCGCGAACGAACGGACTCCCATGACCTGCATCGCCTTCACGCACGCCCGCATCGTCGACTGCACCGGCGCTGAGCCGCAGGAGGGCGTCACCCTGGTCGTCGACGGGGACAGGATCGTGGACATCGGTTCCGGCGCGCCGCCTAGCAGTGCCGCCCAGGTCATCGACTGCGGCGGCCGCACGATCGTGCCCGGACTCATCGACGCCCATGTTCACATCGGTGCCATCGACGTCGACATCCTGGAGCAGCACCGGAACTACACCACCAGCCACGCAGCCCTGAAGATGGGTCGCATCCTCGCGGAGACGCTGCTGCAGGGCTTCACGACCGTACGGGATGCGGGCGGCTGCGACGCAGGGTTCCGGCAGGCCATCGAAGACGGCACCGTCCCGGGTCCGCGGCTGCTGGTGAGCAACCGCCCCCTCTCGCAGACCGGCGGGCACGCGGACTTCCGCCGTTCCACCGAGTCAGAAGATCCCCTGGCCTGTTGTTCCCAGGCAGGGATGCGGTCCGTGGTGGCCGACGGCCCGGATGACGTGCGACGTGCTACGCGCGAGAACCTGCGCACTGGCGCCGACCAAATCAAGCTCATGGCGAGCGGCGGAGCGATGTCGCCCTCGGACGAGCTCGACACGACGCAATACACCGTCCCCGAGCTGCGTGCGGCCGTCGAGGAGGCGACCGCGGTCGGCACCTACGTGCTCGCACACGCCTACTCGGGTGCGGCCATCCGCAACTGCATCGAGGCGGGGGTTCGGTGCATCGAGCACGGCAACCTGATCGACGAGGACACCGCAAAGGCGATGGCCGCCGCGCAGATGTACCTCGTGCCCACCCTGAGCACCTACGAGCTGCTGTTCCGGAAGGGCGCGGACTACGGCATCCCGCGGCGCAACATCGACAAGATCGGCCTGGCCCACGAGAAGGCGATGGAAGGACTGAGCACCGCCTACGCCGCAGGCGTGACGATAGCGAGCGGGTCCGATCTGCTGGGTCCACTGGCAGCGCACAAGCACCGTGAGCTGGAGCTCAAGTCCGAGGTGATGAGCCCGCTCGAAGTGCTCATCGCCACCACCCGCACCAACGCGGAACTGATGGGGCTCGCCGACGACCTCGGCACCGTCGAGGTCGGCAAGATCGCGGACCTGCTCGTCGTCGAGGCCGACCCGCTGACCAGCATGTCCGTGTTCGCACGCCCCGACGGCATCCCAGTGATCATGCATGACGGTCACCTCGTCAAGAACAACGTTCTGTAACTCCCCGACACCTTGGAGGGCTCATGCCCGAAACAACGCTTGCAGCGGCCAACATTCGCATACTCCACGATAAGGCGGTTAACCTGCGCCGGTTTCTCGAGCTCATCGACGAGGCCGGGGCCGCCCGGGTCGACGTCCTCGTGTTGCCGGAGATGGGGTTGCAGGGCTACGCGGACTTCGCGTTCGGGCTCGGGGACAAGGGTGTTGCGGAGCAGAAGCAGTACTACTATCGCGAGGCGGAGACTATTCCGGGTCCGGCGACCGCAGCCATCCAGGACCGGGCCGCGCGGTACGGGATGACTGTTCAGGTCGGCATGGCGGAGAAGGCCCTGCACGGGAACGTCATCTTCAACAGCACCGCTCTGATCACGCCGCAGGGCGTGGTCGGAGTGTTCCGCAAGATGCACAACCAGTTCGAGTTCCCGTTCTTCAACCCCGGCGAGGCGGCGCCGGTCTTCGACCTGCCCGCCGCTCGCGTCGCCAGCATGATCTGTTACGACCTGGCCTTTCCGGAGCTGATGAGGGTGTTCGCTTTGAAGGGCGCCACCGTGACGCTGATGTCCACGGCGTGGCCGATGAAGGGCCACGATAAGGATGACGATTACCACGGCTGGGCGATGGACCTGTCAGCCAAGGCGAACGCCTTCTTCAACCAAATGTGGCTGGTGATCTCCAACCACTGCGAGACCGGCGTCTACTCCAGTGGCCTCGACTACTGGGGGCACAGTCAGATCGTGGACCCATACGGCAAAGTCGTGGCCATGCTCGAGTCGGAGGAGGGGCTCGTGGTGCATACGGCCGACCTGTCCAGCACGGTGCTGCAGTCACGCACCGAGGGCTTCTTCGGTCTCAACCTGCTCCAGGACCGGCGCCCGCAGCACTACGGGTTGATTGCTGACAGCAGGCCCTACCTGCACGGCCAGACTCCGTTGGTTGCCGGTGTGCAGTCTGCTGCCGACCAGCTGCCACCAGCTCTTGTTCTCGCCCAGGACGCGGCCACCCCAGACCGCGACTCCTTGATCGCCGGCTGATGAGTGAGCGCCTGCTCCTGCGCGGTGGTGCGGTGTGGGACAGGCAGCACGAACACGTGCGGTCCGACTCGGATATCCTCGGGGAGCACTCGGAGCACCCTGACCGGGTCGGCCGCACCGAGGCGACCAGCACCTCATCGCACCCGTGCCCTGGTCTAGTTCAACCTTCGCCAGCACCGTCTGCTCGACCTCGAGCAACCGCTTCCATACCCTGCCACTGATGCGCCGTTCCCCGCTCGCCGTTCCGGACCTGAGACAGCCCAACGTGGCACGGCGTGTCGTCCTCAGATCCCGACAACCATGCCCGCGGGAACGCCAGGAGAATCCCCTCGTCGACTTCCACCTGCTCCCGCCCGCCGGACGGACCCCTTACACGGGAAGACGGAAGACATGATGCTCAGCGGTACCCGCATCGATCTCAATGCCGACCTCGGTGAGTCCTTCGGCCGGTGGCGGCTCGGCGACGACTCGGCCCTGCTCCCGCTGCTGACGAGCGCGAACGTCGCCTGCGGGTTCCACGCCGGAGATGCTCTGACGCTGCGGCGCACCGTCGTGGAGGCGGCGGAGCACGGCGTTGCCGTCGGTGCGCAGGTCTCCTATCGCGACCTTGCGGGCTTCGGGCGACGGGAGATGGAGATGGAGCCCGACGAGCTGGCTGCGGACGTGATTTACCAGATCGGAGCCCTGGCCGGCCTATGCAGAACCGTGGGGAGCATAGTTCGTTACGTGAAACCGCATGGGGCGCTATATCACAGAACTCTCAAGGACCCGGTTCAGGCAGGCGCGTTGGTCGCCGCCATCGTGGACTACGATTCCTCGCTCCCGCTCATGACCATGGCCGGTGGCGAGGTGGCGGACCTCGCCCGAGCAGCTGGGCTGCGAGTCGTCTTGGAAGGGTTCGCCGACCGGGCTTACGAACAGTCCGGCCGGTTGGTCCCCCGCACGCAGGCAGGGGCCCTGCTGAACGATCCTGAGGACGTCGCCCGACAGGCCCTGCGGCTCGCCGAGGCGGGAGAGGTGGACTCGCTCTGCGTGCACGGCGACACTCCCGGCGCGCCGGCGCTCGCACGAGCGGCGCGGAGGGCGCTGGAAGGAGCGGGCTTCACCGTCGCCGCCTTCGTCGTCTAGGTCCATGCGGATCCTGCCGATGGGCGAACGCTCTGTGCTGGTCGAGCTGGACGGTCCCATGGACGTTCATCGGCTACGCACCGCCGCCCTCGCAGCAGGCGTCGGCAGAGAGGTCGTCCCGGGGTGGCGGACGCTGCTGTTGACGACTGATGGCGACCCGCGGGAACTGACGCGCCGCGTCGAGCAGCTCGAAATCGGCACCGAGTCTGCGGTGGCAGCTCGGCACCATGAGATCCCCGTCCGCTACGACGGGGAGGACCTGGCCGGCGTTGCCGCGGCCTGCGACCTGACCGAGGAGGATGTCGTCCTCATGCACTCCGGCGCGGAGTACGTCGTGGTTCTGCTCGGCTTCTCACGGGGGTTTCCCTACCTCGTGGGTCTCCCGGACCGCCTGAAACTGCCGCGGCTGTCCATCCCGAGAACGAGGGTCCCCGCAGGGTCCGTCGGTATCGCCCTGGACCAGTGCGGCATCTACCCGATGGCGTCCCCGGGCGGTTGGCAGTTGCTCGGGCGCACCCAGCTGCCGGTCTTCGATGAGACCCAAGACCCCCCGAACCTGCTCGGGGTCGGTGACACGGTGAGCTTCACGGTTCTGCCGACGTGACCGACGTCGTAGTCGTCCTGCCCGGCCCGCACGCATGCTTCCAGGACCTCGGGCGGCTCGGCCGAGCGCACCAGGGGGTGCCCCGGTCGGGTGCCGCCGACCGGGGTGCCCTGCGCCGCGGCAACCGTCTCCTGGGCAACGAGGAGGGCGCCGCAGGTATCGAGGTGCTGTTCGGGCCGTTGGTGCTCGAGGCGATCGGTGATGCCGTCGTCGCGGTGACCGGTGCGTCATGCGAAGTCCGTGTCGGAGCGCGGTTGGAGGCGATGAACGTCGCGCTCCGATTGCGACCAGGAGAGCAGCTGCGGTGCGGGACGTCGTTGGGTGGCCTGCGGATCTACGTCACAGCGAAGGGGGGCTTCGAGCCGCCCGCCGTGCTCGGCAGCCGCTCCTACGACGAGCTCGGGCTGATCGGCCCGGCGCCCCTTGTACGAGGTGATCGGATAACCCTCGGCACCCACGCATCAGGTCCGAGCTGGTGGGAGCCGACCGGGGCCGCCCCTCCCGCCCCGGCCCCGGTCCTGGGCCTGTGCCGCGGACCCCGCGACGACTGGGCGAGCTCGGAGGCGCTCGCCCTGCTCACTACGGCCCTCTGGACTGTGCTGCCCCAGAGCAACCGCACGGGACTACGGCTGTCCGGTCCCTTGCTGTGCCGACGATCGGGGGAACTTCCGAGCGAGCCGACGCTGCCCGGCGCAGTGCAGCTGCCCGCAGGCGGTCAGCCGATACTGCTGGGTCCGGACAGTGGAACGACGGGCGGTTATCCCGTGCTGGGGGTCGTCCGCGACGAAGACCTGGACCGTGCCGGGCAGGCTGCACCGGGCAGCCTGCTGCGCTTCCGCTGGAACTGATCAGGCCGTATGCAGAAAATCCTCATGGCTGTTGAGCGCTCCGGGCTGCACTTGGTCTGGTCACCGGCGCTGTCCGCCAACCCGCGCCCCGCTTGCCGCCGACGACGACGCCCTGGGCGGCCTGCTTGCCGAGGCCTTGCGCGGAGACCGGGGCGAGCGGCTGCTGCGGCAGGTTGCGCCTTGCGGCAGCACCGGTCCTGGGCCGTTGATGACCCGTGTGACGTCTTCCAACGGGTCCTCCGCGATCAGTCGATGGACCCGTCAAGATGTTTGCTGAGTGACACACCATAAGCGATGGTGGCGGGCGTCGACCCAGCGCAGGCAGCTTCGCCGCACACGGGCGGCATAGCAGGCCGCGCCAGCGGAGCTGACATCAGCGTCCACGGATGAACTCATGTCCGCCCACAATGCACCCGGCCGCCCGCCGACGCGAGCGAAGTCCGCAAGTACCGCCTGGCCGCGGGAGCGAGAGTAAGAGGGTGTCTCCAGGCCGCACCGGCGCCGGCCAGCGGACCTCGGACATGCTGGCGAGCCGAGGCTCGCGGCGTCGCCGAGTAGCGCGTCGACGTACAGCCGCATGCAGATGCTCGCCATGTGCCAGCCGGAAGCGATGATCCCCCCGGAGATCGTCTCGCGCCCGGCCGCCTCGTTGACGTGGAACGGCGGCGGGTCCGACTTGGAGGCGAAGTCGACGATCGCCGACCGCGTCACCGTCCAGCTGCCCAACTCGTGGACCCGCTCGGGCGCGAAGTCGTCCCAGTAGCGCATCCGTGCCTCTCCGTCGTTGTCGTGGGAACCACCGGGCACGTGCGGACTAGGATGTCCAGCGCTCGAAGACCGCAGTCAGACCCTGGCCGCCGCCGATGCACATCGTCTCGAGCCCGTACCGCGCCTGGCGCCGGTCCATCTCCCGGGTAAGTGTGGCGAGGATGCGTCCGCCGGTGGCGCCCACGGGATGACCGAGCGAGATCCCGGACCCGTGCACGTTCATCCGCTCGAAGTCGCTGGCCCCGAAGCCCCACTCGCGGGTCACCGCCAGGACCTGCGCCGCGAACGCCTCGTTCAACTCGATCAGGTCCATGTCCGCCAGCGTTAGCCCGGCACGGTCGAGCGCGCGCTGCGTGGCCGGCACCGGGCCGATACCCATGGTCCGGGGAGGGACCCCGGCGGCGGCCCAGGACACCAGCCGGACGAGTGGGCGCAGCCCCAACCGCTCAGCCTCGTCGGCATGGGTGACGATGCACGCCGATCCGCCGTCGTTCTGGCCGCTCGCGTTGCCCGCCGTCACGGTCGCGTCGGGGTCGAAGTCCTGCCGGATCGGGCGCAGCGTCGAGAGGCCGTCGAGGGAGGCGTCGGCACGCGGGTGCTCGTCGGTATCGACGACGTGCTCCCCCCGCCGCGTCCGCACCACGACCGGGACGATCTCCTCGTCGAAGACCCCCGACGTCTGGGCCTGCACGGCCCGCTGGTGTGAGATCAGCGCTAGACGGTCCTGCTCCTCTCTGGGGATCTCGTATTCACGCCGGAGATTCTCGGCGGTCTCGAGCATGCCGCCGGGGACCGGGTAGTCCTTGCCGCCGGCGGTCACGCGGCCGCGAGCCAGGGCGTCGTGCATGGTGACGCTCTCACCGCGCGCACCCCAGCGCATGTCGGTCGTGTAGTACACCGCGCCGCTCATGCTCTCGGCGCCGCCGGCGATGACCAAGTCGTTGACCCCGGTCTGCACCTGCATCGCAGCGTAGAGCACCGCTTGCAGGCCCGACCCGCACCGCCGGTCCAGCTGCACACCGGGGACCTCCACCGGCAGCCCGGCGTCAAGAGCGGCCAGCCGGCCTAGGGCGGGCGCCTCGCTGGTCGGGTAGACGTTGCCGAACACCACGTCCCCGACCGCCTCCGGCGGCAGGCCAGTCCGGTCGAGCAGCCCGCGCAGGACCGTCGAGCCGAGCTGGTGCGCGGGGACGTCACGCAACGCCCCCCCGTACCGCCCGACGGGCGTGCGCACCGGTTCGCAAATCACTGCCTCGCGCATGTCTCCACCTTTCATCGATGTCTCGGTCCGCCCAGTCGTCTACGGCGGGCATGGCGCCCCGCGTCGTCTCGGCCGGCGCTCACGGGCATGCGCCGCCGGCGGCCGAGACCCCGGCGTCCTGCCGCCGCCCGAGCCCCAGCCCCACCACGCCCTCGTCGTGCAGCCTGCCCAGCTCGAGGGCGGTGAGCCCGAGCACCGAAGACAGGACGTCCGCGGTGTCGGCCCCCAGCAGGGGCGAGGGCTGGGGCGGCGGGATGCCACCGGTCCAGCGCATCGGTGACCCGGCGGCGAGGACGCGGCCGATACCCGGCTGGTCGACGTGCCGCACGACGGGGTCGTCGTCGGCGCGGAACCGCTCCGCCGCCTGGCACAGCGTTCGGTAGGGGCTCCACAGCACGCGCGCGCCGTTGAGCTGCTCGGCGACCTCGGCCAGCCGGCGCGCGGCGAACCAGGGGCGCAGGACGGAGGCGATGGTCTCCCGCAGCCGGTACCGCTCCGACTCTCTGTCGAGGTCGGCGTCCAGCGCCCGCTCCAGGGCGCCGAAGACCTCCTCGGTCGCCGTCACGCGGCACAGGGCGTGCCACTGCTTCTCGGTGAGGGCCACCACCATGACGCGCTGCCCGTCCGAGGTGGCGAAGTCCGCGCCGAAGCTGCCATACACGTAGTTGCCCAGCCGGGTCCGGTCCTGGCCAGACAGCTCCGCGTCGGCGAGCCAGCCCAGGTTCGCCACCCCGGACAGCGCGACGTCGGCCAGCGCGATTTCCACGAAGGCGCCGCGGCCGCTCGCCGCCCGCTCGTGCACGGCCGCCAGCAGGCCGGTCGCCGCCGTCGCGCCGGCGATCAGGTCCCACGCCGGCAGGACGTGGTTGACCGGGGCGTCGATGATCTCGGGCCCGGTCATGCCGGGGACGCCGACCTCGGCGTTGACGGTGTAGTCGACGGCGGGGCTCCCGTCCCGGTGGCCCTGGACCCGGACGTGCACCACATCGGGCCGCCGGACCGACAGCGCCTCGTGCGCGAGCCAGCGCTGGCCCACCGCGTTGTCGAGGAAGACGCCGCCCTCCGGGCCGCCTGCCGTCGCGAGGGCGAGAACCAGCTCGCGCCCCGCCGGGGAGCGGACATCCACCGTCACGGAGCGTTTGCCCTTGTTCAGCGCGGACCAGTACAGGCTCTGCCCGCTCGGGGCGACCGGCCACCGGTAGTGGTCGTTGGCGCCACCCAGCGGGTCGACGCGAACGACGTCCGCGCCGAGCTGCGCGAGCATCAGGCCGGCTGACGGGCCGGCGACGAACGAGGCGAACTCGAGCACGCGGAGGTCGCCGAGCGGTCGGCGGGACCGTGCCGGCCGGTCTGCGTCGACGGTGGTCATCACCTAGCCTCCTGACTCGGGTCATCCGCGGACAGCCGCGGGGCGAGAAACCTCATCGCCAGCGGGGTGGACGCTTGTCGAGGAAGGCCTGCCGGCCCTCAGAGACATCGGGGCTGTGGCCGTTGAGCGCCACGTGGAGATACTCCTCGTCGAGGAACGCGTCGAGCGAAAGGCCCGGCGCCCGGCGCAGCAGGGCCTTGTTGAGCCGGACCGCGTCGGCGGGGCCGGCGGCGAGCTGCCCGGCGAGCTCCAGCGCGTGTCGCCGGGCTTCACCCGGCGGGACCAGCCGGGACACCAACCCCAGCTGGAGGGCGGCCTCGGCGGAGAGCCGCTCACCGACGAGCAACAGCTCGGCCGCGCGCAGGTGACCGATCCGCCGGGACAGCCACCACGCCAGGCCAGCGTCGGCGACCAGGGCCCGCTGCGAAAAGGGGGCGGCGAAGAACGCCTCGCGGCTGCAGACCACTAGGTCGCAGGCCAGCACCAGACCCCAGGCGGCCCCGACCGCAAACCCCTCGACCGAGGCGACGACCGGCGCCCTGCACCCCGCGAGCGCGCCGACGGCCCGCTGCGCGAGGCGGACCCGCGCAGCCGGTGATGTCACAGCGTCGCCGTAGGAGCCCATCGTCGCGACGTCGCCGCCGGCCGAGAACCAGCGGTCGCCGCCGGTCAGGACCACGGCTCGGACGTCGTCCCTGTCCAGCTCGGCCACGAGCCGCCCCAGCGACTCCCAGGCGTCCCAGTCCAGCGAGTTGCGCACCTCGGGACGGTCCAGGGTGACCACCGCGACGCCGTCGTCGCCGACCTCGGTGCGGACGCCCGTCGTCACGCGGACTCACTGGGCCGCTGCGCGAACCGCCGTCCGGTGACCTGCTCGGCAATGAGGGTGCGCAGCACCTCAGTGGTGCCTCCGGCCAGAGCCATCCCGCGGACATCTCGGAAGTAGCGCTCCACCGGGTAGTCGCGGGTGTACCCGCGATGCCCGTGGACCTGGATCGCCTCGTTGGTGACGTACTGGGCCGTTTCGTTGGCGACCAGCTTGGCCACCGCCGTGTGCCGCAGAGCGGGGAAGCCGTCCTCGGAGGAGACGGCGGCGCGCCACAACGCCAGGCGTGCCGTCTCGATCCGCACTGCCATGTCCGCCAGCTTCCAGTGCAGGCCCTGGAACTCGACGATCGGTCGTCCGAACTGGTGCCTCGTCGAGGCGTAGGTGACGGCGTCGTCGAGAGCCGCCCGTGCCACGCCGATGCACATCGCCGCGTTGCCGCATCGCTCGGGGTTGAACTGACGAAGCAGCATGCGGGCCCCGGCGGAGGAGGCGGGGTCGGGAGGGATAACGACATCGGCGTCGTCGACCTCGACGTCCTCGAACCGCAGGGTGGCCTCTGCGACGCCCCGACTGCCCATCTTGGGGGACGTGCCCACCACGTCGAAGCCCCGCTGGTCACGCTCGACCACCACGGCGCCGATACCCTTGGGGCCCGACGAGCCGGCAGCCCGGCAGAACACCAGGAGATTGTCGGCCCGGTCGCCGCCGGTGATGTAGCACTTGGTGCCGTTCATCCGCAGCCGGCCGTCCCGCCCACGCGCCACCGACGTCGATAGGTCTGTGCCGCTCGAGCCGGCCTCCGGCTCGGTCATGGCGATCGCGAAGTAGCGGTCTCCGTGGGCGACGCCGGGCAGCAGCCGGGCGCGCTGCTCGGGAGTCCCAAGCACCGCCAGCGCCCGGGGCGGGCCGTTGAGGAACATCTGCGCCACGACCGCCGTCGCCATGCACCCGGCGGCGAGCTCTTCGAGCACCAGGCAGGCCTCCAGCACACCCTTGCCGGCACCGCCGTACTCGACCGGCACGGTCAGCCCCAGCAGCCCAGACGTCCGCAGCAACGCGAGCGAGCTCTCGGGAAAGGCCTCCTGTCGGTCCCACCGCGCCGCCTGCGGCCGGACCGAGTCAGCGACCTCACGCGCACGGTCCTGCAGATCCCGCTGCTCCTGGTCCAGCTCAAAGCCGATCACTGCGGGTCCGTCGCCGGTCCCGTGGCCCGCGCCGTCACATGAACCGCCCCCCGGTGACCTCCAGGACGGCCCCGGTCAGGTAGCTGGACAGGTCGCTGGCGAGGAACAGGACGACCGCGGCGACCTCCTCAGGCTCACCGGCCCGCCCCATCGGGATCTCGGCCATCTTCTGGTCCCACACGTCCTGGCGGAGCGTCTCGGTCATGGCGGTGCGGATGAGCCCCGGCTGCACGACGTTGACCCGCACGCCGAGGTGGGCCAGCTCCTTGGCCGTGGCCTTGGTGAGCCCGACCATGCCGGCCTTGGCCGCGCTGTAATTCGACTGGCCGACCATCCCGACCTTGCCGGAGATGGAAGAGATGTTGACGATCGCCCCGCTGCGCTGCTCGCGCATGACCGCCGCAGCTGCCTGGCTCATCAGGAAGGCACCCTTGAGGTGCACGTCGAGGACAGCGTCCCAGTCGTCCAGCGTGAGCTTGCGCAGCGTCGCGTCGCGCGTGATGCCGGCGTTGTTGACGACGACGTCGACGCTGCCCAGCGCTTGGCAGGCCTGGACCGCTGCCCGGGTGTCCTCGGGCGAGCGGACGTCGCAGCGCACCGCGGCTCCGCCGTGCGGAAGGTCGGCGACGACGGCCTTGGCCGCGCCCTCGTCGAGGTCGGCGACCACCACGCGGGCTCCGTGCTCGGCGAGCAGGCGGGCCGTGGCCTGGCCGATTCCCTGCGCACCGCCCGTCACGACGGCGTTGCGTCCCTCGAGCAGCCTCATGCCGCCACCTCGGGCGCCAGCCTCAGCATGAGCCCGATGTCACCGGACTGCACCACCTCGTCGCGCTGGTTGTGCAGCGTGAACCGGCGGGCCACGATGCCGCGGTCGCCCTTGCTCGTCACGCGCTTGTCGAGAACCTCCATCTCGCACCGCAGCGTGTCGCCGACGAAGATGGGCCCGCGGAAGGACCACCTCTCGATGCCGAGCATGGCGAGCGCGGAGTCCGAGAACCACCCGGCCCGTTCCATCAGCCCGGTGAGCAGCGCGATGCCGAACAGCCCGTGGACGACGCGCTGCCCGTAGAACGTGCGCCCCGCGAACTCCGCGTCGCTGTGGATTGCGTTCCAGTCGCCGGACAGCATGGCGAAGGTCACCAGGTCGGTCTCGGTGACCGTGCGGGCCGGCGTGCGGAGCACCTGGCCGATCTCGAGGTCGTCGTAGTAGAGGCTCACTGCTTGTCCCTTCGTTCCTGTCAGAGCACGGACGTTGTGCCGAAGACGGCGGTTACCTGGCTGGACAGGACTCCGCCGTTGCCGTGGACGAGCGCGACGTCGCCCTTGACCTGTCGGGTCCCTGCCTCGCCCCGGAGCTGGCGCACCGCCTCGACCAGCGCGAACAGGCCGTACATGCCGGGGTGGCAGTACGAGAGGCCACCGCCGTTGGTGTTGACCGGCAGGCGCCCGCCCGGCCCGATATCCCCGGAGGCCGCCAGCCGACCGCCGTCGCCCTTCGCGCAGAAGCCGAGGTCCTCCAGGAACAGGATGGTGTTGATGGTGAAGGCGTCGTAGAGCTGCACCACGTCCACCTCCGCCGGCGACACGCCCGCCTGCTGGTAGGCGCGCCGGCCGGACTCGACCGCCGCCGTCACGGTGAGGTCGGGCATGGAGGTGATGCTGCGGTGCGTCTGCGCCTCGCCGTACCCGAGCAGGTGCACCGGCGGGCGGCGCAGGTCCGCAGCGCGCTCGGCGGAGGTGAGCAGCAGCGCTGCCCCGCCATCGGTCACCAGGCAGCAGTCGCGCACGGTCAGCGGCGAGGACACCGTGCGCGAGGAAAGCACGTCCTCCACGGTCAGCGGGTCGCGGACGAAGGCCCCCGGGTGCAGCTGCGCCCACTGCCGCGCCGCGACGGCGACCCCGGCGAGCTGCTCGCGCGTGGTTCCGTGCTCGTGCATGTGCCGGGCCGCCGCAAGCGCGTACATGGTCACCGGATAGCGCGGCTCGTAGGGGCGCTCGTAGGGCGAGCCCTCGGACTGCGAGACCAGACGTCCGGCGTCGGAGCGCTGAGTGCTGCCGTAGACCACCAGCGCCACCTCGCACAGCCCGGTCGCGATGGCCGCAGCCGCGTGCCCCACGTGCGCCACGAAGGAGCTGCCGCCCAGAGCGGTGGTGTCGCTGTACCGGGGCCGAAGGCCGAGGTACTCGCCGACGTCCAGGCTGGGCAGCTGGTAGTAGGCGGAGGCGGTGAACAGGCCGTCGACGTCGGACATTTGCAGCCCGGCGTCGTCGAGCGCCACCCGCGTCGCCCGGGCCACCAGGTCCAGCGGCGTGCTGCCGGGCACGGCGACGCCGACGCCGTCCTCCCCGACCCCGACCACGGCAGCACGTCCGCGCAATTCAGCCACCGGACGCCTCCACGAGGGTGAGCAGCCGCGGCTCGCCCGCGGGGTCGTCCGGCACGTGGGCGCGGACCCGTACCCGCCCGCCGAGCGGCGCATGCGGGCCGGCCACCACGCTCATCACCCGGAAGCCCTCGTCGAGGTCGACGAGCACGACCGTGTACGACTGGCGGTCGCGGGGGGTGAGCGTGCTCGCCGAGTAGACGGTCCCCGCGCCCGAACTCACCTCCCAGGCCAGGACCCCGGTGCTGCAGACCGGGCAGAGCACGCGCGGCGGGAAGACCGCGGAGCTGCAGCCGGTGCACCGCTGGTAGGCCAGGCGGCCGGCGCGCAGCTCGTTCTGGAACCGCAGCGACGGCCCGGTGTCCCGGGCGCCGGCCGGCGACGGGTCAACCACCAGCCACCTCCAGTACCGCGCGGCCGGTCCCCCGGCCGTCCTCCATCTGCTGATGGAGGACGCGCGCGTGGTCGAGCGGGACGACCTCGGTGACCTCGGCCTCCAAGCGGCCTGAGGCCACCGCGTCGAGCAGCGTGGCCATCTCACCCGTCGTGCACGACTTGGTCCCGAGCAGGGCGATCTCCTTGAGGATCAGGTACGCCGGAGGGATCGAGACCTCCTTGCCCTCCACGTTGCCGACAACGACCACCCGGCCCCCCGGGCGGACGGCGTGCAGCGATTCCCGCAGCGTCGGCGCCCCGACGACGTCGACGACCAGGTCGGCCTGGTGCCCCAGCTCCGCGCGAAGCTCCCGGGCGAAAGTCCTCGACGGCGACACGAGGACGCGGTCCGCCCCCGCCTGCTGGACGTGCGCCGCCGTCGCCTCGCGGGACACGACGCCCACGACCGTCGCGTCCAGCATCCGGGCGATCCGCACGGCGTGCAGGCCGACGCCTCCGCTCGCCCCCGTGATGACGACCGTCTCACCGGGCTGGAGGGCCCCTCTCGTGGCGAGCGCGTGGTAGGCGGTGCCGAGCGTGCAGGTGGCGATCGCCGCCTGCGGCAGCGAGACGGCGTCCGGCAGCCGGACCGTCACCCGGGCCTGCACCGCGACGTACTCCGCGTAGCCGCCGTCGCGGTCCTCACCCAGGAAATGCGGCCGGGTGCCGGTGCAGAGCGCGTCGTTGCCCGCTTGGCAGCTGTCGCACCGTCCGCATCCGGTGTAGATCATGGTCATGACGCGGTCGCCGACGGCGAAGCCCTCGACCGCCTCCCCCACCCGGGCGACGTGGCCGCTCACCTGGTGCCCCAGCGTCAGCGGCAGCGAGATCGAGGGGAAGGCCCCCGCGCGGGTCAGCAGGTCGTGGCGGCAGACACCGCAGTAGGAGACCTCGACGAGCAGCTCGTCCGTGCCGCAGGAGGGGACGGCCACCTGCTCGAGGGCGAGGACGTCGGGACCACCGAACTCGCGCATCCGAATTGCCTGCATCTGGCTCACCGGTCCTCCTGCCCTTCGGCGAGCGCCTCGGTCGCCATCTCGCGGAGCCGTACCCGCTGCACCTTGTCGCCGTTGGCGCTGCGGGTCGTCGGGAACGCGTCGACGACGAGCACCCGCCGGGGCACTTTGAACCGGGCCAGGTCCTCACGGCAGCGTCCGACGAGCTCGTCCTCCGACAACTCGTGGGAGCCGTCGCCCACGACGAAGGCGACGGCGACGGCGCCTTCGTCGCCCTGCACGCCGACGACCTGCGCGGTCGCGACCCCGGGCAGGCTCTCCAGGTAGCCCTCGATCTCTCGAGGCCCGACGAGGAATCCGCCGAGCCGCAGGGCGTCGCCCAGCCGGGAGAGGTACACCAGGTCGGGCCCCGGCGTGAGCCGGCCCAAGTCGCCCGTGCGGAAGTATCCGTCCTCGCTGTGGCTGTCCGTGCTGGCCCGGCCCTGGCGGAGGTAGCCGACAGTGACGTTCGGCCCCGCGATCTCGATCTCTCCCTCGCCGCCGTCGGCGACGAGGGAGCCGGTCGTGAGGTCGCGGATGCGGACGGAGATCTCCGGGGACACCGGCACCCCGCCGCCGACACTGCGCCGGTCGACGCCCGCCCCGGGTGCGGGGTAGCACATCAGCGCCTGCACCTCGCTGGACCCGTAGGTCTGGAAGAGCCTCTTGCCCAGCGCCTCCCCCTGGGCGACCAGCGCTTGCGGGTCTCCGCCGAAGCTCGCGAAGCCGGCCTCCCGCAGAGACGCCAACCGGTCGACCGGCGACGCGGACGCGAGGATGCGCAGCAGCATCTCGTCGGCGCCGTTGGTGTGGGTGACGCGGTGGCGCTCGACCAGGTCGACGGCGTGGTCGGCGTCGAAGGCCGCCTGCACCACCAGGGGCCGTCCCGCCGCCATCGCGGCGGCCAGCGTGTTGAACCCGAAGACGCCGCAGAACGGCAGCATCCCCAGCACGACGGTGTCGGCGTCCCGGTAGCCGAAGGCGTCGGCCACGGCGTGCGCGTGCCGCACCAGGGCGTCCTGCGTCTGCAGCACCAGCTTCGGGGCGGAGGTCGTCCCCGACGACGCGAAGGCGTTCGACGGCAGCTCCGGGGAGGCTGCCGACCGCTCGCTCGGGGCGGCCTCGACGAGCTCCTCGTACGCGTGGGCCCTGGCCGCCAGCGGGGCCGGGACGGCGTCGGAGGGCACGGCATCCCCGCCGAGGAGCAAGTGCTGCAACGACGGCGGCACCTCTGCGGCGACCTGCTCGAGCATGCCCAGGAAGTCGATGCCGCGGAACGCCGGCCACAGGGCGAGCACCTTGGCCTGGGACTCGTGCAGGAGCTGTTGAACGTCGTGGGAGCGGAGCTTGGTGTTCACGCTGAGCACGAGCGCCCCCAGCCGGGCCGTCGCGAACTCCAGCTCGACCCAGGCGGTGGTGTTGGGCAGCCAGACGGCGACCACGTCGCCGCGCTGCACCCCGAGCGCCTCCAGCCCTGCGGCCAGGCGCCGCGACCGCTCGTCGAGCCGGCCGAAAGACGTGGCCGCATCACCGTCGAGCAGGCAGGTCTGCTCGCCGCGCTCGGCTGCCAGCCACGCGAGCATCGCCGGCAGCGTGGCGTCGTGCGGCAGCGGCGCTCTGGCCACGGCCGGTGCCTGGTGGGCCGGGTCGGCGCTCACAGCAGCTTCCAAATGTCGTCCGCCGTCACGTCCGCGACTCGCCGGTCGAGCTGCACGAGACCGCGGTTGACGACGACGACGCGTCGAGCCACCTGCAGCACCTTCTCGATGTTCTGCTCTACCAGGACCAGGGTGATGCCGAACTCGGTATTGGCCTGGGTGGCCACCTCCATGACCCGCGCCACGAGGTTGGGCTGGAGCCCGACGGACGGCTCGTCGAGCAGGAGGAGCCGCGGGTTCGACATGAGGGCTATCGCGACCGCGACCATCTGCCGCTGGCCGCCGCTCATAGTGCCGACGAGCTGCGTCCGGCGCTCGCGCAGGACCGGGAACAGGTCGTAGACCTCCTCCAGACCGACGCGACCGCCCGGGCGCTCGCCGAAGGCGAGGTTGTCGGTGACCGATAGGTTCTCGAAGTAGCCGCGCTCCTGCGGCACCAAGCTGATGCCGCCCTGCACCACCTTGGGCGTGGACGTCCGGGTAATGTCCGCGCCGTCGAAGAAGATCGATCCCCGCCGGACGGGCTGCAGCCCCAGGACGGCCCTGAGCAGTGTGCTCTTGCCCGCGCCGTTGTGCCCCAGGACGGCGACGAAGTCGCCGTCCTGGACGTCGAGCGAGATGCCGCGGAGGACCGGCTGACCGGCGACGTCCGCCTCCACGCCGTCGAGGCGCAGAAGCGGCGACCCGGACGGTGGTGCCGACGGGGACGCGGCTGCCTCAGGCACCGAAGTAGACATTGCGCAGCTCCTCGCTCTCCATCAGCCTCTCGGGAGTGTCGACGGCGAGGACCTCACCCGTGCTGAGGAACACCGCACGGTCACAGAGCTCGCGCACGAGCAGCATGTTGTGCTCGACGAGCAGCACCGTGCGGCCCTCGTCGAGCAGTCGCCGGAGCACCTCGCGGAACGCGTCGAGCGACGCCTCGTCGAGCCCGGACGTCGGCTCGTCGAGCAGCAGCAGCTCGGCGCCGGTGGCCAGCAGCCGGGCGATCGAGACGAGCTTCTGCTCACCGTAGGACAGCCCTCCCGCCAGCTCGTGGTGGACCGTCATCGGCAGCCCCACGTAGTCGAGGCACTCAGCGGCTCGGCGCACGCTGTCCTTCTCGCTCCGGCGCGCCAGCCACGGGCGGGAGAAGACGTTGCGGAGCTTCTCGCCGGACTGGTCCTGCACGCCGACGACAACGTTGTCAAGGACGGTTAGGCGCGGGAGCAGCCGCACGTCCTGGAAGGACCGCGCGATGCCGCGGCCGATCCGGTCCTGGGGCGACAGCCCGGTGATCTCGTCGTCGCGGTAGCGGATGGCACCGGCGTCGGCCCGGATAGTCCCCGATATCATGTTGAACAGCGTGGTCTTGCCGGCGCCGTTGGGTCCGACCAGCCCGGTGACCTGCCCCTGCGGGACGCCGAACGTCGCGTTCTTCACCGCATGGAGCCCGCCGAAGCTCTTGGACGCGTTCTCGACCTCAAGCAGCATGGACGACCGACTCCTCTTCGGTGCTGCCGACCGACTCCGTCCGCCCTCTCGGGCGACGTCGTCGCGCCCCACCGAGCAGGCCCTGCGGCCGGACGAACATCAGGATGATGAGCAGGAGCCCAAACAGGACCTGCTCAAGCGGTCCGGCGACGGACGCGCCGAGGTTGAGCTGCTGGAGGCCCTGGGGGATGAGCACGACCACCGCTGCGCCGATGACGGCGCCGACGACGGAGGTCATGCCGCCCAGGACCACCATCACGATGATCGTCACCGAAGTGGCGACCGCGAAGGTGCCGGGGCTGAGGTAGAGCAGGTACTGCGCGTACAGCACACCGGCGAGCCCCGCGAAGGCCCCGGACAGGACGGTGACCGAGACCTTGGCGAAGTGCACCGGCTTGCCGAGGGTCGCCGCGACGACCTCGTCGTCGCGGACCACGTGGAGCATCCGGCCGTAGGGCGAGCGGACTAGCCAGAACGAGACCGCCGTGACGGCCAGGGCGACCACGACGGCGAAACCGAGGAACGGGCCGTTGTCCCCTAGGTCCAGAGGTCCGACGGTGGGCCGTTGGATCCCCGGGATCCCGCCGGTGCCGCCGGTGACCGACCGCCAGTTTTCGAAGATGCTGGCGGCCACCACCTGCAGCGCGAACGAGGCAACCAGGAAGTAGTCACCGGACACGCGCAGCGACGGCACCGCCATCACGGCGCCCGCAAGAGCCGCCATGACCACCGCAGCCATCAGGGCCGGGCCGGGTGCCCACGCGTACTGGACGGTCAGCACGGCGTAGGTGTACGCGCCGACGCCGAAAAGCGCAGCGTGCGCCATCGAGAAGATCCCGGTGTGCCCGACCAGCAGGCTCAGGGAGACCGCCAGAATCGAATAGATCGCGATGAGCGTCAGGACAGAGAGAACGTAGTCGTTCATGCCGTGGCCTTCACCCTCCGAAGGTTGATCTTCGAGAGGCCTTCCGGGCTCACCGTGATGAGGACCAAGAACAGCACGAAGATGGCGGCGAGCGTCCACTGCGCTCCCATGACCAGGAGCAGGACGTTCTGCAGCAGCCCGAGCAGCATCGCGGCGACGAACGCGCCGGTGATGCTGCCGATGCCGCCGATGATCACAGCCATGATGGAGACGATGAAGAAGGTCTCGCCCAGCCCGGGCTGCATGCCGGTGTCCGCGGCCACGTAGACGCCTGCCACTGCCGCCAGCAACGAGCCGAGCGCGTAGACCAGCACTAGGACCACCTGCGGCCTGCGGCCGACCACTTCGACGAACTCGGGGTTGCCGGAGTAGGCCTGCACCAGCTTGCCCATGCGCGTCTTCGTGAGGAGGCCGAGGAGGAGGGCGAACAGCGCGATCGCGACCACGATGAGCGCCAACTGGCCGGCGACGAGGGACCAACGGCCGATCGGCACGTTCGTGGTGAACCAGCCGCCCGCCTCGAGTCGCGCGGGACGAGCACCCAGGCGGACCGTGAAGACGTTGTCGATCACGATCAGCGCCCCGAGCGACACGAGGAACAGGACGAAGCCAGCCCCGCCTCGACGCTCGAGCGGCCGGTAGAGGCAGGTCACCAGGAGCACGCCCAGCAGGACCGAGAGCACCACCGCGCCCAGCACCGCGACCCCGACCGGCACCCAGTCGGATAGGAAGTAGGCGATGTAGCCGCCGGCGGCGAAGACGGCGGCGTGAGCGATGTGGAAGTGTCGGGTCGCCGCGAAGATCAGCGCGAAACCGACCGCGACGAGGGCGTAGAGGCTCCCGGCCGCAAGCCCGTTCAGCAGCAGCTGGACGAGCAGGTCCATGCGGTTCCTCCGTTCGACGACGTGTGGCGACCCGGGCGGTCGAGGGGCGTTAGGCGCCGGCCGGCTTGACCTGACCGCCCTGGATGACGGCGATCTCGATGGGGCGGCTGGCGACGCCCTCCTCGAACTTGAGCTTGGACCCGTAGATCGAGTCGAAGGTGCCGATCTTGCGGATGGCGTCGGCGAGGGCCGCACCGCTGACGGTCTTCGCACCCGAGTCGCACACCTCGGCGAACGCCTCGGCGAAGATCTTGACGCCGTCGTAGTAGTTGCCGATGAAGGCGTTCTTCGGAGCCTCGCCGTACTTCTTCTGGTAGGCCTGCTTGAACTCCTCGCCCGGCTCGAACGGGATCGTCGTGAGCCGCAGCCCCTCGGCCGCCGGGTTCGCGAGCACGGCGGGGATGGCCACCCAGGAGGTGTTGGCCATCGGCACGTCCCAGCCGATCTCGCGCGTCTGGCTGATGATGTTGTTCGAGTCCTGGCCGAAGGCACCCAGCACCAGGACGTCCGCACCGCTGGAGCGGAGCTTGGTCAGCTGCGACCGGTAGTCGGTGCCACCGAACTCCGCACTCTCCTCGCCGACGATCTTGCCGCCCTCGGCACGGAAGGCCTCGACGAAGTTCCGATGCGCCGCCTCACCGCCGTCGTCGGTCGTGTAGATGATCGCCGCGGTCTGCACGCCGTCCTTGCGGAGCTTCTTCGCCAGCGCCGCGCTCTCGTTGCGCAGGAGGGGAATGGTGTTGAACAGGTAGGGGCCCTGCTCCCCGAGCGCGTCGCTCTGTGCACCGCCGTTGACGAGCACGATCTGCTCCTTGGTCGCGATGGGCGCGAGCGCCAGCGTCTGGCTGGAGAAGGAGGTGAGCGCGTACTGGACACCCCCCGAGACCATGCGCTGGAAGGCCACGACAGCCGGTTCGGGAAGCGCCCTGGTGTCCTGGACCTGCAGGCGGATCCGCGTCTCGCCGTTGATGCCGCCCTCGGCGTTGACGGCCTCGACGGCCATCTCGGCGCCGTTCGCGAACCACTTGCCGTAGGCCGCCTGCGGGCCGCTCTGGGCCCACAGGCCGCCGATCGTCACCTCGTCCGCGCCGCAGGCGTAGCCCTCACCGCTGCCGCCTGCGGGGGCCGCGGTGTCCTCTCCTCCGTCGCTCGTCCCGCACGCGCCGGCGAGGGCGACCGTCGTCGCTGCCACCACCGTGACCGCCAGCCGGCTCCTGCTCCGCATCCGCACTTCGCTCTCCCGTCGAGGGGTCCGTCGGCGTCCTGCGGGCCTCCGCCGGACACTCGTGATCAATGTGAACGATCGTTCGTTCCGGCAACGTACGAGTGCGCGCGGTCACACGTCAAGAGGGGTGGACAACTTTTCTTCCGTCCGCCGCCGAGCCCCCCTTGACGCGGCGTCCGCCCGAATGTTGGCTAGTGAACGAGCGTTCGTACAGACGGATCGGTAGTACAGAGGGCAGGTCGTGCCGCTCCACCGGGGCGAGGGCAGGCACGCCCCGCCGTCCAGCACACGCGGGAGACTCCACATGGAGCTGACACAGCGGCCGTCCGGGACCTTGTCGGCGACGACGCCTCTCGCGGACTGCGAGGACTTCTCCGTCGGCCAGCGCGTCACCACCCGTGCGTTCCGACACGGCGACCCCTGGGGTAGGGGCGACCACGACGAGCCGGCGCCGTTCGGCTCCCGGCTGGCGCTGATTCTGCCCCTGGTCGACCGGAGCGGCGTGCTGCCGGACTCGTTCCTGCAGGTGCGCGCGACGCAGTGGTGGGAGGTCGTGCCGACGCCGCCCGGCACCGCTCTGGAGGCCACCTTCACCGTCACCCGTTGTCGGCGCACGCCCGGCCAGCCGGCGGCTCGGTGACGTGGCACGCGCGGGTGGCGGACGAGCAGGAGCGCGTGGTGCAGGAGGGCGACGTCGCCGTGCTGGTCCCATCCCGCGCCACGGAGACGGCCGTCCCGAACTCCCCAAAGCGGGCCTTCGGGACGCGGCCCTGGCGACAGGCCCTCGCCGAGCGGCTGGCCGACGAGACGCGGTTTGCCGCGGCGACCGCGAACTGGGACGGCAGCATCGGGCTGCGGGCCGGCGCCGACGAGGTGCAGCTGCGCCTTCACCGGGCCAAATCGTCGACGTGGCGGCGCGTACGCCGCACGGGGCCACCACGTTCACCGTCGCAGCGAGCGAACAGGTCTGGGCCGACCTGTTTACTGGTCCTTCCAACGACTTCTTCCGCCAGATCATGAGCGGCGACTCCTTCGCCGTCTCCGGCAGCGCCCACGAGTACCTGCGAATGACCAAGGCGCTGCTGGTGCTGGCGGACGCGGCACGCGAGCTCGAGAGGAGCCAGGGCATGATCAAGGCGCGCTACCTGCCGGTCGGCGGCGCGCTGGCCTACGTGGAGGAGTCTGGCGCCGGGCGCCCGGTGCTTTGCCTGCACACGGCCGGCCAGAGCGGGGGCAGCGGCGCCACACGATCGAGCCGCTGGAGGCCCTCGGCTACCGCGTCCTCGTTCCCGACCTCCCCGGGCACGGAAGATCGAAGCCGGCCGCCGGCGGGCCGGTGCGCAATCTCGGCGTGTACGCGCAGTGGTGCCTCGACCTGCCCGGGGGTCCCCCGCGGAAGACCCGCTTGTCGTCGGCTGCTCCACTGGCGAGAAGATCGCGTTGGAATTCGCGGTCCGCGCGGGGGACACCCTGGCCGGGGTCGTGGCGATGGCGACCGACGCCGAGAACAGCCGGACGAGCGCTGCGGGCCTCGAGCGCGAACTCGAGGACTCGGCGGCGCCGAGCCGCATCGACCGAACCCACTTAGGCCCGCTGGCAGTCGTCGGCCGCTCGGCGCCGGCGCACCGCGCCGAGCTCATAGCCACCATGCACCGGCGCGAGGACCCGGTCGTCTGGACGTCCGACCTCATCGGCTGGGCAACGCAGGACCTGCGCCCGTCGCTGTCCCAAATCGCCTGTCCCCCTCACCTGTTGGTCGGGGAGGACGACCTGTGGCTCGACGCCGCGGACGTGGCCTGGGCGGCGGAGCAGATCCCCCTGGCACAGCTGACGGTGCTCGAGGGCATCGGGCACTACCCGATGGAGGAGGTCGAGGGCTTCGCCGAGGTCTTGCACGGCTGGCTCGACGACCACGGCAGCCAGCGCGTCCTCGAGCCGCCAACGGCCGACTCAGCTGCTAGGAGTGACGTCATGCGACGACAACGCGCCCGCTCACGTCTGATCGCCGAGCGCACAGGAAGCCGGACCGGCGCCCGTCCGGCGGCGCCATGGCTCGGCGCGGTCCGGCCGGCGACGTCCCCCGTCGCGCCGGTGCCGTCATGAGCGCGCGCCCCAACGTCACGACCGCGCGCTCCCGCTGCCTGGCCGCAGCGTTGGATCTGATGGCGGTGAACGGCTTCAACGGGACGTCGATACGCGATATCGCAGGTGCCGCCGAAACCAGTCTGTCGAACCTCTACAACCACTTTTCGTCGAAGTCAGACGTGCTGGTGGCCCTGCTGCGCGAGGCGAACGACGACCTGCTGCGGCGGATCCGCGCCGGAGTCAAAGCCGCCGACCCGGGTGCGACCGACCGGCTGGCCGCCGCCGTAGCGGCGTACGTCACCTTCTCGGTCGAGTGTCAGACGGCGGCTGTTATCTCGCTCAGCGAGTTCCGCTACCTACGCGGAGAGGGCCGGACAGAAGTAGTGCGCGCCCGCGACACCACGGAAAGCATCTTCCGCGCGATCGTGGCGGACGGCGCCGCAAACGGAGAATTCCTCACCCCGCACCCTGACGACGCCACGCGGGTCATCGTATCGATTTGCTCGACTATATCGGCCTGGTACCGCGCAGACGGACGCATGTCGCTCGACGAGCTGGCCGACGTCCACGTGCGATACGCCCTGGCACTGGTCGAGGCCTCTGCCCTGGCCCAGCGCCGGGATAGGGCCGCTGCGGAGTCGGTCTTGGTCCAGCCTCAATGCCACGTAGCCTAAGTCGATCATGCTGCTTGGGGGTGGAGGGTGTGGAGGTGGATGGTCGCTGGGCTGGTGTGGCGGGTGCTGGCTGGTTCGCCAGCCTTTTTGACTTGGTAGTTGTTGTGGC
>JAABUN010003137.1_pt1 | contig 26665 bp, 22 predicted proteins | sample 5559311 | NCBI WGS metagenome assembly JAABUN01 (sample SAMN10711877, study PRJNA513370) | rock metagenome | isolation source: Antarctica rocks | place: Antarctica: Victoria Land, Siegfried Peak sud
TGGGGCGCGGCCCGTGCCGAGGCAGGGCTGCGTGCCGCTGGCACCATTGTTCCCCGCTCCGCAGCGAGACCCCCTCACCCCGGCCCTCTCCCGGAGGGAGAGGGAGAAGAGGCGCTCCGGAAGCGGCGGACGTAGTCCGGGCTGTAGAGTGCGCTGTCCCCGCCGGCGCCGGCCAGGGCCGGGCCGACCAGCACCAAGCCCGTGCGTTCCGCCGGGCTGGCCAGCAGCAGCGCCTCGATGGTGGACAGCGTGCCGCGCAGCAGGACCTCACCGGGCCAGGCCACGCGGATGGCGACGGCGGCCGGGCAGTCCGGGCCGTAGGACGGCAGCAGCGCCGCGACGATCTCCGGCAGGCGGTTGACCGCCAGGTGGATCGCCAGCGTCGCGCCCGTCGCCGCGAACGCGGCCAAGGTCTCCCTGGCCGGCATGGCGCTGGCCCGCCCCGGCAGGCGCGTCAGCACCACGCTCTGCGCCACCCCCGGCACCGTCAGCTCGCACCCCAGCGCGGCGGCGGCGGCGGCGAAGGCCGGCACGCCCGGCGTCAGCGTGTAGGGGATGCCGTGCCGGTCCAGCCGGCGAAGCTGCTCGGCCACCGCACTGTAGAGGGACAGGTCGCCGGAGTGCAGCCGGGCCACGTCCTGCCCGGCCCGGTGCGCGGCGACATACTCCCGCTCGATCCCGTCCAGGTCCATCGGCGCGGTGTCCACCAGCCGCGCCCCGGCCGGGCAATGCGCCAGCATCGCAGCGGGCACGATGCTGCCGGCATACAGGCACACCGGGCAGGCCGCGAGCAGGTCCCGCCCCCGCAGCGTCAGCAGGTCCGCGGCGCCCGGCCCGGCGCCGATGAAGTGAACGGTCATGGCCCCGCCAGCGCGCAGGTTGCGCCGCCCAGCGCCACGCGCGGCAGCAGCAGGCGCCCGCCGGACGCCGCCAGCGCCGCCGCCTCCGCCACCGACGCCAGGCCGGTCGCGCCAAGGGCCGCGGCGGAGCGGGTGGGGCAGCAGGGCTGGACGGCCTGCATCGCCGCATCGTCCACCCACAGCAGCGGCAGGTCCAGCAGCGCCGCGGCGGCATTCAGCCCGGCCTCGTGCGCCTTGAACCGCGGCGCCGCAAGCGCCCCGGCCGGCAGCCCGGCGCGGTCCGCTGCCAGGCGCACCGCCGCCACGAGGTCCGCCGCCGCGCAGCCGCGCCGGCAGCCCAGGCCCGCGACGATCATACCTTCACCGCCAGCCATTGCGTGACGGTCATGGCGGGGCGGTAGCCGTGCATGGCGCCGATGCGGTCCAGCCGCTCGACGGACAGCCGCGTCAGGGTGCCGCCCCAGCGGAGCCGGGCGTCGAGCAGCGCGGCCTCGGTCTCGATGGTGACGGCGTTGGCGACCAGGCGGCCATCCCGCGGCAAGGCGTCCCAGGCGGCGGCGATCACGCCGGGGTCGGCCGCGCCGCCGCCGATGAACACGGCGTCCGGCCGCGGCAGGCCGGCCAGCGCAGCCGGCGCCGGGCCGGTGACGATCTCCAGCGCCACGCCGAGCGACGCCGCGTTGCGCCCGGCCCGCTCTGCGCGCCCTGCATCGCCGTCCACGCCCACCGCCCGGTTGGCGGGGTGGCGCAGGCACCACTCGATCCCGACCGAGCCGGAGCCGCAGCCGATGTCCCACAGCAGCTCCCCCCGGCGCGGCGCCAGGGCGGACAGGGTGGCGGCGCGGATTTCCTTCTTCGTGATCTGCCCGTCATGCTCGAACATGGCTTCCGGCAAGCCCGGGGCCAGCGGGACGATCCGGGCGCCCGGCGCCGCTACGGCCTCGATGCCGAGCATGTTCAGCGGATGCACCGCCTCCAACGCGAACCCGGCGGCGGTCGCCGTGCGGACCCTGTGGTGCGGGCCACCCAGCGCCTCCAGCACATGCAGCCGGGACCGGCCGAAGCCGCGGGCGTCCATGAGCGCCGCGACGGCGGCAGGGGTGCCGGAGTCGCCGGACAGCGCCAGGATGCGGGCGCCGGGCTGCAACGCCGGCAGCAGCGCCGCCAGGGGACGGCCGCAGAATGACAGCGTCTCACAGTCCTGCAGCGCCCAGCCCAGCGCGGCGCAGGCCAGGGTGAAGGCAGCAGGCGCGGGGATGCAGCGGGTTTCGGCGGTTGGCACATGCCGGGCCAGGGTGGTGCCGGCGCCGAACCAGTAGGGGTCGCCCGAGGCCAGCACCGCGACCGGGGCCGGACGGCGGGCCAGGATGGCGGCGATGGAGGCGTCCATCGGGCTGGACCAGGCTAGGCGCTCTCCCTGGATGTGCCGGGCGGCAAGCGCCAGGTGCCGCGCCCCGCCTACGACGAGCGCGGCGCCGGCCAGCAGGGTTTGCGCTCCAGGCGACAGCGCGCCGTCCTCGCCGATGCCCAGGATGGCCAGCCACCGAGCGGTCATGCGCTGCGTCTGCCTGCTCCCTCTCCCGGAGGGAGAGGGAGCAGCATACAGTCCGCTTCATGAATGTCCTGATCCTTGGCGGCACCACGGAGGCATCGGCCATCGTCCGCGCCCTGGCCGGGGATGCGCGGTTCCGGCCGGTGCTGTCCCTGGCCGGGCGCACCCGCGCGCCGGTGGCGCCGCCGGTCCCCTGGCGCAGCGGCGGCTTCGGCGGCGCGGAGGGCCTGGCCGCGCACCTGCGCGCCGAGAGCATCCAAGCCCTGGTTGACGCCACCCATCCCTTCGCCGCGCGCATCAGCCGCAACGCCCTTGCCGCAGCAGAACAAGCCTGCGTGCCGCATCTGGCCGTCCTGCGCCCTGCCTGGACCGCTGTGCCCGGAGACCGATGGACCCTTGCGCCCGACATGGCCGCCGCGGCAGAGGTCCTGGGACCGCAGCCCCGGCGCGTGCTGCTCACCGTCGGGCAACAGGAACTGGCGCCCTTCGCCGCCACGCCTTGGCACAGCTACCTGATACGCAGCGTGGACCCGCCGCCGCCCGAACTGCTGCCGCCCGGCGCACGCATCCTGGCCGCCCGCGGCCCGTTCGCAGAGGACGATGAGCGGCGGCTGCTGGCCGGTGAGGGCATTGACGTTCTGGCAACCAAGAACTCCGGCGGCAGCGCCACCGCCGCAAAGCTGGCCGCCGCCCGCGCGTTGGGCGTGGAGGTCGTCATGGTCGCCCGCCCCCCTGCCCCGTCCGGCACGGTGCCGGACGCCGCCGCCGCGCTGGCCTGGCTGCATCAGCTCGCCGCCGGATGGGAGCGCGGCGCATAGAGCCAGGGGCGCCCGTCCGGCCGCTCGATCCGCCGGGTCGCGGCGGTGCCGACCAGCACCAGCGTACGCATGTCCGCCCGCGCCGGGTCGGCGTCGGCCAGGGTCGTCACCAGCAACGCCTCCTCCGCCCGGCTGACGGCGGTGGCGAACACCACCGGCGTGCCCGGCGGCAGCACGGGCCGCAGCGCATCCAGCGCCGCGCCAAGCTGCCACGGCCGCGCCCGGGACGCCGCGTTATACAACGCCACCACGAACCCGGCTCCGGCCGCCGCCGTCAGCCGGTGCAGCACCAGCGGCCAGGGCTTCAGGTTGTCCGACAGCGAGATGGCGCAGAAGTCCGCCCCCAGCGGCGCCCCCAGCCGCGCCGCGGCAGCGAACATGGCGCTAAGGCCGGGCACCACCTGCACGTCCAGGGCACGCCATCCCGCCGGGCCATGCTCGATGGCCTCGAACACGGCGCTCGCCATCGCGAACACCCCAGGGTCGCCGGACGACACCACGGCCACCCGCGCGCCGGCAGCGGCCAAGTCCAGCGCATGGCGGGCGCGGTCCAGCTCCACCCGGTTGTCGGAGGCATGGCGCGTCTGGCCCGGCCGGTGCGGCACGCGGTCCAGGTAGGTCATGTAGCCCACCAAGTCCGTCGCCGCCGCCAGCGCGGTGGTTGCCTGCGGAGTCTGCATTGCAGCATCCCCGGGTCCCAGGCCCACCACGGCCAGCCATCCCCCCTCCATCGCAGCGCCCATCGCGGCGTCCGTCACCGGGACCGCTGCCGGCCGGGCACCAGCACCAGCGAGAAGTAGGGCGCCGGGCCGTCCGGCAGCGCCGCCAGCGGCACGGTGCGGGTGCCGGCCATCGTGCCGCGCTCGACATACATGGCGCGGCCCGTCAGCCCGGCCCGGTCCAGCGCGCCGCGTATCTTCGGCATGTTGCGGCCGACCTTCATGATGACGGCGGCGTCGGTGCCGGCCAGGCGCGCGGCCAGGACGCCGGCCTCCATCGTGCCGGGCAGCACCGTCAGCACGTCGTCGCCGTGCGTCATCGGCAGGTGCGCCTGCGCCCAGCAGCCGCTCATGGCCGTGACGCCCGGCACGACCACCGTGGGATGCACGGGCGCCAGACGGTCGAACAGGCACATCGCGGAGCCGTAGAAGAACGGGTCCCCCTCGCACAGCAGCGCCACGTCCTGGCCCGCGCGCAGGCGCGCGGCGAGGCTGGCGGCGCACTCCTCGTAGAAGGCGCGTATGCCGGGTTCGTAGCGCGGATCGTCCACGGCGATCTCGGTGGTGTAGGGGTATTCGAACCGCAGCTCCTCGACGCCGGAGCGCAGATGCGGGGCGGCGATGCTGCGCGCATGGCCCGGCCGCCCGCGCTTGGCGAAGAACGCCGCCACCGGCGACGCTGCCAGCACCCGGGCGGCCTTCAGGGTCAGCAGTTCCGGGTCGCCCGGACCCATGCCGACGACGTGCAGCGTTCCGCTCACTCGCGCTCGCTTGCCAGCGCGTTGACCGCCGCAACGGCCATGGCGCTGCCGCCGCGCCGGCCGTGCACGGTGGCGAACGGTACTCGGCCGTCCGCGGCCAGCGCCTGCTTGCTCTCGATGGCGCCGACGAAGCCGACCGGCATCCCGATGACCGCAGCGGGCGGCGGCGCCCCGGCGTCCAGCAGCTCCAGCAGGTGGAACAGCGCGGTCGGCGCATTGCCGATGGCGACCAGCGCGCCGCCCATCCGCTCTCCCCACAAATCCAGCGCGGCGGCGGAGCGGGTGTTGCCGATACGGGCCGCGAGCGCCGGGGTCTCGGGCGCATCCAGGGTGCAGAGCACCTCGTTGCCGGCGGGCAGGCGGGCGCGGGTGATGCCGTGGGCGACCATCTTGGCATCGCACAGGATCGGCTTGCCGGCCAGCAGCGCCGCCCGGGCGGCGGCGGTGAAGCCTGGGCTGAACTGCAAATCCGCGGTGATGGCGACGATGCCGCAGGCGTGGATGACGCGGACGGCGACGCGCGCCTCCTCCGGCGTGAAGCGGGCCAGGTCGGCTTCGGCGCGTATGGTGGCGAAGGAGCGCTCGTAGATGGCGGCGCCGTCGCGGATGTAGTCGCGGATCATGGGATGGGGTCCGGGCTGTTCGCCGCCAGGCCGGGGCGCCAGTCCGGCATCAGGGTGTTCGTCACTAGGGTGTACTGGCCGGCTGCGCCGACCAGGGCGGGGCCGGTGCCGGGGTAGGCGCAGCCCTTGGCGCAGCCGGAGACGTGCAGCGGCCCACGGCCCTCACGCGCCAGGCGTGCGGCGTCTTGGCGGGCGGGCACGGTGGCGCTGGCGCAGCCGGGGGCGCCGATGCAGGAGGTGACGAGCAGGCGGGGGTCGTGCGGGTCGGACGCCAGGCCGGCGGCCTCTGCGGCTTGTTGGGCGGCGGGCAGGTCGGCGGCGGGCACGCTGCCGAGCAGGAGGGCGCGGAACGGGCTGGTGCGGATGGCGCCGCTGAAGCGGTCGGCGAGGTCGGCCAGGGCGTGCAAGATGCCGGCGTCCATTTGACCCAGCGGCAGGCCGAGCGCCAACGCGCCGCGGCCGGTGCCAGGGTAGGAATGGAAGCCGATAACAAGCTTTGCCTGCTCCCTCTCCCTCCGGGAGAGGGGGAAGAGGCGCTGTCCGTTGGCTAGGGCGGCCAGCCGCAGCACCTCGGCCACCGTCCGGTCCGGCGCGCATGTTGCATTCAGGCTGCCCGCAATGATCCGGTCCTCGGCGCCCCCGGTCCGCACCAGGATGTCCGCCGGCACCGTCCGGCCTGCCAGCACCCCGCCCGCATCCACCGCGATGCAAAACTTGCTCGCCAGCGCCGGTCCGTCCGCGAGCGCCGCTTCGATCCGTTCCGCCAGGCCCGTTGCCGCCGCGCCCGGATCATCCCCGGCCAGCGGCGGCGCGACCACCACGCGGCGGCGCTCCCGCGCCGGGTCCGGGTCCGCCAGCCCGGCGGCAGCCATCGCGGCGGCGAAGGGCGCAACCCCGTCCGGCCGCAGGCCGCGCACCTGCAGGTTGCCGCGCCGGGTCAGCTCGATCACGCCGTTGCCCCAATGCGCCGCGGCGTCTGCCAGCACGCGGGCGGCGGGGGCGGTCAACCACGCGCCCGGCGGCTTCACGCGCACCAGCAGGCCGTCGCCGGTCTCCATGGGGTCATAGAGGCTGGGGCACCAGCCGCGGCGGCGGGGCATGGCGCTCATGCGCCGGGCGGCCCGTTGCGGCGCGGGTGCCACAGGCCGCTCGCCTGCGCCTCGGCGAAGCGCTCCGCCATCGCCGCGCGGGCGTCAGGGTTGGCGGCGCGCAGGAAGGCGTCCACCTCCGGCGTGCCCAGGGTCGCGGCGTGCAGCAGATCGAACTGCGCGTCGAACCGCGCCGGCAGGGTGCGGGCGAAGCCGGCCAGGGCCTCGACGGGCCGGGCGATCTCCGCGCCGCCGCGGTAGCCGTGGCGCATCATGCCGGCGATCCAGTCCGGGTTGGCGGCTCGCCCGCGCACGACGCGCACGACCTCCTCCGCCACCAGGCGCGGGCGCGGCGCCTCGGGCCGGGAGGTGTCCAGGTGATACAGCGCCGGCTGCGCGCCCAGCCCGGCGGCGGCGGCGGCGAACCCGCCCTCGTGCGAGGCGTGCTCGGTGCTGTCCAGCAGGTCGGCCTCGGCATGGTCCTGGACATGGATGAAGGCGTCGGCCTGCCCCACGCGGGCAGACAGCCCGGCCACGTCCACGGCGCCGTCCAGGCCCTGGCCGTAGGCGCCCGCCGACGCCGCAAGCCACGCCGCCCCGGCGTCCCGGCCCGACCCCGCGCCATACTGCCCGGCCGGCGCTCCATAGACCCGCTGCGTCGCCCGGCGCAGCGCGTCGCCGTCCAGGCCCAGCGCCTGCCCGGCCAACGGGTTGAAGTCCGCGGCCTCGTCCCGCGACGCCACCGCGCGCACCACGGCGTCGAACAGCGCCACCTGCGCGGCGAAGGCGTCGCGGAACAGGCCGGAAATCCGCAGCGTCACGTCCACGCGCGGACGGTCCATCAGCGCCAGCGGCAGCACCTCGAACCCAGACACCCGGGCCGATCCCTCGTCCCACACCGGGCGGGCGCCCATCAGGACCAAGGCGAGCGCCAGGTCCTCGCCCCCGGTACGCATGGTGGCGCTGCCCCACAGGTCCATCAGCAGCGCGCGGGGATGCTCGCCGTGGTCCTGCAAGTGGCGTCGCAGCAGCTCTTCCGCGGCCCGCTCCGCCAGCACCAGGGCAGAGCGGGTGGGCACGGCACGGGGGTCTATCGTGGACAGGTTGCGCCCGGTCGGCAGCACGTCCGCACGGCCGCGGGTCGGCGCACCGGCCGGGCCGGGCGGGACGAAGCGGCCGTCCAGCGCCGCCAGCAGCGCCGCGCGTTCGGCACCGGCGCAGGCGTCCAGGACCGCCGGGTCCGCACCGGGGCTGCCGCGGCGCAGGGCGTCCAGCATCCGGGCGCGATGCGGCGGCGGACGACCATAGACGTGCAGGCCGTCGCGCACCTGCAGGTCCTTCACGTCGCACAGGTAGGCGTCGAGCCGGGCCAGCGCGTCGTCGTCCGGGTCGCCGTGCGCCGCGCCGCTCTCGGCCAGCAGCCCGGCGGCGTCCGCGCGGTCCAGGATTTCCCGCCGCAGCAGGGTGGTGCGGCGGCGGTCCAGGCCGTCGGCGGCGGCGTACTCGTCTATCAGCCGCTCCAGCACCAGCGCCTCGCCGTGCGCGCCGCCGGCGCCGAGCGGCGGCGTCAGGTGGCCGATGGTGACGGCGCCCAGGCGGCGCTTGGCGGCGGCGGCCTCGCCGGGGTTGTTGACGATGAAGGGGTAGATGACCGGCAGGCCGCCCAGCAGCGCACGCGGGAAGCAGGCGGCGGAGAGCGCGACGGCCTTGCCGGGCAGCCACTCCAGGGAGCCGTGGGTGCCGAGGTGGACCATCGCGTGAACGTCAACGGCGGTGCGGAGCCATAGGTAGAAAGCCAGGTAGCCGTGGCGCGGGGCACGGTCGGGGTCGTGGTGCTCGGCACGGCGGTCGGCCGCACGGCCGCGGTCGGGCTGGACGGCGAGGGTGACGTTATCAAGGCGCAGGTGGCGCAGGGTGAAGGCGCCGGATCGCACGTCAGGGTCCTGGTCCGGGGCGCCCCAGGCGGCGGTGACGGCTTCGCGGATGGACGGCGGCAGGGTGGCGAATAGGCGGTGGTAGTCGGGGAGCGGCAGGTAGGGCCGGGGCGGGGCTTCGCACAGATGCCGTACCAGGGCGGCGGCGCCAAGCCGTGATGGCGCTTTCTGCTCCCTCTTCCTCCGGGAGAGGGCCGGGGTGAGGGAAGCCGCACGCACCAAGGCCGCGGCATCGGAGCGGGCCCGTCGTGTCCAGGGGCGGCGCTTGCGGCTTTCCCTCACCCCGACCCTCTCCCGGAGGGAGAGGGGGAAGGAAACGCCATAGCCTTCGTCCCGCAGGTCCCGCAGGATTGCCGCCAGGCTGGCGAAGCTGTCCAGGCCGACGGCGTGCCCGCGCTGGCCGCCGACGCCGGGGTAGTCGGACAGCACCACCGCCACCCGGCGCCCAGCGCGCGGCGTGCCGGCCAGCCGCGCCCAGCCCGCCGCACGGTCCGCGGCCAGGGCAACGCCGTCCGGGTCCGGCCAGTGGAGGGTGCGGGCGTACTGCAGGCCCGGCATCCCCTGGCCCTCCGCCTTGAACGACACGGCTCCGGTCAGCAGGCGCCCGTCCAGTTCCGGCAATGCCACGTTCATCGCCAGGTCCGCCTGCGTCAGCCCGCGCGACGACCCTTCCCACGCTTCCCGCGACGACCCGGCCAGCACCGCTTGCAGCACCGGCGCCCCCGGCGCATCCAGCGGCGACGGCCCATCGTCCGAGCGGGCGGAGAACGCCGTCAGGTTCAGCACCGCCGCCGGGCGCCAGGCCCGCAAGGTCGCCGCCACCCACGCCGCGCAGCCCGGCGCCTTCAAGCTCGCGGCATATACCGCGCCCACTGCCAGCCCACGATCATGCAGCGCCGCGGTCAGCGCCTCCACCGGCGCGAAGTCGGCGGACAGCAGGTGCGAGCGGTAGAACACCAGCACCACCAGCGGCCGGTCCTCCACCAAGTCCAGCGAATGGACGCCCTGCTGCGGCAGCGGCACGGCATCCCCGCCATCGTCCGGCCCCAGCCCGGCCAGGTGCGCCGCAAGGCGCAGCGCCCGCTGCATGTTGGCCGGGCCGCCGTGGCGGAAGCAGGCGTCCAGCCGGGCCAGCGCAGGCGCTGGCACGGTGGACAGCTCGGCCAGCCGCGGGTCGTCGCAGCCGTCGCCGGGCAGCACCGCCAGGGCGATGCCGCGGTCGCGGCACAACACCGCCGCCTCCTCGATGCCATAGCGCCAGTAGTCCAGCCCGCCCAGCAGGCGCACCACCAGGCAGCGCGCCCCGGACACCACGCCGTCGAGATACAGGTCCACCGACATGGGATGCCGCAGCCGCCCCAGGCTCGCCAGCCGCAGCGGCGGGGCGCCGGGCATGGCGCTCCAGGCCCCGGCCAGTGCGCCGAGGTCGGCGTCGGTGAAGCTCAGCACGACCAGGTCGGCCGGAGTCTGCCCGAGGTCGCCGGGCACCCCGTCCTCGTCCAGCGTGCGCGCGTCGCGGACCAGCAGGTGCATGGGCGCTAGCCGGCGATCCCGGCGCGTATGGCGGCCTGGTCCATGCCGGCCTGCCCGATCACCACGACCTGCCCGGCCCGCGGCTCCCCTGCCGCCCAGGGCCGGTCGAAGTCCTGGCGGAAGCGCGGGCCGACGCCCTGGATCGCCAGCCGCATCGGCTTGCCCGCAACGGCGGCGAAGCCCTTGATGCGCAGGACGCCATGGTCCTCCGCCACCTGGCGCAGCCGGGCCACCAGCGCATCCGGCGCGGCGGTCTCGGACAGGGGCACGATGAAGCTTTCGAAGTCGTCGTGCTCGTGCGCGCCGTCCTCGGCGTCGTGGTGCGACGGGCGGCTGGCAAGGTCGGACTCTGCGGCGGCGCCCAGGCCCAGCAGGATCGCCGGGTCCACCCGGCCCTCGCGCGCCGCCACCATCTGCACGGCGCGCGGCAGGGCGGCGCCCACCATGCCGCGCAGGCGGGCCAGCCCGGCGTCGTCCATCAGGTCCGCCTTGTTCAGCACCACCAGGTCCGCGCTGTTGAGCTGGTCCTCATAGACCTCGGCCAGCGGGTTGTCGTGGTCCAGGCCGGGGTCGGCGGCTCGCTGGGCGGCCACGGCGGCAGGATCGTCGGCGAAGCGGCCCGCCAGCACCGCGGGGCCGTCCACGACGGTCACGACGCCGTCCACGGTCACGCGGCTGCGTATGCCGGGCCAGCCGAACGCCTTGAGTAGCGGCTTGGGCAGCGCCAGGCCGGAGGTCTCGATGACGATGTGCTCGGGCGGCACGTCGCGGGCCAGCAGGGCCTGCATGGCGGGCAGGAACTCGTCGGCCACGGTGCAGCACAGGCAGCCGTTGGCCAGCTCCACGATGTCGGCCTCCTCGCAGGCGGGGATGCCGCAGCCGCGCAGCAGCTCGGTGTCTATGCCGACCGCGCCGAACTCGTTGATGATGAGCGCCAGGCGGCGTCCGCCCGCGTTCTCGATGACGTGGCGCAGCAGCGTGGTCTTGCCGGCGCCGAGGAAGCCGGTGATGACGGTGGCCGGTATCTTGCCGGTCATGCCGCGATCTCTTGGGCCAAGATTTCCTGGGCGGCGGCCGGGGGCGCCAGGTCCGGCAGGCGGCCCAGCACCATGCGCGCCAGGGACGCGGGCCGGCGGGAGGGCAGCACGGTGCCTGTGCGGTGCGCGGCATACAGCTCGGCATAGGCCAGCAGGTCCGCAGCCAGGGACGGGTCGAGCCGGCCGAGCAGGTAGCTCCACTTGCCGGGCTGGCTGATGGCGGCGGCGCAGCCGTGGTCGCAGGACGACAGGCAGGTGACGGGGCGCAGCTCGACGCCGGCAGGTGCCGCAGCCAGCAGCGCCGCCACGGCGTCATGCATGTATTGACCCGCCGGGGTTTCGCCGGGCTGCAGCGCCTGGCCGGCGCGGCAGGTGGTGCAGATGTGTAGGATGGGGGTGGTCATGTGTCGTATAGCCTCCGGCCGCGTGGGTCGCACACAAGTGCCGGGCGCCCCTGGAACTGATGTCCCCTGGGTCGATGCAAGCGCATCGCCGCCGCCGAGGCACCCCGCCCGGCAACGCAGCCTTTCTCCTGATGGCAGGTCTCCTGGCTTGCGGTTCCGGGCGCCTGCTGGCACCCACGACGTCCGACAGCCTTCCCGGGACAGGTCCCAGTGGCATGTGACGGACGGCTCACCGCTCACAGTTGCGGGGGCAGCCGCGGCATCGGGGGTGGGGTCCCTACCGCGTTCCCTTTTAATCCGCCGCCTGATGCCCTCGCGGGAACCCGGGTGGCGGAACCATCCCGGGTGCAGTATGTCGCGGGGCTTGGCCTGTCAATGGAATCCGGCGTGCTGACCAGGACTGCAAGTTACGCTTCCTGCTCCCTCTCCCTTTGGGAGAGGGCCAGGGTGAGGGAAAGGCCGCACGCGCGATCCTTTATCATCGTGCATGAATGGGAAGGCACCGTTCTTGCGGTTTCCCTCACCCCGGCCCTCTCCCGGAGGGAGAGGGAGCAGGTCTCCTTCTGCACGACATCCCTGGCGTGCTGACATTCGTGCTCGGCGGCGCCCGGTCCGGGAAAAGCCAGTATGCCGAGGGGCTGGTCACGGCGGCACGCGGCCCCTGGACCTACATCGCCACGGCGCAGGCGTTCGACCCCGAGATGCAGGCGCGGATCGCGCAGCACCGCGGGGAGCGCGTGCCGGGCTGGCACACCATCGAGGCGCCGGTGGAGATGCCGGCCGCCCTGGCGCAGGCCGGTGCGGCGCCGGTGCTGGTGGATTGCCTAACGCTGTGGCTGAGCAACCTGATGCTGGGCAGCCTGGACCTGCCGGCGGCCGTTGCGGCCCTGCTGGCGGCGCTGGATGGACGGACGGCGCCCACGGTGCTGGTGTCCAACGAGGTCGGCCTGGGCATCGTGCCCGACAACGCCCTGGCCCGCGCCTTCCGCGACGAGGCCGGGCGGCTGCACCAGCAGGTCGCGGCGCGGGTGGACCGGGTGGTGCTGGTGGTGGCCGGGCTGCCCCTGATGGTGAAAGGACCCGCTGCATGAGCGATGACGAGGCGGCCCGGCACGCCGCCAAGATGGCACGCCGCAAGGCCGTGCAGGATGCGGAGGTCGCCGGGAAAACGGTCGAGAAGGGCCTGCTGATGGTTCACACCGGGCCGGGCAAGGGGAAGTCAACCGCCGCGTTCGGCCTGCTGCTGCGCATGGTCGGGCGCGGGCGGCAGGTCGGCGTGGTGCAGTTCATCAAGGGCGCCTGGTCTACCGGGGAGCGCGGGGCGCTGGACCGGTTCAGCGACCTGGTGGAGTGGCACACGATGGGCGAGGGCTTCACCTGGGAGACGCAGGACCGCGCCCGCGATGTCGCGGCCTGCCGCCGCGCCTGGGACAAGGCAATCGAGCTGATGCACCGGCCCGGCCTGTCGCTGCTGCTGCTGGACGAGCTGAACATCGCGCTCCGCTACGACTACCTGCCGGAGTCGGAGGTGCTGGACGTCCTGGCCACCCGCCCCCCCGCCCTGCACGTCGTCGTCACCGGCCGCAACGCCCGCCCGGCGCTGATCGAGGCGGCGGACCTGGTGACGGAGATGACGCTGGTGAAGCACCACTTCGCGGCGGGCGTGAAGGCGCAGGAGGGGATCGAGTTCTGATCCGTCCCGCCCGCGCCATCATGCTGCAAGGCACCGGGTCCAGCGTCGGCAAGTCGCTGATGGTGGCTGGGCTGGCACGGGCCTGCCTACGGCGCGGCCTGCGGGTGCGCCCGTTCAAGCCGCAGAACATGAGCAACAACGCCGCCGTGACGCCCGACGGCGGGGAGATCGGCCGCGCCCAGGCGCTGCAGGCCCGCGCCGCCGGGGTGCCCCCCTCCGTCCACATGAACCCGGTGCTGCTGAAGCCGCAGAGCGAGACCGGGTCGCAGGTGGTCGTGCAGGGCCGCATCCACGCCACGGCCCGCGCCCGCGAGTACCAGGCGATGAAGCCCGGCCTGATGCCCCACGTGCTCGACAGCTTCGCCCGGATGCAGGCGGAGGCCGACATCGTGCTGGTGGAGGGCGCCGGCAGCGCGTCCGAGGTCAACCTGCGCCAGGGCGACATCGCCAACATGGGGTTTGCCCGCGCCACCGGCACGCCCGTCGTGGTGGTGGGCGACATTGACCGCGGCGGCGTCATCGCCAGCCTGGTCGGCACCCATGCCGTAATTGACCCGGCCGACGCTGCGATGGTCTGCGGCTTCATCGTGAACCGGATGCGCGGCGACCTCACGCTGTTCGACGCCGGCATGGCGCTGATCGCCGCGCGCACCGGCTGGGCGCCGCTGGGCCTCGTGCCGCACTTCCCGGATGCCGCGCTGCTGCCGGCGGAGGACGCGGCGGACCTGGGCGCCGCCCCGCGCCGGCCCGGTGCGGCATTGCGGATCGCGGTCCCGGTGCTGCCGCGGATCAGCAACTTCGACGACCTCGACCCCCTGCTGGCCGAACCCGGCGTGGAGCTGCTGATGGTCCAACCCGGCCAGCCGCTGCCAGTGTGCGACCTGATGCTGCTGCCCGGCTCCAAGGCGACCATCGCGGACCTGCTGGCCTTCCGCGTCGCCGGGTGGGACGGGGACCTGGTGGCGCACCACCGCCGGGGCGGCCGGGTGCTGGGAGTATGCGGCGGCTACCAGATGCTCGGCACCCGCATCGAGGACCCGCAGGGAATCGAGGGGCCGGCGGGCGCAGTGCCCGGCCTCGGCCTGCTGGACGTGGCGACGGTGCTGACCGGCGAAAAACGGCTGTCGGAGGCCGCCGGCACCGACTGCGCGGACGATGTGCCGTTCCGCGGCTATGAGATGCACATCGGCCATACAGCCGGCCCGGCGGCAGCATCGCCCCTGCTGCGCCACGCGGACGGCCGCATGGACGGGGCGCGCAGCCCGGACGGGCTGGTGCAGGGCACCTACGTCCACGGCCTGTTCACGCATGACGCGCAGCGCGACGCCTGGCTGCGCCGGCTGGGCACCACCCCGGCCGGGCGCTGCCACGACGCGGCGGTAGAGGCGGCGCTGGACGCCCTGGCCGCGCATCTTGAGACGCATGTTGACGTGGACCGCCTGCTCAGCCTCGCGCGCTGAGGGTGGCCCACAGCAGCAGCACGGCGCCGATCTGCAAGGCGCAGGCGGTGCGATACAGGGCCAGGGCGCGTCGCAGGTCGTCCGGCGTTGCGTCGGCCCGGCCGTCACCCATCCAGGCGTCCTCCACCCGGACCGTGCCATAGGTGCGCGGCCCCGCCAGGCGCAGGCCGAGCGCGCCGGCCATCGCCGCCTCCGGCCAGCCGGCGTTGGGGGAGCGATGCTGGCGGGCGTCGCGCCGCACCGCCCGCAGCGCCGCACCGGGCCGGGCATCGCGGTGCAGGCAGGCAGCCAGCGCCAGCCATAGCACGGACAGGCGGGAGGCCGGCAGGTTCACCAAGTCGTCCAGCCGCGCCGCCGCCCAGCCGAAGCTGCGGTGCCGCGGCGTCAGGTGCCCGATCATGCTGTCGGCGGTGTTGACCGCCTTGTAGGCCGCCATGCCCGGCAGGCCCGCCAGCAGGCCCCACACGGCGGGGGCGACGACGCCGTCCGAGAAGTTCTCCGCCAGGCTCTCGATGGCGGCGCGGACCACGGCGGCCTCGTCCAGCGTGTCGGGGTTGCGGCCGACGATGTGGGCCACCGTGCGGCGCCCGGCGGGCAGGCCGCCGTCGCGCAACGCGGTGCCCACGGCGGCGACATAGGCGTGCAGGCTGCGCTGCGCCGGCAGGGTGGCGGCCAGCACGATCAGCAGCGGCCAGGGCAGCAGGGCCGCCAGGACCGCCGCCGGGCCGGCGCTGGCCAGCAGCAACGTGGCGACGGCCAGGACGCCCCGGCGGCGGCGGACAGGGGGTGGCAGGCCCTCCCGGTTCAGGGTGCGATCCATCCAGCCGATCAGCGCGCCGGCCCAGACGACGGGATGGCGTATGGCGCGGAACAGCGCATCGGGGTATCCGACCGCCGCCTCCAGCAGCAGCGCCGCCGCGACCAGGCCGGGGAATGAGATGAAGGTCGGGATGAAGTCGGGCATCGCCGCAGCGTTACACCACGAAGCGCCGCCGATTGAACACGGGGGCCGCCTGCAAGCCGCCCGGCAGCTTTACCCGGACGCGCCGGAGCCGTTCCTGGACCTGTCCACCGGCATCAACCCGGTGCCCTACCCCGTCCCGTCCCTGCCCGCAGCGGCCTTCACGCGGCTGCCGGAGCCGGAGGCGCTGGAGGCGCTGCAAGCCGCGGCGGCAGCGGCCTATGGCGTGCGAGACCCGGCGATGGTGGTGGCCGCGCCGGGGACGCAGGCGCTGATCAGCCTGCTGCCGCTGCTGCTACCGCAACGGGCCGCGACGGTGTTCGGCCCGACCTATGCGGAACACGCCGCGTCATGGCGCAACGCCGGCGCAGAGGTGATGCTGCTCCCTCTCCCTCCGGGAGAGGGCCGGGGTGAGGGGGTTTTGGCTGCGGAGCGGGGCACCGCCGGTCCTGGCGGCACGCGGTTCTGCGTCGGTGGGGATCGCCCCTCAAGACCCCCTCACCCCGGCCCTCTCCCGAAGGGAGAGGGAGCAGCCATCCTGTGCAATCCTAATAATCCCGATGGCCGCCGCGTCCCGGTTCCGGACCTGCTGGCCCTGGCAGCCCGCCATGCGCTGCTGGTCGTGGACGAGGCGTTCGCCGATTTCGAGCCGCAGGACAGCCTGGCATCGCACATGCCGCTGCCGGGCGTCGTCGTTCTGCGCTCGTTCGGCAAGGCGTATGGCCTGGCCGGCCTGCGCCTCGGCTTCGCGCTTGCTGCGCCGGCACTGGCGGCGCGCATCCGCACCGCCCTCGGCCCCTGGGCGGTCAGCGGGCCGGCGCTGCACGTCGGCACCGCCGCCCTCGCGGACACGGCCTGGCGGGACGACGCCGGACGACGCTTGGATGCGGACGCCTCGGTTCTGGACGCCCTGCTGGCCCGTGCCGGCCTGAGCCTGATCGGCGGCACCTGCCTGTTCCGCCTGGTGGACGCGCCGGACGCCGCTGGCTGGGCCGGCCGTCTCGGCCAAGCCGGCATACTGGTCCGGACCTTCGCCGAAGCGCCAACGCGGCTGCGCTTCGGCCTGCCCGACACCGCTGCCGGATGGGACCGGCTGGCATCCGCCCTGACCAGCCGGGGCTGACGCCCTGCCGGGTCCGGCACTGCGGGCCACGCCCTGGCAAGACGGACCGCAGCCCGGCGGCAAGCTGTTGCACGACACCCGCGCGCGCCGCCTGAATGGCACGCTGCCGCAAGCCGGCTCGCGGCCGTCAACGCTTGCGCGGAACCCTGGCAGGCCGTGCGCATCGCCGCCCCGTCATGTCGCCGCTCGAGGTGCCGCCGGCCCAGCCGGGGTCCGCGACAGCCTCCGGTTGAGCGGACAGCATGACTCCGCCGGACTGGATGTGCGAGGGTAGCGGCGGCCGGTATGGACGCCGCCGTCCGCCGGCAAGACACATGCGCCAGCTAGTGCCGCCGGCCTCTCTTTCCGCAACGCACACGGGAGCCTCGATGCTAGGCGCTCACACCAGACAAGCTGTTCCGGCAAGCCCGGCTCCCGCCGACGGCACCCGCGAACCAGACTGCGCCCAGGCAGGCCAGGGCGGGAGGGATACGTCGGCCATCAAGCCGGCCGAGGCGCGGCGGATTGGAACGATCCGCGCCATGCGCTGGGCAGTGGCGCTGCTGTGCCCGCTTCCGGTTCATGCGGCCTGGGCCAAGCCGTGGGACATCCTGCAGGTGATCATGTGGCAGGACCATTCCCCGGCGCAGACGGCAGGGCTGGCACGCCTGGGCTTCACCGGCACGATGCTGTTCGGCACCGGCGCCCAGATTGATCCTGCGGACCTGGCCGCCCGGCAGCGCTCCGGCCTGCCCTGGTACGTCGAGAACATCGCGACCGACTTCTATGCGCCGTATCACCGCTGGTTCCCCGGCAAGACGGTGACCTGGATGTTCGACGCGGCGAAGGCGCGCCGCCGTGCCGACCCCGGGGACAGCGGCGTCTTCATGCGTGAGCCCGGCCTGTCCGACCCCGCATGGACCGCGCGGATACAGGCGCGGCTGGACCAGGTGGTGCGGAGCCAGTCGCAGTTCCGCCCCCTGTTCTACAACCTGGCGGACGAGGCCGGCATCGGCGACCTCGCCGCGGCGTGGGACGCCGACGTGTCGCCGCACTCGCTGGCCGGGATGCGCGAGTGGCTGCACGGCCGGTATCCCAGCCTGGACGCCTTGAACCGGCAATGGGGCACCGCCTTCGCCGAGTGGGACGCGGTGACGCCGGAACTGACGGACGCAGCGATGCGCCGGACGGACGACAATTTCTCGTCCTGGGCCGACTTCAAGGCGTGGATGGACGTGGCGTTCGCGCGGGCGGTGCGGACCGGTACGGAGGCTGTCCACCAGGCTGATCCGGAGGCGCTGGCGGCGCTCGAAGGCGGGCAGGTGCCGGGCTGGGGCGGCTACGACTACGGGCTGCTCGCCCCGGCCGTGGACGTGATGGAGATATACGACACCGGCAACTCGATGGAGCTGGCCCGCGCCTTCAACCCGGCGCTGATCGCGTTGCGCACCAGCTTCGCCAGCGGCCTGCAGGAGACCCATGCGGCGTGGCGGCACCTGCTGCAGGGCGGGCGCGGCATGGTCGTGTGGGACGAGAACAACGACGTCGTGCAGCCCGATGGCTCGCCGGGTCCGCGCGGACGCTACATCGCCGCCCTCGTCGCGTCGCTGCAGGGGGTCGCGCCGGAGATCATGGCCAGCGAGACATCGTACGACCCCGTGGCCGTGCTCTATTCCCAGGCGAGCTTCCGTACCCGCTGGATGCTGGACCAGCGGCCGAAAGGCACGGCGTGGTCGGACCGCGACGCCGCCCGCGAATACGAGGACAACGCATGGCGGGCCTCCCGCCGCCAGGCGCTGCAGCGCCTGGGCGAGCTGGCCGTCCAGCCCCGCATTCTCTCGTCCGCCATGGTCGAGGCGGGGGCGCTGCGCCGAAACGGCCTGCGCGTGCTGGTCCTGCCGCACGCCATCGCGCTGTCGCAGGCCGAGGCGGACGAGGTCGCCGCCTTCATCGCCGGGGGCGGCACCGTGCTGGCGGACACCGAACCCGGCGTGTTCGACGAGCACAGTCGGCGCCGGCCGGCGCCCGTGCTGGCCGGCAAGGTGCAGGTGCTGGAAGCCATGCAGCTCGATGTCGGCCAGAGCGGTTCCGGCGCGCTGGCCGCGGTCGCGGCGCTGCTGCGCGGCGCCGGCGTGGCGCCCCGGGCGGAGCTGCGCGGGCCTGACGGACAGCCCGCGGCGGGCGTGGGCGCGCGGTGGCTGCGCCGCGGCGACACGACCATGCTCGCGTTGCACGCCTTGGTGCCCTGGGGCGCTCCGGCCCGGATCGAGGTGCGCCTCTCCGCCCCTGCATCGGTGCGGGACCTGCGCCAGGGCGGGCCGCCCCTGGCCACCGGCGACATCGCCGTCCAGCTTGACCCGGTTGAGCCGACCATCCTGGCGCTGACCCGCTAGGGAATTCCGGGCCTCATCACGACGGAACGCAGCGCACTGGACGTTGCCGACACAGTGCGGGAACTAGCGGCCGATCCGCCTGGCCGGGCAGCAACCCGGGCCTACGGCGGGCGTTCCCGTCAGGTGGCGTTAAGACAGGGGCGGCTCGACCTGTTCCAAGCCGTCGCTGGCCGGCAACCTTCAAGCGGCTGGGCACGGCAGGCCAGGCCGACATTTCTCGGCGTTTCCTGCCATGCCACGGCAACGCCGACAGGTCCTGGAAGCGATTCCCTCATGCGCTGGAGACACGCTGCTGATCTGCTCCAGCCAAACCGGCTGAATATCATCCAGAGCATTGTCTAGGCAGCGCAGCGTCATTCGCTAATAGCCAAGCATCGTACTGGTCTGGATGTCACGTTTTATGTTGCTATGTCGGCCAGATTGAGCTTTTTGCAACATTAGGCCACAATCTTTACGCAGCTTGCTGCATGACAGGAGGGCGCGGTCAGGTGTGCGGGTTTGTCGGGCTACTCGATCCAACCGGATTCGACGACGTGCGGTCTGCATCGCATCTTGTCTCGGCAATGCGTGATCAACTCGTCCACAGGGGGCCGGATGACGCGGGCCTGTGGCTTGATGCGGCGGCCGGCGTCGCGCTCGGTTTCCGCCGGCTTTCGATTGTGGACCTGTCCGCCGCCGGGCATCAGCCGATGACATCCCTGGACGGCCGCCATGTACTGACCCTGAACGGCGAGATATACAACGCCCGTGAGATGCGGGCCGAGATCGAGGCCGTATCAGGCCAAGTGGACTGGCGCGGCCACTCGGACACCGAGGTCTTCGTCGAGGCGGTTGCGCTCTGGGGCCTGGAACCGGCGCTGCAACGCGCGAACGGGATGTTCGCCCTGGCCGTCTGGGACCGGGGCGACCGCAGCTTGCGCCTCGCGCGGGACCGCATCGGCAAGAAGCCGCTCTACTACGGCTGGGCCGGAGGGGCCTTCGTGTTCGGCTCCGAGCTGAAGGCGCTCTGGCGGCATCCCGGCTTCGACTTCCGGATTGACGCCGATGCACTGGCCAGCTTCTTCCAGTTCGGTTACGTCCTCGGGCCGCAGAGCATCTTCTCCTCGATGTCGAAGCTGCCGGCCGGTCATGTCCTGCACCTTGACCAGGACACGGCTGCCCGCCGCGTGACTGTTGCGCCGGCCAGCTACTGGAGCCTGAAAACCGTGGCGGCCAGGGGGCTTGACGCCCAGGAAGCAGGCCGACCCGGCACCGTCGAAGAACTCGACGCCTTGGTGCGCGACGCCGTCGCGCTCCGCATGGCCGCAGACGTGCCGGTCGGCGTGTTCCTGTCCGGCGGCATAGATTCCAGCTTGGTCGCCGCGCTGATGACGGCGCAATCGCCGGGTCCGGTCCACAGCTTTGCAATCGGCTTCGACGCCGCGGAGTGGGACGAGTCCCACCATGCGCTGGCCGTGGCGGACCACCTGGGGACCTGCCACCAGGAGAGCCGCATCAGTTCAGCGGACGTGCTGGATGTCGTGGGCGACCTTGCCACGATCTATGACGAACCCTTCGCGGATGACTCCATGATCCCGACAACGCTGCTGTGCCGGGTGGCGCGACGCGGCGTCACCGTTGCCTTGTCGGGCGACGGGGGAGATGAGCTGTTCGCCGGCTATGACCGATACCGGGACGCCGCGCACTGGCTGGCGCGTCGCCGGGCCGTTCCCGGCGCCATACGGCTGCTTGCGGGCGAGGTCGCCGCCCGTGCCGTCCGGCCGCTTGCGCGGACGCTGGGCTGGCGCCGCACCGACCGGAGGCTGGAACTCCTTGGCAAACTGCTGAGGGATGGCCGCGCGGAACAGTTCAACGCCGTTATCATGTCGCAGACGCTTGATCCCGGGCGGCTCACCGGGCGAACCAGCCCCGTGCGGAACCTGCTGACGGACCCGGACTACAGCCTTGGGCGCTCGACCGACATAGACCGGCTGACGTTCATGGACACCATGTCCTTCCTGACCGACGACATCCTTGCCAAGGTTGACCGGGCAAGCATGGCGGCCTCGCTTGAGGTACGTTGCCCGCTCCTGGACTACCGCGTCATCGAGATGTCCTGGCGCTTCCCGACAGATGCGAAGACGCACGGCGCCGTCGGCAAGCTGCCGTTGCGTGAGCTGCTCTACCGCCACGTGCCGCAGGCCATCGTTGACCGTCCCAAGATGGGGTTCAGCGCTCCGGTGAAGATTTGGCTGCGCGGTGCGTTGCGCGATTGGGCCGAGTCCCTGCTGAGCCGCGACGCGCTGGGTCGCCACGGCCTCCTGGACGTGGACGCCTGCCGCGGCATGTGGGAGGACTTCGCGGTCCGCGGGCGCGGCTGGAACCCGGTAATCTGGAGCGTGCTGATGTTCCAGGCATGGCACGAGTCCATGGCACGGGCCGCCGCAACCCATCGGCGGCCTCGTCCGGAGAGGCTTCGAGACGGCGGGTTGCTCGGGCGGGCCGGACTAAGCGGGGAGGCCATGAAGAGATACGGGGTGCCCGCGGCGGAGTAGGCTGGCCCTCGAAGCAGCCCACGCCTGCCGATGGCGCATCACCGCCACCTTCCGGACTGCCGGCACGTCGTTCAAATCGTTGCGTGCGTTGAGCATCAGCCGCCCCGCCAATCCCGGCCAACTCAACGGAGCGGCCCCATGCGGCGACATAGCAAGCAGTGCTGCATGAGGCGGTCGGGCCGGGGCGCCGCGGCTCAGTACTTCTGCAGCACGTAGGTCCCCGGCGCGTCCTCCATCGGCGGATGGCTGTTGCCGCCCATCGGCGGCGGCGCCGCCATCGCGCCGGACCGCTCGCCCAGCCAGGCCGTCCAGTCCGACCACCAGCTTCCGTCGTGCTTCTTCGTGGCGGCCTTCCACTCCTCTGCGGTCGCGTGGGCGGCGCCCGGCTCGGTCGTCCAGTAGATGCCCTTGCCGCCGGGCGGGTTGATGATCCCCGCGATGTGCCCGCTGCTGGCCAGGACGTAGCGCACCTCCCCGCCCAGCAACTGCGTGACGCGCCAGGCCGCGTCCCACGGCACGATATGGTCCTTCTCCGCCCCCACGGCATAGGTGTCGAGCTTGATCCGGCCGAGGTCCAGGCGCTCGCCCTTCAGCTCGACCTTGCCGGGATGGACCAGGTTATTCTCGACGTAGGTGTTCCGCAAGTACCAGCTATGGGCCGCGCGCGTCATGCGGGTGCCGTCGCTGTTCCAATAGAGCAAGTCGAAGGCCGGCGGCTTCTGACCCATCAGGTAGTTGTTGACGACGTTGGACCAGATCAGGTCGTTGGAGCGCAGCAGGTTGAACATGTTGGACATGCTGCGGCTGTCGAGGTAGCCGCGCTCCATCATCTGCTGCTCGACCAGGTCAACCGCCGGGTCGTCGAGGAACACGGCGCTGTCGCCGACCCGGGTGAAGTCCTGCAAGGACACCATGAAGGTCGCGCAGCCGAACCGGGTGTCGCCCTTGTTGGCGAGATACGCCAGGGTCATCGCCAGCAGGGTGCCGCCGATGCAGTAGCCCATCACGTTGACGGTCTCGCTGCCGGTGATCTCCCGCACGACATCGCTGGCCTCCAGCGGGCCAAGGTCCATGTAGTCCTCGATGGTGGTGCCATCCATGGACTCGTCCGGGTTGCGCCAGGAGACGATGAACACCGTGAAGCCCTGCGCGACCAGGTGCGCCACCATGCTGTTCTTCGGCTGCAGGTCCAGGATGTAGTACTTGTTGATCCACGGCGGCAGGATCAGCAGCGGGACGGCGTGGGCCTGCCCGGTCGTCGGCGAATACTGGATCAGCTCGATCAGCTTGTTGCGGTGGACGACCTTCCCTGGCGACAGCGCGAGGTTGCGGCCGGGAGCGAACGCCGTCTCGTCCACCATGCTCAGCCGGCCCTCCTTGAGGTCGGCCATCAGGTTCTGCAAGCCGGAGGCGACGCTGGCGCCGCCGGTCTCCACGGCGCGGCGCAGGGCGACGGGATTGCCCATCAGCATCAGCGCCGGACTCATGGCGTCCACGAACTGGCGCAGGTGGAATTGCAGGCGCTGCCGCTCGGCAGGCTCCATGTCGTCGGCCTGGCCCTGCGTCATCAGCCAGTCGGAGGCCAGAAGGTAGGCGTCCTTCAAAGTGCGGTAGGCCGGGTTGACGTGCCAGTCCGGGGCGGAGAAGCGCTTGTCGGCGCCCTTCGCTGCGGCGGGCGCGGGGGTGCCGCCGGCCATCCAGGCGCGGGTGGCGTCGGTCCAGGCGTCGGCCGCGGCGCGCAGGACACCGGCATTCATCTCCATCGCAGCCTTGGCCAGGCTGCCGGGCTGCCGCAGGGCGCGCAGCCATACCGTTCGCAGCGCCGCGGACACGGCGGCCCAATCCACCGGCACCACGTCCCGCAAGGGATTGGCGTTCCACATCTGGTCGAGCTGGCGCAGCGTGGCGTCGTCCGCCACGGCCTTGCGGATTTGCGTCAGGCTGTCGGACATCACCGTCCCCGCCATCGCGTCCCAGGTGCCGGCCATCGGCTGCGCCATTGCCTGCGCCTGGCTGGACGCCTTCTCCATCCATTGGGACCACAGGCCGATTACCGCGTCGGGCGAAAGGACGGCTGCGGCCTCGGCTGCCTCGTCGGCTGGTGTGCCGGGCGTCTTCGTTGTGTCGCTCATGTCACCATGCTCCTTGTGCGGCCCGTTGCAGCCGCCAGCCTACGCCACCTTGGCCTGCAAGTCCGGGTGGACGGCGAACCCGGCCTCTGTCTTGGCCCGCACCTCATCCACCGTGACGCCGGGCGCCAGGTCCACGAGCGACAGGCCGCCGCCGCCGGACAGCACATCGAACACGCAGAGGTCGGTGACGATCAGGCTCACCACGCCCTTGCCGGTCAGCGGCAGGCTGCACTGCTTGAGTATCTTCGGCTCGCCCTTGGCGGTGTGCTCCATCAGCACCACGACGCGCGGCACGCCGGCCACCAGGTCCATGGCGCCGCCCATGCCCTTCACCATCTTGCCCGGCACCATCCAGTTGGCGAGGTCGCCGTTCTCCGCGACTTGCAGGCCGCCCAGGATGCTGATGGCGATGTGCCCGCCGCGCACCATCGCGAACGACGCGGCGCTGTCGAAGAACGCCGTCGTCGGCAGCTTGGTGACGGTCTGCTTGCCGGCGTTGATGAGGTCCGGGTCCTCCTCCCCTTCATACGGGAAGGCGCCGATGCCGAGCATCCCGTTCTCGCTGTGCAGTTGCACGTCAACGCCTGCGGGTATGAAGTTCGCCACCAGGGTCGGGATGCCGATGCCCAGGTTCACGTACATGCCGTCCTGCAGCTCGCGCGCCGCGCGCGCCGCCATCTCGTCGCGGGTCCAGGCCATTATTGCACGCCCTCCAGATGCTTGCGGGTGGTGCGCTGCTCGATGCGCTTCTCGACGCCGGGGACGGCGACGATGCGCTTTACGAAGATGCCCGGCGTTATGATGTGGTCGCCATCCAGCTCGCCGGGCTGCACCAGCTCCTCGACCTCAGCGACCGTCATGTGGGCGGCGGTGGCCATCATCGGGTTGAAGTTGCGGGCCGTCATCCGATAGACCAGATTGCCTTCGGTGTCGCCGCGCCAGGCGTGGACCACGGCGAGGTCGGCGAACAGGCTGCGCTCCATGACGTAGCGGTGGCCGTCGAACTCCCGCTCATCCTTGCCGTCGGCAATGGCGGTGCCGACGCCGGTGCGGGTGAAGAAGGCGGGGATGCCGGCGCCGCCGGCGCGTATGCGCTCGGCCAAGGTGCCTTGCGGGTTGAACTCAATCTCCAGCTCGTTGGCAAGATACTGGCGCATGAACTCCTTGTTCTCGCCGACATAGGACGAGACCATCTTACGGACCTGCCGGCTTTCGAGCAGCAGCCCCAGCCCGGCGCCGTCCACGCCCGCGTTGTTGCTGATGATCGTGAGGCCGCTCACGCCGCTGTCCCGTATGGCGGCGATCAGCACGCCGGGGATGCCGCATAGGCCGAAGCCGCCGGACATGATCGTCATGCCATCCTGCAGCACGCCCGCCAGCGCTGCGGTGGCATCGGGATACACCTTGTTCACAGCCATGCCGTCCTCCCTGTTCGCCAAACGGGTCGAGGAGACGCCAAGCGCCCAACCGGCGCAATCGGCTGCGCCTGCCGTCTTTTCCCATCCCGGGCCTTGCCCGCCCGGGCGGCCCATTTCTGCCGACTGACTTTGTGCAGCCACGCCGCCCATAGCGCCGGGCAGCCGCCGGGGCAAGCTCGGCCGCCATGCGATGCTCAGGCTGCCTCCGCCTTGCCCCCGCTGCCGGCCGCGACGAGCAGGTGGAGCACGGCGTCAACCAGCATCGCCTTGTGCCGCGCACGCATGGCAGGGTCCAGCAGGTCGCAGCCGAACAGCGCCCCGAACGTGTGCCGGTTCGACACCCGGAAGAAGCAGACGGCGCTGATCAGCATGTGAACGTCGGTCGGCTCGACCGACGGACGGAACACGCCGTCCCGCTTGCCGCGGTCCAGCACCCGGGCCAGCGTCGCAATCACCGGGCTGTTCACCGCCTGGATCGTCTTCGACTCTGCGATGTGCCGGCCGTTGTGGATGTTCTCGATGGACACCAGGCGGATGAACTCCGGGTGCGCCTCCTCATAGTCGAAGGTGAACTCGACCAGCCGGCGGATCGCCTCCAGCGGCGGCAGCCAGTCCAGCCCGAGCGCCTGCTCGTCCCGGCGTATCGCGGCATAGGCTCCTTCCAGCACGGCGAGATACAGGCCCTCCTTGCTGCCGAAGTAGTAGTAGATCATGCGCTTGACGGTGCTGGTCCGGGCGGCGATGGCATCCACGCGGGCGCCGCTCAGGCCGTGGGCGGCAAACTCCTCCAGCGCCGCGGCAAGGATCGCCTGCCGCGTCCGTTCGGCGTCGGGCCGCCGCCGCTCCGCATCGCCGTCTGCATTGCTGTCCCTGGCCATCCCCGCCTCTCCCAATGCCGGACGCCGGTAGCACGGCATGTCCGGCGAGGCACTTTACGATTGACGTGGATTAACCGGATAGTCCACAACGCCGGACAACCGCGGTCAACGCGGGCCGAGTAGCGCCGCCACCTCGGAACACTGCGACAGGAGGAGCGCCGGATGAACCATGTGGTTTGCATCCTGAACGGATTTGCCTTGGGCCGCCCGGCTGCGCGCACTGCCGGGGCAGCGCCGTGAACAAGCCGTCCGTCCTCGCCGGCCTGATCGGCGCCGGCATCGCCGCCTCCCGCACGCCGCCGATGCACGAGCGCGAGGGAGACGAGCAGGGCCTCCGCTACACCTACAGAACCATCAACCTCGACCCCCTGGGACTTGGCGCCGCCGACCTGCCGGAGCTGCTGCTGGCGGCGCGGCGCATGGGTTTTGACGGGCTGAACATCACCCATCCCTGCAAGCAGGCCGTAGTGCCGCTGCTGGACGAGCTGTCCGCGGACGCGCAGGCGCTGGGCGCGGTGAATACCGTCGTGCTGCGCGATGGCCGCAGCCGGGGGGAGAACACGGACTGGTGGGGCTTCGCCGAGGCGTTCCGCCGCAACATGGCGGACGTTGCGCGGGACCGGGTGGTGCAGCTTGGTGCGGGCGGCGCCGGGGCGGCGGTGGCCCATGCGCTGCTGACGCTCGGGACGGGGCGGCTGGACATCGCCGACGTGGACGCCGTACGCGCCGCCATCCTCGCGGACGCCCTGTGCACGCGGTTCGGCG
>JAABUN010003138.1_pt1 | contig 26648 bp, 27 predicted proteins | sample 5559311 | NCBI WGS metagenome assembly JAABUN01 (sample SAMN10711877, study PRJNA513370) | rock metagenome | isolation source: Antarctica rocks | place: Antarctica: Victoria Land, Siegfried Peak sud
GCGTCATCGAGGGTTTCCGCTCGTTGGCGGGAACAACGGATCCGACGACGGCGGCGCCGGGCACCATCCGCGGTGACTACGGCCGCGACTGGGGCGCGAAGGTCCAGCAGAACCTGGTGCACGGCTCGGATTCCGCCGACTCCGCGGAGCGCGAGATCGGCATCTGGTTCGGCTGAGAGGCTTTCGGGGGCGCGGCTGTCGCTCTTTGCACGGCTTTCAGGAGTCAGTGACCAATTACCGTGGCGTGTCGGGCCGCGACACGCACTTTCCGGGAGGAAAGGCGTGCAGAAAGCTACACGGACGGGCCAAATCGTGTGCCCGGGGCAACTGTGTTGGTAGGTTAGGGCCATGATGACCTACCGCAGACTGGGTTCCTCCGGGCTCAGCGTTTCCACCGTCGGGCTCGGCTGCAACAACCTGGGCAGGGCCGGCACGGCCGCCGAGTCGCAGGAGGGGACCGACGCCGTCGTGCATGCCGCGATCGACGCCGGTATCACGCTCTTCGATGTCGCCGACAGCTACGGCAAGGCCCCCGGCGTCAGTGAAATGCAGCTGGGGAAGGCGCTCGGCGACCGGCGCGACGACGTCGTGCTGGCCACGAAGTTCGGCCTTGACCTGGGCGGGCTGAATGGCCCGGACTGGGGAGCCCGGGGTTCGCGGCGCTATATCATTCGTGCGGTGGAGGCCTCCCTGCGGCGGCTCGGGACCGAGTGGATCGACCTGTACCAGTACCATGCGCCAGATGTAGGGACGCCGATCGAAGAGACACTTGCAGCGCTCGACGACCTCGTGACGAGCGGCAAGGTGCGCTATCTCGGGCACTCCAACTTCTCGGGGTGGCAGATCGCCGAGGCCGAGTTCACCGCGCGCAGCGGCCGCTACACCCCGTTCATCTCGGCGCAGAATTCTTACAGCCTGCTGGATCGCCGGCTGGAGCAGGAGGTCGCCCCGGCCGTCGAGGCCTACGGGCTCGGCGTACTGCCGTACTTCCCGCTCGCGAACGGGCTGCTGACGGGCAAGTACCGCCGCAACGAAGTGCCTGCCGGCAGCCGTCTGACGCACGCGCGGAAGAATCTGCTGGAGACCGCGGATTGGGACCAGTTGGCGGCCTTCTCTGCGTTCGCGGCTGAGCGCGCGGTCAGCGAGGTGCAGGTGGCCTTCTCCTGGCTGGCCGCGCAGCCGTCGGTCGGATCCGTGATCGCGGGGGCCACGACGCCCGAGCAGGTGCGGCAGAACGCTGCGGCTGCCGACTGGACGCCGTCGGACGCGGATCTGACCGAGTTGGACGCGCTCTTTCCGCGTCCCACAACCTAGCCGGGTTCCTCAGAACGGCAGTCGCGCGCACGGACGGAATGTCCGTCTGGCTGTCCCGGAAGCTCACATCACCGCAGTGGAACGCGCTATCTTTCCTTCATGGTTCTCAACGTGCACGAGCGGGAAATTGCGGCTCCACTGAACGAAGTCGGCGCGCTGATCGACTCGCTCGCGAGCAAGGAGGATCGCTTCTGGCCGTGTGATCACTGGCCACCGATGCGGCTTGATCAGGCGCTTTGCCTGGGCGCGGCGGGAGGTCACGGTCCAGTGCGTTACTTCGTATCGCGTTACGACCCTGGACGACTAGTCGAATTCCAGTTCACGAGTCCGGCGGGCTTCCAGGGGCAGCATGCCTTCACGGCGGTCGGCCGCGGGGAGCAGTCGACACTGCTGAGGCACGAGATCACCCTTTCACCGAAGGGGTCGGCGATCATCACCTGGCCGATGTTCTTTCGTCCCCTGCACGATGCGCTCATCGAAGAAGCGATGGATCGGGCGGAACAAGAGTGCGGTGCCCCATCAGGCTCTCCACACCGCCGATCATTGTGGGCGAGGGTCCTCCGCGCTTCCTTCTTTGCGTCAGTGGTCAGGCGGTGAGCCGCTCCTTCTGCTAGGTTGCTCCACCCCAGCCGCGAAAGGGCACGCGTGCGTCGAAACCAATGCCGAGAGCCGCCACCCGGCAGAGAAGCGTTGTACCCGACACCCACGAGACCACCGCCCGGGGCCGCACTATGGCGGGACGATCGCCGAGGTCGATGGGGCGAGCGTAAGATTCCACAGTGACCTTCAGTGTGGTGGAGCCCGATGAGGATGCAGGAGTGGCTCTGGCATTGCTCAACTTACAGCGGTCGGCCTACGCAGTTGAGGCGGCCCTGATCGGGGATGACCGCATACCTCCCTTGTGGGAGACTCTGGACGATTTACGCAGCAGAAATTTACTGTGGTTGTTGTCTCACGACGGCGGAGCCCTTGAGGGCGCTGTCGCGTGGACAAAAAGTCCTGACTTCCTCGACATCGATCGCCTGGTGGTAAATCCCTCATCTCACCGCAGAGGGACCGGCTCAGCATTGGTCAGAGAGGTTATAGCGAGAGCTAGGTCGACGAGTCGGAGTGTCGTCGTCTCAACTGGCCGGGACAACGCCCCGGCCAGGAAGCTCTACGAGAGCCTCGAGTTTTTCCACCAAGGTGATGCCGAGATTTTGCCGGGTCTTTGGGTGGCTGAATATCAATTGCCCTGCGGATTGCGGCGAGACGTGGGGACGGCGTAGCTGTCGTCATCCTCCAGAGCACTACTCGGGTAGTTATTGACAATCGATAGGCGATCTATCGATAATCGACACTATGGACACACCGCTGCGATACTCCACCTCCGCCACGGTAATACTGACGCGGGTGGCTCTTGCCGTGTTTGCCGCGTCAGTGATCGTTGCGGAGGTCATCACCGTTATAAGCGCGCAGTCATTGGCAGAAAACTACCCTGAATTCGCGCACCTTCATGGTCCTCTCGTGGGCGCGGCAATCGCTTTCGGTATATGCGTTGAGGTGATCCTGTTGATCACCGGTATCCTCGTCGGATATACCCGGGATCATCGAATCTTCGGGCCCCACGCGCGCCGACTGGTGGACGTTCTGACGGGTACAACTGCTGTTGCGACCATCATTGTCGGCGCCACTCTTTTCGTCGTCCCGGGGCCACCAGCCCTTGGTTTACTGCTCCTGGGCGGCGCGCTCGTGGGGTCAACACTCACACTCGTTCTCCTCGTGCTTCGGTCACTTCTGGGAGGAGCGGCCTCCATGCGGGTGGAACTCGACGAGGTTGTTTGATGGCCATCCGCGTAATGATCGACAAGGTCCTGGCCGAACGTGGGATGTCGGTAGGTGAATTCTCGGAAAGAGTCGGAATCACCCCTGCAAACGTAGCGGTTCTCAAGAATGGACGGGCCAGGGCTATTCGATTCTCAACCCTTGACGCAATCTGCCGAGTGCTCAACTGTCAGCCCGGCGAGATTCTGGTCTGGGAAGATGACGAATCACTGGAGTGCAGTACACCCGCGATGCGACATGCGTGAGCCAAGAGCCCTCGATATTGGTGACAGCCGCTTCGCATCGAGGAACCGAGTCCGGGGTGACTCAGGCCTCGTGGAAGCGCATTCCGTTGACGCGCTCCGAGGCCCCCACCCGGTCGAGGTAGGGCGTGATTCCGCCGAGATGCATAGGCCAGCCGGCACCCATGATCATGCACAGGTCGATGTCCTCGGGTGCTGCGACGACTCCCTCGGCCAGCATCCGTCCGATCTCCTCGGCCAGGGCGTCCTGCGTCCTGCGCAGGACCTCCTCAGCGGAGGACGGGCTGTCGCCGCGGTCCATGAGGGCCAGCGTGGCGTCGGGGACGGCGTACGTGCCGTCCTCCTGCTTCTCCCACAAACCCTTGATGCCGGCGCCGATCAGTTTCTGCTGATTGGCCGAGACATGGAAACGATCTCCGAAGGCAGCGTGCAGCGATTCCTGGACGTGCTGCCCGACGGGCAACCCCACCAGCGCGAGCAGTGTGAAGGGCGTCATCGGCAGGCCCATCGGGCGAAGCGCGTTATCGGCCGTCTCCGCGTCGGTGCCCTCGTCGAAGACGGCGGTGATCTCGCCGAACATGCGCCCGAGGATGCGGTTCACCACGAAGGCCGGGGCGTCCTGTACCAGGACGGCGTTTTTCTTCAGGCCCTTCGCCAGCACGAATGCCGTCGCGAGCACGGAATCGTCCGTCACGGGCGCCCGCACCACCTCGAGCAGGGGCATGGCGGCGACCGGGTTGAAGAAGTGGAAACCGACCACGCGCTCCGGGTGCTCGAGGTCCGCCGCCATCTCAGCCACCGACAGGGATGACGTGTTCGTCGCCAGGATGCACTCGGCGGAGACCACGGCCTCGACTTCGGCGAAAACCTGCTTCTTGACCGACATCTCCTCGAAGACGGCCTCGATCACGAAGTCCGCGTCGGCGAAGACGTCCTTGGATACCGATCCGGAGACCAGCGCCTTGGTCCTGTTGGCGGCATCCTGCGAGAGACGCTTCTTGCCGAGCATCGTGTCGATCTCGGCGTGGACATAGCCGACCCCCTTGTCCACGCGGGCCTGGTCGATGTCCGTCAGGACCACCGGGACCCTGAGCTGGCGGGCGAACAGGAGTGCCAGCTGGCTCGCCATGAGCCCGGCGCCCACGACGCCGACCTTGGTGACCGGGCGTGCGAGCTTCTTGTCCGGCGCACCGGCCGGCCGCTTTCCGCGTTTCTGCACGAGGTCGAGGAACGCGTAGACCGTGGCGGAGAACTCGGGCGTCTGCATCAGTTCGGCCAGCGCCGTGCACTCCGCCGCCGCCGATTCCTTCTGCGTGCTCGTGAGCGCGGCCTCGAGCAGGTCCAGCACCCGTGACGGCGCCGGAGCCGCGTTGCTGGTCTTTGCCTCGACGAACGCGCGTCCTGCTTCGACGGCGGACGTCCAGGCGGCGTCGTCGTACTTGCCCAGCTCCGCGCGGCGGCGCGCGACGACGTCGGCCGCCTCGCCGCCGCGTAGCACCTCCGCCGCCCAGAGGAGGGATTGCTCGAGGTAGTCGGCGGGCTGGAAGAGTGCGTCGGCGATCCCGAGCTCATAGGCGGCCGTGCCATTCAGGCTGCGGTTGTTGCTCAACGGGTTCTCAATCATGACCTTCACGGCGTTCGCCGGTCCGATCAGGTGGGGCAGCCGGTAGACGCCGCCCCACCCGGGCACGAGCCCGATGAACGCCTCCGGCAGGCCGATCCCGCTGGCGCCGGAGGACACTGTCCGGTAGTTCGCGGCGAGGGCGATCTCCAGCCCGCCGCCGAGCGCGACGCCGTTGATGAAGGCGAAGCTCGGCACGCCCATGTCGGCGAGGAGGTCATACGCCTCGTGGCCCAGCTCGGCCATCAGGCGGCCCTGGCGCTCGGACTTCACGGTCTTGACGGTGCTGAGATCCGCGCCCGCGACGAGAAAATGGGGCTTGCCGGTGACGGCGACGGCCTGGATCTCTCCCCGGGACGCGCGGTCCCTGAGGCCCTCGAGCGTGCGGCCGAACTCGATCAGGGTGTGCGGTCCGAGCGTGGTCGGCTTCGCGTGGTCGAGGTCGTTGTCCAGCGTGATGAGGGCGAGAACGCCGGCGCCCTCGGGCAGGTCGATGTCCTGGACGTAGGAGTGGGTGACGACCTCGTTGGGAACGAGTGCGGCCAGTTCGTCGTAGCGTTCGAAGCTCATGCTGCGTCCTGTCCGTAGTGCTCGTGGTGGGGGTTCTCCCAGATGACGGTGGCGCCCATGCCGAGGCCGATGCACATGGTGGTCATGCCGTAGCGCACTTCAGGATCCTCCTCGAACTGGCGGGCGAGCTGGTTCATCAGCCGGACGCCGGAGGATGCCAGCGGATGTCCGACGGCTATTGCCCCGCCGTAGCGGTTGACGCGCGGATCCTCCTCGTCGATGCCGAAGTGGTCGAGGAAGCTCAGTACCTGGACGGCGAAGGCCTCGTTGATCTCGAAGAGGCCGATGTCGCTGATCTCCAGCCCCGCCTGGCGCAGCGCCTTCTCGGTCGCCGGCACCGGGCCGATGCCCATCACCTCGGGCTCGACGCCGGCAAAGGCGTAGGCGACCAGGCGCATGCGGACCGGCAGACCAAGCTCGGCGGCGGCGTCCGCGGAGGCGAGGAGGGCCGCCGTCGCGCCGTCGTTCAATCCGGCCGCGTTGCCGGCGGTGACGCGGCCGTGGGCACGGAAGGGCGTGCGCAGGGTGGCGAGGTCCTCGACCGTGGTATTGGGGCGCGGCGGTTCGTCGACGGTGTTGAGGGTCCATCCGGACCCGGGCTGCCTGGCGGCGACCGGTGCCAGGTCAGGCTGGATCTGCCCGGCCGCATAGGCCTGCGCGAGCTTCTGCTGGCTGCGGACGGCGTAGGCGTCCGTGCGGTCCTTGGTGATGGCGGGGAAGCGGTCGTGCAGGTTCTCGGCGGTGTTGCCCATGTTCAGCGCAGCGGGATCGACGATCCGCTCCGACATGAAGCGCGGATTCGGGTCCGCGCCGGAGCCCATCGGGTGATTGCCCATGTGCTCGACGCCGCCGGCGATGACGACGTCGTACGCGCCGAACGCGATACCCGAGGCGGTCGTTGTCACGGCGGTCAGGGCGCCCGCGCACATGCGGTCGATCGCGAAGCCGGGGACGGTGCGGGGGAGACCCGCCAGCAGCGCGGCGGTGCGGCCGATCGTCAGTCCCTGGTCCCCGGTCTGCGTGGTGGCGGCGATGGCGACGTCGTCGATCCGTTCGGGCGGAAGGGACGGATTGCGGCGCAGGAGATCGCGGATGCACTTGACCACGAGGTCGTCGGCGCGCATACCGGCGTAGATACCCTTGTCACCCGCCTTGCCGAAGGGGGTCCGTACTCCGTCGACGAAGACGACGTCACGGACGGCGCGCGATGCGCTTCGCGGGGGCGCTGTGCCGGTTTCTAGGCTCACCTGTTGCTCCTCTTCGAGATATTGATCCGCGGGCTATGTTACTGATCGGTAACATGGCGTGCAAGCGCCCCGGGTCAACCGGCGGGCGTCTCCTGGCCGGCCTGTTGTCCCTTGGCGGGCAGCGGATCCGGGTCGAGGAAGGCGACCGTCATGATCGCGGCGACCTGCTCGATCTGCCAGGGACGCGCTCCGAGGTCGGCGAGGGCCGCCGATACGGACTCGAGGGTGATTTCCGCAGGGGGGCGCCAGGCGATGCGGCGCAGGTAGTCCGGCGTCAGCAGATTTTCCACGGGCATGCCGAGCGCCTCGGCGCGGTGCGCCACCCGGGGGCGGGCTGTCTGCAGCCGCGCCGCTGCCTCCGGATCCCTTTCCGGCCAGACGCGCGGCGGAGGCGGAGCGTTCGTGGAGATGTGCAGCGGTGGGAGCTCGGTGAGCCTGTTCGCCTCGCTGATGCATGTGAGCCAGCGCGGTGCTTCCTTCTGGGCGGCACGGCCGTGGAATCCTTTGGTCCCCAGCAGTTGGGGAACCGTCCCCGGCATCGCCCTGGCGGCTGCGACGATCGCGGAATCCGGGATGAGGCGTCCGGGGGCCACATCCCTGCGCTGCGCGAGGTCTTCGCGTTCCAGCCACAGCTGCCGTGCGGCGGCCAGCTGCCTGCGGTCCCGCAACTGGTGCAGACCGGAGGTGCGACGCCACGGATCGACACGGGGTTCCGCGGGGGGAGTCTGCCGGATGTGCTCGAACTCCTCCTCGGCGATCTCCAGCTTGCCGCTCTCTTGCAGTAGGGTCGACAGCTTGGTCCGCAGCTCCGTCAGGACCTCGACGTCGAGGGCGGCGTAGCGGAGCCACGGTTCAGGCAGGGGTCGCTTCGACCAGTCGGCGGCAGAGTGCTCCTTCGCCAGGCTGAAGCCGAGCTGTGACTCGATCACGGCGGCAAGGCCTACCCGGGGGAGGCCGGCGAGCCGGGCTGCGAGCTCAGTATCGAACAGTTTGTCCGGCCAGAGCCCGAGCTCGGACAGACACGGAAGGTCCTGGCTCGCCGCATGCAGGATCCATTCGACGCCGTCGAGGGCGTCGTCGATGATGCGAAGGTCCCCGAAGGGTTCGGGATCGATGAGCCATGTCCCTGCACCCTCCCGGCGGATCTGCACGAGGAAGGCGCGCTGACCGTAGCGGAAGCCGGACGCGCGTTCGGCGTCGACTCCTGCTGGTCCCGTCCCGGCCGCAAGAGCCGCTGCCGCCCGCTCCAGCCCCGCCGCCGTATCGATGATGAGCGGCACGCCGTCGCTCGGCTCGGTCAGAACGGTGAGGGCATCGGGGGCGGGCGCGGAGCCGCTCGGGGCTCCAGGGTCGACGGTTGGCCCAGTATCGGCGCTGTCCGTCTGTTCGGAGGTATCAGAACTCATGGTGATTTCAGTCTATCCCCGCGCGTTGCGGGGCCGGACTGCACTCCACAACGGGTGCCCAGCGACGCCGCCGGTTCCGGTCGGTGGCTTCATGCACGGCATTCAGCGCCGAACTGCGTGTCGAGACGCGACACGCCGGGTTATCACGGCTATTCCTGCCGAAACGCGTGCACGACCACGCAATCGAAGGGCGGGGGGACGACGTCGGAGACTGATCAGGGCCTGCGGTGGTGAAGATGGGCCACGCCCTCGGGCAGGGGCGGCAGCCCGGCAAACGTGCACACCATCTCCGACCAGGCCTCGAGGTGTCGCCGAACATCAGACGTCTCGGGGGACCAGGACGCCCTGAGTTCGATGTCGATGGTGTCGGGCCGGTCCTCGAGCGTGCCGTAACTCTCCGACAGGATTCGGGTGGCGGTACCGCCCGTGCTGTGATGCGCGGCGCCGTGGTTCTCGAGCGCCTCCACCAGCCAGGTCCAGGCCACTGACCCGAGGAGGGCGTCATTGCCCATATCCGCCTCGAGCTGTGCCCTGATATACGTCACAATGCGAAAGCGCCCGTTCCAGACCTCTGATCCCGCAGGATCATACAGGAGGATGAAGCGGCCGGTGGCGAGCTCTTTCGGCTCCGGCGGCGGAAGGAGGCTGCGCGCGGGGCCGTGGAGCGGAGCGGTCGTCACGGGGAGGGCTTCGACGATATCGGCTCCCAACGCCACCGCAAACGGGGCGAGACGCGACGGCGCCGAAATCTCCTCCAGCCGGATCTCGCTGCGACGGGAAGCCTTTCGAATGCCGGAGAGGGCATCGAGGAATTCCGCAGGAAGCTGCGACACGCTACCGGATGCACTCACCTCCGCAGGCTATGCCCTGCGGCGGCAGGTCCCATGGCGACGCACCGTTCCGGTTCGAGTCGTGCTGCTGGCTGGCCGGGCGAATCGGGTTCGCGCCGGCGAACGCAGCCTGCCCTGCGGCCGGGAGGGTTTGGGCGCGTCCGACCCTGCGGTCAGGCGGCGACTTCCCGGCGGATCGCCTCGAGGAAGGCGTCAACATCCTCCTCGGTGGTGTCGAAGGAGCACATCCAGCGGACCTCTCCCGTGGCCCGGTCCCAGTCGTAGAACCGGAAGCTCTCGCGGATGCGGTCCGCTGCCCCCGGAGGGAGGATCGCGAACACGGCGTTGGCCGCGGTCTCCTGGGTGAGTGTCACGCCCCGGATGCCCCGGACGCCCTCCGTAAGGCGCGCGGCCATGGCGTTGGCGTGCGACGCCGAGCGGAGCCAGAGATCCCCCTCGAGCAGGGCGATGAGTTGCGCCGAGACGAAGCGCATCTTCGAGGCGAGCTGCATGTTGAGCTTCCGCAGATAGTCCAGGCCCGTCGAGGCCTCCGGATTCAGGACGACGACGCACTCGCCGAACATGAGGCCGTTCTTGGTGCCGCCGAAGGAGAGGATGTCCACGCCGGCGTCGCGCGTGAACGCCCGTAGCGGTTGCCCCAGGGCGGCGGCGGCGTTGGCCAGCCGGGCGCCGTCCATGTGGACGCGCATGCCCCGCGCGTGGCAGTGGTCGGCGATGGCCTTGATCTCGGCGACCGAGTACAGCGTGCCGAGCTCCGTGGTCTGGGTGATCGAGACGGCCAGGGGCTGTGCACGGTGCTGGTCTCCCCATCCCCAGGCCTCGCGGTCGATCAGCTCCGGGGTCAATTTGCCGTCCGGCGTCGGGACCGTGAGCAGCTTGATGCCGCCGACCCGCTCGGGCGCGGCGTTCTCATCCACGTTGATGTGGGCGGTCTGCGGGCAGATCACCGCGCCCCAGCGGGGCAGGATCGACTGCAGCGAGAGGACGTTGGCCCCGGTGCCGTTGAAGACGGGGTAGCAGGAGATCCCCGCCCCGAAGTGCTGCTCCATCACGTCCAGCAGCCGCGCGGTGTACTGGTCATCACCGTAGGCAGCCTGATGCCCCTCGTTGGCCGCGGCGAGGGCGGTGAGGACCTCGGGGTGCACGCCCGAGTAGTTGTCGGACGCGAAGCTGCGCTGGGTCCGGTCGTGCAGGGATGCGGGCGATGCTGCAATCGTGTCGGTCACCGTTCCATTATCCCTGAACCTGGCCGTGAGCCTTGCCCGGGACCGCGTCGATGCGTGCGCCATTGACCTCCGCGGCAGGCGCGTCCAGCAGCGACGCGAGGAGTTCGGCGAGGTCATCGACATGGGTGAAGCCCGGGAAGGTCCGGTCCGGTTCCTTCTCGCGCATCTCGTCGTCCACGAGCGCCTTGACGACGACGGCAGTAGCGGCCGCGGAGCTGCCGTCCTTCGTGAAGCCGTCGGCGACGGCCTGGAGCCAGGCATCGACGGATGCCTTCACCGCGGAGTAGGAGGCATTGCCCGCCGTCGGTGCCGCTACCGCTGTGGAGGAGACTGCCGCGAGGCGTCCGCCGCGCCCGGCCAGCTGGTCGTAGAACGCCCGGCTGGAGTTGAAGAGGGTCACGAACACCGAGCGGTGCAGGAACTCGTAGTCCGCGGCAGTCTGCGCCGTGATGCCCTTGCCGCCCCGCCAACCCCCGACCAAATGGAACAGGGCGTCGGCCCCGCCGTGGTCGGCGCGGACGCTCGCGGCGAGGGCATGGACCGCGGCCTCGTCGGTCAGGTCGCACACGCGCAGCTCGACGCCGTCGATCCCCGCGAAGGCCCGCTCGAGCCGACCGGCGTCGGATCCGACCGCGACGACCGTCCTACCGTCGGTCACCAACCGGCGGGTGAGCACGATGCCGCTGGCGCTCGTGGCTCCGGCAACGACGGCGGCCCGGCCCGCGGTATTACCGCTCATGCGGTGTCCGCCGTGATGCCCGCTGTCGACTCGATGATCGGCTTCATCTTCCGGGCGAGGGCTTCGTAGAACATGGAGAGGGGGAATTCGTCGTCGAGCACGGCGTCGGTCAGCGCGCGCGGGGGTCCCAGCAGATCGAGGGCTTCGGGGCCTTTCGCCCACACCGAGGCGGGGTGGGGAGTGACGGTACCGGAGACCAGCTCGTAGGCGGCCAGCCAGTGCGCGATCTTCGGGCGGTCGATGGAACGCCAGTACAGCTGTTCGATCTGCTCGCCGAGGTCCCCGACGACGTCGGCCGCCTCCTCCCAGTCGATGGTCAGCTTCGAGTCGGTCCAGTGCAGCACCCGGTGCTGGTGCATCCAGGCGAACAGCAACTGGCCGCCGAGGCCGTCGTAGTTGCGGATCCGGCTGCCCGTAATACTGAAGCGGAAAATGCGGTCGAAGATGACGGCGTACTGCACCAGCCTGGCGTGCCTGCGGGCCTCCGGTGAGGCGCCGTCGTCCTTCTCGATCTTCACGGACTCGCGGAAGGCGGTGAGGTCGCAGCGCAGTTCCTCGAGCGAGTAGAGGAAGAAGGGCATGCGCTGCTTGATCATGAAGGGGTCGAAGGGGAGGTCTCCGCGCATGTGGGTGCGGTCGTGGATGAGGTCCCACATTACGAAGGTCTCCTCGGCGAGCTTCTGGTCGTCGAGGAGTTCGAGCGCGCCCGCGGGCAGATCGAGCCGGGTGGTCTCTGCCGCGGACCGGACGACCCGGCGGAAACGGGCGGCCTCGCGGTCCGCGAAGATGGCGCCCCACGTGAACACCGGAGTCCGGCTGACGGCGACGGTCTCGGGGAAGAGGACGGCCGAATCGGTGTTGTAGCCCTCCGTGAAGTCGAGGAAGCGGATCGGGACGAACAGGCCGTTGGAGTACTCGCCCGCCTCCAGGTCGGCAATGAATTCCGGCCAGAGGACCTCGACGAGGACCGCTTCGACGAGGCGGCTGGTGCTGCCGTTCTGCGTGTACATCGGGAAGACCACGAGGTGCTGGAGGCCGTCGATGCGGTTGTGCTGCGGCTGGAAGACCAGCAGCGGCTCGAGGAAGTCCGGGACGGCGAAGCCGCTCGAGCGCCAGGTCCCGAATGCGGTTACGGTCCGGTGGAGATAGTCCGAATCATGCGGGAACACGGGGGCGAGTTCCTCGATGGCCGAGGTGATCGTGGCGGTCAGCGCGCAGGCCGCCGGGTGGTGCTCGGGGTCAGGGATGGAGCCGTCTTTGACCTGGAGCAGGCGCAGTTCCGCGGCAGCCGCCTTGAGTGCGTGCCAGGCCTGGGAGTCCTGCGGTCGGGTGCTGGCGGGTGCCAGGGGCGTGACGGTCATGGGCTGCTTCTTTCGACGTCGTGCATTCCGGATCATTAGTCCGGAGCGTAGCAAGAAGGACAGCGTCCCTTACACTCAATACCGCCAAGAATTAGACATTCTGATGCTCGCGGTGATATCCCTGAGTCGAAGGCCCAGCGCGGCTTCACTGAGCCGATTCAGTCCGCGGGCACCAGCTTCATCGACACCGAGTTGATGCAGAAACGCTGGTCGACGGGCGTGTCGAAGCCTTCACCCTTGAAGAGGTGGCCCAAGTGCGAGTCGCACCGGGCGCACCGGACCTCGATGCGCTCCATGCCCAGGGACCGGTCGTGAAGGTATCGCACCTTGTCCTCCGCCAACGGCGCCCAGAAGGAGGGCCACCCGCAGTGGGAATCGAACTTCTCGCTGCTCGTGAACAGTTCCGCTCCACAGGCGCGGCACTCGTACGTGCCGGCGGTCTTCGCGTCGAAGTACTCGCCGGTGTAGGGGCGTTCGGTGCCCGCCTTGCGCAGTACCTTGAACTCTTCCGGCGTCAGTTCCTGCCGCCACTCGGCGTCGGACTTTACGATCTCTGGCCGATAGGCCTCATGTTCGGTAGTCATGTCCGGTGCAACGCCTACGAGTCGCCAATAAATCCCGACCCCGAGTAGAGGTGGAGCACAGCGATGCCGAGCTTGTCCTGTGCCTTGTTCGCCCAGTCGGTATGGAAGGTATCGGCCACTGCGTGCGGGCGGGTGATGACGACGGCCTGGTGTGCGCCGCTGTCCGTTACCTCCTGTACGAGGGCGTCCACGGGATTGCCCGTCGTTGTCCGACCACGCGCCGCGAAACCCTCAGCGGCGAGCAGCCGCAGGGACTCCTCGAGCGCCGCACGGGCAGCTGCTGCGTCATTGCGGGGATCGTCCGCCGAGAACGTCCTGAACGCCTCACCGACCTCGAGCAGGCTCAGATGTCGGAAGAATTCGCCGAGCACGGACTCGTTGCGGTCCTCGGGTACCAGGACCACCATCTCCGCGGGCTCCTCGCCCTGCAGCGTCTGCAGGTTTCGGATGTCGGTGCCGGTCAGGGCTTCCTCGGTCAGCACCAGGATCGTTTGCGTCATGGCGCCACTGTACTGGGCCTGGACGCCGGACAGCCCGTCCACATCAAACGCGCCGCGAATCGACGGCGACGGGAGGGCACGGTAGAAATGGAGCTATGGCAACTGCGAGTTCGACGGCCGCCGCGCAGCGGATCACCGTGCCCTGGTTCAAGTGGACCGCCCTCGGCGTGGGCGCAGGAGCGGCGCTCGCATCCTCCGCTGCAGGGGTGGTGTCCGGACTCGCGGTCTACTTCGCACGCCAGATCGTGACGCCCGCACGCAGCAGGGTCGAGAACCTCGATATCCTCGCCCTGGTGGGCCCAGCCAGCCGCCAGACCGTGATCCTGCCGGCGAATGACGACACGACCGTCGAAGGAACGTACAGCCTGCACTTCCACAAGGGGGCCGGGCACGCACGCCTCGGGGACATCCGCTCCTGGGTGCCGCGCGAAGGCACCGTCGAGCGTGTCGTGGAAGAGGTGTACTCCGGGGACCTGGCGTCGGCGACCCGCGGCTGGTGGGGTTCGGCCGTGTACCCCTCGCCATCTGCCATGGGTTTCGCCGATGAGGAGGTCTACATCCCGGTCGAGGGCGGCACAGCCCCCGCCTGGCTCGTCCGTGCGGAAAGGCCGGCTCGCACGTGGGCCATCATGGTGCATGGCCGCGGCGGCTCCCGGGCCGAAGCATTGCGTGCGCTCCCGCCGGCCCGTCGGCTTGGCCTGACCAGCCTCGTCCTGTCCTACCGGAACGACGGCGAGGCGCCGTCAGCCCCGGACGGCCGCTACGGTCTCGGGATGACCGAGTGGCACGACGTCGACGCCGCCATCGACTACGCCGTCTCGCACGGCGCGCGGGACGTCGTCCTTTTCGGGTGGTCCATGGGCGGCGCGATCGTCCTGCAGACCGCGGACCTCTCGCGGCACCGGCAGCGCATCAGCGCGATGGTCCTCGACGGCCCGGTGATCAACTGGATCGATGTCCTGGCGCATCACGCCGAACTGAACCGCATCCCTGCCCCCATCGGGCGGCTGGGCCAATACCTCCTGGCGAGCCAGTCGGCGAGGAGGATCACGGGGCTGGCGGCTCCGCTGGATCTCAAAAGCATGGACTGGATCGCCCGGGCGGAGCAGCTGACCCTCCCGACCCTCGTCCTGCACAGTGAGGACGACGAGTTCGTTCCGATCGGGCCCTCCGTCGAACTGGCCGCGAAGAACCCTTCCTTCGTGACGCTCGAGCGCTTCCACCTCGCCCGCCACACCAAGGAATGGAATGTCGACCCGGAGCGGTGGGAGGCCGTCGTCGAGCGCTGGCTCGACGGACACCTTTTCGGGCGGGCCCGCCCCGGCGTGAAGATGCCCGACGCCGAGGCTACTGCGCTGCCCTGATGTTCCGCTTGATCCGCCCCAGCATCGCCGCCATACCGCGCATCCGCAGGGGCGTGATGGCCCGGGTCAGGCCCAGCCGGTCCGGGACGTCGTCGGGCACGGCCAGAACCTGGGCGGAGGGGAGTCCGTCGAGGCCCTCGAGAAGGACCCCGGCGAACCCGCGTGTCGTCGGGGCTTCGGGCGGCGCTGAGAAGAACAGGTGAACCGGGCGCTCAGGCTGCGCACCGATCTCCATGGTGAGGAAGAGCGGGCTCTGGCACTCGACGACCTGCTCGAGCAGCTCGGGATGATCCCGGTAGCGCTCCGGAAGCTCGGGAAGTTCCCGGGAGAAGTCGAGCAGGAGCTGCAACCGGTCCGGCTCGGAGAGGTCCTGGAAGTCGTCGATGATCTCGGCGAGCTTCGCAGGAATCGTTTCGGCGGTCATCGTGCCGCCCGCACAAGACCCGCGGGCGCCTCACCCGGCTCGGTGCCGCGAACGATCGGCACGCGGACGGCGTTGCCCCACTCCGTCCAGGAGCCGTCGTAGTTGCGGACGTTCTCGAAGCCGAGCAGATAGGTGAGGACGAACCAGGTGTGGCTCGATCGCTCGCCGATGCGGCAATAGGCGACGACATCGTCGCCCTCCTGCAGGCCCGCCTCGTCACGATAGATGGCGTCGAGTTCCGTCCGGGTGCGAAATGTTCCGTCCTCGGCAGCAGCGCGGGCCCAGGGGACCGACGCCGCCGTCGGAATGTGTCCACCGCGCAGGGCGCCCTCTTCCGGGTAGGCGGGCATGGTGGTGCGGGCGCCCGTGTACTCGTCGCCGGAGCGGACATCGATGAGTGGCTTGCCGAAGTGCTGCAGGACATCGCCGAGGTAGGCACGAATCCTGGTGTCATCGCGCTCGATGACGGGGTACTCGCTCGCCGTGACCGTGGGCCGGTCGGTCGTCATCGGCCGTCCCTCGGCGACCCACTTGTCCCGACCGCCGTCGAGCAGGCGCACGTCCTCGTGTCCGAAGAGCGTGAAGACCCAGAGGGCGTAGGCGGCCCACCAGTTGCTCTTGTCGCCGTAGATGACCACGGTGGAATGGCGGGAGATGCCCTTGGCGGCCATGAGGCGGGCGAAGCCCTCGCCGTCGACGTAGTCGCGGGTCACCTCGTCGTTCAGCTCGGTGTGCCAGTCGATCTTCACGGCGCCGGGGATGTGTCCTGTCTCGTACAGGAGGACATCCTCATCGGATTCGACGACGACGAGGCCCTCCGCACCAAGGTGCCCGGCGAGCCAGTCCGTGGAGACGAGCCGCTCGGGCTGGGCGTACTCGGCGAACTTGTCCTGTGTGTCTGGTTCCAGGGTCATTGCGGCCTTTCGAATAGCTGTGCGCACCGGTGTGCATGTCCTTCCACCTAGCCTAACCACGCGGTGCGGCGATTACTTCCGGTTGTGCCTGCGGTACCTGCTGTCCAAGGATGCCGTGCTCGACGCTCGGCTTGCTCGCCCTAAGACCAAGCCGAGTCGAGTGAAACTGATTCAGCGTCCGTCCGCCTGCCCCTCGCGGGACTGGTCCGACGGCTTCAGTGGTCAAGATCCGGGGCGCGTTTGTACGTTGCAGTGAGGAAGCTGATAAGGATGCCCAGTGCCATGATGACGATAGCGGGCCACAGGCGGATCGGGCCGATGTAGTCGACGACGTCGATGTCGAGAATAGGTTTGGCAAGGAATGCGAAAGCCGCATACGCCAGAGAGAGGAAGACAGCGAGCATCACAACGGTCGGGGCGCGTCGCTTCCGGATAGGAAGCTCGGCGGTGTACTGCTCTGCATAGTCGGCGGGTACGCCGAAGTGTTCGGTCGGATCCGCTCCAGCAGGAGTATGGGCTTTAACCTCGGCGAGGACTTCTGCAATTCTGGACTCTGGTAGCCCGCGATAGCGCAGTTCCGCGGTGAGGTTCTGCTCGTAGCTCATCATGGTTCTTTTCCTTGAGTCGATAGGTTCTTGAGGTTTTGGCTCATGTCCTCCCACGCCTGCATCGCCGCCTTGAGGAACAGCTGGCCCTGGTCCGTCGTGGTGAACACCTTGCGTGCTGGTCCGCTTTGGTCGTGGTTCCATTGAGAGCGCAGTAGGCCTTGCTGCTCGAGCCGAGCAAGGATTGGATAGAGAGTGCCGCCTTTTAGCTCAGGAAATCCGCGTGAGCTCAGTAGTTCGATGAGGGCATACCCGTGGGCTGCCCGTCGGTGCAGAGCAGCAAGTATCGCCAAGGGTAGGGCCGTCCTTGCTACTCCCGAGGCCTCGAGTTCCTTCACCATCCTTAGATAGTATCCCTATCTAGATAGCGCATCAATCGCAAGGGCGAGGACCGACCCGCCTCAGCGGTGCATCGGGCAGAGAAGCCTGCACCGGACCCAGGGAGATGATTTTCGGACGGCAGATGGAGGCCCCGTCAAGGCCCCGACGGGCCGGCCAGCGAGACGAAGCGTCACCGAGGGTTGCCGTAGTCTTACCTAGCGACGCGGGCGCCGGCAGGCCCACCGCCGTCAGCCCTGCCGGAAAGAGAAAGCGGTCCAGACCCGTGCCACGCATCGAACACCTGATCGAGCGATCCCCCAAGGTCTCCGTCGATGAGATGCTGGGAGGATTCTACCCATCGCCGCGTTTCGGGGTGGTGTCCTTCGACACCTATCGACCGGATCCGCAGCAGCCGTCCCAGTCGGCCGCCGTCGCCAAGCTCCGCGAGTTCGCGGCAACCGTCAACGAGCCGGCGCCGTCGGGCTTGCGGAAGCTTTTCGGCGGGAGCAGGAAGCCGGCCACCCGCGCCGGAATCTACCTCGACGGCGGCTTCGGCGTCGGCAAGACGCACCTCCTCGCGTCACTGTGGCATGCGTCGTCGGGTCCGAAGGCGTTCGGCACCTTCGTCGAATACACGAACCTGGTCGGGGCGCTCACCTTCCGTAAGACCGTCGACGCCCTGAGCAGCTACAGCCTCGTGTGCATCGACGAATTCGAACTCGATGACCCGGGGGATACCGTGCTGATGTCCCGGCTCATGCGGGAACTGGCGGATGCCGGTGTCAAGCTCGCGGCGACGTCGAACACTCTGCCCGGGTCGCTGGGCGACGGCCGATTCGCCGCAGAGGACTTTCAACGCGAGATCCAGGTCCTCGCGGACCAGTTCGAGGTGGCCAGGATCGACGGCGAGGATTACCGCCACCGCGGGCTTCCGCAGGCTCCGGACGCCATCGACGACGCAGCCCTGCGTGAGCGTGTGGGCTCCTTCTCCGGCGGAGTGCTGGCGGAAGACGACTTCGCGGCCCTGCTCCGGCACCTCGCCGCCGTGCATCCGAGCCGTTATCGCCAGATGCTCGGCGGAATCGACGCGGTGGCCTGGCACAATGTCGAGACGATCACGGAGCAGGCCGTGGCGCTGCGCTTCGTGGTCCTGGCCGACCGTTTGTACGACCGCGATGTGCCGATCATGGCCAGTGGCACCACGTTCGACCAGCTCTTCACGGAGGAGATGATGGGCGGCGGGTACATGAAGAAGTACTACCGCGCAGTCTCACGCCTGACGGCCCTCGCACGGCAGGGGAGCGAGGTTGCGGGCTAGCCTCGCATCGGCGGTTGTGGATCTTACCGATGAACGAGCCTCAGTCCACGCTGGGCGCCTTCCCGGCTTGCTCTGAGACGCTGGTACGGTTTCCTGCCTCGAAGGTAGGGTGAGCAGCATGCCTTCCCGGACCTGGGCGTTGGTATGGCCCGCCGTACACGAAGAACGCCGCGCTTTGATCGACGACCTTGCTGCAGCTACGCCAGAGCAATGGTCCACGCCGTCCCTCTGTTCCGGTTGGGACGTGCACGACGTCGTGGCACACCTCATCGACTCCGCAAAGACGACCCGCGCGGGCTTCATCGGCCGACTGGTCGCTGCATGGTTTGATTTCGATCGGGACAATGCCGCCGGAGTTGCACGTGAACGTGCCGCGACGCCCGCTCTGACTCTTGCTGAGTTCCGTCGCGTACTGAAGGAGACGAAGACTCCGCCGGCGTCGCCGGCAACCCGGCTGGTGGAAGCGATCGTTCATGGCGAAGACATTCGGCGTCCGCTTGGCATGACCAGGGCATACCCGATTGGACCGGTGGTCATGGCCTTGCTTTATCAGCTCAAAGCACCCGTCTCGATGGGCGGAGGTAGAGAGCGGGCCGCTCCATGGAGGCTTGTAGCGGTTGATTCTGACGTCGATCAGGCTACAGGTGCCGTTGTCAGAGGATCGACGGTGTCCCTGTTGCTTGCAATTTCGGGCCTACCAGTCGGCTCCGACGAGTTCGCAGGCGAGGGAGCCGCAGGGTTCATCCGGAAGCTGACCCTCGACGGCTGAGTAGTCCGGCACGACCGAAGCGATGTGCACGCACGTTCAAGCGAGGTTGATGGCCACTCAGGCAAAAAGCGCCGGTGCCGCCTCTCGGCGGGACCGACGCTTCCCTATTGCCAGGCTGGCTGCTATACGGCCGGCGGGGAGGTAGGGCCGACGTCGCCCTTGCCGTTCTTGTCGATCTTGTCGACCATCTCCGAAGCCTTCGTCTGCGCTCCGGTGATGTGGCGCGAATACTTGCCATGGGTCTTGCTGTCGACGAAGCCGCCAGCCTTCCCGATGCCGTTCTTCACCTTGTCGGAATTACCGCCGATGACTTCGGTCGCCTTACCCACCAGGGAGCCGGCCTTGCCTTTGAGCCCGTTCAATAAACCCACGGACACCTCCTTTCGGTCGTGGAAACGCAGTCGTTTCCGCTCCAGCAAGCATAGGGCAGGGAGATGGGGATGTGCGCGGGAGGCACTGCTGGGGCTTGTTACGCAAAAAAGCGCCCCCGAAGGGACGCCGTCGTGGGCGATACTGGGATCGAACCAGTGACCTCTTCCGTGTCAGGGAAGCGCGCTACCGCTGCGCCAATCGCCCATTCTCATGGAGCTTGCACCGTAGTGAGGTGGGGACGGGATTCGAACCCGCGTATACGGCTTTGCAGGCCGCTGCCTCGCCTCTCGGCCACCCCACCGTGACTGGATTACTCCGGTCACCGGACTGATCCGGCCATACAGTGACTTGCGAGCGGACGACGGGATTCGAACCCGCGACATCCACCTTGGCAAGGTGGTGCTCTAGCCAGCTGAGCTACGTCCGCAGAAGAAAAAGCACCCGAAACTCCCGCTTACTACAGTGTAATTCGCGGTGTTTCTTCGTTTTCCAACGAGAAAAAACTGTATAGGACGTTCGGATGTTCGTCCAATCGGAAGCGGGTCGTCGTCGCCGGACTGGTTCTGTGTCCTGTCGCCGTCCTGTCAGCGGCACCTGAGAGACTGAAGCCATGACTGCTCCGCTCCTCGCGCACGCCACACCTCAGGGCCGGATGTATGCCCGATCGACCTCGGACCAGCCCTCCGTTCCCTCCATCACGACCGTCATATCGCAGCTGCCGACGTCTCTTGGGGGCTGGTTCGGCCATATGGCTGCCACTGCCCTGTCGAGGGATCCGCGCCTGCCCGCGGCCCTGGGTAACGCGGGACAACTGAGGTCTGCCGTCAAGGATGCTGCGGCTGCGGCGGAACGGTACCGGGACGACGCCGCCCAGCGGGGCACCCGGGTCCACCACTACTGCGAGCAGGTGGCGCTGCGTGCCCTCGGCCGGCCGGACGAGCTCGACGCCGCCCTGGCGGCCCTCCAGGAAAACGGTGAGGGGGGTTTCGCCCAGCGTTTCGACGAATGGTGGGCACTGTACGATGTCCGTCCCGTCGAACCGGAGCTCACGGTCTGGAACACCGAACTGGGCTACGCCGGCACGCTGGACCTCGTAGCGACGATCGGCGGCCGCACCTGCCTGATCGACTACAAGACGAAGAACACCGATCGTGACGGTTTCGTGAAGGGCCTGGACGACAAGGTGGTCATGCAACTCGTTGCGGGCATGAAGGCGGAAGAATCAATCGTGGATCCCGCGAAGGGCGAATGGCGGCCTTGGGCGCACGGCGATCAGCCCCTGTTGCTCGGGGTCGCGGTCGGCCAGACCGAGGTGCGTGCCATGCGGGCCAACCCGGCGGTGCTGAGGAACCACTGGCTTCGCTTCTGTGCCCTGCGCCGAGCGTGGGAGGCAGGACTGGAAGCGGAGGAGGCTGGCCGGGCGCTCCTCCCGGTCGGGCCGCCTCCTGCCAGGGCGCTCCCGTCGGAATCGGCAGCACGGGCCTGATCGCCGCGCTGTCGGGCGGCGGCATCGGGGCTCCGCAGACCCGGCACTAGGATTGACGCGTACCGCGCGCCCTGCCTCATGCCACGTGTCCTCACGACGCCGGGCAGGTCACGACCGAAAAAATACATCCTCGACCAGATATCTCGACCACATATAAGGAACAGAGCACAGATGGCCGTCCTGAGCATCCGTATGATTGGGGACCCGATTCTCCGCACACCGGCAGCCGAGGTCACCGACTTCGGTCCGGAGCTCGCTCGGCTGGTCGCGGACATGACCGAGACGATGATCGATGTGCAGGGGGCGGGCCTTGCCGCTCCCCAGGTAGGTATCGGCCTCCAGATCTTCACTTACCGTGTGGACGGCGTCGAGGGTCACGTGATCAATCCGTCGCTCGAGACAGCTGGTCCCTCGCAGGGGGAGTCCGACGTCGAGGGCTGCCTATCCGTGCCGGGACTCGGCGCCTACGTGGACAGGGCGGACTGGGCGCGCGTCACGGGCAGGGACGTGACCGGCAACGAGGTGATGGTCGAGGGGACGGGCATGCTCGCGCGCGCACTGCAGCACGAGACCGACCACCTTCGAGGTGTCCTCTACATCGACCGCCTCGAGGGAGAGGACCGCAAGAACGCGCTCAGAGCGATCCGCAGCCTCGACTACAACCGCGTCACCTCGCGGACGGCCGCCGAGCGCTCTCGTTCACTCGGTTCGAGCTTCCTGCCACAGGGCAGGACAGGACAAGGCAGCCGATGAGGATCCTCTTCGCGGGCACACCCGCTGTCGCCGTACCGTCCCTCAGGGCGTTGGTCGACGCCGGGTTCGACGTCGTGGCCGTGCTCACCCGGGTTGATGCGCCGCTGGGCCGCAGGAAGGTCCTCACTCCTAGTCCGGTCGCTGCGGCCGCGGAGGAGCTTGGACTGCCGATCCTGAGGGCGAACCGGTTCACGGCGGAGCTGATCGAGGAGCTGCGCACTCTCGGGCTGGATGCCGCGGCCATCGTGGCGTACGGAGGCATCGTGCCGCCAGCGGGACTGGCCGTCCCCGAGCACGGCTGGATCAACCTGCACTTCTCCCTCCTGCCGGCCTGGCGCGGCGCCGCTCCCGTGCAGCATGCCGTGCTCGCCGGGGACGACGTGACGGGAGCAACGACCTTCCGCCTCGAGGAGGGCCTCGACACAGGGCCGGTCTTCGGCGCCATGACGGAGCGGCTCGACCCGGGGGCCACGAGCGGCGAGATCCTCGAGCGGCTGTCCCACAGCGGCGCCGTCCTGCTCGTGCAGACCCTTTCCGGCATCGACGCGGGACGAGTGGCGGCGACACCGCAGGAGGGCGAGCCGACCTTCGCGCCCAAGCTGACCATCGATGACGCCCGCGTCGACTGGCGGCAGCCCGCCGTCGCCGTCCGCCGGCGCATCAATGCCGTGACACCCGAACCCGGTGCCTGGACGATCCGCGGCGGACAGCGCGTGAAGCTCGGCCCGGTGACGCTGTCCCGGGCCGGCTCCTCGGAAGACGAACCAGATGACGAACCGTCGGTGCAGCTCGGACCCGGTGTGCTCCGGGTAGCCGGCCGGGAGGTCCTGGTGGGGACAGGGTCCGCTCCGGTGGTCCTCGGCAGCGTCCAGCCCGCCGGCAAGAAGATGATGAACGCCCTCGACTGGGCACGGGGCGCGGCGACGCGCGGAGAGCTGGTGTTCGGATGAGTGCTACCGGAGGAACGGGCAGGGGACCGGGCGGTCCGGCTCCCGGGGGAGCGGGCGGCCGCAGCGGGGCACCGGGCGGCGGGCGGCGCCGGAACGAGCAGGGCAGGGAGCGGAACCGGGGCGGCGAGCGCCAGTTCTCCCAGTCCGCACCCGCGCAGCGGACCCGCCGCGCTGACCCGGCGCGTCTGGTGGCCTTCGAGGTCCTCCGCGCCGTCGCTTCCGAGGACGCGTACGCCAACCTCGTCCTGCCGGCGAGTATCCGCAGGCACCGGCTCGACCGCCGCGATGCCGGCTTCGCGACCGAGCTCACCTATGGTGCCCTACGGGGGCAGGGAACCTACGACGCCGTCCTGGCCCGGTGCGTGGACCGGCCCCTCGATCAGCTCGATCCGGCAGTGCTAGATGCCCTGAGGATCGGCGTGCACCAGCTCCTCGCGATGCGCGTGCCTGCCCACGCGGCGCTGGACCAGACTGTGGGACTGGTGCGCGCCGTCATCGGCGCAGGGCCGTCGTCGCTCGTGAACGCCGTGCTCCGGAAGGTGACCGCGCACGAGCTCGACGCCTGGATCGGCGAGCTCGTCAAGGACCTGACGGACCCAACGGCGATCGCAGCGCTGACGCACAGCCACCCGGAGTGGATCGTGCGGGCGCTGCGCCAGGCGCTCGTGGCCCATGGCCGTGAGGCGTCCGAGATCGACGCGCTGCTGGCTGCGGACAACGCCGCGCCCGTCGTGCATCTCGTGGCTCTGCCGGGGCTCGGGACGCTCGATGACATTCTCGACGACGGCGCCGAACCGGGTCTTCTCGCTCCGGGCTCTGCCTTGTACTCGGGAGGCGACGTCGGACGGTTGCCCGGCGTCCCTGCTGGCGTCCTTCGGGTCCAGGACACCGGTTCCCAGCTCGTCACGCTGGCCCTGGCCGCCGTCGACCTTGGAGCTGCGCGGGCCAAGGGCGCTGAGCGGGCAAACGGCGCTGAGCGCTGGCTCGATCTATGCGCCGGTCCCGGCGGGAAGTCGGCGCTGCTCTCGGCACTGGGTCAGGCAAGCGGCGTCCACCTGACCGCCGTCGAACCCGTCCCACACCGCGCCCAGCTGGTCCGGCAGGCACTCCGTCCCCTGCCGGAGGACTCCTGGACGGTGCTTGTCGGCGATGGGCGCGAGCTGGGCCAGGATCAGCCCGAAAGCTACGACCGCGTCCTCGTCGATGCCCCCTGCACCGGCCTCGGTGCGCTCCGCCGCCGTCCCGAATCGCGCTGGCGCCGCAAGCCGTCGGACCTCGTGGCTCTCGGGCCCCTGCAGCGCGCGCTCCTGTCCTCAGCCCTCGATGCCGTCGCACCGGGCGGCGTCGTCGCCTACGTCACCTGTTCGCCGCACTACGCCGAGACGGACGCCGTCGTGGAGGATTGTTTGCGTAAGCGCCCTGAGTTCGAGCGGCTGGACGCGGGAGCGGCGCTCGATGCTGTGAGTATCGGCGGGCCGCTGGACGCAGGAAACGGGACGAGCGCCCAGCTTTGGCCGCACGTCCATGGCACGGACGCGATGTACCTGGCGCTGATCAGGAAGCAGCCGTGAGGCTGGCTGTGGTCTACCCGGCACCGATTCAACGAGAGGAACGATCGTGACCCACGTCCGGATCAACCCCAGCATCCTGTCCGCGGACTTCGTCAACCTGCAGACCGAACTCCAGCGGATCGCGACCGCGGACGCCGTGCACGTGGACGTGATGGACAACCACTTCGTCCCGAACCTGACGCTCGGACTCCCTATCGTCAAGCGCATCCGGGAGGTCAGTCCACTTCCACTGGACATTCACCTGATGATCGAGGACGCCGACCGGTGGGCGCCCCAGTACGCGGAAGCGGGCGCGGCGTCCGTGACCTTTCATGCGGAAGCGGCTGCGGCGCCCGTGAAGCTCGCACGCGAGCTGAGGTACATCGGCGCGAAGGCCGGCATGGCGCTTCGGCCCGCGACACCGGTGGAGCCCTACCTCGATATGCTCGGCGAGCTCGACATGCTGCTCGTGATGACGGTGGAGCCGGGCTTTGGCGGCCAGTCTTTCCTGGACCTCACCCTGCCGAAGATCCGTAGAGCTGCCGACGCCATCCGCGGTGCGCGCCTGCCCCTGGTCATTCAGGTCGACGGCGGCATTACCGAGGAGACCATCCTCCGTGCCGCTGACGCCGGGGCCACCGTCTTCGTCGCGGGTTCGTCGGTGTACGGGGCGGACGACGCCGGTTCCGCGATCGCGGCTCTGCGTGCGGCTGCCGCTGGGTCCTGAGCCCCGTCTTCTCCCGTAGTTTTGGGGTCGATAACCGAGACACGCCGTCTACAATTCGTCTACACTTGCAGAATGGCTGTCTCAGATACCACAACAGTTCGGGTTCGCCGACCAGATTTCGAGCGCCTTCAATCACTCGCCAAGGCGCGTCAGACCGCCGTCATCGACGTGCTGCACGCAGCGATCGACGCGCTTGAGCGTCAAGAGTTCCTCCGTGGGCTCAATCAGGACTACCAGCGGTTGTGCGACGATCCTGAGCGTTTGAAGGAGTACTTGGCCGAGCGTCACGAGTGGGACAGCCTGGGGTGATCTGGCGAGGAGAGGTCTACGATGTGGACCTGGACCAGCCGGTCGGTCGTGAGCCTGCGCTCAGCTGGCCTGCCATCGTGGTGTCGGTCGACATTCTGAACAACGGGCCCGGCCAGTTGGTCGTCGTGATTCCGGTTACCTCTGCGGCGTACGGCCTCCGGAGCCATGTCGAGGTGGAGCCTGGCTCGAGCGGGATGAAACATACTTCTTATGCCCGCTGCGACCAGATGCGTGTAATCTCGACCAGCCGATTATCGTCCCGCCGTGGAATGGTCGCCCTCGATTCGCTGCGCAACATCGACCAGGCACTGCGCTTCGTCCTCGACTTGTGAGAAGTAGGCACTCGAATGTTCGGCAACGCCTGACACCGGCGTCATCTATCGTCCGGTGGGTCGGTCACCGTGATTCGAACGGACAGCGCGGACCGGGCCGCGTCCTTGAGCACCGCGAAGCGGGGATCGGGCACCGTGAGGAACGGTACCTGCGGCAAAGCCGCGTACATCGCGAGGGCAGGTTCTGCGAGTACGGCGATCGCGAGCGCCTTGTCGCCTCCGAGCTGCAGGTACGACGGCGGTTCCCCGGCGAAGATCGTGGCGGCCCGGGCGGCGGTCTCTTCCACGAGGGCGCCTGCCTGGTTGGCACGCCGGCGCGCGAAGCGCTGCTGCGACCAGCCGCCGGCGGCGGTCCTGCCCTGCACGTAGCGCGTGCCCGTCTTCGAGGACAGGACGTCACCTCCACGGGCCACCCCGACCGAGTAGCCACCCCGGCGGATCAGGAGTAGCCCGACCGCCGCGTCCGGGTCGATGCCCGTGAGGAGGCGCTGGATGAGTGCTTCCGGTTCCCGGGTGTCGGCTTCGACAGTCCGCTGGGGCAAAGGTGGTGTGAGGACGGCCGCACACCCATTGTGCGCGAAGATCCGGAGGGAACCGTCGTCGTCGTGCTCCTCGACGGCGTACGGGCCGTTGCGGTGGGCGAAGCGGTCGAGCCAGCCCTCGAGCCGGTGCGCCTCGACGAGAACCGATCTGGTGGCGGACATGGTGCCTTCCCCTGCGCGGCGGACGGCGAACCATGGGCCGCCAATCCACGGTACCCGGGCCGGCGGCCCACCAGGAACCACCACTGACGTCGGTGCCCGGCAGTACCGTTGACGCTGTGAATGATCTCTTCAGCGCGACAGCGGAGGACGACGCGGCCAGCGGCTCGGGTCCATCCGGAGTCGGCAGGCCCCGCAGTCCGCTCGCAGTCCGCATGCGGCCGCGCAGCCTGGACGAGGTGGTCGGCCAGCAGCATCTCCTGGGCCT
>JAABUN010003139.1_pt1 | contig 26642 bp, 25 predicted proteins | sample 5559311 | NCBI WGS metagenome assembly JAABUN01 (sample SAMN10711877, study PRJNA513370) | rock metagenome | isolation source: Antarctica rocks | place: Antarctica: Victoria Land, Siegfried Peak sud
CGCCGCGGCGTGACTGCCAGCGACCCTCCCCGTCGGCCGAGACGGTTCCGCCCTTGACCTCGATCACGGCGATGCCGACGTCGGGCCACAGGACGAGGAAGTCGATCTGCCGGCCACTCGGTCCCTGCGGCACCTTGACGCCGCACAGCAGCGTCGTGCCGTCGGGCAGCGCGCGGCGCAGGCGGTCCCAGACGTCCCACTCGCCGAGGTAACCGTCGCGCTGCTCGAGCTCGACCGGGATGCTGTGCGCGGTCACGACGAGACCGGGGTGCATCGGGACATGCCGCGACCGTACGACAGCGACGTGGCCCGCCGGCGGCGCCGCCGAGGTGAGCGCGGATTGCCTTTACCGGTGGCGGCGAGCGGCGGTCGATCGGCAGCAGGTGCTCGTAGGCCTCGCGGTAGAGGGGCCGTCGAGCAGGGCGCGGACGACGTCGAAGTCGGGATACTCCGGTTGTCCACAACCTCTCGTCGTGGCCTGTCGGTCGCCGGATGGAGCTGCCACGCTCCGGCACATGACTGACATCGACGACGCCCCCTGGTCCTTGCTCGCCGCACGAGCTCGACGGTTCGGCCCGGTCCCGTTCGAGGAGCTGCGCGAGGGCGATGTCGATCACGCGTTGACGGCCCCCACCCTGGTGGGGCTCCCGGCCGGGCCGGTCAGCCATCTGGTCCACGTGCTGGAGGGGCAGTGGTTCAGCCAGCGCGTCCGCGCGCGCACAGGTGGGCGGAACGACCTGTGGGTCACCTCCGCGCTGGCACCGCTGGTGACGGTGCTGATCGAGGGCCCGCTCCCGCTCCGGACCGGCGGTGAACTGCGGGTCGCTGAGCACTTCCAGCAGGCGGTGGTCGGACCTGACGGATGGCTGCCCGACGTGGAGAGCGGCGGTCTTGTCGCGCTCCGCATCGACCGCGGGCAGGTAGAGGTCGCAGCCGTCGAGCAGGCCCAGGACGTGAGGCACGAGCAGGACGTACGTGCGCTGCTGGCCAGGCACTACCGCAACGAGCGCTGGTTGTGCGACGACGAGCCGACAGTCAGGCACACGCTGACCCGCGCCGTCGCCTCGAGCGTGCTGGAGCACCCTTCGTTGTTCGTGGCGCCGCTGACACCGCTGGACGAGCTGCTCCGGGACCCGCTGCAGGAGCAGCACCAGCACCACTGGCGCGACACCTCCGCCTGGCAGCAGCTCAACACCATGAGCTTCTCTGTCGTCGGCATGCCTGAGGCGCTGTACATCGAACTGACGCGCCGCGCGGACGTCTATGGCATGTCACTCGACCAGTACGTGATTGCGGTTCTGGGTCACCTGGCCTGGCGCACGCCGTTCGCCGAGGACATGGAGCCGTTCGAGGACTGGGTGCCGCCGAGCGACGACTCACCAAGACAGCGTGGGTTGCGAGCGCTGTGATCGAGCTCGGTGTCCAACGCTGTACCCAGATTTACAACTCCCCTATCTTGTTGCTGTGTCCACCAGCATCACCGTCAGCGAAGCGCGCGGTCTGCTGCCGCAGATCGTGCAGCGCGTGTTGGCGGGCGAGGAGATCACGCTCACCCGGCATGGCGAGCCCGTCGCGTTGTCGTAAGACCTGATCGGCTCCGGGCACGCCGTGCGGACTCGGCTCTGGCGGTGGCGGCCCACCTGCACGAGGTCCTGGAGACAGGAAGAGAGCGGCCGCTCGGCACCATCTCGCGAACCATGGCCGACACCGTGCTCGGAGACATCAAGCGCTCCCGCGCACGCTGAGACGTGGACGGCTTCGACGCGGACGTCCTGGTCTACGCGGCCATGGCCGGGCACCCGCTGGGGCGCCGCACCGAGCCCTGTTCGACGATGTCCCCACCGACGTCGTGGGCGTCGGGTCGGTTCTGCTGATACCCGAACTGCTCTCGAAACCGCTGCGGGCCGAATCCCCCTCCGACGTCGCAGCTCTGGCCTCGTTGCTGGGGCGGCTCGATCTTCGCCCGGTCGACCACAGCACTGCCGAGCTGGCTGCGGCGCTCGGCGCGTCGATCGACTGCGCGCCGCTGATGCGGTTCACCTCGCCACCGCGGTTGCCGCCGGTGCCGACAGGTTCATGACCAACAACCGCAAGGATTTCGCTCAAAGCATCGCGGAGATCGACATCACCTATCCCACCGACCTGCCCGACGTGCAGACCTGACAGCGGCGATCCAGCGGGACGCCCGCCGCCTCAGCCCTTCTGCGCGGACCGGAAGGAGAACAGCGCCTTGCGCGCCGCCTTGCTCAGCACCCGCGGAGCCGAGGTGGCCAGCGCCTGCAGCACCGGCTCGGTGAAGGGCGAGTCGACCCGCCACAGCTGCCGCACCAGGTCGACCTGCAGGTCCTGGCCCTCACCCGGAAGCTGCGCGACCAGCTCGTCGGGACCGGCGTGGCCGAGGATCAGGCCGGCCGTCTCGACGAACAGCAGCGCGTCGTCCGCGGCGTGCCGGTAGACCTCCGCCACCTCGTGCCCGGCCGTTTCGAGCCACATCCGCGCGTACGGCCGTGCGGCCGGGTCGTCGAGCAGCGACCGCGCGGCGCCCTCGGCAGCCGGCAGGTCCGCCAACACGGCCAACGCGAACTGGCGCCGACCGACGTCGGGATCCCCCAGCAGCGCGGCGATCTGCCGCGCGGCCTCCTCGCTGCCGCGCACCGCACTCCACGCGGCGAGCTCGGCCTGCCCGTCCTCCAGTGAGTAGCCCTGCAGCCCGTCGGCGAGGCCGGCGGCTGACGCGACGGCCAGCTCCCCGAGCAGCGGCGCCCGTACGCCGTTCTCGGCCAGCAGCTCGCGCCACCACCACACGCCCAGCGGCGTCAGGCTGACGCTGGTCGCCCGCGGGTCGGACAGCCCGATCCGCTCCAGCTCCGGCGGCACGTGCAGGCCAAGTCGGGTCAGCATCCCCAGCCGCTCGAACCGCGCGAACGCCCGCTCGAGGTACGACCGGACACCGCCGCGCCAGGTGCTGTCCGGAGCCAGGCCGATCTCGTCGGCGAGGTGCCCCGCGAGCTCCTCGGCGCCCACCGGCTCGCCCGCGGCGTAGAGCGCCGTCAGCATGCCCGGCAGCTGCTCATCGACCGCGCCGACGACGTCGGCGATGTGGTCCGGCACCTCGCCGACGAACACCCCCACCTCCACCGCTGCGGTGGCCAGCCCTGCGGCCATCGCGGCGGGGTCGGTGGCGGCCGGGGAGCTCGGGTCGCGTCGCACCCGGGTCGCGCCCACGTGCAGCAGGTCGGCCAGCACCGCCAGCTCGTACGTCTCGTGGACGCCGGGCAGGTCGGCCATCCGCCGTACCTCGCGCCGCAAGTGCTCCGGCCCGGGCAGCCGCTCCTCGTCACCGCAGGTCTCGGCCAGCGCCTTGGCGTCGAGCAGCCGCAACGCCCCGGTCTGCGTCACCGCCCGTCCCTGCGGCCCGACGTACGCCAGCAGCGCGGAAACCCGCTGGACCAGCGGCGCTGCCTCGGCGGCCCGGCGCAGCTCCTCCTCGCTCGCGAGCGTCACCGGCGGCAGCACCAGCTCCGGGCCCGGCAGCGTGGGGACGACGTCGTCGGTGAGCGCCGCGCGCTCGGCGTACGGCCGGGCGTTGAAGTCCTCGATCCACTCCTGGATCGCGTCGGGGGCCTCGAACTCCACCCCGTCGGCGCCCATCGACGCGAACAGCGACTTCGCCATCCCGAACCGCGACGCGTCCTGCATCGCCGCGGCGAACCTCGGCCGGACCTCGGCGAGCTCGGCCTCCAGCTGGTAGAGCCCCGAGCCGCGCAGCTGCCGGGTCTTCTCCAGGTAGCGCAGGAAGGACACCAGGATGCCTGGGCCATCGCGCAGCAACGACGGGTCGCTCTGCACCTCGCGCGGGAAGACGTCGAGCAGCAGCTCGCTGATCTCGCCCTCGTGCCAGGTGTCGAGGTCACCGCCGAGGTAGTCACGGCGGACCGTCAGCATCAGGTCCAGGTTGCCGAGAGCCTCGTCGTCCGGCGCGCCGCCGAGCCACGTCGCGTACTGCCCGACGAGCCGCTCGATCGGGTCCGTCTTCCTGCCGCCCATCTTTCCTCCTGCACGCTGACGCCACGTCTGGGGAAGACGCCGTGCAGCGTACGACCGGGCCCGGCGTGCACGGCGGCGCCACGCCGACCAGGACTACGCCCGCTCGAGCGCGGGAGTGGCGCCCGGGCCAGACCCACCCTCAGCTGGCGGCCTCGGTGAGCACGTCGTCGGTGCCGAGCACAGCGAGGTCTGCTGCGACGCGGCCGGCAACCCAGCCTCTGGCGTTGCCGATCGCGGCCGGCCGGCTGATCAGGTGCGGGAAGAGCGCCTCGGTCGCGGCGTCGATCTGCTCAGCCCGCAGGTGCAGCACCGGGACGAGGTCGCCCGACCTGCCCGTGTCCTGCACCGCCTCCTCGGTCGCGTCCTGCAGCCGTTCGCCGATGCGGGAGGCGTAGGACACGAGGAAGGACTGCCGGAACGACTTCGTCCTGGAGACCCCCCTGTTGTCGGTCTGCCGACCGTGCCGCCGCAGGGCCGTCGCTGCCTGGACGAGAAGGGACGTCACCAGCAGGTCGAAGGCGACGAGGTCGTCCTCTTGACCCAGGACGGTGCAGAACCCCAGTCCTTCGGACACGACCGAGCGGCACCGGTTGGCGTCGGCCACCGCGCCGACCAGCATCGACTTGGCGAAGACGTACGGAGGGTCGATCCAGATCCGTCGGGCTACCGGAGAGGCACCTGCGACACCGGTCCGATCTCCGTCGCTCTCGGCCAGCAGCCGCTCCAGCGCGTGGCGGCTGATCAGCTCCTGGGCCTTGGCGGACAGCGCGTCGGCCTCCTCGTCGTATTCGGTGGACTCGGCCTTGGCGAGCAGCGCCCGCACCTTCGCCAGCAGCTTCGGGTCGCCGGTGCCGCCGTCGAGCTGCTGATCCGTCGCCTTCCCCGGAGGCGGGATCAGGACAGCGATCGGCGGCAAGGTGGCAAGGCAGGTCGCGAGCTGCAGGGCCGCCGGGACCGCGGCGGCGGCCCGGAGGTCGACGGCGACCGCCAGCCCGGCTGCCGCCAGCTCGTCCCGCCAGGCTGGCGCGACCCGGTCGTGCGGGTGGCGCTCCATCTCGGCGGCGAGCAGCGCGAGCATCGTGGGCACCCGCGCCTCCTTCAGCTGACGGGTCACGATCTGCACCAGGTCGCTCGGCAGCCAGCCGGCAGCCACGACGCCTGCGGTGAGCTCGGCGAGCAGTGCCGACAGCGCCTGCCGCGTCAGGTCCGGCGGAATGAGCGCGTCGGGCTGCATCAGCGCATCCGCGAGCTCCGCCGCCCGCGACGGCTCGGCGTCGATGGCGGCGAGCACCTCGAGCAGGCAGGACCGTGCCAGCTCCGCAGTCGGCTCGGGGACGAAGGTGTCCCATCCCCCGGCCGGCCGCGTGCGCTGCCGCGCCTTCTTCTTCTTCGCAGCCCGTCGCTGCTTGTTGCTGACGCCCACCGTGCCCCCTCGAGGTCCTGCTGCGACCGTACGAGGCAGCTCCGACAGTTGCAGGGAGCGACGCGCGGCTGTGGACGGGTGGTTCAGTTACCCACCGCTCGACCGGAGCCGTCCACCGCCGCTCTGCCGGGTGACGTCTTACGCGTAGTGGAAGCGGACCTGCAGGATCACGAGGTCGTCGCCGTCGACGAGGTAGACCAGCCGGTGCTCGTCGTTGATGCGACGCGACCACGTGCCGGCCAGCGCGTGCTTGAGCTGCTCGGGCTTGCCGATTCCGCCGAAGGGGTCCCGCCGGATCTCGTCGATGAGTCGGTTGATGCGCTTGAGCATCGCGCGGTCCGCGGTCTGCCAGTGGCGGTAGTCGTCCCACCCGTGCGGGGTGAAGACGACTCTCACGACTCTGACAGCTCGTGCTCCTCGCGCCGGCCGCGGTTGGCCTGCTCGAGGCTCTCCAGGAGCCGACGCGCATTCGCCGGCACCCGCAGCAGGTAGGCCGTCTCCTGCAGGGCATCGAAGTCGTCACGCGACATCAGCACTGCGCTGCCACGCCTCGAGGTGATCTCCACCGGTGTGTGGTCATCGTTGACCTGCTCGATGAGCGGGAAGAGGTTCTTGCGCGCCTCGCTCGCCGTGATCGCCACGATCATCACCTCCATTGGTACCAGATACGGTACCACTTCTCCTTTCGGCCGAATCGTCAGGAAGAGCAACGCGTCAGGCCGACCAGGGGTCGATGAGATGGATCGCCAGCGAGGCGAAGTCGGAAACGTTCCGGGTCACCACCGTCATGCCTCGCTCGAGCGCCGTCGCCGCTATCAGCACGTCGCGCTCCGAGCGGGGGTCCGGCACGTGGAGCCCGGCGGCGCGGCGAGCGACATCGACATCGATCGGCAGCAGCCGACCCTCGAACGCAGGCAGCAGGTCGCGCTCCAGCCAGCGACGGAGGGTCGCCCCCTGCCGCTCGTCCCGCCTCTCGAGCCTGGCCACACCGATCTCGACCTCCATCACCGTGATCACGCTCCCCGGTCGACGTCGTCGCGGTTGGCATGTCGACGAGGTCCGCCAGCAGGACGTCGAGCCGTTCGGGGGGAGGCGTCACCAGCGCCGCGTCCAGCTTTACCGCGCCCACTCACAGCGAGGACAGCAGCGCCGCCAGCACGGCCTCCTCGTGCACCGCGACCCCCGCGCGGCGCATTGCCTCACCCAGGGCGGGATCCCAGCTCGGCCGTACGGCCGGCCCCTCCAGTGGCAGACCGTCCACACCTACGCCGGCCAGATAGTCCGCCGCCCCCATCCGCCACGGCTCGCAGCCGGCCGTCGCGACCAGCCGGTTGGCGATCGCGATCCCCGGCCAGTCGAAGTCGCCGTGATAGCGCAGCACGACGCCGGCCGTCCGCAGCGAGGCGAGCACCCGCAGCACCACGAGGTTCGGCATGCCGGCCGTGCATACCGCGGCCCGCTCACCAGCCCCCCGCTGCGCCAGCGCCTCGAGCACCCGCGGGTTCTCGCACACCAGGACCGCCAGACCGGGCGGCACGTCGAGCGGGCCGCGGGCCAGGTCCCAGCCGGTCAGGTGCACCGGATCGCCGGTGTCCGCGGCCGCCCGCAGCCGCGCGGCGACCGGGGACGACGACCGCGGCCGCAACCCGAGCACCAGGCAGGTCGAGGAGACCGTGTCGGCCACGACGCCGAACCGCTCCCACAGCGCCCGCCGGGTCCCGGCCGAGTCCGGCCGCGGCGCACCGGCCGCGAGAGCCAGTGCCCGCAGCACCAGCGCGCTGCGCAACGACCCGTCGTCGAGCGCGTGCGCGTCCCCGCAGGTGCGGGCGGCGAGCTCGTTGCGGGCCGCCGGCAACGGGTCCGGCGCCGACGTCAACTCCGCCGCGACCGACAGCGACTGCAGGAGCAGCCAGGACCGGGCGCCGGCGTCGGTGACCCGCGCCAGCGCGCCGCTGCGGCGTACGGCGCTCAGCCAGTCCTCGGCCCACGGTGGCCGTTCGCCCCCGGGGCAGGAGGCCAGCCACGCTTGTGCCGCGGCGTACGGCGCCTCGCGCTCCGCCGCTGCCGACACCCGCTCGGCACCTCGGTCGACGAGCGGGCCGTCGAGCAGCGCCAGCGCGGACGCCAGGTCGGGCGCGGTACCGCTGTGCCGCAGCACCGCCTCGACGTCGGCCAGCCGCACCGTGACAGCGCCGCCGCGAGGCGGCGGGCGGCCGAGCAGTCCGGCCACGGCGGCGCGCTGAGCCGGCGTCGGCACGCGCAGCGTCACCGACCCGGGCGCCCGACCGGCCTCCAGGGCCTGCCGGGCCCGTTGCCGGAGCCAGCGCAGCTCGTCGCCGCCGAGCAACCGGACCAGTCGCTCGGAAGAGCCACTCACCCCGGCGCGGTCATCGGCGGCAGCTCCAGCGGTCGCTCGCGGCGCACCCGCCCGTCCCACTCCCACCGCGTCACCAGGACGGCGTCGATCCCGTCGCGACGGGACAACTGCGCGATCGCAAGGCCGGGCACGGTCGGGTAGCAGCCCCACTCCCGCTCGCTGGTGAGCACGTAGTCCAGGTCGAAGGTCGCCAGCAACCCCAGGCACTTGGCCCGGCTGTCGTCGTCCACCCCGGCGAAGGCCTCGTCGAGCAGCACCAGCCGGGGAGCGTAGGGGCTGCCGGCCGAGGCGTAGTGCGCGGAGGCCGCCGCGAACAGCGGGATCGTCGCGGCCAGCACCCGCTCGCCGCCCGAAGCTGGTCCGGTCGCCGGCCGCCACCGCCCGTCCTGGCGCCGCTCCACCCGGAAGGCATGCCAGGCCCGGTAGTCCAGCGCCTCCCGCAGCTGATCGGTCCAGGTCGCCGCCGGGTCGCGCAGCCGCACCTCGGCGATCTGCTGCTGCAGGAACTCCCCCACCGCCGCCCGGTCGTCCTCGCTCCACGCGTCGCTCTGCTGGCGCAGCAGCCGCGCGCGGGCCTCGGGCAGGCCGGTCGGCCCGTCCTGCCGCGCGTCCCAGCGGAATCGCAGCTGCATCCCGGTGCTGGTCGGGCGCTCCGCCAGCTCGCGGTTCATCCCGTCGACCTCGCTCTCCGCGGACCGGATCAGCTCCTGCAGCCGGGCGGCGACGTCGCTGACGAGGTAGCTCTCCAGCAGGGTGCGCTCCTTCGCCGACACGATCCGCTCGCGGTCGACCAGCTCGCTGTCGAGCCCGACGGCCAGGGACCGGACCGGCACCTCACGCCCCCGCCATGTCGCGGTCACGACGATGCCGTGGTCGGTCGGTAGCGGTGACAGCGCGTCGCCAGCCCGGCTGAGCACCTCACCCAGCACGGCCAGCTGCTCCTGCACCACGCGGGTCGCCCGCGCCCAAGCCGGCTCACCGTCGTCGATGTCGGACAGCGAGCTCTCGACGGTTCGCGCCAGCTGTACGGCGGGCGTCGGCGCCCACTCCGTATCGGCAGCCGGACTCTCCAGCTCGGGCAGCGCGACGGCGAGCAACCCGCTCGCCGCGAACCCGCGCAGCCCCTCGACGGCCTTGGAGCGTACGGCGGTGTCGCCGCCCAACCGGTCCTGCAGCTCCTGCGCGCTGCCCCGGGCGGACCCGACGCGGTCACGCAGCTCGAGCCGTTCGTCGCCGAGCCGGGTCGCCTCCGCGGTCAGCGCGACGCGCCGGCCCTGGGCCTCGCGCAGCCGGCGCTCGACCTCGGCCACGGCCGCGCCGACCGTGGCCTGCAGCGCATCACGCGCGGCTGCTGTCCCCTCGGCGTCGCGCCGGGCACTCGAGACCTCGGTCGTACGGCGGTCGTGCAGCGCCCGCGCGGTCTCCCGGTCAGCGGTGGCCGCGTCGGTCCCCGCGAAGGCCCGGTCGCGGCGGGCGAGGGCCGGCCACAGCGCGGCGAGCGCGACCCGGTAGCCGGCCAGCGCCGACTCGACCTCCTGCAACCCGGCAGCGGTGGCGGGCAGTCCCGTCGCCTCGGCGTCGCGGTCGCGCACCTGCTCGGCAGCCGTGACCTCGACGCGCGCCCGCTGCTCGGTGCTCAGCCGGGCGGCGAGCCGCTCCTCGCGCTCGGCGAGGGCGGCGACCCGGCCGGCCTCGGCGGCGGCGGCGTCACGCAGCGGCCGGTCCTCGGGCAGCGCCCGCAGGTCGGTCTCCACCGCCGCGCGCCGCGTCCGGACGACGTCGCGGTCGCGCCGCAGCTCGGCCAGCTCGGCCTCGATCCCGGCCAGCAGCCCGGCGATCTCGGCCAGCCGCGTGCGGCGGGCGGCCGCACGGGCGCCCGCGCCGACGTACTGCGCTGTGCGCTTGGCCCATCGGCCCTCGAGCACGCCCACCCGGAACCGGCCGTCGGCCGCGACCCACGTCTCGCCGGTGCCGACGCCCAGGCCGATGCCGGCCAGCACGGCGCCGACGGCCGCCTCGGCCACCGGCGCGGTCGGGCCGACCGCCGGGCGCAGGGCCGCCGACAGGGGCGCGGCCACCGGAGGCCCGGCCGTCAGCACCGCGTCGTCGTCATCGAGCAGCGACCCGTCCGGGGTCACCCACGCATCGAGCAGCCCGCCGGCCTGCAGCGCGGACTCGAGCCCGGCCTGCGCGGCGTCGTCGAGCCCGGCGGCGAACTCGACCAGCTGCCACAGCGGCCCGCCCGTCCGACCCTGCCGGCCGGCCGGGTCGCGGGTGGGCGAGGGCGGCGGGCCGAGCTCCTGCCCGGCTTCGAGCCGGCGGCGCTCCTCGTCGAGCCGCTCCCGCTCGACGGAGAGCGCCTGCGCCCGGGCGGACAGGCCGCTGTCGAGCCGGGCCAGCTGCTCGACGGAGTCGCGGGCTGCCGCGGCGACCTCGCCAGACAGTGGCGACTCGCCGTGCAGCGTCTCGGTCCACAGCTGCAAACGGTCGAGGGTGCCCTCGGGGTCGGTCAGCCGCAGCTCGACGAGGGTCGGCAGGGCGCGGCGCGCGGCGGTGACCAGAGTGCCTGCTGCAGAACCGGTTTCGTCGTGCGCAGCGACCAGTGCCTCGGCGGCGCGGTCGCGCTCACCGGCGGCGTCCTCGACGCCCCGCTGGGCGTCGCGCGCGGCGACGTCGGCGGCGGCGACGGCCTCGACCAGCCGGCGCAGGTGCGCGAGCGCCTCCTGCTGCCGGCGAAGCGCCTGCTCGACCGAGGGCCGCGTGGCGGCGTCGGGCTCGGGCGTACGCAACTCGGGCGCGGGCAGCCGGCTGGCCGCCGCGCCGTCCCGCGCCGCGGCCATTGCGGCGGTGAGCTCGGCCTGGGCGGCGGCGAGCTCGGCGCCGGCGCTCGCCACCGCTGCCTCCCGTCGGGACAGCTCCGCCTGCGCAGCCGTGAGCTCCTGGGCCGCCGCGTCACGCCGGTGGCCGGCCCGGACGGCTTCTGCCTGCAGCCGGTGCAGCTCCTGCGCCGAGCGCATCTCCGGGCTGGCCCGCAGCACCTCCTCGGCGCGCCGCGCCTGCTCCTGCTCGCCGGCCAGCTCCTCCAGGCGCGCCACCACCGCCGCCTCGGCCTCCTGCGCCTGCGCCAGCTGCGCCCGCGCGTCGGCCAGGCGGCGGCCGGTGTCCTCGTAGCGGGACTGCGCGGTGCGGGTGTCGGCGGCCCGCCGGCGGGCCGCGATCCGGGCGTAGTGGGTGTAGGTGGCAAGGAAGCCCGCCGCGGTGTCGCGCGCCTCGGTCAGCGACAGCAGCGCCGCCTTCTCCTCCTCCAGGCTGCGGAAGGCATCGGCGACGTCGGCGACCACGGCCGGGTCGAGCGGCGGCAGGGACTCGGTGAGCGCGGTGGACAGCCGGCGCTCGTCCGGGCGCTTGGACAGCGCCGGCTGGCGCAGCTGGACCAGCAGGGTGAGCAGCGCGTCGTAGCGCTCGGGCGCGAGGTCGAACAGCGTCTCGTTGACCGCGCGCCGGTAGCGCTCGGCGGTCTCCACGACGATCCCCCGGTCGCCGACCGCCTCGACGAGCCCGTCCTTGCGCAGCGGCGAACGCCCGGCGCTGACCAGGAACAGATCGGCACCGACCCGCTGGGAGGTGACGAAGAACCACGTCGCGACCGGGCGACCCTGTACGGCCCGCAAGCCGATGCCGAGGGTGGTGAAGCGCGGGGTTCCGTCCTCGTCGATTCGACCGAACTCGATCCAGCTGTAGCCGGTGCGCTCCGGGTGCGGATGCCGGCCCCCGAGCAGCAGGTTCCACTCCATGCGCTTGGCCGGGTCGCCGTCGGGCTCGACGCGGTGCGGCGAGATGTCGCCGTCGAGCAGGAACGGCAGCAGCAGCGCGAGCACCTTGGACTTGCCGGTGCCGTTGTTGCCGCGTAGCAGCAGGTGGCCGTCGCGGAAGTGGAACTCCTCGTAGTCGTAGTGGAACAGGTCGACCAACCCGGCGCGCAGCGGCTGCCACCGCTCGCGGCTCGGCGCCGGGAGCAGCGGCGCCGGAGTCCGCGCGCTGTCGAGGTCCAGCAGCGTCACGTCAGACTCTCCTGCACATCGTCGGTCAGCGCGCCCAGGCGGAAGCGGGCGACTGCCGGGAGCGGTGTCACCACCGCCGGGTCGCCCTCGGATTGGCCGGGTTCGATGCGGGCCAGCCGCAGCCAGACGAGCCGGTCGACCACCAGCGCGGTGAGGGCGGTCACGCCGCCGCGGTCCTGCACCGACTTGCGCCAGCGGGTGCGGTGCTCGGCCGCGAGGCCGGCGACCAGCGTCGTGAGCTCGGCGGTCGTACGGCTCCCGTGCTCCGCGAGGTGCTCCGCGACGAGCAGGGTGGCGTGACCGTCGGTGCCCTCTTCCGGTGTGCGGACGTCGGTCAGCGCGTCGACCCCGCTCGGGTCGACCATCGCGATCCCCTCGGCACGGACCTCCGGCTCCAGACCGGTGGCCGCGCAGACGCGGCGCAGCAGGGCCGCGCGCTGCGAGGTCAGGTAGGCGAGCTCGTCGGCCGGGAGCTCGGCGTAGTGCACGACCGGGTCGTCGATCAGCCGCCGGGTGAGGCGGTGCCGCAGCGCGGTGTTGCGCGCGTCGTCGGTGTCGGCGAGCGGCGCGTCACCGATCGCTGCGAGCCGCGCCTCGGTGTCGGCCGCGGCGATCATCGACGGCCCACGGCGGCTGGTCAGCAGGCCCGCGAGCACGCGGCGCTGCACGTCGTAGAGAGCGTCCCCGGCTCCGCTGACGTAACCCGCCTCGTCACCGGCGACCCGCCGCACGACGCCGAGGTCGAGCAGCAGGCGGACGACCGCGACGAGGTCGCCCCTGTCGTCGCGCGAGTCGAGCTCGAAGCCGACCCCTGCCGCGCCGAGGGCCGGGTCGGCCGCGCCCGCGACCATCGCCTCGGCGAGCCGCCCGAGCGTCGTCTGGGCCTCGCTGCGCTCGAGCACTGCGAGCGCGAGGCACAGCAGGACGTAGCGCCGGCGTCGCAGGCGCTGGCCGGCGACGGTCGCCGGGCGGGTGGCGTCGCGGGAGTCGGCCGGCGTCTTGCGCAGCCGGGCCAGCTCGGGGTCGACCCGCAGCGACCAGCCGGTCTCGCGGCTGAACCACTCCTGCAGCCAGGCGGCATGCCGGCGCACGGCCGGGAAGTCGGTCGCCCCGGCGAGCAGCAGCGGCTCACGCAGCAGGGCGCGGACGGCGCGCCGGCGCTCGGCCTCGCGGGCGGCGTCGAGCGCGTCGGTGACCGCGCTCGCGGCGCCGCGGGTCACGAGACCGCCTCGGCAGGAGCGTCGAGGTCGGCCACGGTCAGCAGGCAGTCCGGCCCGCGCAGCGTGCCGAGATCGGTGACGATGGCGGCCAGCGCCCCGTCGGCCGGACGCGACAGCCGCAGCAGCAGCGTGCCGTCGGCGGTGGTCGTCTCCACCTCCGAGCCGTCCGGGCGCAGGCCGGACAGGGCGTCGCCGAGCAGCGCGAGGAACAGCCCGAACTCCGTTGCGTCGAGCCGGCCGAGCTCGGACAGCCGGGTCGGTCGCCCGGTCGCGAACCGCCGGCGCACCGCCGCGGTCTGCGCGCGCTCGGCCTGCTGCAGCTCGGCGAGGTGCCGGCGCGCGGCGGTCCGGTCCTCGACGGAGGTGGGCCGGCCGCGGCGCTCTGCCGATCCCGTCCGGCGAAGGCGCGGGCTGACCACGATCGGCGGGGCGTCGGCCCACGGCGTGGACGGCGCCACCGGAGCGGCCCGGCGCTCGTCGAGCGTGTCGCCGTCGACCGTGAGGTGCCGGGCGGGGGCCAGCCCGAAGGCGGCCCGCCACAGCCGGTGGCAGTCGGCGTCGTTGTCGGCCTCGGCGAACCAGCGGGCCAGGGCTCGGAAGTCGGCGCTGCGGTCGGTGCGCCCGCCCCGCCGCTCGTGCAGCGTGCGGGCCGCCTCCAGCAGGGCGGGAACGGCGGCGCGCGCGCGGTCACGCAGCAGCGCGGACTGCGACGGGTGGCCGCGGTCGCCGACGAACCACGCGGTCAGCCCGCGCCAGCGCGCCTCCCACTCGGCCCGCCGGGACTCGACGGCGGCATGCTCGCCGGCGCCGTCGGGGGCGGCGTCGGCAGCCTCGTGACGTGCCGCGGCATCGAGCAGCGGCGCCGGGTCGAGCGCCTGAAGCCGCTGCGCGATCTCGGCGGAGAGCACGACGAGGTCGCGCACGAACCGCTGGAGGTAGTCCACGAGCCGGTCCTTGTAGGCGATGAAGGCGTCCTCGTCGGCGTCGGCGAGGTCGACGGTGCGCTGCACCGATCCCATGAAGGAGGCGGCGTTGTCGGCCAGACCGCGGAACCGCTCCGCCAGCGCGGTCAGGCTCCGGTGGGCCTTGCCACGGTCGGTCGGGTCCAGCTCCGCGAGCTCTCCGAGCAGCTCGCGGACGTCCGCGAGTGCCACCGACTGCAGCTCACCGCGGCGGCCGAGGGCCTCGTCGTACGCCGCCAGCGCCCGCTCGGCCGCCTCCCCCTCGCGGGTGAGCGAGTAGAGGTAGCGGGCCCGCAGGAAGTCCTCGACCGTGCTCACCCGGCTGGTGTCAGGGTCCGCACGCAGGTTGCCCCACTCGACCAGCTGGGTGAGTACCGGGGCCAGGTCGGCCAGCGGAACGCGCGCCGACAGGGCGTCGGCCACGTCCTCGGGGCGCAGGTGGACCAGGAAACGCGTCTTCGCCGCCGCGAAGCTGCTGAGCACGGCGCGATAGGCGGCGGCCTTGTCGGCCGTGACATGGGCGAACGGCCGGTGGTCGGTCACGGTCCTCCCGGGGCACGGTTGCGGGGCGTCTGGGGAAGACAACCAGCAGGGTAGGACAGTTCCGGCTGAGTGCGCGTCCGCCCCGCCGTCAGCCTCCTGCCATCGCCCCGACGACGAGGAAGGGCTCGTGGGAGAGGTCCTCCTGGCAGGCGAAGAACCGGACAAAGGCACGACGCGTGCCGCTCGCCGGGTCGCGAATCGCCAGGGCCGCCGGCGTCTCGGCGGCCTGCACCCGGCGCGTGAGAACTCGGAGACGTCGACGCGGTGCGGGCCCTGCGTCAGCAAGCCGACGCCGTCGGTGCGCGCAGCCCGGCGGCGGCCGAGTGCGCACTACCTACGGCGTACGCCGACACCGTCTCGTTGATCGCGCTGAACCTCGTGCAGATGCCGCTCGGAAAGCTCCAGCGCCCCTCCGGCTATTCGGCCAAGGGCGCCAGCAACTATCCCCGGTTCCTCTACGACGATGCGCCGTTTCACGAGGGTATGACCGCGCGGCAGCTGCGCGATAGGCCGCTGGAGGTCGTGCTGAGGCCGAACGTCGGCGACTGGCTGGTCAGCCTCGGCGGCCTGCTGCGCCCACTCGTCGAGCTGCACTGGACGCGCGCGGTGGCTGCTTTCAGCAATGAGGAGCTGCCGGAGGAGCGCCTGCGTCATTTTCTGTTCGGCGCCGATCGGATCACTCTGGGAACCCTGGGACCGGGGCTGCGTGAGGCGCAAGCAGGCCGGTGCTTCTACTGCCACCGGCCGCTGCCGGCGCGGGAGGTGGAGATCGATCACTTCGTACCCTGGTCGCGGCTGCCGAACGACGCCCTCGGCAACCTCGTGCTGGCCGACCGACGCTGCAACAACGACAAGCGCGATCACTACGCGGACCTCGACCTGCTGACGCGGTGGGCGAGCCGCCCGGTCGATGTGCTGCACCAGGTGGCGGACGACGCGTCGTGGCCGTTGGAGCTGGAGCGGTCCAAGCGGGTGGCCCGCGGGCTCTACGCGCACCTGCCGGCAGGCAGCGCGCTCTGGCAGGAGCCTGGCGTCTACAGGATGCTCGACCGCGCACGCCTGCTCGAGGTGCTGCCGATGCTGGAGGCACAGTGACCGAGTTCGGCAAGCTGGTCCGCGACAAGATCCCGGATCTGATCATCGCCGACGGCAGGACACCCGTTGTCGAGGTCGTGCCCGCAGCGGACCTGCGGCCGGCCCTGCTCGAGAAGCTCGTGGAAGAGGCGGCGGAGGCAGCCGCAGCGTCGGAGCAGGAGTTGCCGGAGGAGCTTGCGGACGTCGTCGAGGTGGTCCGCGCGCTCGCTCACGGTCTCGGCCTGCCGATGGAGCAGATCGCGCAGCTGGCCGACGAGAAGCGCCAGCGGCGAGGCGGATTCGACCACGGGCTGTTCCTCGTACGAGTGGAGAAGGCCCGCGACGGCGGGTGAATCTGGGCGAAAGCCGTCCGCGAATCGCCTACCAACCGTGATTTCGAGCAACCCCGCCAACCCCGTCAGAAGCACCTTGTGCGCAGGTTGGACGGAGGTGGCTGCGTTGATGGCGTCAGCGGTAAGCTGACGCATCGCTGCCACAATCATCGTGACTGCTGTCAGCCTCTGTTGCCCGTCGACGACATCTAGTCGCCCTGGCGCTGTCTCCAGGAACACCAGGGTGCCGAGGTAATGAGGGTTTCCGATGGGCACGGGTCGCTGTTTCCGCGGGTTCGGCTGTGGCTCATAAAACCTGTGCTCCGCCTGAAACAGGTCGGCAAGTAGTTGATCCAGGTGGTGAGTTCGCCATGCCCACGGGCGCTGGTTCATCGGGATGAAAAATTGCACCGTGCTCTGCGAGAGCAGTGAGCCCAACGGAAACACGTGCCACTGGGTATACGCCGCAGCTTCCACGCCCAATACGGGCGTCTTCTTCGGCGCGGGCGCCAAGTGTGTCAACGTTGCCTCCATATCAGTCGCGGCACCGTACCGTTCGAACGGAGGCGGCACGCGCCGTTCAGCCCACGCACATAGCAGCTGCCCGCCGGCCGCATCTTTGTGCCGCAGGTCATGCAGAGCGGAGCATCCGCCCCGATCCCCTGCATCGCCTCGAGCAGCTCGGTCGACCGAGCCCACCTCAGCCGGCGCCGGGGCGACAGCGGCAGGCGCAGAGGCCCTCGCCTTACGGGAATCCCCTGCGCCAGCCCCTCGACGTCCAGGTCGGACGGCGAGTCCGACGACCCGCTGTAGGAGCCGGTCGCGACCGCAGCCGCGCGCCTCTCGGCGGAGAAGACGCCGAGCTCGGTGCGGGTCGACATCGGCAGGTAGTCCAGCGCCAGGCGACGGAAGAGGTAGTCCATCACCGACTGGGCGATGCGGATGTCGGCGTCGTCGGTCGTGCCGGCCGGGTCGAAGCGCAGCGCATGTTTGATGTACTTGGAGACGAACGCCTCCAGCGGCACGCCGTACTGCAGGCCGATCGAGATCGACACCGAGAAGGCGTCCATGACGCCGGCAAGCGTGGAGCCCTGCTTGCTCATCTTGATGAAGACCTCGCCGAGCGAGCCGTCGTCGTACTCCCCCGCCGGCATGTAGCCCTCGGCGCACTCGATGGAGAAGGGCAGGTCCCACCCTCCCCCCCTACTTGACCCGACATGGCTAGAGACGAGAACAGCGCCCCCTCGGCCCCGTGACGAATACCGCCGCTCTGCGGCCGCACTACCTCGTGATCGTCGACGCCTCCCGGCGCCCGACAGCACTGACCTCGCCCTGAAGCAGGCCCCTCAAGAACCGCTGCGTCTCCGGATCCGTGCTGTACACGACTGACCCGAGCATGCCGCGCGTCAGCAGCACCTTGTAGGTGTTGCGCACCGCGCGGTCGAACTCCGGCAGCGACGCGCGCTTGACCTGCGTGTCGAAGCTCTTGCCCGGCTGCGCGACCCAGCGGTCGCCGCGCCAGACCAGGTCCGGTCCCATGATGACGCCCGACCAGTCGTACTCGAAGCCCTGCGCGGTGTAGACGCAGCCGACCTGCCCGAACCCGGCCGGATCGCTCGACCAGAACGGCCGCCCGGGCGCGCCGCCGACGCTGGTGTCCTTCTTGTTGTTCCACGGCCGCCGCCAGTCCCCCACCACGACGTCCTCGGGCAGGCTGCCGTCCGCGCGCGCATCGCCCCACGGCCAGCAGTAGCCGGCGCTGATCCGTGCGCTGTAGCCCGCCTCCTGGTGCCGGCGCAGCACCGCCTCCATGTGCTCGGCGCTCTCGGCCAGCTGCACCGCGAAGTGCTCGTCGCCCTCCCAGATCACCGGCCCGCCGGGCTCGAGCCCGAGCAGCCGCAGCACCCACGTCTCGTACGCCCGACTTCCGCCGCAGCGGTACTGCCCGTCGAGCTCGACGCACTCCACATCGATGCCGAGCCGCGCCGCGGCCACCTTGATCTCACGCAGCGACCCGAGCTCGCCGGGCCGGACCATCTGGTGCTCATCGAGCAGGAACACCGGCACCCGCGCGACTTGCAGCAGCTCGTCGACCTGCGGTGTGCCGGTCCGCGAACTCGCCCTCGTGTAGCGGTTCGCCGACGTCTCCCGGATGCGATGCGCCTCGTCGCAGAGCAGCACGTCGAGCTCGTTCGGCTCGAGCTCGCCGAACTGGTTGAAGTACCGGAACATCGCCTTCACCCGCGGTGCCCGCTGCCCCGCCACCTTGCGCAGCGTCTGGGTGAACGCCGACGAGCCGGTCGCGTGCAGCACCGTCCGGCCCTGCCGTGACAGCTCGCCGAGCAGTGACAGCGCGATGACGCTCTTGCCCGAGCCCGGGCCGCCGACCACGACGATCGCCTGCTTGGTGACGCCGCGACGGGCCCGCTCCAGTGCGCGCAGCACCAGGCGGTAGGCCGTCTGCTGCTGGTCCTGCAGCCGGAACATCTCGCGCCGCTGCACCTCGTCGGCAGCCAGCGCCAGCAGCTGCCGGCTCGGGCGCACCGCGCTGCCCAGCAGCCGGTCGGCCGCCTCCGCGCCGGAGGCCGGGGCCAGCCGCCCCTTGAGGTAGTCGAGGAACTCCGCACGCCGCTGCCCGGTGAACAGCCGCCCCTGCTCGTCCTCGGGCAGCCGGAACAGGTCCTCGACCTCGAGGTCGGTCGCGTTGTGCAGGTACGCCACGCCGGCCAGCGGGTCGTCGAGATCGGCCAGCGTCGCGAGGAAGTCACCCAGGTGCCCGCAGTACCGCCGTACCTGCTCACCGGGGTGCAGCCGGGCCCCGCCGTACGCCGGCACCACACACAGATCGACGGAGTCCTCGAGCAGCGAGGCCGAGCTCCACTGCTTGAGCTCGACCACGACGTACGACGGCTGCCGGGTCCTCGGGTGCACGCCGCACAGCACGACGTCGGCACGCTGGCTGGTCAGCGGCAGCTGGTACTCGACCAGCACCTCGACGTCGTCGAGGCCGGCCTGCACCAGGTCGGCGGACAGCGTGTGCAGGCTGCGCTCCCAGGACCGGATCTCGGCCGGCGCGGGCGAACGGGCGAGTCGATGCCGGTACTGCTCGACGAGCCTGGGCACCAGGCTGCCGTCGAGCATCTGCGCGCGGAACTGCGCCACAGCGGCACGGTAGAGCGGCACGACGCGACCCCGGACGAAGGCAGGAGAGACCTACCTGCGGGTGGGGGCTCGTCGGGTGTCGCTGACTCGCTCGTCGGGCCGCAGTGCTTGACCCGCCGCAACCTACGCGATCCTGCCCCGGGAGCATGGATCGCCGGGTAGACCAGGCGTGCTACGCTGTGCCACATGGACGTCTCCGTGCGCGAGCTCCGCAACCACACGGCGCGCGTCATCGCCGCCGTGGAGAGTGGCGAGCCCGTCGTATTGACTGTTCATGGCCGCCCCGTCGCCGACATCACGCCGCGGCAGAGCCGAAGTGAGCGGCGGCCGAGCCCGCAGTTGCTGGCCGACCTGTCGGAGGTGAGCGCGCTGGCCGAACTGCTCGACGCTGTCTCGCCGACTGAGGACTTCGACGTCGGACTGACCACGGACGACATGTGAGTGGCTACCTGATCGACACCAGCATCTTCGTGGCCGCGGAGCAGCGGCGCGCGATGAGCCGGCCCCCCGCGGGTGAGGGCCGGATCTCGGTCGCCACGCTGACCGAGCTTCGGGTGGGCGTACTCCGAGCGGCCAGTGAGCCCTTGCGTCAGCTTCGGGCGCTCACCTACTCGCGCGCACGCAAGTTCCTCCCGCTGCCGTACGACGAGGTGGTCGCAGAGCAGGTGGCGCGGCTCCTCGCCGCGGCTCGGGACCGGCAGCGGAAGGCCGGCGCGATAGACGTCATCATCGCCGCGACCGCGCTTGCCCACGACCTGACGATCTGGACCCAGGACAGCGACTTCGCCGTCCTCCAAGAGCTACAACCCGCACTGCAGGTCGAGCGCGGCTGAGCCCTCCGGCCCGTCAGCGCGCCGAGATCAGCGCGGCGTGCGCGAGCGCCTGCCCCACCGGGGTGACCACCCGGTTGCGCCAGTCGACGTCGTGCCAAGCACCCGCGACGTCGAGCACCTCCAGCGCGTCACTCGCGGCGTGGGCCGGCGCGTAGGGGCCACCGCCCCGCCCCCGCCCGTGACCCAGCCGGCCGCGGTCAGCAGCTCGGCCACCGGCTCTTGATGGCTGCACCCGGCGGCGACGGCGACCAGCACCAGCGGCATCGCCGTACGAGCGAACGCGTCACGGGGCCGGCCGGGCAGCCGCTCGGCCACATGCCGGAACAGCCCGTGCGGATCGTCGCGCAGCGCCGTACCCGTCTTCGTCGCCAGCAGCTGCCCGCGGGAGACCCGCAGCAGGCCGGTGCGCTGCCCCGAGGCGCGCAGCCGACGTACCGGCTCGGTCAGGTCCTCGCGGTTACGCTTGCCGATCCAGCGGTCCTCAGCCACAGCGCGTCCATGGCCTCGGTCACGAGGGCCGGCGGCAGCCACCCGGCGGCGGTGAGCTTCACGCCCGCACCGACCCGGTGCAGCAGCCAGCGGTACCTCGCGGTGGCCGTCTCCGCGACGTCGTCGTCCACCACCATCGGCTGGTCGAGCCCGGCGGCGTCGAGCAGCTCGAGCAGCGCGGCCTCGCGGGGCGTCCCGTAGAGGCGCTGCTGCAGCGTGCGCAGCTCCGGCGGCATCGACCGGGTGGCGCTCCAGACGGCGAGCGCGGCCTGCGCCTCGGCAAGGTCGAACGGCGGCGCCACGCCCGCGTCCCAGTCCCAGACGCCGCCGCTGTCCTCCGGCGGCGCGGCCCCGTGCCCGGCCAGCAGCCGTACGTCGTCGACCGCCGGCCCGACCTCCTCGACGACCAGCCGGTGGTGCCAGTCGTCGCCGTAGTCGTAGAGGTAGGTCAGCACGTCCCCCGGTGCGGCGAGCACCTCGTCCAGCCGCACGTCGCTCGCCGGGACGCCGTCGTCCTCGCCCTCCTCGACGTCGTACGGGCACAGGTAGTTCTCGCCGTCGCCCCACGCCTCGTCGTCGAGGATGAAGCGGTGCAGGTGGCTGTCCGTCCAGTCGAAGACGGCCTGCAACACGCCGTGCACCTGGTCCAGCCGCAGGGTCGACGGCAGTACGAGGCGGCGCCAGACCGGCGGCTTCGCACCGACGAGGTCGACGCGGACGGTCACGCCGAACGGCTCCTTGGCCCGGCGCCGACGCTTCTGCACTGGCGCGACCGGCTTGCGCGCTCGGGCGCCGGCCAGGTCGAGCAGCTGGAAGGTGGTCCCGCGCAGCTGATCGAGGTCCATCGCGGCGATCGCCTCGGACACCTCAGGGGGCAGGTCGGACGGCTGCTCGGGTGGGCGACGCGGCATGGACGCACCGTACGTCGCGGCCGTCAGGTGCTCTCGCTGGCCGCTGCCAGCAGCTGGGCGATCTGGGCGACGTCATCGACGTCCCCGACCGCGACCGCAATGACCAGGTCGTACGCCTGATCGTTGGTCATCGTCAACCGACGCCCGTTCAGGCCGTAGAACGTGATGACCGAAGCCAGCCCCAGTCGCTTGTTCCCATCGACCAGTGCGTGGTTGCGGACGATCGAGTGCAGCAGCGCCGCGGCTTTGTCGTGCAGCGTCGGATAGGCGTCCGCGCCGAACGCCGACGCACGCGGGCGGCCAGCTGCCGACTCCAGCAGCCCGATGTCACGCACCTCCACCGGACCGCCGGTGGCCCGTTCGGCGACGTGCAGGAGGTCCTCGAGGTCGAGGAAGATCACTGCCCGAGACGCTCGAGCGCCTCCGCGTACCGAGGCAGCTCGCGATCCAGCACGGCATCGAGCAGTTCGCGCTTGCTGGTCCGCTCGATGTAGTCCCGGACGGCCTGGCGCGCGACGTCCTGCATGGACCGACCCTCGCGTTCCGCCCGCTCGCGCAAGGCCGCTGTCTCCTGCTCGTCCAACCGCAACGTCATCGCCATGACAAGATGGTACCAACGGTGATACCAGCCGGACCCGGGCAGGCGCGAGCCTTCCCCCGACATCTGTGGACAAGTGTGATCAGGGACAACCCCTCGATGTCCCAGAATGCCGATCAGGAGTGAGGCCTCCTGGTCTGAGACCACGGAATGGGACATAATCTGTCTCAATTCGTGGGCCTCACCCCTCGACCGAGCAGGAAAGCCGGTGTGTCCGTGCCCAGGCCGGCCGTGCTGTTCGCCTCCGACACCGATGACGCGGGCCGGCGCGCGATGACGCGGGCAGCGGCCCGGGGCGAGCTGCTGCGCCTGACCGCCGGCGTCTACACGTCGGAGGTCGCTGACCCCACCGGTGCCACCCTTCGGCACCTCTGGCAGATCATGGCCCATGAGATGCCGGGGTCGGTCATCACCGACCGCTCCATCGCGGACGGGGCATCGGCTCCGACGGCGTGGTCTTCGTCTGCTCGCCCACCCGGGAGCGGCCGTTGACGCTGCCGGGCGTCACCGTGTGGCCCCGCCGCGGACCGGGGGCAGTCGACGGCGACATGCAGCTGCCAGACGGCTTGTGGCTGGCCAGCGAAGCACGCGGGCTGCTAGACAACCTGGCCGGCCGACGACGTGCCGGCCTGACCCGCACGCTGAACCGCAAGGATGTGGAGCAGCGGCTGGACCAGGTCTGCGCCCAGCGCGGTCTCGCCGGGCTGAACCGGCTCCGTGACCACGCTCGGGCGATAGCGATCGAGCTCGGCAGGATGCCCCAGCTGACCGTCCTGGACGGCCTCATCGGTGCTGTGCTGAGCACCCGACCGGCGCAGCACCTCACCAGTCCTGCCCTCCGGGCACGTGCCGCCGGCACCCCCGTCGACAGCACCCGCATCGCCGCCTTCGAGCGACTCGCTGGCGCGCTCGCCGACCTGGCCCCGGCGCCGCTGCCGACGCTGCCGACCGACGACGGCCGCCGCGCCCTGTTGCCGTTCTACGAGGCGTACTTCTCCAACTACATCGAGGGCACCGAGTTCACCCTCGACGAGGCCGCTGCGATCGTGTTCGACGGCGACGTGCCCGACACCCGGCTGGCTGACGCGCACGACATCCTCGGCACCTACCAGCTGACGTCCTCGGTGGAGGAGATGTCCCGGGTCGCCAACACTGGAGAGCAGCTCCTCGACCTGCTGAGGCAGCGCTACGCCGTGCTGATGGGCGGCCGCCCGGACAGCCTGCCTGGCCAGTTCAAGGTACGGGCCAACCGTGCCGGGAGCACTCATTTCGTGGCACCGGACGACGTCGTGGGCACGCTCCTGAATGGCTTCGATGCCGGCAAGGAGCTGATCGACCCGTTCGCCCGCGCGGTGTTCCTGATGTTCCTGGTCAGCGAGGTCCACCCCTTTGCCGACGGCAACGGGCGGATCGCGCGGATCGTCATGAACTCCGAGCTCGTGCGGGGCGGGCAGGCGCGCATCATCATCCCGACCGTGTATCGGGAGAACTACCTCGCGGCATTGCGCGCCGCGACACACACTGCGGGCGACGCCGCGCTGATCGCCGTCCTCAGGTTCGCGCAGAAGTGGACAGCGCGGCTGGACTGGACCGACCGCCCCACCGCGGAGGCCGAGCTCACCCGCACGCATGCGCTGCGCGCGGGACGTGAGGCCGAGGACGCCGGCGTACGCCTGCTGTTGCCGTAACAGCAGGTCCCGCCCCGACGCGCGCACCGCCACCCCCGCCGAGGTGTCACCGAGCACGATCGGGGGGAGCCCCGGCGCATGCAGACGCTGCACCTGACCTATGCCGTGGCGGGTCTGCTCGCCGTGGCACTCATCCTCGGCAGCCAGAGGATCAGCCGGCTGCCGGTCACCGAGCCGCTGATCGCACTGTGCTTCGGCGCGGCGCTCGGCCCCGCCGCGCTGGGTCTGCTCGTGATCCCGGACGAGGTGCGCTCCACACTCCTGCTGGGCGACGCGGGCGCTGCTGGCCGTCTCGCTGATCGGCGTCGCCCTGCGCTTCCCGGTAGGGCAGCTGCGAGCGGTGGTCCGGCCCACCGTCCTGCTCGTACTTCTGGTCATGCCGCTCGCCGCCCTGGTGACCGGCGCGCTCGGCGCGCTCCTGCTCGGCCTGCCGGTTGCGCTCGCGGCACTGCTCGGTGCCTGCCTGTGCCCGACCGACCCGGTCCTTGCCTCCGGCGTGGTCACCGGCGCGCCGGCGCAGAAGGCGCTGCCGGAGCGGCTGCGGCAGGTCCTCACCGAGGAGTCCGGCTTCAACGACGGCCTCGCGCTGCCGCTGGTGCTGGTGGCGCTGGTGCCGGTCCTGGACAAGACTGCCGGTGGTGAGATCGGCCGGGCGGTCTACCAGGTCGTCCTGGGAGTGGGCGTCGGGGCGCTGATCGGCTACATCGTCGGTCGGGGGGCGCGCCGGCTGAACCAGCAAAACAAGGCGGACAAGGTGGGCCAGCCCTCCGAACTCGTCCTGACCTTGCTCTTGGCATTGGCCGTGCTCGGGGTCGCCCGCCTGCTGGACACCGCCGAGGTGCTCGCCGTCTTCGTCGCCGGGCTGCTCTACAACGCGGCGGTCGGCGAGCGGGACCGAGAGCAGCAGGCCTCGATCGACGAGGCGTTCAACCGCTATTTCATCCTGCCGGTCTTCCTGCTGATCGGCGCCGTACTGCCCTTCGGGCAATGGCAGGAGCTCGGCTGGGGGGCGGTGCCGTTCGCGCTCGGCGTGCTGCTGCTGCGCCGGCCGCCGGTCGTGCTGCTGCTGCGCCGGCTGCTCGGGCTCAGGCGGGTCGACGCCACCTTCGCCGGCTGGTTCGGCCCGATCGGGATCAGCGCCGTCTTCTACCTCGTGCTGGCCGAGCACGAAGGCGTGGAGGACTCCCGGCTCTTCGCGGCCGGCACGCTGGCGGTCGCGGCGAGCACCATCGCGCACGGCGTCAGCGCGCTGCCGGGCCGGCGAATCTACGCGCGCACCGACGCCGGCAAGGAATGGGCCCGCGAGCAGGCGTGACCGGCTCAGCCTGGGACGCCCTGGCTCCCCCGTGGTCGCCACCGAGTCATCGGCATCTCGATCAGTTCGGGTGTGTCGACGAGCGGCCCGGAGACCGTCTGGGGCGGCTTCGACAACCCGTGGCGCAAGTTCCGTAACGCTCGGGACCGCGGCCATGTCCGGCTGGACTTCGACGGGGACCGTGCCTCGCCACCTACCGGGTCGTGGACTCGGTGCTGCAGCCGATCGCCGGGGCTCGCACCCTCGAAACCTTCACCGTCCAGGACGGCCGCGCGAGCAGATCGGCAGTTGAGGCCAACCGCCTAGCCGGGAAGGCGTCGGACGGGTGAGACCGACGGCGGGCGGATGCGTCGCAAGAGGACCCGCGGACAGCTGGAGCAACTGCCAGGGGCCGGCGACCGCCCTCACGGGGGAAGCGGGGCTTCGACCGCTTCACGTCGTTCAGGACTTGGTAGCGGACGCGCCTGCCTCCTGTCACAAGTCCATGTACTCCTGCGCCGCCTGCGGCTTGCCGGGCCTGCTCGGCCCTGTGCGCGGCGTACAGGCCGCGCTGGGAGGGCGTTGCGGCGATCGGCCGGGCAGACGCATCTGCGGCCGCCGTCGGTCGTGGCTCTGCACATGCCCTGCTTGTCGGCGCGGAGGGGTTTTCAGCGTCCCCTCGTCCGGGCGACGGCGGTGGTGGCGGCGGCATCATGGGGCGATGACGCGGCGTGGTGTTCTTCTGGTTATCGGGGGGCTGACGACCGTCGGGGCGTACGGGGTGGTCCTGGTGGCGGTGGGGTTCCTTGCGTGCGGGATCTCCGGGTGCAGCGGCGGCGGGTTCGGCCCGTCGTACTCGCCGGGCCAGGCGCGCGGGGCGCTGGTGGTCGCGGCGATTGTGCCGGTTCCTCTGCCTTCGCGCTCCTGAGGGGCCGACGCCGGGCCGTCAGGGCGGCGGGCACCGCCGCCGCGGCGGTCCTGGCGGGGGTGCTGGCACTTGTGCTGACCGGGCTCGGGCCGAACGGTTGCCCGTTCGGGCAGTCCCGGGCGGCCGCGGGCCCGGAGGCGTTCGAGGCGGGGAGGACGACATGCTCGGGGGACCGCTCCCTGCGCTAGCTGTACTGACCGCTCCGGGCGGCAGAGCGGCGGGTCCGTCGGCGCCGGGCTCGGGGAGCGTGCCGTGGTTCTGGGGCCTTCGCCCCGGGCAGGGGTCGTGCATGACGCAGCCGCTGCCGCCCGAACCCCACGACGGCCTGAAGGCCGATGCCGACCCCGAGCGCGCGAGCAACGAGCGCCAGCAGACGGACGGGCGGGCAGGGGCCGGGTCGAGTGGTGTCTTCTCGCCTGGCCCCGCGCCGGCCGACGAGCAGCCCTCCCTCGCAGTGGGCGGCGGCACCGCGGGCGGCGACCCACTGGCCGGCGTCACGGCGGACGCCGATGACCTGGATGACGCCGTCTCCGGTGATAAAGGCCCCGAGCACCCCGGTACACGTCGGTAGCGATCTAGGGCGTGTCTTGTAAGTCATGACAGCCAGAGCACGATCGATGCGAGCACGACGCCGCCTCGGTAGACCAGCGCGTGCTTGTCGTAGCGGGTGGCGATGCCGCGCCAGTTCTTGAGCTTGTTG
>JAABUN010003140.1_pt1 | contig 26639 bp, 33 predicted proteins | sample 5559311 | NCBI WGS metagenome assembly JAABUN01 (sample SAMN10711877, study PRJNA513370) | rock metagenome | isolation source: Antarctica rocks | place: Antarctica: Victoria Land, Siegfried Peak sud
CGTCGGGTCCAGATCGACACCGCAACGCTACGCAGCGATCTGACAGCCGCGCCGCTGCGGACCGTGGCTCGAGAGCAGGACGGCGGTGACCGGGCGGTGGCCGTCCTCACGCTGGACCAGGCGGCGGATGAGGTGAACTTCCAGCCCGGACGGCCAGGGGGGCTCGAGGTAGGGCTGGACCCGGAGTTCCTCCTGCAGGCTCTTGAGGCCGGCGGCGCTGCCCAGCTCGTCCTGGAGCTCGACGGCCCGATCACCCCGCTGGTGATCCGTGACCCGCGTCGCTCCGGGACTTTCAATCTGCTGATGCCGGTGCGACTGCCCTGACCGCACGGCCCGGCGAGCGATCGGTGACAGGGACGCCGGTTGCCCGGCGATCCCGTGAGCGACCGCATCCAGCTCTACGCCCGAATCGCTCGCCGGGCCTCACCAGGACGGCATGACCATCATCGAGCGCAGCCTGAGCTGCGGCCATTGTTCGCAGAACACGACCATCGTGGCGGGCGACTGGAACGAGCATCAGGCGCCGGCCATCGCGGCTTGGACCGAGGAACACAGGCAGCAGGCGCACTCCGACCGCGTCGATGCGCTTATAACGAGCCTGGATCCGAACCGGATGTACGACCGGTAGTCGATCGGCTTCCGGAGCTGCTACTCGCGGCGCTCCACCGAAGCAGTGCCAAATGGCGCGACGCCATCGCACGCGCCCGGCAGGAAGGGTCACCTACCCCCAAAGACACTTTGACGACTGGTCGGGGCACAGCAAGCCTTCGCGCATGGCGGACCGAGTGAGCACATTCCAGGCCCTGGCGCACCCGGCCCGGCTGCAGTTGCTGTCACTGCTGACCGGGGCCTGCCTGAGCGCGGCCGAGGCTGCGCGCGAGACAGGGATGTCGCAGGCGAACACGAGCTACCACCTGCGGCTCCTCGAGCGGGCCGGGCTGCTGAAGGTCGTGGAGGAGGTGACTGTGCGCGGAGGGCGGGCTCGGCGCTACCGCCACGTGTCCTCCAGCACTTCGCACCCCGCGGCACCAAGAGAGCTCGCTGCGACGCATCACATGCGGGTCGCCGAGGAGGAGTTCGTGAGCTTGCTGGCGTCGGAGCTGCGACGCCGGTACCCACATCGCACGGACGGCCCGAAGACCAACGTCGACGCCGACCTGTGGGTGGCCCCGGAGGTTTGGCAGCAGGTCGTGGATGCTATCGGCGACGCCTCAGCGGTGCTGCACGCGGCGGCCGTTCCGCCGCGGTCCCCGGGGGCGGTGAGGGTCTCGATGACCGCTGCGCTGTTCACGACAGGCCCATCGTGACCAGCGGACCGCTCGCCCACCCAAGTTTTCGCTGGCTGCTGGCGGCCCGCACCACCTCGCTGCTGGGCAACTCGATCGCGCCCGTCGCGCTGGCCTTCGCTGTCCTGGACCTCACGGGCTCCGTGACCGACGTCGGACTGGTCGTGGCGGCGCGCTCGATGGCCAACGTGCTGCTGCTGCTGTTCGGAGGCGTGATCGCCGACCGGCTCCCTAGACACTTGGTCCTGGTCGGGTCCTCCCTGGCCGCGGCAGCCACCCAGGCCGCGGTCGCGACGCTGGTCCTGTCCGGGAACGCCAGCATCCCAGCCCTGGCCGCGCTCAGTGCGGTGAACGGCGCCGTCGCCGCCATCGCCTTTCCCGCAGCCTCCGCGCTGACCCCGCAGACCGTTCCCGCGGGCCTGCTGCAGCCCGCCAACGCCCTGCTGCGCCTCGGCACGAGCGCCACAGCGATCCTGGGAGCCACCGCGGGAGGTGTCTTGGTCGCCGCCGCCGGCCCCGGCTACGGCTTGGCCGCCGACGCCGGCACCTACGCGCTGGCGGCCCTGCTGTTCTCCCGCATCCGGCTGCACGGCCGGGCCGTGCCGTCCGCGACCTCAGGAGTGCTCGCCGACCTTCGGGAGGGTTGGGCGGAGTTCACCAGCCGGCGTTGGACCTGGGTCGTCGTCGCGCAGTTCACCGTTGTCAACGCCGCGTTCGTCGGGACCGCCGCAGTCCTCGGACCCGTCGTCGCCGACCGCACGATCGGCCGGGCCGCCTACGGGCTCGTGCTCGCCGCCCAGACCGCAGGGCTGGTGCTGGGTGGCCTCTCCGCGCTGCGCTGGCAGCCCGACCGACCGCTGCGAGTCGGAGTCGCTCTCACGGTCCTGAGCGCGTTGCCCGCCGTTGCGCTCGCGCAGACCCCAACTCTCCCTGCGCTGCTACTTGCCGCAGTGCTCGCCGGCTTCGCCATCGAGCAGTTCGGGGTGGCCTGGGACGTCGCCCTCCAGCAGCACGTGCCACCCGACCGGCTCGCTCGGGTCTACTCCTACGACGCCGTCGGGTCCTTCGTCGCCATCCCGGTCGGAGAGGCAGCCGTCGGGCCGCTCGCCGGGCTCGTCGGCTTACGCCCGACACTGCTTGGCTGCGCCGCCGCCATCTGCCTGGCCACCCTCGCAGCCCTGTCCAGCAGCAGCGTCAGGGACCTACGGCGAGCACCGGCCATCACCCCGGCCTGACCGCGACCGCCGCCACTGCGCGCCACTGACCGTCCAGATCTGGCCTTCTGCAGGGGGTGGCGCAGACGGTCCCTGGCGGATTCCCGCTGAAGGATCGTCTCCGGGACGGGTGCCCTGTGCTGGCTACCGGGATGCGTTCCGATTCCGGCTGGTGGCATGTCATGTCAGGGCGCTGCAGTCTCGCAGCGCCCGCGCGGACGTTCGGTCTGACGTACGCTCACCTGCCCCGGTTCACCGCTCGCCCGGCGCTGCTGGCCATGGAACAGCCTCAACGTGCTGGTGCGTCGCTGCCCGTCGCGTTGATGACTGCGAGGTGGCTGGGGTCCTGGTTGCACCATTCGAGCAGGAACAAGGTCGCGTCGTCGCTGGTGGTGCCGCCTCGTTCGGCCTTGAGTGCGTGGGACAGTCGCGTGACGGTGGCCTGTACGGGGCCGCCTTCTGCTTGCGCGCGTTCGAGCTGCTCGATCAGGCGGGGGGTGCCGAACAGCTCCCCCCCGGTGAGGCGCTCTTCGATGATGCCGTCGGTGAAGAACAGCACCCGGTCGCCGGGCTCGAGCGTCTCCTCGCTGACGTGCGGGGTGGCTCCACCGATCCCGACGGGCAGCGTGGTCGGGCTGAGCAGCGTCTGGATGACGTTGCCGTTGCGGAGCAGCAGCGGCTGGGGGTGGCCGGCGTTGACCCACTGCAGCTGGCCGGTCCGGACATCGAGCCGGGCCATCTGTGCGGTGACGAACCGGTCCTGGTCGAACTGGGCGGCGACGGCTGCGTCCATGGCCGCGTAGATGTCGGGCAGGTCGACCTCGGCCCGGCGGGCGTGGCGGTAGGCCGCGACCGCGACGGTCGCCATGGTCGCGGCGTCCAGGCCGTGGCCCATCGCATCGATGATCGCCAGGTGCAGGACGTCATCGTTCAGGGCGTAGTCGAAGCTGTCGCCGGCCACGTCGAGGCCGGCTCGAGAATCCCGGCGACGGCGACCTGCGGAGTCGTCATGCTCAGCGGCGGGAGCAGCGACCACTGCATCTCGGCCGACAGGCTCATCGGCTGCTGCCGGCGGATCTGGAAGAACCGGTCGGTGTACATGCCCTTGGTGACCAGGACGTCGGCGAGCAGCCCGGCGAAGCCCCTCGCCAGGCGCCGATCGTCCTGATCGGGAGCGGCCGAGGTGAAGGCGAGCACCCCGACCCGGTCGGTGCCGTCCAGCAGCGGCAGGAACAGCCGGACGCCGCCGGAGACCGGCCGCTCGACCGTCGCGTCCCGCAGGAAGGCGTCTCCGGCGGGGGAGTCCTGGATCGGCTCCGGAGGCCCGACGTGCAGGCCCGTGCCCGGTAGCGGGACCAGATGTGTCTGGTCGTAGTCCTGCAGCAGGACCGTCACGTCGCTGCCGCCGATCGCGGCGATGACCTCGGCAACGAGCGGGCGATGAGCTGCGGGGACATCTCGTGGGCCCGCTCGATCATGGTTCCCAGGAGCCGCTCGCCGAAGCCCTCCGACCGGTCAGTGGCCGCCGGGGAGTCACTCGCGTCATGCGGCATGGTCAACATCCTCTCCCCAGCACCCCCGCGGTACGCCACCTGGCATGGGGCGGCGCTCTGTCTCGCCACGTGGCACGGCCAGCGGCTGGCACCGGCGTCCCGATTTGTCCCGGTAGCCGAAGCCTGCTGACACCAGCTCGGGCGGTCACAGACCTGTCCCTCCGGCGTCCCCCTCTGCGTCAGGATGACGTTCGTCTTCCGGCACGGTGCCTCCGGGCGTGGTGGCCGGCACTACCCTCACTCCATGAACAAGATCGCTCAGTCGTGACGGAAGCAGAGCGTTCCATGCTCGAGGCGCTGATGACTTACGTCGACACAGCGACGGCGCCGTGGACAGAGGTCGAGCCGGGATACCGGCGAATGACTCTTGTGAACGACCGCGAGTCGGGCACGCGAATCGTGCTCCTGCAGTACGACGCTGGCTACCAGCTCTCCTATCTGGATGAGCACCAGCACGACGAGTACCTCTACGTCCTGTCAGGGACGTTCGTCGACCAGAACCAGGCTTCTGGGCGGGGGACGTTCGTCCACAACCGGCCCGGGTCGTCGCATCAGCCCAGCTCGCCAGACGGCTGCACCTTCCTCGCCGTCGTGAGGCAGAGGTAGCCCACGACCCACTACGTGCGTCTCGCCTACCGCGCCACCGTCGGGGCAGCCGTCCTGTCGGCTCGTGCCGCTACGCAGCGCCGAGGACCATCCGACGGTCGGTGCCGCTCACCGATCGTCGGCGGGATGCGATGCCGCGCGTATGGCCACGTAGCGCTAGACGTTCCCGGCCAGCGCGTTGCATCAAGTCTTGGCCTGACCTACCGAGAGGAAGGGGACGAGGGAGGCGAAGGTGACGGTGGTGGAGCCCGTGGTGGAGGCCGCCGAGCAGGCGGTGCTGGAGCGGCTGCTGGCTGAGCGGGCGGTCCGGACGGTGTTCCAGCCGCTGGTTTCGCTCGACAGCGGACAGGTGCGCGGGTTCGAGGCGCTTTCGCGTGGGCCGGCCGGTTCGGTGCTGGAACGCCCGGACCTGCTGTTTGCCGCCGCGCGCCGGGCCCGCCGGCTGCGGGACCTGGACATCGCCTGCCGGACCGCCGCGCTGACCGCCGCAAAGATCGCGGGGCTGACCGACCCTTATCGGCTGTTCATCAACGCCGAGCCCGAGGCGCTGGACGGCTGGCGGCCCAGCCCGGAGCACGAGCACCTGCCGCTGACGGTGGTGCTGGAACTGACCGAGCGGGCCTTGACCAGCCAGCCCGCGCAGCTGCTGCAGACCGTCGCGCGGGTCCGCGCGCTGGGCTGGGGCGTCGCGCTGGACGACGTCGGCGCCGACCCGGCGTCGCTGGCGCTGCTGCCGCTGGTCCAGCCCGACGTGATCAAGCTGGACCTGGCGCTGATCCAGGACCGCCCCAGCGCGCAGATCGCTGCGGTCGTCAACGCCGTGCACGCCGAAGCCGAACGCTCCGGCACTGTCGTGCTCGCCGAAGGCATTGAGACCGCTGAGCACCTGCGGACCGCCCGGGCCCTCGGCGCGACCGTCGGGCAGGGCTGGTACTTCGGCCGCCCCGGCCCGCTGGCGAGCCCGCTGCCGGCGTTCGGCGCCGCCGCTCCGCTGCAGGTCGTGCCGCGCCGGGCCGGCACCGAGGACCCCAGCCCGTTCCACCTGGCCGCCGCCCAGCGGCCGGTCCGCAACGCCGACAAGCGGTTGCTGATCGAGATCAGCAAGCAGCTTGAGGCCCAGGATGTTCATGTAGTCGACGGCGCCGGTGGCCGCCGCGGCGACCCCGCCGATGGCGCCGAGCACTGCCATGAAGAAGGCGACTGTGGCGAACTGCAGGTCGTCGGTGAGCAGGTAGACGATGTCGAAGATGAGCGTGCCGAGGAACATCCCGAGCGGCAGTGGGATGAGCATCGGGTGCACGGCGTGCCCGGCGATCTTCAAGCGGCTGTCCATACTGTTCGTCCTCTCGCAGTGACTGGTTGCAGCGGCTGGCGCCTTCAGTGGGACGTGGTGCTGCGTGCGGCTGGTCGGCCTGGCAGCTTGTGCGCTAGGTGCCCGCCGAGGATCCCGCCGACGGAAAGGGTGAGCGTTCCGGCGAAGCCGATCCACTGGCCGCGGCGCAGCTTGCCGGTCATGCGGTCGCGCAGCGAGGCGATCTGGCAGGCAAGGCTGATCGTGTTCGCGGCGGCGTGCACGACCGCGATCCGCCTGGCGCGCCGGTCGAGCGTGCCGTAGTCGACAAGCCCGGCGGCGACGGCGGGCAGCGCGGCGGTGATGCCGACGCCGGTGAGGACCGCAGCGGACTTCTCGGTGCGTGGCAGGCAGTCCAGCCAGCCGGCGGACACCCACGCCCCGATCGGGATCTGGACGAGCATGGGATGTGCGGAGTGCCCGAACGGCTCCCCGGCGAGGGTCCGCCGCAGGCGGTCCGGCTTCGAGACGACCCCGGACAGCGCGTCCAGCACGCCGGCCGGCGCGTCCAGGGCGGCGACGTGCTCCAGCGCGGGGATCTGGTCGAACGGCCTCATCGTGCCTTCTCTCAGTTCGGTTGACCGGTTCAGTGGGCGGCAGCGGCTAGCGTCGGCAGCTGGCGCAGGTCGACGTCCGGGTCGGCCAGCGCCGCCGGGTCGACCGGGTGGCCGATGAGGCGCTGAGCGCGGCGGAGCTCCTTGCCGCTGTTGACGGTCAGGACGGCGGTGAGGGTGCCGGCGCGCAGGAAGAACGCCACCAGCGGTGCGTCGGGCTGGCTGAGGTCACCGCGGACGACGAGGTCGCAGTCGCCGTCGTGCTCGCCGGCGTACTGCATGCTGCGGTCGTACTGGTCGGACCAGAACGACGGGACAACCGGCGGAGGCTGAGCGACGCCGATGATGGCGCGTGCCACGCGCTGGCCTTGGTCGATCGCGTTCGCCCAGTGCTCATGGCGCACGTGGGCAGCAAGGCTCTCGTCCCAGGTGGCCGTGACGTCCCCGGCGGCGTACACGTCTGGCAGGTTCGTACGTCCCTCTCCGTCCACGCCGACGGCGGTGCCGACCAGGTGGAGGGGGGCCTCAACCAGCCAGCCGGTCGCGGGGCGCACGCCGACGCCGACCACGACCAGCTCGGCGTCGAGGCGCCGGCCGTCGGCCAGTTCGACCGCAGCCACCTTCGTGCCACCCTCGTGCGGGAGGAAGGCCGTCACGCCGACGCCGTTGATCAGCCGCACCCCGCGGGCCTCGTGCCAGCGGCGGACGACGCCGGACAGCTCGGGGCCGAGCGGTCCCCACAGCGGTCCCGGCGTCGGGTCGACTGCGGCGACGTCGACCCCGAGCGCCGTCAAAGTGGCCGCGATCTCACAGCCGATGAAGCCCATCCCGACCACGACCGCGCGCTTGAGTTCGGGCAGCTCGGCGCGCAGCGCATCGGCCTCGGCGGCCGTCCTGAGCTGGTGGACCCCTGCGAGGTCGATGCCGGGGATCGGCGGGCGCGCGTTGCTGGCGCCTGTGGCGATGACGAGGTGGTCGTACTTGAGCTGCTCGCCGCTTGTGAGGGTGACGAGCCGGCGGTCGGTATCGAGGCCGGTGGCGACCTGGCCGAGTCGCAGGGTGATGCGGTGCGTGTCGTAGGCGTCGGCGGAGCGGACGAGCAGCTTGTCGAACTCGACGTCGCCCGCGAGGTAGGACTTGCTGAGGGCGGGCCGCTCGTAGGGAAGTGCGGTCTCCGCGCCTACGAGGATGATGTCGCCGTCGAAGCCGGCGTCGCGTAGCGCAAACGCTGCGGTCGCACCGGCGAGGCTGGCGCCGACGATGACGACGCGTTGGGCAGTGGCGGTGGTCATTCGGGGACCTCGACGGTGAGCGCGCCGTCGGTGAGCTGTGCGCGGTAGCAGCGCAGCGCCGTCTGCGCCGGGCCCGTGCGGACGGCACCGGTGGCGATGTCGAACGCGGCGAAGTGGCAGGGGCAGATCACGGCGCCGTCTTCGACCTCTCCGCCGGAAAGGGAGCACTGCGCGTGGGTGCAGGCGTCGTCGAACGCGTATGCCTGGCCGTCGTCGATGGTGACGGCGATTGTCCGGCCGTCCACCGTGACTGTGGTCAGGTCTCCGGGCCCGGGGGCGGTGAAGTCGGGGATGCGGTGCGTGCTCACGGTCATGCTCCTCAGCGGGCGGAACCGGGTCCGGCCGGTGCACGGATGCCGTGCACCGGCCGGGCGGTCCGGTGGCGGGTCAGGGCCAATCGGCTACTCGTCGTCCTTGCTGGTCTCGCATCCGCACTCCTTGCACATGACGCCACCTCCTTCCAGGGGTAGTGGTCGCAGTCCGGGCGTGTGCCGTGTCAGCGTGCCGCGGCCGGGGTGCGGGCGGCCTGCTTGCCGAGCACGACGCCGAGCCCGATCATCGCCACGCCAAGGCCGAGGTGCAGGAAGTTGTCGGCGACGTTGACGGGCACGAAGTTGACGGCGCTGTCCAGGTCGATGACCGAGCCGTAGGCGGTCAGGACGAGGTAGACGACGCCACCGCCGATCAGGAAGCCGCGCGCACCGGCGACCGACTTGGCGAGCGTCAGGCCGATGACGCCGAACAGCCCGTGGACGATGTTGTGCAGGACGCTGACCTGGAACAGGCCGAGGAGCTTGGCCTCGGACTCGTGCCCGGCGAACGACAACTCGCTGTAGTTGGTGGTGATACCCGGGACGAACCCGAGGACGGCGACGAGCAGGAAGGTCGCAGCGACGACGGTCGCGGCAAGCTGGACGAGCGGGCGGTTGCGCATGAGGTTCCCTTTCACGTGCCGCCCAGTGCGGCGAAGTGGTGTGTCGTCGAGGTGAGTGACGCACCGGGCGAACGTCTTACCTCCAGGTCGCGATGTTCTTGACGACGCCTCACCGCGCCAGTCGGAGCGAGCGGATGGCGCGGGAGTCGAGGACATCCAACGTGCGGTCGACAAGGGCGCTCACGCGGTAAGCGAGCCGCCCGGACAGGCCGGTCCGCGGTGTGTGCGGATGCGGGCGCGTCGGACCGCGCTGGAGACGGCTCGTGTACCTGCCGGTCAGGTCCTGCCACTGCTGGGCGGTCAGCGCCGCGCGCAGCTCGGCGGTCATCTCCCGATCGCCGGCGGTGTGTTCACGGAGCGCGGCGAGCACCGCGCGGCGCAGCGACGCCACGTCCTCCGCCGCGGTGGCGCCGTCGCCATCGAGCTGCGCGTGCAGCCGGCGCAGCAGCAGCGCCAGCGTGCGGCTGAGGTGCCGCTGGCTGTGCAGCGCTGCGGACGCCGCGGGCAGGTGTCGTGCAGCGACGGGGTAGATCACCCGGTCGAGGGTGGCGAGGTGTTCGCTCAGCCACGCGATCGCGTCGCGGTCGCCGCGCCCGGCGGACGCCAAGGCGAGCGCGGCAGCGGTCGGAGCGTCGAAGAGGTGCTGCAGCGGGAAGGTGTCGATGGCGGCTCGCGGGCGCGGCAGCGGGCTGACAGCAGCGCTCGGGTTCGGCTGGTCGATAGCGGAGGAGGAAGCGAGGGGCAGCAGGGTAATGGCGGGCTCCTTAGGGAGCGGGAGGCTGGTCGGTGCCAGCGGCACCGCGGTCGGGTGACAGGGGAGCTGGAAGACGGACGACTGGTGGGTCATCCCTCGATCCCGTCAGTGACCGGCCGCGGTCGGGTCTTACCTCTCATGTGGCCAGAGGAGGTCGGACAGCGGCGACGTCCTGGCGGCCGGGCGTGAAGATCACTGCAAATACGCCGCTGGCCCGGGGTAAGACCGCGGCGTGGCGATCCACTCAACAGGTATGCACTCGCTCAGAAGTCGCCGGCTCGAGCAGCGGCAGCAGCTCGGCACGTGGCGACGGCAGTACCTCGTGGGCGTCGGAGTCGACGCGCAGCTCGCCGCCATCGTCGCTGCCGACCTGCGCTGGGACCTGAACGCACTGCTTCAGCTGCTGGAACGCGGCTGTCCGGCGCACCTGGCCGCGCGCATCCTGGGCCCCTTGGATGAGGAGCGAAGCCTGTGACGCACCGAGTCGCCGTCGATGTCGGCACCGAACCAGCACCGCCGGCGCCCACGCTGGACGAGACATCAGAGCAGTGGCTGTCGGCGCTGCGCTCGACTGGCGCGCAACGCGAGCGGGCCGTCAGCGATCTGCGTGCGCTGCTGTTGCGCGCCGCCCGGTTCGAAACCGGCCGCCGTGCCACCGCAGCGCTGTCGCGGAGCGAGCGAAACGACCTGGCGATGCAGGCCGCGGACGACGCGCTCATGCTGGTGCTCGACAAGCTCGACACGTTCGAGGGCCGCAGCCGCTTCACCACGTGGGCGTACAAGTTCGCCGTCTACGAGGCCGGCGTGAAGACACGCAGACGCGGCTGGCAGGACCGCGAGGTCGCCCTCGACGAGGCGTCGTGGTCGCTGATCGAGGACTCGTCGTCGGGTCCCGAGGCCGCGGCCGAGGAGCGGGAGCTGCTGCTGGCGCTCGAGGCTGGGATCGCGACCGCACTGACGGCTCACCAGCGCAACGTCCTGGTCGCGCTGGCTGTCACCGGCGTTCCCATCGACGTGCTCGCCGACCGCCTGGGCACCACCCGGGGGGCGCTGTACAAGACGTTGCACGACGCCCGACGCAAGCTGCGCGGGCACCTGAGCAACCAGGGTCTCGCGGTCCTGGCCGAGGGCTACCTGAAGGAGAAGCGATGAGCGAGACGCCGCTCACGGGCACGCTGCGCCGGCTTCTGGGCCCCGGCGAGCCGGAAGTGACCTGCGAGGTCTGCTTCGCCCAGCTCGACGTCTACGTCGACGCCGAGGTGCTCGGCGCGGACCCTCACGACGCCGTGCCCGGCATGGCAGCGCACCTTCGCGGGTGCCCGGCATGCGCCGAGGAGCACGACAGCCTCAAGGCTCTGGTCACCGCGGTCGGGCCGTGACGACGACCAAGATCATTCACCATCAGTGGCCGGCCCGGCGCGCGCTAGTCTCCCGGCATGGACGTGGCGCTGCTGTACTTCGACGGCTGCCCGAACTGGCACGAGACAGACCAGCGGCTGCGTCAGGCACTGGCCGCAGCCGGCCTGAACGTCACCCCGAAGTACATCAACGTGACGTCGCCTGAGGACGCCGAGCGGCTGTTTTTCCGCGGCTCCCCAACGGTGCTGGTGAACGGTTTCGACCCGTTCGCCGACGCTTCCGCGCCTGTGGGACTGTCATGCCGGGTGTTCCGAACGCCCGACGGGCTGCGCGGCGCCCCGACGGTCGAGCAGCTCGTCGCGGTGCTGCGATGACCGCCACCAGCGGCGGGCAGGTGCGGACAACGGCCGTGTGCGGATGCTGCAGCAGCAGGAAGCAACGGTCGGCGATGGCAGAGCTCTGCGGCACACCCGGCGTGTTCCTCTGCCGTCGCTGCGCCTTGTGGGCGCTGCTTCGCGGTCGCAGCACGTAGCGCCCACCAAGCCGGGCGCTCGCCCGGCTCACGCGGCGCAGTTCACCCGCACGACCCGCCAGCCGACCGGCGTCGCATGCAACTCACTGAAAGATCCCGGCACGACGTCGACGTCCCAGACGGCCTCGAGCGGCGCGCGCAACGCGTGCACGATCATCGCCTTGACCACCGCAGCGTGCGTGATCGCCGCTACCCGGCCCGTCGAGTCGTGCCAGTCCTCGAGCAGCCCTTGCACCCGGCTCGACAGGGCGAGCAGCGACTCGCCGCCGTGGGCGTCGTACGCCGGGTCGCTCCGCCACGCAGTTAGGTCGAGTTCGTCGAACGGCCGCCCCGACCAGCGACCGAGATCCCACGGGCCCAATCGCGGCTCGACCGCAACGCCGGGGATGCGGCAGCGGCGCGCTGGGGACGTGATGGCCGTTCCCCTCCGCCCTAGCCAACCCCCAACATCGGGGGGAGGTGCGACGGCCGGCTCGTCCGCCGGCACGACGGGACGCCGGGTCTGGGCCGTCCCGGTGTGCCGGACCAGTAGCAGCCGCAGTCCGCTCAGACCAACGGCCGAGACGTGTCGGTGCGCGTCGAGGCGCTGTCCTGCTGCAGCGTCAGCGCACCGAACCCAGCGCCAAGGGTCGCGTACAGCAGCGCTAGCAGCCCGAGCGAGCGGACCCGGAAGTCGTACACGAGTGCGGCCGGCGCGTTGACCGGGTCGACGATGTCGGGCAGCAGCGCGAACCCGATCGCGGTCACAAGCAGCGCGGCTGCCGTGACCGCGCTCTGCCGCACAGCCGGCGTCACGCCGCGTGCAGCAAGCGCCCGCAGCGCGGCGTACGCACCGGCGACGACGACAACACCGAGCGCGACCGCCAACAGGTAGCTGGACGTCCGACCGGCGATCGTCTCCGGATCGCCAACGCCGGGCGGATTCGCTGGGTACCGCAACGCCGGGATCAGCGCGAGCGCCGCGAAGCCGCCCGCCGCCAGGCCGACGCTGCGCCGCCACGGCGGCGCCATCGAAGGCAGGACGCGGTACGCGACGGCGAACAGCAGCCCCAACGCGATCCCAGCCAGCACGAACCCGGCCGGCATCCCCAACAGCGTCTGTGTCTGCCGGCTCACCGGTGCCGCCTCGTCAGCCGGGCCCTCAAGCGCGATCGCAGCGCTCAGGACCGGCTCGACGAAGAAGTAGGCCGCCACCGAGGTGAGCAGGCCGGCTGCAGCGCCACTGAGCGCGCCGCGAACGAAGACGTTGCGCATGGTCGGCCCGTCGCTCAGTGGCAGGGGAAGCCGAGCATGTGGCGCGCGTCGTGGAAGACCTCATGGACGGTTGAGTCTCCCGCGGCGGCCTGGACCAGTTGCGCGAGCTGTCCCTGATCGAACGCGACCGCGAACAGCAGCGCGACCGCCGACAAAACAGCGAGCAGCAGGCTCAGCGAGGCCTGCGGGAACAGCCGTACGGCGAGCTGGGACATCGAGGCATCTCCTACCGGGGTCTTCCGCCCCAGGTTGTGAGGGTGCGCCAACGCTGAGTGTCCTGACTCCCGGATCTACGCTCGCCCCCGACCTTCCCGCCCCTGATCGGACAGTGGTCATGCCTGAGGGTCCGCTACCCGGTCACAGTGGCGGGACCGCGCCGGACTCTCACCGGCTTCCTCGTGCGCTGACGCGTGACACCCTGACTCCACCACCGCGGCCGGGAGCAGTCAACCCGCCGAGCGCCGAGACGTGCGGGACGCGCTCCTCAAGCTGGCCCTGCCGGACGCGTAGCCGGCGTCACCGGCCGTCGCCCCCGCCGGACCGGTGAGGTGCCTGGGTACCAAGCCGAACATGAGACCGGTTGTGACACGCGCGCCCAGGGCGGTGAGTGCGGTTTCAGTGCTCGACATGCCGCCGCCGTTGGGGTCCTGTCGTTGGCAGGTAACTGCCCGCTCATCGGCATGAGCGGGCGCGCCATCGCGCTGCGGCGATGTCCCGAGTGACCGGAAGGCCGGTAACGCAGGTCAAGAACAGACTGCCCCGCAATCGCTCGTTTGCGGGCCGGTCCGAGCACTGCGCTACGGATCGACGGAAGCACCCGCTTCTGAGCGGGGCAGCGCGGACGTGCCCTGTAGCACAACTGGTGTCCGGAACCTACGTACCGCGATCATGCAGCCAAGGGGGTTTGCGGTACGGTCCGAGCATGGCGCACCTGCTGGGCTACGCGCGGGTCTCGACGACCGAGCAGAACCCGGACCTGCAGGTCGACGAGCTGACCGCGGCCGGGTGCTGGAAGGTCTGGACCGACCGGGCGTCGGGGGCGTTGGACCGTCGGCCGCAGCTTGATGAGGTCCTGGAGCAGCTGCGGCCGGGGGACACCCTGGTGGTGTGGCGGCTGGACCGGCTCGGCCGGTCGCTGCGGCACCTGATCGACGTGGTGACCGCGCTGGACGAGCGCGGGGTAGGGTTCCGGTCCTTGCGGGAGAGCATCGACACGACCACCGCCGGGGGGCGGCTGGTGTTCCACCTGTTCGGGGCGTTGGCCCAGTTCGAGCGGGAGATCATCCGGGACCGGACGGTGGCGGGGCTGACCGCGGCGCGGGCCCGCGGCCGGGTCGGCGGGCGGCCGTCCAAGCTGTCGGCGGAGCAGCGCCGGCAGGCCCGCAAGATGTACGACGAGCGCGAGCTGACCGTGGAGCAGATCGGCAAGGTGCTGGGCGTGAGCCGCACCTCGATCTACCGGGCGCTGAGCACGACGGCGCTGCCGGCATCCCCGGCTGTGCCGGCACCGGCACCGGCGGAGCCGGCGCCCACGATCAAGAAGGAGGGGGAGGGCGCTGCGGCTGCGCCGCCGGTCCAGCTGCAGACCTCAGTCGGCGGGGCGACAGTGGTGGTGCGCTCGTGGGGCCGGTCGCGTTGGTTCGTGGTGCAGGCCGATCCGGCAGATCCCGAGCGCGGGCCGGTGGTGGTGCTCAGCGGCCACACCAGCCAGCAGGCGGCGACGACCGCGCGGAGCCGAGCCCGGCGGCGGGCATGGTCGGATGCGGGGGAGGGGCCGGTGCTGCAGGTCCGCGCCGCCGAGCAGATCACCTCCCGGCTGGTGTGGGATCCCCAGGCCGGCCGGGGCGTCGTCCAGTCCGGGCCGCCGCCGTGACCGGCCGGCCGGCCGGGGTGCGGCACGACCGGTCGTGGTGGACGTAAGCGTGCCGGAGCCGGCCGGTTACGCCGAGCTGCTCGAGCAGCTCAAGGTGCGGGTGAGGGCGTCGCAGGTGCGGGCCGCCCGGGCTGCCGCACTCACGCATCCCGTTCTGATCCGAGGCGCGTCGAGCTCGCCGTCACACCGCCGATATGGCTGATCACGCCAGGCTGAGGAAGAGCTTCTCCATCTGGGCGACGTCCAGCTCGACATCGTCGCCGCCCTCGACGAGGCACTGCTTAAGCCCGCTGGCCACGATCGTGAAGCCTGCCTTGTCAAGGGCGCGCGAGACAGCGGCGAGCTGTGTGACGACGTCCTTGCAGTCGCGACCCTGTTCCAGCATCCGGATGACTCCCGCGATCTGACCCTCGGCGCGGCGCAGCCGGTTGATGGTGGCCTTGACGGCGTCGCCCTCGAGCTGCATGTCGATCTCCTTGCTCCCGTCGCCGACTCCCGGCGCGCTGGCTACAGCAGTCAACAATGCTGCAGCGTGTCGGCTTCCAGTGAGTTCGACACGGTCGCCTGCTGCCGAGCGCCTGTGAGGACCTTGGTTCCCCGCCGTCAGCTCAGGGGGTGCCGTTCACCGGCGCGCCGGCTGCTTCGGCCTGGGCGAACGCGTCGTCGATGGCGATGACGTCCTTGCCTGCGGCGTCCAGGAGGGAGGCTGCGATGGCGGCGCGGAAGCCGCTGGCGCAGTGGACCCAGACAGGTCCACTTGGGATCTCGTCGAGGCGGTCCGGCAGGCTGTGCAGGGGGATGTGCTGCGCGCCGTCGAGGTGGCTGTCGTTCCACTCTGCGTCCCGTCGGACGTCCAGGACGTGTACCTCGCCGGCCCCGCGGGCGTGCGCCAGCTCGGCGAAAGATGCGTTTCGGTAGCGGGCGAGCGGGCGGTCGGCAGCGAGCTGCTCGACGGGCGCGGTGGCCTGCGCCGCGGGCCGGTCGATGCCGATGCGGACGAGCTCGCGCTGGACCTCGGCCACCTGCTCCGGGCTGGCGCCGATGAGCGTCAGGGGAGTTCTCCAGGGGATGAGCCAGCCGAGGTAGGTCACCACGTCCCCGGTCGCGTCGAAGTTGTAGGTGCCCAGCAGGTGGCCACGTGCGAACGCCGTGCGGGTGCGCAGGTCCACCACCCACTCGCCGTCCTCGATGCGCCGGCGCAGCTCCGCCGGGTCGGCCTCGGCGACCGGTGACAGGTCGACCGGTGCGGGTCCGGCCAGGTTGATCGGGCCCATGTGGGCGTAGTACGCCGGGTAGGCGTCGAAGCCGGCCAGCAGCATCGCGACGAACTCGTCCTCGTCCTGGGTCAGGGCCGGGTTCTCTCGCCGCTGCTGCTCGATCGTGGATGCCGTGCCCGAGGTAGGGGTGGCGGAACAGAAGCTGCCGAAGCCGTGCGTGGGCAGGACTGCCGTGTCCGCCGGCAGCTCGTGGACGAGCCGTCGGACCGAGCCGTGCTGCGCCCGGGACAGGGCCAGCGTGCAGTCCGGGCCGACGAGGTCGGTGCGACCCACGGCGCCGAACAGCATGGACCCACCCGTGAAGACGAACGCGGGGCTGTCGCCGCGCCCGACGGCGAAGGCGACGTGGTGGTGCGTGTGCCCCGGGGTACCGATGGTCCGCACCGTCATCGCACCTACGGTGCGGACGTCCTCGCCGCAGACCTCCGTGCGCTCGTAGGCGACTTCGGCTTCACACGGCACCAGGTAGCTGGCGTCGCCATGACGGGCGAGCTCCAGCCCGCCGCTGACGTAGTCGTTGTGCGCGTGGGTCTCCGCAACGGCGGCGAGCGTGACGCCGCGGCTGTCCAGCACTGCCTGCACACGGTCGATGTCGCGCTGCGGGTCGATGACCAGGGCTTGGTGGCCGTCGTCGATGACGTAGCTGCGGTCGCCCAACGTCGGGGTCTCGATGATGGTGACGGTCAGGCCGTCGCGCTCAAGGGTGTCGTGCATGTCAGCCCTCCTGCCGGTCGCCGGGCACGCCGGACGCCACCGGCCGGCCGCTGCGGATCCACGCGGTCGTGCCGCCCGCGACGGATCGGGCGTCCAGCCCGGCGCGGGTCAGGACCTCGGCCGCCTGCCCGCTCCTGCCGCCGCTGCCGCAGATGACGTACACCGGGCTGTCGCTGGGCAGTTCGTGGAGACCTGCCGGAACGGTCTCCAGTGGCATCAGTTGTGCCCCGGGTACGTGGGCCTCGGCGTACTCGTCGCTCTCGCGCACGTCCACCAGCTGTGCCCCCTGCGTACGGGCCTGCTCCAGGTCCTCGATCGTCACTTCTGTCGTCATTACGAGTCTCCTTCGTGTCGGACAGTCTTACCCCATGGGGTATCTGGGATAACGTCGTACGGGAACCGGGAGTTCCGCCCCGGCGGGTTGTGCCTCGGGCGCCGGATCGAGACGTCTCAGCTCCCGAAGATTCCCCAGCGCCGTCCGCGCGACCCAGCACTGGGCGTAATCCCGGTTCGGGTGGAGTCGCAGGTGCAGCGCTACGCGACCGGCACCGCGGCCAGCACCTGCGTGACGTGCCTCCCGCAGCCAGACCAGGTCGTCTTGCCGCACTTCCTGCAGGTCGCTGGACTGCACACGGTGTGACTCCTCGTCCCTTGCTCGGCTGTTGCCTGATTGCCGGCTCGGCGGACTGCTCGTGGCTGAAGGTGATGGTGGACATCACCTTCAGCCACCTCGGGGTTGCCCAGGCGGCTCTGCCGGTGAGCCCGAGCAGGACCGGCAGCAGGAGCCGGCCAGTTCTCGGGTAGCCGTAGGCGTCGTTGTCGTGCGCTGTGGACGCCGAACACCGCGACAACCGCGACCCTGCGACGCGAGGTCTTCACGATGTCCGGTCGGGTCGGGACCGGCGAGGTGCCCGACGTCGCGGCCGAGATTGTGCGCCATGACCGTCACGGCGAGCCAGGCGCCATTGCCAATAGACCGTCGGCACGCCCTACGACACTTACGCTCCGAACGGCTCGCTGGCTCGGCCCGCCGGTCAGCCAGTAACGCGCAGAAGCCTCGTCGCCGGCGCGAGTCTTGGGCGCTGGGCACCACAGCCCGGTCCGAGCCCTCAGGCATGCACTGACGCAGCCGCGACGTCGGTGACGCTGCCGGGCATGGGGGCGATGGCCCGCAGTCTGCGGCCCACCCGGCCGGCTCGGACGCCGTTGGCGATGACGGCGACCTCGGCGGCCTCGTGGATGGCGACGACGACGGCCAGGCTGAGTACGCCGAAGGCAGCCAGCGGCACGAGGCCGGCGATGATCGCGCCGGACAGCACCAGGTTCTGCAGCATGATCCCGCGGGCTCGGCGGGCGTGCTCCAGGGCCTGCGGCAGGTGCCGCAGGTCGTGACCCATGAGCGCCACGTCGGCGGTCTCGATGGCGACGTCGGTGCCCATCGCGCCCATGGCGATGCCGACGTGCGCGGTCGCCAGAGCGGGGGCGTCGTTGACGCCGTCGCCGACCATCGCGACCCGCCCTGTGCCGCGCAGCCGCTGGGTCTCGCGGGCCTTGTCCTCGGGCCGAAGCTCGGCGAGCACCTCGACGATGCCGGCCTGCGCGGCGAGCGCCCGGGCCGTCGCCTCGTTGTCTCCGGTCAGCATCACCACCCGGGCCCGCCCGGACAGCAGCCGTACCGTCTCGGCCGCCTCGGGGCGCAGCTCGTCGCGGACGGCAATGGCTCCGACCGTGTGCCCGTCGACCTCCACCAGCACCACGGTGCAGCCGGTGGCCTGCAGGTCCAGGACGCGGTCTGCGTACGCGCCGGGATTGAGGTAGCCCGGGCGGCCCAGGCGCACTGCGTGGCCGTCGACCCGGCCGATCAGGCCGGAGCCGACGACGGGCTGCACGTCCTGGCCGGTGGGGGCGTCGGGGTAGGCGGTCCTGATCGCCCGGGCGAGCGGGTGCTCGCTGCGCTGCTCCAGGGCAGCGGCCCACCGCAGCACCTGTTCGCGCACGGGAGCCGCGTCGGGCAGCACCGCGACGACCGAAGGCTGGTTGCGGGTCAGCGTCCCGGTCTTGTCCAGGGCCACGACGTCGACGGCTCCGAGCGCCTCCATCGCGGCACCGCCCTTGACCAGGACCCCGACGCGGCTGGCCGCCCCGATCGCGCTGATCGCTGTGACAGGGACGGCGATGGCCAGGGCGCACGGGCTCGCGGCGACGAGCACCACCAACGCCCGCTCGATCCACACACCGGGGTCACCGAGCAGGGCGCCGACGACCGCGATCGCCACTGACAGGATCAGCACCCCGGGCACGAGCGGGCGCGCGACCCGGTCGGCCAGGCGTTGCGCCGCGCCCTTGTCGGCCTGCGCCTGCTCGACGGCCCGCACGACCCGGGCCAGCGTGTTGTCCTGGGTCCTGGCCGTCACCTCCACCTCGATGGCGCCGCCGTTGTTGACCGAACCGGCGTACACGGCCAGGCCCGGTCCTACCTCGGCCGGGACCGACTCGCCGGTGATCGACGACACGTCCTGCGCCGTGACGCCGACGCGCACGATCCCGTCGGTCGCGACCCGCTCGCCCGGCCGGACCAGCAGCACGTCGCCGAGCACTAGCTCGGCCGGGACGACGTCAACGACGGCGCCGGCCCGCAGAATGCTGGCCCGGTCCGGGACCAGCGACATCAGCGCCCGCAGCCCATAGCGGGTGCGGGTCATCGACCAGCCCTCGAGGCCCTCAGCCACCGAGAACAGGAACGCCAGCGCCGCCGCCTCCTCCAGCTGCCCCAGCAGCACCGCGCCGACCGCGGCGATCGTCATCAGCGGGGCGATGCCGAGCTGGCGCCGCAGCAGCATGCGCACGGCTCCCGGGACGAACGTCGCCCCGCCGGTGAGCAGCGCCAGGCCGGCCAGCGCCTGGGCGCTGGCCTCGGCACCGGACCGGTTCAGCAGCAGGGAGGCAAGCAGGAGCGCTCCGGCGAGCCCGGCCAGTTGCAGGTCCCGGACCTGCCACAGCCGGGGGGGTGGTGCGGCCTGCTCACTGCCGTCGTCGTCGCAACCACAGGCACTGCTCATGGTTCCTCCTGGTGCCTTCGGGGGCGTCGCGTACAGTATCGTCCTGGCACGATGACAACGAGTTTAGACGGTGACGAGGAGCGTGCGACGATCCCGGTCGAGCTGGCCGCCAAGCTGTTCCGCGGGCTGGGCGATCCGACCCGCCTGCGCCTGCTGCTGGAGCTGCTGGAGGGGGAACGGCGCGTCGTGGACCTCGTCGCCACCGTCGGGCTGGCCCAGTCCACCGTCAGCGCCCACCTGGCCTGCCTCAAGGGCTGCGGGCTGCTGGAGGTGCGCCCGCAGGGACGGCAGTCGTTCTACCGGCTGGCGCACGACGTCCGCGAGCTGCTGGGCGCGACGGAGGTCCTGCTGGCGCGTACCGGCTTCGAGGTCAGCCTGTGCCCGAACGACCCCCTCCGCAGGTGAGCTCCCCGCGCGAGACACGGGACGGAAGGCCCGGACGCACGAGGCTCGTGCCGATGGCCTCGTCAGAGCGCGGCCGACCTTCGCCCTGACCGCTTTCGAGCGGCGCCCGGCGGGCGGTTGACGGAAGAGGCGAGAACCGCTCCAACCCGCCCGGCGTCGGGCTTCCCGACACCATCGGAGACCGGACGTCGTCGTAGCTGATGGTTTGCGCTTTTGCGCTGGCCGTCGTGTCCGGGGCCTACGCCGCCCTCGGGCCCTCGAGCGACGCGGCGTGTCGGCGCCGGTCCGCCAGAGCGCGGTCGCGACGGCTGCGGTCGTGACTGTCGCTGTCGGCTTCCTGCTGCTTCCCGGGAACACCGTTCCCGTCGAAGCCCCGGCGGACCTCGTCTGGGACTTCCGGATCCGGGCGCTGGGCGGGCTGGCGTTGTTCTTCGCGACACTCGGCGCGGCGTTCGGCGTCCTGACCGACCGGCAGGACCGGTCGGTCACCCACGATGGCGCTCCGCCACGGGTGCCGGCCTGAGCCTGCGGCTGCTGCTGGTCCGGCACGCGGGGACCGCAATGACGCGTACCGGAGCCGCACCCGACGACGAACCGCCGGTGACTCCGCTGACCGGGTTGCGGCCCTGGCTGGGCAGGACCGGCAGGGTGCTCACGTCACCCGCACGGCGGTGCATGCGGCCGGGCGGCGACGTGGAGGCCGGCCTGCGGTCGTGGGACCTCGGAGCGTGGACCGGACGGGCACTGGCCGAGCTGGATCGCGACGACCTGCTCGCCTGGCGCACCGACCCCACCTTCGACGGGCACGGTGGCGAGTCCCTCGTGGCCGTGCATGCCCGCGTGGCGGGCCTGCTCGAGCTGGCACGGCGGCGAGGGGCGCGTGGTCGCGGTGACCCACGCCGCGGATCGTCAAGGCAGCGGTCGTGTGCGCCCTGAGGGCGCCGGTTCCGGCGGCTTGGGACATCGACATCCACCCGGATCCTCGACCGAGCTGCACGCGACTCCGGCGGCTGGCGGGTTGTCCGCGTGAACGACCGGACCGTCGTTCGCTGACGGTGGCAAACCGTCCGGGCCGGGCCTGCGACGCGTCGGGCACGGCCCGATGCACCCACCCCCGCAGCCCGAGATCCCCTCGCTTAGCTCGGTCCGAGGTGGGGGGGTGCCGCCCGCTCACAGGCTGACCGGTCGACTCTGGCGCCTGTCGAACCGCCTTGGCCGGTTGCGCCGAGCGCAACAGGACCGGTTGCGCGTCGTGAACAGGCTCTTCACGTGGACGCGGCGTCGGCAGCAGCACCGCGACAGGCACCGTGCACAGCAGCGCCCACCCGGTGGTCAGCAGCAGCGCCGTCGGCGTCGCTGCGACGGTGAGCAACCCGGCAGTGATCACGGCGACTGCCGCCGCATAAGCCCCCAGGACGACCAGAGCCCGCAGCGGCTGCGTCGCTGGCAGCCGGCGCCAAGCGGACCCGGACTGCGCCGGTCCAGAGCGTTGCGCTCCCGACGGCGGCGTTGTCACCGCTGCACCTTAACGAGCCAAGCGCCCTCCTTCCTGCTGGCAGCCGACTCGTCCCGGCCACCCTCCGGGAGAGGGCCGCTCCGGCAGGACCGTCCGCTGCCTGCGGTCTACCGTTGTCGCGCCGGGCCTGCTCGACGGGCCGCAGCACGAGAGGACTCGAACCATGACCGGCCCGACCAGGAGAAGCCTGCTGGCCGGCGCGGCGCTGCTGCCCCTCGCCGCGGCCTTGTCGGCCTGCGGCGGCTCGCCGCCCGAGGAGTCCAAGGAGTCCGGCGAGGCTGTCGGGGGTACAGCGGGGGCGCCCGGGGCGCCGGTCACCGAGGTGACGATCACGTCGCCGGCGTCGGTCTTCGACATCACGACGGTGCATGTGCCGGTCGGTCGGCCCGTCACCTTCAACTACCGCAACGAGCACGCGGGCGTACCGCACAACCTGCACGTCCAGGGCGGCGGCATCGACGACATGACCCCCGTCGCCCCGGGGCGCGTCGTCCAGACCCTGACCGTGACCTTCCCGGCGGCCGGGGACTACGGCTACCTCTGCGACGTGCACCCGGAGACGATGGTCGGGGTCGTGAAGGCTGCCTGAGGCTGCGCGCCGCCTACACCGCCGCCGGCTGCTCCTCGTGGTCGTGCGGCTCGACCTGGATGGTGGCATGCGTGACCCCGTACTCCTGTTCGAGCACCTGACGGGTGTGGTCCAGGACCCCGTGCCAGTCGGCGCCTTCCTGCACGACGACGTGGGCGGAGGCGGACTCGATGCCGTCGGTGACGGTCCAGATGTGCAGGTCGTGCACCGACGCGACGCCCGGCAGGGAGGCCAGGTGCGCTTCGGCCTTCGCGACGTCGCAGCCGGGTGGCGCGACCTCCATGAGGATCCGGACGGCCTGCCGCATGAGGGTGTAGGTGCGGGGCAGCACCAGCAGCCCGATCAGGGCGGCGATGATCGGGTCGGCGTACGGCCAGCCGGTCGTGTACTGGACGATGCCGGCGACCACGACGCCGATCGAGCCCAGCATGTCGGCCAGGACCTCCAGGAACGCCCCACGGATGTTCAGGCTGCTCTTGCTGCCGGCACGCAGGAGCAGGAAGGAGATGAGGTTGACCGTGAAGCCGACCAGGGCGATGGCCGCGACGGTGAGGCCGCGAACCTCCGGCGGGTCACTCAGTCGGCGGGCCGCCTCGACCAGGATGTAGGCACCGACACCGAACAGCAGCAGCCCGTTCACGACCGCGGCGAGCACCTCGAGGCGGTACATGCCGTACGTGTGCTGGGTGGCCTTGGTGCGCAGGCTCAGCCGGATCGCAGCGAGGGCCAGACCGAGCCCCAGCGCGTCGGTGGCCATGTGGGCGCCGTCCGACAGCAGCGCCAGGCTGTTGAAGACCAGGCCGCCGATGATCTCCACCGTCATGTAGCCGGCGGTGAGGGCGAACGCGATCGTCAGTGGGCGCAGGTGCTCTGCGGCTGCCGACCCGGGGCGGGGTCCGTGGCTGTGCCCGCCCGCGTGCCCGGAATGCGCTTCGTGGCTGGGCATCAGACGCCGGTTGCGGGGGGAAGAACGCGGACCGCGGCAGAGTGGTGGATGTGGGTCAACGCCAGGTCCAGCAGCAGACGGACGTGGGCGTCGTCCAGGCTGTAGAAGGCGCGCCGACCCTCGCGTCGCACATGCACCACCCGGTGCGCCCGCAGCAGGCGCAGGGCGTGGCTCACCGCCGACTCGGACTGTCCGCAGGCGGTCGCGAGATCGCACACGCACAGCTCCCCGGCGAGCAGGGCGACCAGCAGACGCAGCCGGCCGGGATCGGCCAGCAGGCCGAAGACGTCCGCCGTGTCGGCCAGCGCAACGTCGGTGGGCATCCGCTCGCGCACCACCTGGACCCGCGACGCGTCGACGACGCGCACCGCGCAGGTCGCGGGGTGATCACGGCCGGCCGACCCGCCCTGCGCCACGTCTGTGGAACTGTTCATATGAACAGGAAAGCACACGCCTGGTGCCTGGAACAAGGCCGTCCCGGAACTCCGTCGATCGGCGCGCTGGACGTTGAGGAGCAGTCGCAGTTCGACCGCCACCTGGCTGGCTGGTGCGGCTTGTCGCGAAGAACTGCTGGTGCTGCGCCGTATCGTCACTCACTGTCGGCGCTGAAACAGGGCCTGAGTGGAGCTGGGGCAGACGTTGCAGACCGGCTGGCGGTCGGCCACGGAACGCGCCGTAGCCCAGTCTCGGCGGTACCCGACCGACGGCTGACACCGGTCCGTGAGGCGAGCATACGTGAGGGTGACGACGCGCGCCCTCAGCGCGTCAGATGTCTTCCCGGTCCCGCATCCGCCGGATCTCCGCGTCATCCGTGGCAGAGCGCGCGACCGCGTGGCCTGAGGGACGTCGTCGTCGCGACCACGCCGACCAGCCGATCAGGGCAACGATGCTGAGCGGGCACAGCAGCACGATCACCAGGAAGGCTGCCTGCAGAACAAGTGCGAGATCCATGGAGTGCCTCTCGTCGTGGTCGTGGAAGGTACGGCTGCACTCGGGAACGGCGTGACGCGGTCGCACCGTGGGCGCATCACTCCGGCTGCCTCGCTGCCAGGAGCTCGCACAGTTCCGACCGCCGCACCTTCCAGGTCGCGGTGGTCGGCAGGTCTTCCCACCTCATGTGAACGGGCGGTGCGAGTTCGGCGAGGTCGGCGGTGGCGGCCTGCCACCGGGACGGTAGGAGGGGCCGGTCGTCGCGGGTGCACACGGCTGCCTGCGGTGTACCGGTCGGACCGCTGACGAACACGAGCTCGGTCAACTCGGGTAGCCGGTTGAGCAGCACGTCCTCCCACGCCAGGTAGTCCGGCTTCCCCGGGATGTCGTCGACGGCGCGGCCGGCGAGCCGGAGCAGCCCCGCACGCGACATGCTGCCCACGTCCCCGGTGTCCCACCAGCCGCCCGTGCGCTGGGCCCGCGTGAGCTCGGGCTCGTCGACGTACCCCGCGAACAGCCCAGGGCTGCGGACGTGCAGCGCGCCTGCCCGCCCGGCCGGCACGCGGCGGCCGGTCTCCAGGTCGACGACCCGGACGCGGGCCAGCGCGAGCGCGGGCAGCCCGACGACTCGCGCGTCGCGCTCGCGGGTCCTGCGGGTCCGAAAGCTGAGCGCGATCGCGCCGAGTTCGCTCTGCGCGTACGCCTGTGCGTACAGCGGTACGCGGCGGCGGCTGGCGCCCAGCATGGTCCGGATCGTGCGGGGGTGCGCTGCGTCGAATGTCGACAGGAAGATCCGGACGTTGGAGAACGGCCCGGCCGGGTCGTCGGCAAGCGGCTCCCAGCGCAGGAACACGTTCGGGAAGGTCTCGATGAGCGACGGCTGGTGCCGCGACAGCAGCGGCCCCGCCGACGCCGGGTCCGGATTGACCATCGCGAGGTGCGGCGCCCCCACCGCTGCCATCGTCGCGAGTCCGGACAGCGTCCGCGCGTGCGCCGAGGTCAGGCACGTCGCGATGACGTCCCGCCGGGTGAGCAGGATCCGACCGCCGACGACCTGTACGCCCGACTGTCCGGCGAGGCTATGGCCGGTGTGCGCGATGAGCTTCGGAACGCCAGTCGTTCCCGACGTGTGCGTGACGGCCAGCAGCTCGTCGTCCCGGCGGGGCCGTGGAGCCGGCGCGTCCACCTCGGCGAGGCGGGGCATCGGCAGGGGGCCGAAGTCGGGGGCGTCGACGATGACGACACGTCCGGCGAGTGCGGGGGTAGAGGTGTTGGGCAGGAGGACCAGCGGAAGAGTGACGGCGGTCGCGACGTCCGTCACCGTGACCGTCGGACGTAGCCGGGCCAGCAGCACCCGCGTGGTGGCTGCGTCGAACGAGGGCGCGATCAGAGCCGGGACTGCACCGATCCGCGCGGCTGCCAGCGCAAGAGCGACGACGTCGACGTTCGGCTGCTTGAGGATCGCGACGACGTCGCCCGGTCGTGCCCCGACGGCGGCCAGCATCCCGGCGGTCCGACCGGCCAGCGCGGCGAAGACGCCGTAGTCAAGTTCGGTCCCCAGCTCGGGCGCCAGGTCCAGGGGTGTGTCCAGCCACAGTGGGACCCGTCCGTGCCGTTCGGCTCCCGCTTCGGCGAGCAGCGCGAACGGTCCCGCGCCGCCACCCCACAAGGCCCTCCTCACCACCGGCGACGTAGGCGCCAGGAGCCGTGCCGACAGCGACCGCGCGGGGCTCGTCCATGCGGTCGCCGCCGCCACGCCAGCGGCCGGGACGGCGGGGCCGGTGTGGCACGTCGCTGTCATCGGGGCCGCCCGGGCGTCCACGGCGTGCGGACGTACCGGTAGAGCGGGCAGAAGCCCACGGCGCCGGACACGATCAAGTCGACGGCGCCGAGCGCGAGCACCACCGCGACGACCTGCCGCAGCGGGTCGCCGAGCGCGGCCAGCAGGCCGCCGCCCGCCAGCACCGTAGCCGCCAACAGCGACCCGGCGACCATCCGGGCCACCCGCTCCCACAGGGGCATGTTCACCGCCGGCAGCCAGCCGCGTCGTCGCCTCGTTCTCGACCCGGTCAGGGCCTCCGCCTGCTGGTCATGGCTTGCCCGCCCAAGCGGCCCCGGTGCGGGCGAGGCGTGCGGCTTCGGCGCAGGAGTCGTCATCGGAAGCGACGCAGCCGGACGCTGTTGGTGACCACGGAGACGCTGGACAGACCCATCGCCGCCCCCGCGACGATCGGGTTGAGCAGGCCGACGGCGGCCAGCGGCAGCGCGGCGAGGTTGTACGCGAACGCCCAGCCCAGGTTCTGGCGAATCGTCCGCAGGGTGCGTCGCGACAGCCGCAGCGCCTTCGGGACGGCGAGCAGGTCGTTGGCGAGCAGCGTGATGTCGGAGGCCTCGATGGCGACGTCGGTGCCGGTCCCGATCGCGATTCCGAGGTCGGCCTGGACGAGCGCAGGGGCGTCGTTGACGCCGTCGCCGACCATCGCCACGGTCCGGCCCTCGTCCTGCAGGCGGCGAATCTCGGCGACCTTGTCCTCGGGCAGGACCTCCGCCAGGACACGGCGAATGCCGAGCTCGGCGGCGATCGCGGCTGCGGTGCGCTGGTTGTCGCCCGTCAGCATCGTGACGGCGATGCCGTGCCGTT
>JAABUN010003141.1_pt1 | contig 26633 bp, 22 predicted proteins | sample 5559311 | NCBI WGS metagenome assembly JAABUN01 (sample SAMN10711877, study PRJNA513370) | rock metagenome | isolation source: Antarctica rocks | place: Antarctica: Victoria Land, Siegfried Peak sud
TTCCTTAGCTTTAGTCATTCTCTACTCTATCAACCTCCCGCTTTGAGACACCCCCCCGTACACTCAGGTGATTGACATATGAATTACAACGTGCTACCTTTTCGGAAACCAATTTACTGGTCGCCAAATGCTGATTTGGCAAAGGCAAAATCGGGTTGTACCTGTCCTAAGTTGTTTTGCTGAGGAGCTGTTATATGCCAGGATAGAACGCGTAATTAGTCTGTGTCTAGTTTCTAACTGGTCTGTACATAAGCCGGAAACTGTAACTGTAAACGATGTATAGCCTTATGAAAACCCTTAGCTCAGCCGTTGCTGTTTAAGAGAGGACAAAAAGAATGGCGCAAACAATTTTGTCTCGGTGTCTGTTGGTCGTTTTGGGACTTACCCTTTATGTTCAACCGCTAGCCCAGGCCCAAGCTGAACCGAGTAATATAACTCCGACGGATGAGAACATAACGTTGCGCTTTTCCATGCTTCAAGACCCTGGGGAAGAGAGGAACGTTCAGCGGTTCGTCGAAGCGTTTAACGAAAAGTACCCAAATATCAACGTAGTGCTCGAGCCTATCAGTGGTGAGTACGAACAGCGCCTTATCTTGCAGGCTGCCTCGCGTACCCTACCCGACCTCTTTTGGGCGTCTGACCAGAGCGTGCAGGTGCTCGGTAGCAAAAATCTGATGCTCGATTTGGACCCTTACATCGCCGCGTCGAGTCTCGACACCAGCAACTTTTACCAGTCGATGCTCGACCTCGGCAAAGTGAGCGGTACCCAATACATGCTGCCACGCGACTACAACCACCTTGTGACTTACTACAACGTCGATATGTTTAAGGAGGCTGGGGTCCCGGTTCCCAAGGACGGCTGGACTTGGCAGGAGTTTGTGGACGCGGCTACTGCCCTTACCAAGAAAAATGCTGACGGCGAGACCACGCAGTACGGCGTCAATGGGGACAACTTCAACTGGTGGGCTATCGTCGTTCCGGCTATTCGCGGTTTTGGCGGTGAGGTCGTGACTGAAGACGGTGAAGTCGTCGTTGATTCGCCTGAGGCAGCAGCGGGCGTTGAAGCGCTCTACAATCTTGTACAAGAGGGTGTGGCAACCAACTTCGCCGAAGGCGACCCGGAAACTTTTATCAACGCGCAGACTGCCATGTGGTTTCACGTACGCCCCTTAGTACAAGTTGTCAACGAAAATGCAGAAGGCAAGTTCGACTGGAACGTCGCCACTTTTCCGACCTTCCCCGTAGAGCACCGCGTCGGTACCGGTACGAGTGGCTACGGCATCTATGCGGGTACCGAGCATCCCAACGAGGCCTGGGCGCTGCTGAACTTTATCGTGAGTGAAGAAGGCCAGCGCATCTTCAGCAGCACGGGTAACGCCGTTCCCGTACTCAAGTCTTTAGCCGACGATCCGGTATGGACGAGCGTCCCCAAAGAAGACCTCGACTACGAAGCGTTTACCCTCTACCCGGAAGCGGATACGCTGCCACTCGAGCCTCGTCTACCCGCCGGAGCCGCCGGAGCCGTAAACACCGCAAGAGAGACCTTAATGGAAAGCGTCATGCTCGGCACCATGACACCCGCAGAGATGGTCTCGAGCTGGGCAGAAGAGATTCAGCAGGCCGTTCAACAGGCGCAGTAAAGAGTAGGGGTAGGCCGTGCCAAAGGAGCGTAACCGCTCGCTACCGTCTAAGCGGAAGGTACAGGGTTGGCTGACCGGTTATCTATTTGTACTACCGGTCATCCTTGGCCTCGTTTTTTTCACCATGGGGCCGATGCTTTTGTCGCTTTACTATAGCTTTACGAGTTACGACATCCTTTCGCCGCCGAAGTGGACGGGCTTAGAAAACTTTCGCACTTTGTTCGCGGACGACACCTTTTGGATCAGCCTTCGCGTCACCTTTCGTTACGCGCTCATTTCAGTACCGCTCGGCCTGATTTTGTCGGGTCTCCTGTCGATCTTACTTCTCCGCCCCCTGCGCGGGATTTCTATCTACCGGGCGATTTTTTATATCCCTGTGGTGGTGCCGCCGGTCGCCACCGCGATTTTGTTCGCCGACCTTTACAGCGTGCGCTACGGCGTTGCCAACTTCTTGCTGCGCTCGCTTGGGCTCCCCGAATACACCTGGGTAAGCCGTCCGGAAACGGCGCTGAACGCCCTGATCGTCATGAGTTTGTGGGGCATCGGGGCGAGCACGATTATCTGGCTTGCCGGTTTGCAGTCGATTCCCGGCAGCCTCTACGACGCTGCCAAGGTAGACGGAGCCAGTCCTCTCAGGCGCTTCTGGCACGTCACGGTGCCGATGCTCACCCCGGTTATTTTTTTCAATTTGGTGATCGGGGTCATTACCAGTTTGCAGACTTTTATTCAGGTGTTCGTGCTCACGGCGGGTGGGCCGGCGAACTCAACGCTTTTTATCGTCCTTAAAATCTACCAGGAGGGTTTTCAGAACTTTCAGATGGGCTACGCCTCGGCTATTGCCTGGGTGTTTTTCGTGATCATCTTGCTGCTGACCGTGCTTATTTTCCGTACCAGCGGCTGGGTCTACTACGAAGGTGAGACGCGCTGATGGCGACGGCAACTCCCGGTACGCTGACAGGCAACCGTTGGAGCACGATGAGCGGGCAAAAGCGGCTTACGGCGATCCTTATCTACGTTGCGCTCACTACACTGGCTTTGGTCTTTTTGTTTCCGCTTTTTTACTTGGTTTCTCGCTCGCTCATGAGCCCAGGCGAAATCAACTCGCTGCCGCCTAAAGTGCTGCCTGAAACGCCGCAGTGGTCCAACTACTCGGTGGCGTGGAACCGTGCTCCGTTTTGGCGGTTCTTGTTTAACAGCTCCGTTATCGTCGGTTTGCAAGTCATCGGCACGGTGTCGTCGGCGGCCCTGTGCGGTTACGGGTTTGCTAGGCTCAGGTTTCCGGGGCGCAACGTGCTCTTTATTCTTGTCCTCGCCACGCTGATGCTTCCGAGCACGGTGACGCTCATCCCGCTCTATATCATCTTTGCCAATATAGGCTGGCTCAATACCTTTTTGCCGCTTACGGTGCCTGCTTTTTTCGGCGGCGGGGCGTTCAACATCTTTTTGTTCCGCCAGTTCTTTATGACTCTGCCCGTCGAACTCGATGAGGCCGCCATCATCGATGGGGCAAACCGCTGGCAGATTTTTGCGCGCATCATCATGCCGCTCAGCATCTCGCCGGTCGTAGTGGTCAGTACCCTGACCTTTCTCGGCGGTTGGACCGACCTCTTCGGCCCGATTATCTTCCTGGTCACACCTGAAAAGTGGACGCTCGCGCAAGGCCTCAACAACATTTTTCAAGGCTTTTACGGGCAACCTCAAGTTCAGTACGTGGCGGCCCTATCGCTACTGCTAGTCATCCCGCCGCTGGCACTCTACGCTTTTGTGCAGCGTTATCTGCTCGAGGGGATTGCCCTGACCGGGGTGAAGTAAGTTATGGTGACGTTCCAGGTCAGCCACAGCAGGGTCTTCAAGTTAGAGGGAAAAAGTGAGAAGGTTGAATTCGGAACTTTGTACCTCGGTCACGCAGTCGAGGATAGTCGCAAGTAGATGTCGATACGACCAAATGGCTGAGGTATCCGCACAAGTTAAAAGCATAATAGCTGAAGGTTGTTTGAAAGGACAAGGATGTTACGGTTTGCTTACAGCACTCTGAACTGGGGAGAAACGTATCCTTTAGGGGATATGTTCGCAGAAATTCACCAGGCCAACTGGCAAGCAGTCGAAATGTTCGCGCAGCCGCTCAACTGGTTGGGACCCGTGGCGCACTGTCGGCGGAGGCTCGAGCAAGCCAATTTAACCGCTGCGACTTTTTTCGGCTCGGTCAGCTTGCCAACTGATAAGCAGCAACTTACGCTCCACCAACGCCGTATCGACTACGCCGCCGAGTTAGGGGCCGAGGCTTACGGACTTGTCGGCGGAAGCCGCTTGCGGTGGCGGCCTCCCAATGCCGACGAGTACAAAGACCTGGCCCGGTTTTGTGAAGCTTTGGCAGTATACGGGGCCGACCAGGGTGTTGTCGTCGCCTACCACCCGCATGTTGCCTGCACGGTGGAAACCGAGGAGGAAATCGACACGCTCATGGCACAGACGCAGCATCTCAAACTTTGTCTGGACGTTTCACACGTCGCTCTGGTCGAAGAAGACCCGCTGAAACACCTTGAAAAGTACTGCGACCGCCTCGGCTACCTGCACCTGAAAGATTGGGGGAAGGGCAAGTTTGTCGAGCTGGGCAAAGGGAGCTTAGGCATTGACCTCCCTGCGTTTCTAAAATATTTGGACGCGCAGCAGTATCCGGGCTGGGTAGTCGTGGAACAGAGCCGCAGCGACGTTTCGCCGCTTCACAGCGCGCAGATCAACGCCGACTACCTGCGAAGTTTGGGCTATTCATTAGGAGTGAACACATGACGATGGCTCTCGGTTTGTGCGGCTGCGGCGGCATGGCGCGGCGTCACCTGCTGGGCCTGAAGAAGTTGCAAGCCGTGGGCAGGCTCGAGTTCGACCTCGTCGGCGTAGGTGACCCGGTACGAGGACAGGGGGAGGGCGTCGCCAACCTAGCTCATGAACTGTTCGGGCGTCGTCCCCAGGTTTTTGCCAGCTTCGGCGACCTGCACCGTGCCTTGCCGCATCTGGACGCGCTCGACATCACAAGTTCGCCCGACACGCACGTAGCTATCGGACTGGAGGCGTTCGCAGCAGGCGTTCACGTCATGGTGGAAAAACCCATTGCGCTGACGGTTCCGCAAGGCTTGCAACTCGTGCAAGCTGCTGCCGACGCCGGGTGTAAGTTAGCCGTCGCCGAGAACTACCGCCGTGATCCTATCAACCGCCTTGCGAAAGCGCTGATCGAAGCGGACGCGGTGGGACAGGTATTTTTAGCCGTCCAAGCCTCGTCGGGGGGTGGCGAACGGGTTATCATCACGCCCTGGCGACATCAAAAAGAAACCGGCGGCATCGTGCTCGATATGGGCGTCCATTACACGGATCTGCTCGAGTTCTATCTCGGTCCTATCGAGAGCGTCGTGGGTATGAACCGGACGGTAGACCACCGCCGCGTAGACGCGAACGGCAGCTGGCACGCCGTCAACGCTGAAGACCTAACGGTCGGCGTTGCACGTTTTCAGAGCGGCGCAATCGCCAACTTGCTGCTCAACCTCGCGGGGCGGGGTGAACAACAGTTCAGCCGGATGATGTACGGCGTGGGCGGGTCGTTGTCAATTCCACCCGACCGTACCGGCAAACTCTTAAAACTGGTGCAGCGCTGTGAGGGTCGAGATGTCGCTCTCACTGAGGCGGAACAACTTGCCCTTGTCCCAGATTTCGCGCTCGACGAGACGACGGCGGCGCTGTTCGGCGGCGCGCGGCTGACCTCTTATACCTTGCCCTGGAGCGATATCGACGCAAACTTGCTAGCCACCGAATACGACGACTTCGTGCAGGCAATTCTTACGGACCGCCCCCCAGAAGTTTCAGGGCAAGACGGTTTGCGTTCGCTCGCGTTGATGTACGGCTTTCTCGAGTCCGAACGGGTGGGGCGCTTTATGCACATCGGCGAACTGCTGAGCGCCGACCCGCTGCCGTATCAACAAGAAGTCCTCGCGGCGCAGGCAGCGCGCTGATGCTGCCCTGGGCCGACCTCATGGATTTCGGCGTCGTGCACCCGCTCGTCTATCTGGAAACCCGCAGCGACGAAAGCAAGCTGCTGCCGACGCTCCACGCCGTCGCTGCCGACCCCTGGTTCGGCGCGGTTGAAATCGCCCCAATAAAAGACCCTGCTATCGTTAAAGAGGCTCGAGCCCTCCTCAGCGCTGCCGCCATGCAAGTCGTTCACCTCCCCATCCTGCCCATTATCTTCGACAACCTCGGTTTGGGGAGCGAAGACGACAGTGCTAGGCGAGAGGCCAAGGCGCGTCTGCAAACCCTTCTCGACCAGGCGATTTTTTTCGGTGCGCCCCTTGCGATGATTGCTGCGCCAAAAGACCCCGGCGAAAAGGCTCGAGAGGTTACGCTCGAGCGCTTCACTCAGGACGTGCAGGAACTCTGCGACTACGCCGACGCACACTCGAGCAAGCAGCGGCTCCATCTCGTTCTTGAAAACTTCGACCGGGACGTAGAGAAAAAGCGGCTCATCGGCCCCACGTTCGAAGCGGCTGCCTTTGCTGAAGTGGTCGGGCGCGACAACTTCGGTCTGACAGTTGACCTCAGCCATCTTCCGCTCCTTAAAGAAACACCTGCCGAGGCGCTGCAGGCGGCGGCCCCCCATCTGCTCCATGTCCATATCGGTAACTGCGTCGCGGCGTATCCCGAAAGCCCGCTTTACGGCGACTTTCACCCGCGTTTCGGTCATCCGCTGGGGGTCAACGACGTGCCGGAAGTGACGACCTTTTTAGAAGAGCTGCACGCCCTCGAGTTCTGGACTCATGCCCGTAAACGTTTGGGCGTAACGCCTATTCTTTCTATGGAACTCAAACCCAGCGACGGAGAAAGCAGCGAGGTCATCCTTGCCAACGGCAAACGTGTGTTCGCTCAAGCCTGGGCGCAATCTAACGGGGTGCGCATCCGATGAAAGTCGTCGTGTGGGACAATATCGGCAACGTCTTGTGGGGGATGCGCGCCTGGGATGAATGGGACGCGAGCGATCAAGCGCAGCTGCTGGCTGAAGTCCCGGACGCTGATAAAAAGGTGCTGAGTGTGGCAGCGATGTTTAGAGACTACCCGCTCGAGCTGTGCCAAGTTCATTCCGAAGATGAACTGGCCGCCGTCCTCCCCGACGCGGACGTGCTCATCGTCCATAAGCAGACGGTACCGCCGGAGCTGCTCAGGCGAGCCCAGCACCTGCGCCTGATTCAACATCTCGGTCGGGATTATAGGGGAATTCCCAAAGAAACGGCTCGAGCCATGAATGTTCCCGTAGCAGCGACGCCGCTGGTCAACTATATCGCAGTGGCTGAACATACCTGGGCGCTTATTCTCAACCATCTCAAACGCCTTCCGGCGCAGCGAGAAATGATGGCGGCGCAAGCTTACGAGGAGGACGGCAAGTGGAGGCAAGACCGCGTTGCAGGATTGACGCTCGCTCGAGATCTCACGCTAGGGTTACTCGGTTTCGGTGAAATCGCGCGGCCTATCGCCCGCATCGCCCAGGCTTTCGATATGCAGGCACTCTACTGGGACATTCAGCGCTTTCCTGTTTTGGAACACGTTTACGGCGTGAGCTATACGGGTTGGGACGACCTCTTCCGCCGTTCGGACGTGCTCAGCGTTCATCTCGCGCTAAACGAGCAAACGCACGGCATCGTCGGGGTTAAAGAGTTCGGGCTGATGAAGCCTACAAGCCTGTTTATCAACACTGCGAGGGGCAAACTAGTAGACCAGGACGCGCTCGTCCGAGCCTTGCGGGAGGGGCGTTTGGGCGGCGCGGCGCTCGACGTATTCGCCGAGGAACCTTTACCCTTTGACGACCCTTTACACGCGCTTCACGACCTGAACGATAAGGTGACGCTCACCCCGCACAACGCCTGGCAGGGTCACTGGACGCATATCCGGGATTCGCAGACACTCTGGCTCAATGTACTCCGTTTGTTTGAGGGTGTGGCGCTCGAGTACCTGGTTTGAGAAAACAGGTTTAAGGAGAAGATATGATTGTGTTGGTGGCAAAGTACCACGTCAAACAGGGCAAGGGCGGCGAAGTTGCATCGGCTCTGAAAAAGATGGCCCCGCTGGTCGAAGCCGACGAACCCGGTTGCACTCTCTACCATGTAAACCGTTCGGTGGACAATCCGGATTTCTTTTTGCTCTACGAGCACTATACCGACGAGGCTGCCCTGGCTACCCACCGGGACACTTCCCACTTCAAGGAAATCATCGAAGAGACAATTCTTCCTCTGCTCGAGAACCGCGAGCGGGAGCTTTACGAGCTTGTCGTCAGTTGAATAAAGTCACAAAAGAAAGCGACTGGTTGAAAAATCTTTTGCAGCTTGCGACAAGCGTTACTCATAAAAAAAGTTCGCAACCTTCCCGCTCCTTACTTCTTGCCTCGAAAGGGTGTGTAACCAGATGAAACTCGTTTCTTACAAACTCGCAACCCCGCTCGGGGATGTGACGCGAATTGGTGCGATGACCTCAGCAGATAAGGTGCTCGACCTGGCGCGAGGCTACGGCCTGTTACTCGAGGCACGAGGCTTGACCCAAAAAGCTGCCCGGCGAATTGCAGCAGCTCTGTTCCCCAATACGATGGTGGGCTTTATCGAAGGAGGAGAGGTGGCGCTCGACGCCGCTCGGGAAATCCTGGACTGGACGCAAAAGGGTGAGGGGAGTGAGGCGCTCTTCGGCCTCCAGAACCTGACTATGCTCGCCCCCATTTCGCGTTCGCCCCTCATCCGTGACTTTTTAGCCTTTGAAACGCACCTGACCAACATCTACCCCAAACTGGGCCGCGAGATTCCGCCCGAATGGTACAACCTGCCCGTTTATTACAAGGGCAACCCCGGCAGCGTCGCTACGCACAGCGACGACATTCCTATCCCGGCCAGTGTAGACGAAATCGACATCGAGTTTGAAATCGCGCTCGTTATTGGCAAAGGGGGCAGCGATATTCCGCGTGAGCGGGCCTTTGAGCACGTCTTCGGTTATATGATTTTCAACGATCTTACCGAACGCAAAATTCAGGCGCGTGAGATGTCGGTCGGTCTCGGTCCTGCGAAAAGCAAGGATTTTGCGAAAGCCAATATCTTCGGCCCTTACCTCGTCACGGCAGACGAAATACCGGATATTTACACCCTCGAGATGGAAGCTAAGGTCAACGATGCGTTGTGGTGCAAAGCAAACCTGAGCAGCGTCCACTGGCGCTTTGAAGACATTATCGCTTATGCCTCGCAGGACGAATACCTCTATCCCGGTGAGATTCTCGGCTCCGGCACGGTGGGTGACGGTTCAGGTGCCGAGCGAGACACCTACCTGAAACGGGGTGACGTGGTGGAGTTGAAGGTTGAGAAAATGGGCACGCTGCGGAACCGTTTCGTTTAGCGAAGCTTGAGTTCGGTGGTTTTCTCCCGCTGCCGGTTTCTTCGGGTACGGCTGGAGCAGCCGCACCCGCGCGGGTTTACATACTTTGACTGTCTTGAACATCGACTGACTTAAGCTGCCGCACTCGAAACATGTAGCTGCCGGAACTAAGCTCGAGCGTCACGTGCTGAACGTCCTTTTCAAGTTTCTCGATACCTTTTTCTGAGCCGAGTGGTTCAGCACTCTTGGCAACGTCTCGGGCCGACGAAGCCGGGAGCGTGACGGTGGCGGTTGTGCTAGCCGGAATTTCAACGCGGAGTTCAAACGCTTCATCTGCTTCGAGGTTTGGCTTGCCCCGGTTCGTGTAGGGTCTCACGCCTGAAGGTACGGTTGCTGCAAAAGTTAGTATCATCCATGCACTTCTAACTTGACGGGGCGGGCTTGCTCGAGCAAACGTGCCAAATTACCCCCTAAAATCATGGCGCGGTCGTCCTGCGGGACGAAGTCGCAGTGCGTTCTGAACGCTTCTAAGGCTTGCCGGTAGGTCATAAACCCTCGCACGACTGGATAGTCCGACCCCCAACAAAGACGTTTCCCGCTGAACCCGTCGTAGAGAGCCCGAACGAGTTTGTGCGTGTTGCGGTAAGGAAAGTTCCACTTCGCGTCCGCCACCGTGTAGTAAAAACCGGACAGCTTGAGGTAGATGTTGGGGTGCTGCGCTGAAGCCAAGACCTCCTTGAGCTGCTCGTCATGACCGACCTGGGGATGTCCGAGGTGATGCACGAGAATGGGCAAATCCGGAAACCGTTCCGCCACCTTGCGGAGGGCGGCTTGCTGGTGCGGCGCACACGAGATACTGGCGATAAGACTGAGTTCAGCGGCGGCAGCAAAAAATGCCAGCCCTTCGTCGGCGTAGAGCCAACTGCCGTCGTCCTCAGCCCTCAAGTAGTGCGTAAAACCTTTGATGAGATAACGCGCGGCGGCGTTCTGCAAGCGGGCAACTGCGCCGGGCGTGTGGTAGGTCGCCGACCAAGCGCAGTCGACATCGGCGAACTGGTGCAAGCGTTCGGGGTAACGCCGCACCTGCGCGGCGACGTAGGCGTTGTTCTCAGGGTTATGGTCGATGTTCGCGCTGACCAGGACGGCCTGAGCGACGCCGCTGATATCCATTTCATAGAGCAGTTGCTCGACCCTGCCGCGTGATGCAGGGTCGGGAACGGACGGGTTGTAGGGCCAGGTTTCCCAAGCGTGGCTGTGGCTGTCGATAATAGGGCTGCTGACACTGTTGCTGTTAATCGTCATGCAAAAAACGGCTCGAGCCAGTCCTCGGGAATCTCCAGACCGAAGCCGGGGGCGTCGTTTGGTAGCAGAAAGCCGTCTTGGCATACAGCCTGCCCCGGGATTTGGATTGTCTCCTCTAGCGGCACACCGGGCGGGGAGCCGATGAAGTACTCGAGCCACGGCACAGCGGACATGGCGTAGCTGAAGTGCTGCCCGTAAGGGTTGCGCCCGCCCCCGTGCAGGATGACGCTTTTACCGCTTGCTTCCGCCGCCGCTGTAATTTTCAGGCAGGTCGTGAGGCCGCCGCACCAGTTGATGTCGGGTTGTAGAATATCGGCCGCGTCATGCCGTAAGGCCCATTGGAAAGGAACATGTGTGAACCAGTGTTCGCCCGTCGCCAGAGTTTGCCAGGGCAAGCGGCGGCGCAGGTCGGCGTGAGCGTCTAGATCTTCGGAGAGCAGGCACTCTTCCAACCACTTGAGGCGGTAGGGGCGCAACCGTTCAGCAAGGCGCACCGTGGACTCGACATCAAAGGCCATCCAGCAGTCGAGCATGAGTTCGCAGTCGTCACCTATTTGCTCGCGCACCTTGGCCACGAAGGCTTCATTTTTCTCTAAGCCCTCGAGCCCGTCCGCCGGTCCGTAGGGACAGGCAAGCTTGTAAGCTTTGAAGCCCAATTCCTCGTACCAGTCGGTATCGTTGCCCGTAACGTAGCAAAAAAGCTTGTCTTTTTGCGGGCCTCCCAACAGACTGTAAATGGGTAGACCTAATAGCTTGGCTTTGGCGTCCCAGAGGGCCAAATCTACGGCACTTACCGCGTAGGACGCCAGACCAGTTGAACCGTAAACCTTTGTCATCCGAAACATCATGTCGGAAAGTTTTTCGGTGGCTAACCCATCCTCGCCAACTAAATTCGGCGCGAGGTGGTCGTCGATAATGGCGGCGACGGGCCGTCCGTGGTCGGTCAAACCCAAACCCCAGGTACCATCTTCGAGCGTGACCTTGCACCAGACCTGCTCCCAGGTTTTAGGTAGCCACAGGCTGCGGTGCTCTTTGACGTGCGGATAACGCGACATTGGATTGGCAACCTCGTCTGTTTTTCCCCACGAGTCGCGCCGGGGCTGCGTGCCGCCCTGCCGTTCTGGAAACTTTACCCGAACGGCCTTAACCTCAATGATTTTCATAAAGCTCCTTTATGGGGATAAAAATTCCGTCTCGAGCCGCCGAGCGGTAGGCCGCCTCGAGCACCTCCACCGCTCGCCAACCGCCTTCGGCGGGTGAACCGTTATCGGCTTCTCCTAAAGCCACTGCGACCAGGTTTTGCGCCGATAACCTGCCGCTGAAACCCCCTTGCTCTTCTAGAAATTCGGGTTCGGCGTGACGCCGGTAAACCGCCGCGCGCCGCGCGCCCGCGTCGAGGTCGACGCAGCCGCGTTCACAGCTGACGAGCAGCCGAAACACCACGCCTCGCTGGTTGCCTGTGCCGCCCACGGTGCCGAGCGCACCGCCCTCAAAGGCCACCGTCATGGCGTCGACCACATCGACCGGTGCACCTTGCAGGTTCATCAGAGCAGCGACGCGGAAGGGGTGCAAGTCGGTCAGAAAAAAAAGCAGTCCAAGGACGTGTGTGACCTGTACCTGCCCGTGCCCGCCGCCTAGTTGTACCGGGTCGACGTACTGAGTTGGGCCATGAACAGAGAATTCTCGATCAAACGTACCCTGAAAAAAAGGCGTCATATCGGAGCTGTAAACCGCTTGTACGTACTGGATGCGCCCAAGTTTTCCCGATTTGAACACCTCTTTCACACACTTGGCGAACGGCAAGAAGTTGAACGAGTATCCGACGACCAGCTGGCGTTTTTTAGCTTCGGCAAGTTCTAGCAGGCTCTTGGCCTCCTGTGCGCGGAGCGTCAGAGGTTTTTCAACGAGGACGTGAAGGCCGTGCTCGAGGCAGGCTTTGGCGACAGTAAAGTGGCTGGCGTTAGACGACGCAACGACGGCGGCGTCGAGAGTCTGTTCCGCGAGCATCGTTTCTAGATGAGTGTAGGTGGCGGACACACCGTATTTGGCAGCGGTCGCTCGCAACCGTTCGGCGCTCAAATCGCAGAGGGCTGCCAACTCTGCCTGCGGGTGCTCAAGCAAAGCCGGAATGTGAACATCGCTCGCCCACCAGCCGGTACCGATGACGGCGACGCGAACCTTTTTCACCTACGAACCTCACAGATATGAATATGAATCAAGTAGCGAGAGAACTTCATAAACCGCCTAAGGAACGAGCAAAACTTTTGACACGTTGCCGGGCGCGCCCAGCAAACGGTCGAACCATGTGCCGCCGTCTGCCAGTGGTGCTTCGACAATCCAGGGGTCAAGGCGGATTGCGCCTGCTTCGAGAAGCTCGAGCGCCCGCCTGAAGTTATTTGGAGAATAAGCGAATGAGCCGCGCAGAGTGATCTCCCGGCGGATAATGTCAGCAGCAGGAATGGCGCTCGTCTCTTCATGCAGCCCGCTAAGGATGACCTTGCCGGTGGTCATGGTAGCAGCAACACACTGCCCCCGCGTCGCTGCTGTACCAACAGCGTCTACGGCGACCGGCACCCCTCGTCCGTCCGTCGCTGTTTTGACGACCTCGACGGTGTCATCGTTGTGCGGGTCGATGGCGTCGCCGCCGAGGTCAGCGCCCATCGCCAGACGCTCGGAGTCTAAATCGGCAATAAAGACACGTTTTGCGCCACTAATTAGGAGCACCTGCAAACTTAAAAGGCCGATAGGCCCGGCACCGACAATCAAGCAGTCCTGTCCACTCACCTCCCCCGCGAGTTCACCGATACGCACGGCGCAAGCGACGGGCTCAGTCAAAGCGCCGGTGCGGAGAGAGACACTCTCGGGGAGCGCCACGACAGACTGCGCCGGTACGCTCACGTAGTCGGCGTAAGCCCCAGGACGGTGCGCGCCGAGCAGCGCCCGCGACGGGCAAAGGTGGTCGAGGCCGAGGCGTTGAAAGTCCGAGTCCTTATTACACGAGAGTGGGTTGACTGTGACCGGCTGCCCCTCTGCTAAAGCCGGATTGAGGCGTTTGGCGTCAGACCCTAGTGCTGCGATTTTACCCGAAAATTCGTGACCCATCACGAGCGGTGGCACCCGCAGCGCGTTGTGGCCCAGATACCCGCTCAGTTCGGAACCGCAGATGCCCGCATAGGCGACCTCGACGAGCACTTCGTCCGCTTGCGGGGTAAGCTCTGCTTGTTCGCGCATCACCATCTTTTTCGGAGCTTCCCAAATTAAGGCTTTCACATGTGACCTTCCTTTCGGTCGTCAACTTGTTTTATGTAACCTCGAGGATACAAACTTGTAGGAGAAAAGGTTTGGAATGCAAAACGGAAGGGAGAATAGAAGAACGCTTCTGCATTCTGTGTACTGGCTTCTTTAGTCACGCTCATCGCTACCTCAAAAGGTCCAACAGATTAACGGCTATAACATCCGGAAGAATTGCCATCCCCCCGTAGTTTCCGGTCACGCTGTTATGAGTGTCGGCGAAACAGGTGTCCAATAGACCTTGCTCGAACAGCTCGAGCGTATCTGGTAAGTTGTGCGGCAACCAGGTTTTCTCGTCAGCGTCGAGCAGCCAGCGCAGCGCCGCTACCGTTACACCTCCTTGGTAACGCCGCCAATCAATGTCGGGATCAACGGTGTGCCAGTCAATACCGTAGTGGCTCGAGAGCGCAAAAGTCTCCAGCACCTCCCACTGCACGTGGTCGCGCACCCAGTTGGCGAAGTACCAGTCGCTCGAGCACAAGCAGGGCTTGGTGTTGAAGAGTGCCGGGGCAGTAGCAGGCTCCCACAGATGGGTAAAAGGTAGCAGGGCGCGCAGCCAGTGGCGCGCCTTTTGTAAGTAGCGTTCGTCCTCAAAGTGCCGATACCCGAGGTAATAGGCGACAGCGGCGTGGCCGGCGGCCAGCAGGTTGGGACTGTGCAGCGGCGTTTCCCAGTAGTCGCCCCCTTCGGGTCGCTGCATATCCATACAGTAGTCAAGCGCTTTGCGGGCAGCCTTGGCAAACTCGGTTTCGCCGGTAGCTTCCGTTAAATAGAGAAGCTCGAGCACCGGCAACACCGTGATGTCCAGGGCCGTGTCCCGAGCGTGCCCCATCGGTTCTAAAAAAGTGGTCGCTACGATGAAGTCGTCCTTGCGGTAGTGCCGCCCCGCCGGATCGAACGGGAACGCGCCGTCGTCCTGTTGCGCCTCGAGCAAATCCTGACCGTGCGCGAGCAGGGCGTCTCTAGACAGGTTTTTTTCACTCAAGGGCAGATATTTTTCACGTTCAGGTTGTGCTTTGACCCACTCGAGCTTTTCTGCCAAGCGCGTCGCCGTCTCGCTGCCCGCGTAGCGCGCCACATAAGCTTCAGCAAAGCGCGGGAGTTTTGGCTGAACCGAGTTTTCTGTCTGCGCCGTACCGAAACCTTTGCCTTCGTGCCACAGGTTCGTGGTGTAAGCGTTGGCGATGCGGTGGAGGGCGTCTTCAAAAGGCCAGCGAGGTTCCGCTGGTGGGGGCAAACCGCGCCGTTTGACGTAGTCCGCTACAACGTCCAAACTGCTGCCCTCAGCTAAAAAAATTTCGGCGTCGAAGTGAAGCCACTGCTCGTGGTGAAGCTCGAGCGGCGGCTCGGCGTAAACCTGATTTTCGAGGGCTTCGACCTCTACGTCCGGCAGCATCAGGCCCAGCTGATGATGATTGCGGCGGTCGATAAAATTAGGTGAGGCGAACACAGGCTGCTGCTTTTGCCTTCGGTAGTTAAACCAGCCGGTAGCGTCTAGAACAGGATTCCAGGCCATCCCAATACCCACGCCCTCGTGACTCACCGTCATGAGCGGGATGGCGACCTTGTTTAGATGCGGGATGAACCGTTTAGCCCAGGGGTCTTTGAGCCAGTCGGTGCCGCTCGACCATTCCTCACCCACGAGCCATTCGACGCCAGGAAAGATGGCGTCGGTTTTGGTGCTCCCAAAGCTGCCCGCGCCCACCTTCAACCAGGGGCCGCGCACGTAGCGGGCGTATTGATTGGCTTTGGACACGTAACGGCAAGAAATCATGAGCCGGGGCGCGTTCGGCGCTAAGGTCAGGCTGACCTCTCCCACTAGGCAGTGACCGGAAAGCGGGTAGTGGAGCCAACTTTCAAACGAGGTGCCTTTCAGTTTGTCCTTGACGATGAGCGACCTGACCTTGAAGGTCAAAGCTTCGCCTTCGCTGCTGTGGGTGCGCTCGCAAGTTTCGGCCTCGAGCCGCATCGGAATCTCCTGGTCGCGCAGCAGCAGTTCGCCTAGGTGTTCCAAAACCCCCATGCACTTGCCCTGCGGGGTAAAAAGTTCGGCCCAGCCCCAACCGGTAAGGCGCTTGTGAACGTTCACGCAAAAATGGTTGTTTTGTAGCGTAATCGTTTCACCGCTGTAACTGGCTTGTTGGTAGTTAGGCATTTTGTCCCCTTAATCGGGAATAGCAGTGCGAGTACTTAATACCATCGGGAAAGAGAAGGTCAAGGGCGACGCCGTACGGACTCCTGCGTCGGTCCAAATTCGCCGAGGGAACCCATATCAAGGCTCTCAAGCTCACTTTTCTGTTTGCTCAGGGGTAGCCGCAATTTGGAACGAACGAAGCTGTGGCAATACTCGAGCCTCAAACAAATAGTTGCCGGAACCGAGAGTTAAGTTGACGCGCCCGCCCCTCTCGTTTATCTGCTCGACGCCGAGTACTTCATTGATTCGTTGCCCTCCTTCTCTCACGTCTTCAGATGAGGCCGCTGGGAGTGCAAGCGTTGCAGTGGTATTGACTGGGATGCTCACTTGTAGTGTGAAGCTTTCACCGCTCAGCTGCCAACGGCTTTCGATGAGGCCGTAGGGTGAGGTCAGCTCGGCTCGAGCCGACGTGAGCCCTCCGCCTGGCTCAGGGCGAATAAAGATGTGCTTATAGCCGGGCCTCTCCGGGTCAAGGTCAATGCCCCCAACGGTTGCGTAGAGCCACTCGCCGACGGAGCCGTAGGCGTAGTGATTGAATGAATTCATGCCAGGGTCTTGAAAACCATGCTCTGCCGTCCAGCCGTCCCAGCGTTCCCACATCGTCGTCGCCCCTTGGGTAACCGGGAACAGCCAGGAGGGGTAGCTTGTCTGCATAAGCAGCTTGTAAGCGACGTCGGTGCGGCCGAAGCGGCTCAGCGTGGGAGCAAGTAGCGGCGTACCGACAAAGCCCGTGCTGAGGTGCCAGCCGCGCTTCTCGAGGTCATCTACAAGAAACCCCAGCGCCGCAGCCCGTTTCTCGTCCGGTAGCAGATCAAAGGCCAGCGCGAGCAGGTAGCCAGTCTGGGTGTGCCCGACCAAGCGCCCGCTCGACGTTACAAAGGCGCGGTTAAAGGCGGCTCGCACCTCGTCACCTAAGGTTGCAAACCGTGCCGCGTCACCCGGCCTGCCAAGCACACCTGCAATTTTCGCCATGAGCGCTGCGCCGTGCGCGAAGTAAGCCGTACCGATAAGGTCTTTCGGTGTAGCCGCGTCGTCAGGCGTCTTAGCGTTTGTGGCAAGCCAGTCGCCGAATCCCGTAGCGGGCCGGATCAGCTCGTGGCTTTCCTGCTCCATATACGCTACCCAGCGGGTCATCGCCGCGTAGTGAGTCTCGAGCACGCGGGTATCGCCGTAGCACAGGTACAGAGTCCAGGGACAGATGATGCCCGCGTCCGCCCAGGCCGCCGCGCCGCGCCCCCCGATTACATCCGGCGCGATATGGGGAAACGCGCCGTCCTCAGCCTGAGCGTCCTCGAGGTCGAAAAGCCATTTGGTAAAAAAGGGGGCAACGTCTAGGTTGAAGCAGGCCGTGCGGATAAAGACCTGCGCGTCCCCCGTCCAACCGAGCCGCTCGTCGCGCTGCGGGCAGTCGGTGGGAACCTCTAAAAAGTTTCCTTTCTGCCCCCAGAGGATGTTCTGTTGCAGGCGGTTGACCAGCGGGTCCGAGCACTCGAAGCGCCCCGTTTGGTGCAGGTCGTTGTATAGGATCACGCCAGTAACGTCGTCCAGGGTGGGCGGTTGCGGGCAACCCGTCACTTCGACGTACTGAAAGCCGTGGAAGGTGAAGCGCGGCTCGTAGACCTCCTCGCCCTCGCCTCTTAGAACATAGGTGTCCGTCGCCTTAGCGGCGCGCAGGGCTTCGGTGTAGAGCGTGCCGTCCGGGTTGAGCCGCTCGGCGAAGCGCAGCCTGAGCGTTGTACCCGCAGGCCCCCGGACCTTGAGGCGCGCCCAGCCAACGATGTTCTGGCCTAGATTGAAGATGTATACGCCCGACTCGGGTTCTGTCATGGTAGTGGGTTTAAGCTCCGCCATCACCCGGACGGGCGGCGTGCGTTTAGCGACGAGCTTGCCTGTGGGCGCTTCAAACACATGGGCGTCCGTCCAACGACCTATGTCAAAGCCGGGCTCGGCCCAACCGGGCAGCTCGAGGCGGGCGTCGTAGTGCTCACCGTGGTAGAGGTCAGACGCGAGGAGCGGCCCCGTAGACGTTTGCCAAGTGGCGTCGGTTGCCAGCATCTCGCGGGTTCCGTCCCGGTACTCGAGCACAAGTTGCGCCAATAGGAGCGGCTGTTCGCTCCACAGGCGGTTATTGTTCTCCCAAACGAGGTAGCCGCAGGCCCAGCCGTCCCCAAGAACAGCCCCGAGGACGTTTTCGCCTCCCCGCATGTGGTCGGTTACGTCGTAGGTCAGGACCTCGACGCGCTGATGGTAATCGGTCCAGCCCGGCACGAAGTAGTCTTCGCCCACCCGCCACCCGTTCAGATAAAGCTCGTAAAGTCCAAGAGCCGTGACGTAGAGGCGCGCACTCCGCAGCTCCCTTGTGACCTCGAAGGAGCGCCGCAGATGGGGGCAGGGACGCGACCCCTTTTCGCGCACGGGCGGCCCCCCAATCCACTCGCCCGTCCACTCGCGCTCGTCGAGTAGTCCCATCTCCCACCAGGCGGTCTCGCTCCAGGGCGACACCTCACCGTCTTGGTCCCACACACGCGCTTTCCAGTAGTAGCGCCCGCCGGACATTAGCGGTGCGCCACCATAAGCCACTTGGACAGACGCGCCGGACTCAATCTTGCTACTGTCCCACACGTCCCCTTGGTTTTGTCCTAATGCTTCGGCGCTGGTGGCAACTAGAAGCTGGTAAGCCGTCTGCCGTTGGGCGCGTCCCGGGGACTCGAGCCGCCAAGCGAGGCGAGGAGCCGGAACGTCTATCCCTAGCGGGTTGCTAAGGTATTCGGTGCGGAGGTTTGTGACCGTAATGGCATTCATGAGACCTCTTTTGTGGGGGCTGAGGTGACTAACAAGACGTCCAGGGTGCGTGGGCCGTGTACACCCTCGACCCGGTGCAGTTCGATGTCGGAGGTGGCCGAAGGGCCGGAGATGAAGGTAATGGGTTTGCCCGCCTGGACGCTCGGCCTCAGTTTTTCCAACGCTTCAGGAACCAAACCCACGATTTGATGCTCAAAAACCACGCACAGGTGGTAGTCGGGCAGCAACGTGAGGACCCGCGGCCCCTGCCTCGGGCCTCCGTCCAGCGCGATGGTGCCGGTTTGAGCGATAGCTAGCGCGCAGCCTGTGATCACGCCGTCTCGCCCGTCCAAAGCTTCGTAGCTGAAGGTATTGTCCGGGAGGAACTTAAGACCTTCAGGAAGCCAAGCCCTAGGCAGGTCTGCTGGGATAGCAAGGCGCTCGGCCCCTCGAGCCCCGCACAACAGGGCCACCTGATGGACAATTTCGTCTTCGCTAACCCGGCGCACTGTCACCTTGTAGTCCGTAACGCGCTCCTCGAAGAGGTGAAGGCGCGCTTCAGCGGAGAGATCGTCCTGCCGTGCGTAGTCTCGCGCTACCGCTACACCCTCGGGAAGTTCGTCTCTTGGCACATCGGCTAGGGCTGCGCGTATGCTCCCCAAAACGGCATCCTTGTTGCTCACATCCGCTTCCTCCACCAGTCCCGAAACGATTCTTTAGGCAAGGCTTTTAGGTCGCGCATAGCACTCCAGCCGGAGAACCCCGGCAACCACTCGATGAACCCGTCCCGGACGAACGGCCCCTGTCCAAGGCGGGCAAGCTTTTGCGCCGGTTCATAGCGTTTCACGTCGGCAAATAGCTTCGCGGAGATCTGCATGGCGACCCCTTCCGGCTCGAGTTTGACCACCAAACCACCCTTCTTTTGCTTATCACGAACGACCTGCCCACGGAGATGTACCAGCACCTCGGGGATGTTGATCTTGACGGGGCAGACGTCATAGCACGCTCCACAGAGGGTAGAAGCGTATGGGAGTGAAGCGGCCTTATCCACGCCCACCAGTTGCGGCGTCAAGATGGCACCGATTGGCCCCGGATAGACCGAGCCGTAGGCGTGCCCGCCCACCCGCTCGTACACCGGACAGACGTTGAGACAGGCGCTACAGCGGATACAGTTGAGCGTCTGCCGCCCTACTTGGTCTCTCAACACGTCGGTGCGACCGTTGTCGAGCAGGACGAGATGAAACTCCTGCGGCCCGTCGCCCTCGTGGACGCCTGTCCAGAACGAGGTGTAGGGGTTCATGCGCTCGGCGGTCGAGGAACGTGGCAGCGTCTGCATAAAGACTTCAAAGTCCTGCCACTCAGGGATGACTTTTTCGACGCCCATCAGCGTGATGAGCACCCTCGGCAAGGTGGTGCACATCCGCCCGTTCCCCTCGGACTCGACCACACAGACGGTACCGGTCTCCGCGACCGCGAAGTTCGCGCCGCTGATCCCGACCGGTACGGTGAGAAATTTGTGGCGCAAGTAGCGCCGGGCGGCACCCGCGAGGTCGGCCGGGTCGTCGCTGAGGGTGGGCTCATCCAAGGTGCGGATGAAGAGTTCACGGATTTCGGCGCGGTTTTTATGGATTGCCGGGACCAGGATGTGCGACGATGGTTCGCCGGCAAGCTGGATGATCAACTCGGCGAGGTCGGTTTCAATCGCCTGCACCCCCGCCGCCGCCAGCGCGCCGTTGAGCCCGGTCTCCTCAGTCGTCATCGACTTGACCTTGATGACCTCCTGGGCGCCGTGCCGGGTCACCAGCTCGGTCACGATGCGGTTGGCGTCCTCGGCGGTGCTCGCCCAGTGGACCTGGCCGCCCGCGCGCACGACCGACGCCTCGAGCTCGAGTAGATAGCTATCCAGATGTCGCAGCACCCGCGTCTTCAGCGCGCGGCCTGCCTCTCTCAAGGCTTCCCAATCGGGCATTTCTTCGACCACGGCGACGCGCTTGGCCCGGATGGTCTGGGTCACTTTGCCGAGGTTGCGCCGGAGCTGGCTGTTATGAAGCGCCTTCTTGGCGGCTTTTTGAAAGACCGGCAGAGGTATGCCGTGGTCAAGATGTGCCATGAGAGGTCCTTTCGGTGGACGCCAGGATTTCGGCCAAGTGGACGGTACGGACGCCTGTGCAGCCACGGTGGAGCGCGCCGCCGATGTGCATCAGGCACGAGTTGTCCACCGCGGCGCAGACCTCCGCCCGCGTACCCAGCACGCAGCGCAGCTTGTCCGACAGCATCGCCGCCGAGGTATCAGCGTTTTTGACGGCGAAGGTGCCGCCGAAGCCGCAGCACTCGTCCGCCTGGGGAAGGTCGACAAGCTCGAGCCCCCGGACACGCTTGAGGAGGGTGAGGGGCGCGTCGCCGATGCGGAGGAGGCGCAAGGAGTGGCAGGTCGTGTGGAAGGTCACACGGTGGGGGTAGTAAGCGCCCACATCCTCCACGCCCAGCTCGTTCACGAGGAACATGGAGAATTCGCGCACTCGCGGTAGAAGGTCAGCCACCTCCTGCTCGAGTTCCGAATCGCCGGACATCTCGGCAAGGCGCGGGTAATAGTCGTGAATCATGGCCACACAGGAGGGCGAGGGTGACACGATCACCTCGGCGTCACGGAACGCCGCCATGAAGTTGTGGACCAGCGGGATGACCTCTCGCTGATAGCCGCTGTTGAAGTGCATCTGGCCACAACAGGTCTGCGCCTCCGGAAAATTCACCGAATGACCCAGGCGCTCGAGCACCTTCACGACCGCCCGGCCCGTCTCCGGAAAGAGGGTGTCGTTATAACAGGTGATAAAGAGCGAAACCCTCATCAGCGCAAAAAAGCCTCGTGCAGGCCGCCGTCTACACTGAGGATCTGGCCGGTCGTCTTGGCGAGCCTGCTGCTGCTGAGCAGGTAGGCGGCTTCGGCCTGGTCGGCGAGCGTCACCGGAGACTCCGTGAGGGTGCGCCGGGCGTAAAACGCGGCGAGCCTGTCGCGCAGCGCGTCGGTGCCCTCAGCCTCGCTGTAGGGGACGCTGTACTTGGCGAGGGAGCCGATGACCCGCTCGCGCGGAAACATGCTGCTGCCCTCGACGACGGTCGCGGGCGCAAGGCCGTTGACCCGGACCAGAGGGGCCAGCTCGAGGGCCAGCTCCCGCACCAGGTGGTTCGCGGCCGCTTTAGAGGTGTCGTAGGCGAGTGAACCCTTTTTGGAGACCGCTGCGTTGACGCTCGTCGTCAGCACGAGAGTACCTTTAAGCCCCTGCGCCTGCCAGATGCGCCGCGCTTCGTCCGCCACGAGGTAGCCGCCGGTGACGTTGACCGCGAAGGTGAGGCCCCACTTGTCGTCGGGGACCCTACCCTGCGGGTCGGGTGGGACGAAAATCCCGGCGGTGACGATGACATTGTCGACGCCGCCGTACGCCAAAACGACCTGCTCGAACAGCCCGCGCACACTCTCGCGCTTCGTGATATCCACGCCGAGGCCGACGGCGGGGCCGCACCCGGAGATGCCCGTCCCGGCCACGCCGATGCCCACACCGTAGATATCGGTAAGTTCCTGCGCGGTGGCCTGTGCGGCCTCCAGGCTGAGGTCGGCGCAGACGACGTGCGCCCCCTCCCGGGCGACGCGGTGGGCGGTCGCCTTGCCGATCCCGCTGCCCGCGCCGACGACCACGACCACGTTCCGGGCGAACTCCTGCTCGCTCGGCATCCGGCGCAGTTTCGCCTCCTCGAGCTGCCAGTACTCGATGTCGAAGGCCTCCTGCTGCGGCAGGGCGATGTACCCGCCCAGGGCTTCCGCGCCGCGCATGACCTCCACGGCGGCGTTGTAAAACTCGGCGGTGACGCGTGACTCGCTCTTATTCTTGCCCCAGGCGATCATGCCGACCCCGGGGATGAGGATGACGGTTGGGTTGGGGTCGCGCATGGGCGGGGAGTCGGGGCGCTTGCACGCTTCGTAGTACGCCCAGTAGTCTTGGCGGTACCTTTCCAACCCCTCCTCGAGTTTACTGATCAACGCCTCGTTGTCCTCCTCTTGAGGGTTCCAGTCGACGTAGAGGGGCTTGATCTTCGTGCGTAGAAAGTGGTCGGGACAGGATGTCCCGAGTTCGCTGAGCCGCGGCGCGTCATGGCTGTTGACGAAGCGCAGGATCGTCGGGTCCGACTGCACCGTGCCGATAAACCTCGCCTGCTGCGAGACCATACCGCGCAGCCTCGGCAAGACCTCGACGAGAACAGCACTTCTCTCCCCGTCGCCGAGGCTCCCGTACAGTTGACCCCCGAAGGTCGCCTCGCCCCGGTCGCGGGCTTCGATGTGGCGGGCGGCCCGTTCGATGAGCGTCAGAGTCAGCTCGTAGCACGCCCGGTCGTCGTCGGCCCAGTTGATGAGCCCGTGCTGACCCATCACCAGCCCCTTGAGCTTGGGGTTGGCGCGGACCGCCTCCTGCATCACCAACCCCAGGTCGAAACCGGGACGTTGCCACGCTACCCAGCCGACCTCGTCGCCGTAGATCTCGCAGGTGAGCGCCTCGCCGTTCTCGGACGCGGCGACCGCGATGACCGCGTTCGGGTGGGTGTGGTCGACGTGCTTGCGGGGGATAAAGGCGTGTAGGGGCGTGTCGATAGACGACGCCCTCGAGTTGAGGCCGTAGACCGTGTGGGGGTAGAGCACCACCATCTCGTCTTCGACGGGCGTTTTGACGCCCTTTTCGGGCGCGGCGTCGTAGAGGGTCTTGAGGGCCTCGAGTTTAGCCATGTGGAGCGACGCGAAGTTTTCCCGTGTTGCCGTTCGCAGGTCGCCGCCCGAGCCTTTGACCCATAGGACTTGTGTGTCCTCACCCGTCAGCGGATCCGGCATGACGAGCTTGCTGCTGGTGTTGCCCCCGCCGGTGTTGGTGACGCGCTGATCGCCGCCGAGGAGGTTCGAGCGGTAGACGAGGCGTTCAACCGGCCCCAGCGCGTCGGCGACGGCGTCGTCCCAAACGTACGTGACGTGCTTTAAAGCTACTTTGTTTGTGAGCATATTTGCCATGTTAGCCCCTTAATATGCTTGGGCGGTTCAAAAACGTTCCTGCGCGTCTTTTGAGCGCCCCACCATAGGCGTGGTCAAGGTGTAGCCAAAGTGAACGCGGTTTCATGCGGTTGCCTTCTAGAGGTTTTGGTAGCGGTGATACGCTTCCTGCCAGTCGACCTGAGCTTGTGGCTGGTACTGTTCGAGGAAAGTTGAGTTTTTAATGACCTGTCTCGCCTCGGCTAGGCTCGAGAGTGCGCCCGTGCTCATGAGCTGTACGGCGGCGTTACCCAACACAGTCGCTTCAACGGGTCCAGCTATGACCGGTACCCCCGGGGCGTTAGCGGTCAGTTGGTTCAAAAGCTTATTCTGACTTCCGCCCCCCACGATCTGCACCACCTCTACAATTTCGCCCGTGAGGCTAAGGAGGATGTCTAAGACCTCGCGGTAGGCTAGAGCGAGGCTCTCTAGGACACAACGCACCACCGCGCCGGGTGTATCCGGAATGGGCTCGCCGCACGCTTTGCAGAGGTCGCGTACGACACCGACGTGGTCGCCAGAAGTTAAGAAGCTGGCGTCGTTGACCGGCACGAGCGAGCGCAGGGATGGTTCGGTTGCGGCGAGCTGCATCAGCTCACCGTAGCTGTATAGGCGGCCCTGCGCGTGCCAAGATCCGCGGCACTGCTGAAGGATCCAGAGGCCCATCACGTTTTTCAGAAGTCGACAGGTCCCGTTAACCCCTCCCTCATTAGTGACGTTCGCAGCGAGCGATGCTTGATTGATGACTGGTGCGGCCACCTCGAGCCCCACTAGGCTCCACGTTCCACTGCTGATGTAGGCGGACCTATCCGCAGTGCTGGGTATCGCCACCACGGCGCTGCCCGTATCGTGACACGCGGGCGCGATAACCCTGATGCCCTCGAAAGTCCCGAGCTGCGTGCCGGGCGGCACGACCTCCGGGAAGATGGCAGCGGGAATGTCGAGCGCCGCTATCAGGTCGGTTGCCCACCCCTGTTGACGTTGGTTGTAAAGTTGCGTGGTGGTGGCGTTGGTAAACTCGCATACCTTTGTCCCGGTAAGCCAATAGTTGAGCAAGTCAGGCACGGTCAAAAAGGTGTCTGCAACCGCCAACAGGGGCGAGCGCCGCACCACTAAGCTCGTCAGCTGAAAAAGGGTATTGATAGGCATAAACTGCGTGCCGGTCTGCTCGAACACCCGAACCTTGGGCGCGCGGGCAAAGACCTCTTCCATCATGCCCGCCGTGCGACCGTCGCGGTAGTGGACAAGTTGGCCGACAAGCTCACCTGAGCGGTCGAGAAGTCCAAAATCTACCCCCCACGCATCAACTCCGAGACCAGCGGGCTTTAGCTCAAACCCTTTGCGAATTCCATCCTGAACATCGCTCCACAATTTCAAAACATTCCAGTAGAGCGTGCCACGCACGCTCACCGGGGTATTGGGGAAGCGGTGAAGCTCCTCAAGCTGCAAAGTGTTACCGTCGTAGTGTGCTGCCATCACCCGCCCAGACTCAGCTCCCAGATCGACGGCGAGAACCGTTTGTCTAGCCACGTCAGGCCCGCATGGCCAAGACGTTCTTTTCATACGCCCGAATTTCGTCTATAAAGGCAATCCCGACGGGCACGCCCTGCTGCTCGCAGAAGGTGTTCCACACCGCGCCGAAAGGCATACCTTTAAGCTCTTCCAGAAGCGCGAGGCGCGCGGTGTAGTCGCCAGCGCGCTCGAGGTCGCGTAGACGTTCGGTAGGCTCAAGTAGTGCCAGCAGCAGGGCGCGCTGAGCGTTGCGGGTGCCGATCACCCAAGCGGCGACGCGGTTGATGCTAGCATCGAAGAAGTCCAAGCCGATGTGAACGCGGCCCAGATAGCCGCCCCGTACGGTCTCCTGCATGATGGCCTGCAAATCGTCGGTCAAGGTCACCACGTGGTCACTGTCCCAGCGCACCCCTCGGCTGACGTGCAAGAGCACTCTGTCGAGATAGAGCAGGACGGACGAAAGCTTTTCAGCGATCGTTTCGGTGGGGTGGAAGTGACCGGCATCGAGGCAGAGTAGCTTCTGGCGCGTTATGGCGTAGCCCAGATAAAACTCGTGCGACCCAACCACATAGCTCTCCGAGCCGAGCCCAAACAGCTTACTCTCTACAGCGTCGAGGTTGTGATGCGGGTCGAGGGTTTCGGCAAACACATTGTCGAGCGAGGCTTGAAGCCGTTCCCGTGGAGCTTTACGGTCCACCGGCATGTCTTTGTAGCCGTCGGGAAGCCATACGTTGGTAACGCAGGGAGTGCCGAGTTCACGTCCGAAGAAAGCGCCAATCTTGCGCGAGGCGGCGCAGTGTTCGGTCCAGAAGGCGCGCACGGCTTCGTCGGGGCTCGAGAGCGTAAAGCCACTCTCAGCTAACGGGTGTGAGAAGAGGGTGGGGTTGAAGTCTAAGCCGTGACGGTTCATTCTGGCCCAGTCCACCCATGAGCTGAAGTGTTTGGGTTCAATCTCGTTGCGCGGGACTGGGGTGTCGCTTTCCAGATAGATAGCGTGAAGGTTGAGGCGATGCGTTCCTGGAATGAGGCTATAAGCCTTGTCGAGGTCCCGCCGAAGTTCGGCGGCGTTCCTCGCCCGGCCCGGGTAGTTGCCCGTGACGGCGATTCCACCCGAGAGCACTGCGTCCGGGTTCTCGAACCCCGAGATATCGTCTCCTTGCCAGCAGTTCAGGCCGATGGCTGTCTCAGCCAGCGTGTTTAGGGCTCCGTCGGTGTCTACCCCAAACGCTCCATACTGCTCGCTGGCTGATCTGTAGCTTGATTGGAGGTGTTGCCTCTGGGTCACACTGCTCTCCTACTGATCAAAATTGTAGTGTGCTAACACGGCTACTATAACAAAATTGAACGTATCTGCACAATAGACGTTTCACTTTTGCTTTAAGTGTGTTAAAACGCTCGCTTTTGTTCTAGCGAAGTTTTAATGACGCTGTTCTCAAGGTAACTTATATAACCTGAGTTCGGAGTT
>JAABUN010003142.1_pt1 | contig 26627 bp, 22 predicted proteins | sample 5559311 | NCBI WGS metagenome assembly JAABUN01 (sample SAMN10711877, study PRJNA513370) | rock metagenome | isolation source: Antarctica rocks | place: Antarctica: Victoria Land, Siegfried Peak sud
CGCGGTAGGACGGGCGGTACGGCGTGCCATGGCGACCTCCTGCCTCACGTACGACCACTTGCCGCCGCCAGCCTATCACTTTCAAGGAGAGTTTGCCGACCTAGTTTTTAAAGCGAGGCCGATCTGCGCCCGCACCAAAGCCGCTACTGGCTCAACGCCAAGGCCACGGCTGAGGATCCCGCCGCCTTCGCCGAGACGGTCGAGACCATCTGCACCGCCTACGCCTACGCGCCCATGCTGGAAGCCCTGGGTTGCCATGTCGTCAGCACCGACGAGATGACCGGCATCCAGGCGCTGGAACGCGCCGCCCCGACCAAGCCGATGCGCCCGGGCTGCCCCGAGCGGCGCGAGCACGAGTACATCCGCCACGGCACCCTCAGCCTCATCGCGAACTTCAACGTCGCCACCGGCGAGGTCCTCGCCCCCTCCCTGGGGCCGACGCGCACCGAGGCCGACTGCGCCGCGCACATCGCCCGCACCGTCGACACCGATCCCGGTGCCACCTGGCTCTTCCTCGCCGATAACCTCAACACCCACCAGTCCGAGAGCCTGGTGCGCCTGGTCGCCGACCGCTGCGGACTCGCGGCAGACCTGGGCGTGAAGGGCCAGTCCGGGATCCTCCAGTCGCTCGCGACCCGCGCCGCCTTCCTCGGCGACCCGGCCCACCGCATCCAGTTCCTCTACACCCCCAGGCACACCTCCTGGCTCAATCAGATCGAACGCTGGTTCAGCATCCTGGTCCGCCGCGTGCTCAAGCGCGGCGACTTCGCCTCGACTGACGCGCTCCGCGAGCGCATCCTCGCCTTCATCGCCTACTTCAACCAGACCGCCACACCTTTCAAGTGGACCTACAAGGGACGGCCACTGTGCCGCTAACCGCATACGCTTTTCCGCGAGGCTGTCCTAGTCAGGTGCGCGAACGATAATAGCAGACTGCTTCGCAGCTGACAATCCACAGGTACGAGTAGGGCGCAGAGAAGGCGATAGCGCGGGATCGGTAGCGGCGGAAACCGTTGGACTTGGCGGATATCCGAGAGATTCCACAGCGCTCGCCCAGCACCAGCGTACCGCCATGGCGAGGCGGTATGTGTCGTCCATCGAAGACGAAAGGGCGGCTGAATCCGCCCCTTCTACCACTCCCATGTTAAGGCATTGTAAAACTCTTCACCGGATCGCCGTTTTTCCATGTTCCCATCGGACGGTGATGGTACGCTCCAACCATGGGCGACAGTGCGGTGCGAGCGGCGGGTTTCCAAGCCTTCGTGCGCGCCCGCTGTGTGCCCCCATAGCGGCGGCGTAACAACGAGCGAGGGAGGGGCGACGACCGATGAGTACAACGACAACGATCGACTTTCTGCAACGCGAGGGCGCAGGGCAAGCGTTCAGCGCTGGCCGGACCATCTTCTCCGTCGGCGATGCTGGCGAGGTCATGTACGTGGTGGTGAGCGGGGAGGCGGACATTCTGATCGATGGACAGACTGTGGAAACCGTCGGGGTGGGCGGTATCCTCGGAGAAATGGCGCTCATCGACGCGCAACCGCGCAGCGCGACAGTCGTCGCGAAAACCGACTGCGCGCTCGTGTCCGTGGATAGCAAGCGCTTCGAGCGCCTGATCAGCCACCACCCCCGCTTCGCGATCCAGATGATGCAAGTCCTCACGCAGCGGCTGCGGAACCAGAACAAATAGCGCTGAGCAGTCAGCTTCTGGCGCGAAAGTGAGGACGTGGGAACCATTTCCCGCGTCCTCACCTTCTCCAGCGATCGAGCCTCGGCCCCGCACGCGGCAGGGCGAGAGCCCCTACTTCCCGGCATCCTCCAGGTAGCGCAGCAGCGAGCGGACCATCACCCCCGTCGCGCCCTTCGGGGTGTAGGGGCCGTCGGCGTCGGTGGCGGCGCTCCCGGCGATGTCGAGGTGAACCCACGGCTTGCCCTCGACGAACTCGCCGATGAAGAGCGCGGCGGTGATCGCCCCGCCCCCGCGCCCGCCCGTACTCTTGAGATCGGCGATGTCGCTCTTCAACCCATCCTTGTATTCGTCCCAGGTCGGCAGTTGCCAGACCCGCTCGCCCGCCGCCGCCGCCGAGGTGAGGAAGCGATCCATCAGCGCCTGATCGTTGCCGAACGCGCCGACCGCGAGCGAGCCGAGGGCGACCATCTTCGCCCCGGTCAGGGTCGCCAGATCGATGATCTCGTCGGCCCCGGCGCGCGCCGCGTGGGTCACGGCATCCGCGAGGACCATGCGGCCCTCGGCGTCGGTGTTACCGATCTCGAAGGTCTTGCCATTGAGCGCCGTCACCACGTCGCTCGGGCGCATCGCGGTCCCGCTCGGCATATTCTCGGCGGCGGTCAGCAGGCCGATCACCTTCACCCCCGGCTTGAGCGCGGCGACCGCCTGCATCGCCCCGAGCACCGCCGCGCCGCCGCCCATGTCGGTCTTCATCGTGTACATGCCGTCGGCGGTCTTCAGGTCGAGGCCACCCGAGTCGAACGTGATCGTCTTGCCCACGATCGCGACCGTCTTCGTCGCGCCGCCAACCGGCTCGTAGACAAGCTCGATCAGGCGAGGCTCGGCCGCGCTCCCCTTGCCGACCGTCAGGATGCTGTGATAGCCGCCCGCCTCCAACGCCGCGCGATCGAGGACCGTGCAGGCCAGGCCCGCCTCGTCGGCCACCCGCCGCGCCCAGGCGGCGATCTGCGACGGCGTCTTGTCGTCGCTGATCGTGTTGACCAGATCGCGGGCCAGCGCCACGCCCGCCGCCACCGCCACGCCACGCGCGACCGCGTCGGTCGCGTCGCCCTCGGCCCACAATTCGACCGCCTCGATCGCCTTGGCCGGGGTCGCCGCCGCGCCGGTCTTGTACCGGGTGAAGCGGTAGAGGGCCAGCGCGATCCCCTCGACGATCGCCCCGAGTTCCGCCATGTCCGCGCCCGCCGGGGTCGCCGCCGCGATGGTGCGCGCGCCCTCGTCGCGCGCCCGCTTCGCCGCCGCCCCGTAGGCCCGGCGCAGCGCCTCGCCCCAGCGCCCCGCCTCGGCCGTGCGCTCGCCAATCCCGGCGAGGATCAGGGTGCGCGCCGCGAGCTTCCCGAACGTGGGCAGCGCGACGAGTTCCCCGCGCTTGCCGGTGAAGCCGCTCGCCTCCAACACCCCGGCCAGTTGCCCATCGAACGCGCCCGCGATCCCGTCCGGCACCGCGGCGCCCGCGCCGATCGACACGATCAGCGCGTCGGCTGCGGCCCCCGCCGGGTCGCCCGTCTTCGTCGTGAAGGTTGGTGCCATTGCTCGCCTCCTCTGCTGGTCGGGGCCATCGGTCCAGCGCCGCGCCCCTCGCCGCTACCGGCGCATTGTAGCGAAGCGCGGCGCTGCTGTCGCGAGGGAAAGATACAGTGGGGCAGGGGTGCCAGGCGTTGTGAGACGGGCAGGGGGCAGGTTCTTCGCTGGCGACTCAGCATGATAATCACTCTCGTGCGTGGCCGACTAAGTACGTGTTTTCAAGGTGAGCCGCCACGAAGCATTCGCCCCTTCGGCCTGGCATGGCACCCACGCTCATGGTCGCCCCCACCCTGGAACTGTCATTCTGAGCCGCCGCGAAGAATCCGCCCCCCTCTTATGCCTGGTCAACCTGGCACCACACACATCACGCCGACACGGGCCAAGCTCGCATCGTGCATCCCCTTCCCGCGCTACACCTCGTAGGCCGGGTCGGGATCATTGTGGGCCGGGAAGCCCATCACCCCACCGGGCGGGGCCACGCTGATCTGGATAACGATGTTGTTGGGGTCGGGGAAGAACAGGGTACTGCCCGGCGTGTAGCCATGGATCGGGACGCCGGCCCCGGTCAGCTTCTCGTGCCATGCGGCCAGCTCGGCGGCGTGCGAGACGAAGAAGCAGACGTGGTCGAGCGAGCGACCGGACTTGCGAATCATCGCCTCCTGGAAGTCCGGCAGGGTCGCCTCGGCGAACTCGAAGAACGCGAAGACGCAGTTCGGGGCCAGCGTGATGAAGTAGTGACGGGGCGCGTCCGACCGGCTGAGGCGGTGGGCCATCGCCACCTCGCTCCCGAGGACATCGCGATAGAAGGCCACGGTCTTCGGCATGTCGTTCGTGACGACCGCGACGTGATGCAACATGGCGAATGGTGCCCGCATCCCATCGCGGTCGGGCAACGAGAGCGCGGTCTGGCTGGTATCCATCACTTCCTCCTTCATCCCATTTTCGTCCCGTCTTGGTCCCATGCGATTCGGCCCATGCGCGACCATCGGGTAAGCGCATTATGCACACAATCGCCGTCGCCGCCGGTGTGCCCCTTGTCCCGACCACGCCACATTGCTACCATGCCTACGCAGCGCCAGGAGCGGGCGGGGCGGACGCTGCTGGCCCGGCACGATCGTGGCGGCGCTGGACAACGAGGAGCGGGGTATGCAGATGGCGGCTGGCCGCACGACCGAACTCGCGGCGGTCGTCTTCGATATGGATGGCCTGCTGGCCGACACCGAGACCCTCTCCTTCCGCGCCTGGTCGACCATGATCGCGCGCGATTTCGGCGTGGCCATCGCCGCCGAGGACGAGCGCTGGGCGACGGCGACGGTCGGCAAGAGCGGCATGGTCGTCTGGGAGTTGATCCGCGACCGCTTCAACCTGCCGATCGAGTTGCCGCGCGATTATCCTGACCTCGCGCGCCGCAGTGCCCTCGCCTACCACGCGGTCCTGGCGGAGGGCGTCGATGCGATGCCGGGCGCGGTCGCCCTGGTGCGTGCCTGCCAGGCGGCGGGGCTGCGGCTGGGGGTGGCGTCGAGTTCCGGCATGGTCGAGATCGAGACGGTCCTGACCAGCCTCGGCATCATCGACGCCTTCGCCACCCTCACCTCAGGCAAGGAGGTCCCGCGCAGCAAACCCGAGCCGGACGTCTACCTCCTCGCCTGCACGCGCCTCGGCGTGGTGCCGAGCGCGGCGGTCGCGCTGGAGGACAGCGGCCCCGGCATCGCCGCCGCCAGCGCGGCGGGGCTGCGCTGCCTCGCCGTACCGAGCGCGTTCACCGCGAGCCACGACTTCTCGCGCGCCAACGCCATCCGGGACTCGCTGGTGGGCCTGACCCCCGCCATGCTGGCCGCGCTCCCATGGTAGCGGGAGGAGAGGGGACAGAGGGAGGAAGGGGCGGAGCGCAGGGAGAGGGCGCAGAGCAGGGAGAGGGGCCGTCCACGTTCAAACCGCACACCCTCGGCGACCTCGACCTCGACGCCATCCTGGGCACGGTCCTCTCCGAACAAGCCGCGACCGTCGTCGCCTGGCAGCGGGATGTGCCCGGCAGTTGGGGTGCCCTCGCCGCGCGGTCCGTCCTGGCGACCCGGCAGGCGCTCGGGCGCAGCCTCACGGATGCGGAGCGACGGATCATCTGGCAAGCGCTCTGGGATCGCCTCGGCACGGTGCCGCGCGAGCCGTAGGTCACGCCGCCGCCGCGCCACGGCGAACCGCGTGCGCCCCCGGATTCACGAAGCGAGCCGCGACCTATGCGTATGGGCGGAAGGGACGGTTAAGGGCGATGGGGGCGGCGCGACCACGACTACGCGACCTCGGCATCACGATCGGGACGATGCCGACCGGGCCGCTCAATGCGCTCACCGATGTGCCGGGCGTGCGCGTTGGCCACGCGACCGTGATCCATGGCGAGGGCGCGTTGCGCGTCGGCCAGGGACCGGCCCGTACCGGCGTGACCGCGATCCACCCGCACGAGGGTTCGGCGTTCACGGCGCAAGTCCCGGCGGCGATCGCGGTGCTGAACGGCGCGGGCGAGATCACCGGGCGCTCACAGGTGGACGAGTACGGCACGCTCGAATCCCCGATCCTGATCACCAACACCCTCTCGGTCGGCACGGTCCACCGCGCCTGCATCGAGTGGCTGGTGCGCCACGAGCCGACCCTCGGCCATCAGGATTTCGCCATCCCGATCGTCGCGGAGACCTACGATGGTTTCCTCAACGACATCGCCGGGCAGCATGTCACCGAGGCGCACGCGTTCGCCGCGCTCGATGGGGCCACCGGCGGCCCGATCGCGGAGGGCAACGTCGGGGGCGGCACCGGCATGGCGCTCTTCGGCTTCAAAGGCGGCATCGGGACTTCGTCGCGCGTGGTCGAGATCGCCGATCTGCGCTACACCGTCGGTGTGCTGGTGCAGGGCAATTTCGGACGACGGCCCCAATTGCAGATCGATGGCGTGCCGATCGGTCGGGAGATCGGCGATCTCCTGCCGCACGAAGGCCCGTCTCCGACAGCGGATCAGTCCCGCGCGCCGACGAGCAAGGAAGGCTCGATCATCGTCGTGATCGGCACCGACGCCCCCCTCTCCGACCGGCAACTCGCGCGCCTATGTCGGCGCGGGATGCTCGGCGTCGGTCGCACCGGGGGCATCGCGGGGCACACATCCGGGGATCTGCTGCTCGCCTTCTCGAACGGCCCCGAGGTCCGCGTGCCGCGTCGTCCGGGGCGCTCTGCAGCGGGAACACTCGCGCCGCTCCTCACCAGCCCCCGCCTGCACGACGCGCTGATCGACCCCTTCTTCACGGCGGCGATCGACGCCACGGTCGAGGCGATCTTCAATGCGCTGGTCGCCGCCGAGACGCTGACCGGGCGCGACGGCAACACCCTCCACGCCCTGCCGCACGACCGCCTGCGATCGATCATGCGGCGCTATGGCCGACCCGCCGGCTGACGACAGCCTGATGTCAGCGCCGCATGGTGTACGGCGGCAATTGCAGCGGCAACGTCGCGATCATCGTCGCCTCCTCGCCGCGCACGACCAGCGCTTCCCCCCCGGTCGGCAGGACGCGACCGTCGCAGAGGCCGGGGCGCAGGCCGAGCGCGCGGGCGGTCGCGCGCACCGCCTCGGGCCTGCCGGGAAAGATGACGGCTGCCGGGTCGAGCGCGCGCAGCGACGCCAGCGCCGGTCGCGGGCAGGCCGCGAGCGATTCGGCGACCGACCAGAGCGCGATCCCGGCGTGCCGCGCCCGCGCGACGATCTCATCGACGAGCGCGGGGCCGGATCGCGCTTCCAAGAGTCCGCCGAGATCGTCGAGGACCACGATCCGTCGCCCCGCCCCGCCCGACACCGGGGCGGCGAGGTGATCGAGCGCGGCCTGGAGCGCCACGGCGGCACAGCCCGCCGGCGGGACGAGTCGCTGACCGGCATGATCCGGCGCGGCGTCGAAGATGGTGAGCGGCTGCCCGACGCCGACGCTCGGGCGCGGGCGCAGCGCGCCGGTCGCGGTCAGCATCGCGGCCAGGTGGCGCACCGCCTCGTTGTCGCTCTCGCGCAAACGCGCGACGATCGGCCCCAATTGCACCGGCTCACCCCAGGCCAGTTCCCCCTCGGCCAGGGTCAGGAGGTAAGCGGTCAGGTCGCCGAGATCGTCCTCGGTCAGGTCGGGACAGAGATCGCAGAGGAGCTTGGCGACCAAGTCGACCCACGGCGCGGTCGTCGCCGTGCCACCCCCGGCGCGATGCAGGCGCTCCGCCCCCAGCCCCGCGAGCAACCCGCCGACGCCGAGCGCGACCTGGACCCGCTCGCCGCCCGTGGCGAGCGCCAGATTGCTCCAACGTCCGCTCGAGTCGACGATCGTGACCTGCGCCCCACAGGCCAAGTGCCCGAGCACCCAGGTCTGGGCCATGGCGAGCGTCCCTGCGGCGGCGTCGCCTACGATCGCCATGTCCTCGCCCACCCCGAGACGAACCGCCGCGCCGTCCCGCCGCAGCCCGAGCGGCAGCCCTTCGATCTGCCGCTCGGGCGACTCCCCCGCCGCCCCGATGGTCGGCGCGAGCGGCGCGAGGAGCGCGGCACCATGGGCGGTCAGGGTCAGGTCGTGGCCCACGAGCGCGAGGCCGAGCGGCGCGCAGGACAGGAGGGTGTCGTCGCTGCGCCCCGGCCCGAAGGAGGCCGCCCGGAAGCCGATCCGCTGCAAGGCCGCCTCGACCGCGCCGCGCAGGGCGCGCGCGGCGCGCGGTTCCACGGCGCAGCCGAGCAGCAGGCGGGCCGCGCGCGGCCGCGAGTCGCCGGTGCCCGCCGTCAGTAGGGCCACCAGCTCGCGACGCTCGGCCAGGAGGTGATCGAGTTCGTCATGGTCGCCGTCGGCGGCGTTGTCCGATGATTCGTCCCGGTAGGCGGCCTCCTGCCGCGCCTCGATCTCGGCGTCCAGCGCAACCACCCGGCGATGCACCGCGATCGATACCGGCGCGGGCGCACCGACCGGGTCGAGGTGCAGGCAGAGGGTGGTCGGCACGCCGCGCAACGCGCCCTCCTCCAGCAGGGTGCGCGCCCAGTCGGGGTGCGGCTCCGCCGTCAGCTCGGTTACCGACCAGCCGATCGTCACCAGGCCCGCCTCGTGTGGCGCGAACCAGTCGCCCGCCAGGCGCTTCGCCTCCAACAGGGTCGCCGGGCGCGCGGGCACGGGCAGCGCCTCGGCCAACGTGGCGAGATCGCGCAGCAGCGTCTCCGGGTCGGGACGCCGGATCGCGAGGAAGGTGCGCACGTCGGACCAGCCCGCCTCGACCAGCGCCGGGAGATAGCCCTCCGCGATCGCCGAAGCCAGCGCCGCGCCCCCGTTGCCCCGCGTCGCCGCGCGCCAGCCTGTCGCCGCACGCTCCCCATCGATCGGCCAGCGGATGGTCACGATCTGACACGCACCGCCGGGGAGCGACTGCGCCAGGGCGGCCAGATCGTCGATCCCCCGACCCGCCCGACCGCCGAGACTCAGCAGCCCGACATAGACGCCATCCTCTCGCAGCAAGGCCCCGACCTCGCCAGCCCCGCCGCGCCCCAGCGCGACGACGCCGGCCGGGAAGGTCACGGCGTCGGCGCTCGGCTCCTCCTCCTCGGCCTGCCAACGCGGCAGACGCGGCACAAAACTCCAGGCCATCAGTCCCCCCATTGTCGGTGGCTATCGACCGCTCACGCGCCGATGCGGCGACCCGGGGCTCGCGCCGCCGGGGCCACCGCACACCGCGCCCGAACCCACTCGGGTCGCGCTCAACGGCGCGAGCGCCAGGTCGTGACCAGTTTCTTCACCGTGGCGATGTAGTGGTCGGGGTTGTTGCCGTCGCCGACGGGCGCATAGACCGGGATGATCGTATCGACGGTCGCCAGCGCCCATTCCGCGATGTAGAGGTCGCGGATCAACTGATACCAATCCTCGATGCCCTCATTCCAGGTTGCATACTTCCGATAACCCTGGAAATCCTGATACCCGGCGGTGGTGCGAATGTTGCCGACCGACTTCGTTGTACGCGCCACCCCGGCGGTCCCGGCGGTGCTTTCGTTGACGAAAAAGGCGAGACAGAAGGCTGGATCGATCCCATACTCCACGCCAAGCGCGTACATCGCCTCCGCAGACTCGACCGCTGGCGAGTTATACCCCTGGAGGACCCGCTTGATCGTCGCGGCATCGACCGACGGGGTGTGGCGCACATCCCAGGTCTCCCCCGCGCTCGCCGCCGCCACCGGCGTCTTGGTGCCGTCACCCTTGTTGGAGGCGGGGCCGTTCGCCGGATAGCCGGGCGCGGCGGAGGGGGTGGGCGTGGCACCGGGCTTCGCGCTTGCGGCGGCGGTCGGTTTCGCGGGGGGCGGGGCCTCGGCACCGGCGGGCGGGGCGCCGAAATGGAGGGAGTTGGACCGATTCACGTCAGTGAACAACACCATGATCACGGCGATCATCATGGCGACGAGGAGATACGCCTTCAAGTGCTTGCCCATCAGCGGCCCCCTTCTTGTTGCTTCAACTGCGCGAGTTCTTCGGTGGTGATCGGGCGGAACGTCGTGCCGTCATTGATATAGGCCAGGCGAACGTCCTTCACCTGCACGGTGAAGTCCCGCTTGCCATCGCCGTTCAGATCGTCCACCTGGAGCTTCGCGACCGTCAGATCGTCCGCGCGCCCGAACAACTGCGGGCCGAGGAAAACGCGCGGCGGCTGGCTGAGGTCGCCGCCCGGAAACTCGAGGATCGTGATGCGGCGGTTGAGGTTGATCGCCATGAAGTGCGTCGCGACACCAGCCGCCTCGCCGTGACCGACGAAGGCATCGACCTGCGACGTGCGCGGGTTGCCATACCGGAGGTCATCGCGTTTCTCCTGCACGAAACCAAGCAGGCTGGTAAGACCGAAGTAGAGGACGACCGCGAGTGCAAAGATGATCATCGCCGTACCCACCAGTCGGACCAGCGCAGGCGGGTCGAGCGTCGCCGCGCGGCGCGGCGCTTCGGCCTCCCGACCGACGTAGCCGACGCGTCCACCCTGCCTCGCGGGCAGGCCACGCGGCAGGGCGTGCAACGAGGTGGCGTCCCCGCCCCGCGAGGCGCGTTGCGCGCCGGTGGCGATCGCGTGCGTCGCCGCGTCATCATCGATCATATACTGCTGATGGCGTCGTGCCGCGCTCATGGCTACCCCTTCCGACCGCGCGCAGCGGTCCGACTAGAACAAAATCTAGAACACTGTGGATAAGGAGAAAGGGCCGAAGCCCTTACGCCGCCTGGCGGATGACCGCGCGCACGATCCCCTGAATGGCGATGTCCTCGCCCTTCCGGATCAGGATCGGGGCCATCGTGGCGTTCGCGGGCTGGAGGCGGATGTGGGTGCCTTCGTTGAAGAACTTCTTCAGCGTCACGGTATTGCCGGCCAGCAAGGCCACGACGATTTCGCCATCGCGCGCCGTCGCCTGCGGGCGGATCACCACCAGATCGCCGTTGCAGATGTGCTCATCGATCATGCTGGTCCCGCGCACCCGCAAGACATAGGCGTCGCGCGATCCGACCAGCGACTCGGGGAGATCCAGGTAGTCGTCGCGGTCATCCAGCGCCTCGATCGGCTGCCCGGCGGCGATCAGGCCGCGCACTTGCAAGCGAACCGAGCGGATGCTACGCGGGCGGCTGTAACCATCTGCGGGACGATCGACCACCATCAGATTGCGCGCGGAATGCTCCCGCTTGCTCAGGAGGCCCTTCTCGACCAGGCCGTTGATGTGATGCGCGACGGTATTGGTCGAGGCCATACCGAGCGCTTCGGCGATCTCGCGCACGCTCGGCGAGCACTCGTTCTGGTCCTGATACTCGACGATGAAATCGTAGACGGCTTGCTGTCGCGCGCTCGGTATCTTCGTCATCGTGGGGGTCCTCCCGTGCTGCCTGCGGCACATCATCTTCACTACGCGCATGGTATAGCAGAACATATGTTCTTGTCAAGGGGTTCGGGCGCGAAATAGTTGCGTACGAACGCAGCTTCGCGCGAATCGCGTCCGCCACACCGACCGCGCCCGCAGGACAGTACGTTCAGGGCTGTTGCTCAAACCCGTCCGTAACGCTACGCTCTCTCCTTAAGAGCGTGGTGTGCATGTGCGGCGCGCGCACCATGACGGCCACGGCCACATGACGGCCACGGCCACATGACGGCCACGGCCACATGACGGCCACGGCCACATGACGGCCACGGCCACATGACGGCCACGGCCACATGACGGCCACGGCCACATGACGGCCACGGCCACATGACGGCCACGGCCATAGGAAGTGATCGCAGGAGCAGGCGATGTCGATTCGCGCCGTCACCCTCGATTTCCACAACACGATCGCGCGCTGCGACCGCTGGTTCGCGCTGGAAATCCGCGAACTGGTCCCCGAGACCTTGCAACGCCTGGTCGCGCGCGGGCTGCTGCCGCCCGACGACGCGCGCGACGAACGCGCCCGCGTCGCCTACCGCGCCCTGCGCCAGGAAATCGTGCAGCACGGCGAGGAGCAGGACGCCTTGGCCTGCACCATGGCCACGCTCGGCGCGATCGGGCTCCACCTCCCGCCCAAGGCCGTCGCCGAGGTGATCGAGGCGTCGATGCGGGACGCGCTGGAGGAGGCGACCCCCCTGCCGGGCGTGATCGCGGCGGTGCGCGCGTTGCGCGCGCGCGGGCTGGCCCTCGGGGTCGTCTCCAGCGCGGTCCACCACCCCTTCCTCGACTGGACCCTGGCCCGCTTCGGCATCGCCGACGCTTTCACGACGGTCATCACCTCCGCGTCGAGCGGCTACTACAAGTCGCGCCCCGAGATCTACCAGCTCGCCCTGCACACCCTCGGCACGACCGCCGCCGAGACGCTCCACGTCGGCGATTCCTACCGCTTCGATGTACTCGGCGCGCGACGCGCCGGATTGCGCACCATCTGGTATGCCTCCGCCGAGGACGCCATGGCGCAGGCCGAGAACAAGGCCGACGCGGTGGTCGCCGATCTCAGCACCCTGCCGGATGTGATCGCGACGCTCGATAACGAGGCGGGCGGGCGCAAGCGCTGGTGGCAACGCCCCTGAACCGCGCCGTGCCGCACGGTGTGAACGTGGACAGGGACGGGGCCGGGCCAGCCGCCGCGCGGATCGGGGTGCGACTCAGCTTCCGGCATGGGTGATCTGGGTGAGGTGAGGCAGGCGGTTGAGGCCCCGCGCCACCCCCACGCAAAACATCGAATCGCCCCCACCGCCAGGATCGCCACGCCCTCCCTCGCCCACGGCGCGTGCTATACTGCCTCGCACGGATACTCCGCCCGATCGTCTCCGCCGCCCACCGCTGGTGGCCTTCGTGGGGTCAACATGGACGCCGCGCGCACCCACAACCAGCGTGCCCTTTCCCCGGCCTATGACCGGAGGATCGGCGGCTGCCGCCCGCATCGCGGTGGCCTCCCGGCCCCGCAGCACCAGCACAGCAGCGGTGCCGGGCGCGGCGGACTGCCGGTCCCTCCCGAGCAGGGCTAGCACCCCTGCGGGCTTCGGCCATCGCCGCGCGCCCTCGGCGCGCAACAGCTTCCCCAGATCACCAAGATCAACAAACTCACACCAAGTGACGATGTAGCCGGTTGTGCCGCGCACGAGCCGCGATCGTGCCGAGCGCGGGTGACCGCATGGAGGAGACGATGTCGACCAAGCCGTCCGCCGGACAGGCGCAAGACCGATTCGTCGAGGATCTGACCGACATCGAGGATGACTTCGACCGCTGGTTCGTGGAAGTCAATCAGAAGGCCGGGCTCGTGGACGACGCGCCGGTCCGTGGCTGCAAAGTCATCAGGCCGTATGGCTACGCCCTCTGGGAAGCCTGCCAGGACTATCTCAACCCGAAGTTCAAGGCCGTGGGGGTCCAGAACGCCTATTTCCCGCTCTTCATCCCGCGCTCGCTGCTGGAGCGCGAGGCCGCCCACGTCGAGGGCTTCGCGCCGGAGGTCGCCTGGGTCACGCGCGGCGGGGGCCACGACTTCCCGGAAGGGGAGGAGTGGGCGGTGCGCCCGACTAGCGAGGCCCTGATCATGACGATGCTCGCCAAGTGGGTGCAATCCTACCGCGACCTGCCGCAACTGCTGAACCAGTGGTGCAGCGTGGTTCGCTGGGAGAACCGCCCGCGCGCTTGGCTCCGCACCCTCGAATTCCTCTGGCACGAGGGCCACACCGCCCACGCCACCGCCGAGGAGGCCGAGGCGTTCACCCTGACCATCCTCGGCATCTTCCAGGAGTTCCTGGAGAATGTGCTCGCCGTGCCGGTCATCCCGGGGCGCAAGAGCGAGTCGGAGAAATTCGCCGGGGCGCAGCGCACCTACAGCGTCGAGGCGATGATGGGTGGCAAGCACTGGGCCTTGCAGGCCGGCACGTCGCACTACTTCGGTGACAACTTCGGCCGGGCCTTTAACATCCAGTTCCTCGACCGCGACGGCGCGCACAAATTCGCCAACACCTCCTCCTGGGCCGTCAGCCAGCGGGTGATCGGCGCGGTGATCATGGTCCACGGCGACGACACGGGGCTGAAGCTGCCGCCGCGCATCGCGCCGATCCAGGTCATCGGCGTGCCGATCTTCCGCAAGGACGCCGAGCGCGAGCAGGTCGAGGCGGCGCTGGACGGCGCGCTCGGCACCCTGAAGGCCGCCGGTGTGCGCGTGGACAGCGACTGGAGCGAGAACCGCCCCGGCTGGAAACGGAGCGAGTGGGAGCTGAAGGGCGTGCCGATCCGCCTGGAGATCGGCCCGCGCGACATCGCGGCGGGCGAGGCGCGCGTGGTGCGGCGCGACACACGCGAGGCGCAGCAGGTGCCGCTGGCCGATCTCGCGACCGTCATCCCGGCGCTGCTCGACACGATCCAGGGCGACATGCTCGCGCAGGCGCGCGCGATGCTCGAAAGCAAGACCCGCTCGCTCGACAGCTACGACGAGTTTACGCAACTCGTCGCCAACAACGAAGGTTGGGGCCTCATCCGCTGGTGCGGCGACGCCGCCTGCGAGACCGCAATCAAGGCGGAAACCAAGGCCACCAGCCGCAATCTCCCGCTCGCCGGCGTCGCCGACCCCGGCCCGTGCCTGAAATGCGGCCAGCACGCCGACGGCCCGCGCTGGCTCTTCGCGCGGGCATACTGAGGAGCGTAAGGCGTAAGGCGTAAGTCGTGAGTGGCTGCGCGGTGGCATCCTAGCATTGCGCGCCAGCGGCAAACCCCTCTTACGCCTTACGTCTTACGCCTTACGCCTTCCTCGGAGGCCCCATGACCACCATCGATACCCTCCTGTCGTTCCGCAGCGTGGCCGGGGCGGCGATCAGCCCCGATGGGCGGCTGGTCGCCTTTCAGGTCGGGGCCGCGCTGGCCGGGGAGTGGGCCGAGCCGCACGGGACGCGCTTGTGGCTCGTGCCGACCGGCGGTGGGGTGCCCCGGCAACTCACCGGCGGGCCGGGCAAGGATACCGCCCCCGCATGGTCGCCCGATGGTCGGACGATCGCCTTCCTGTCGGATCGCGCCGGGGACGGTGCCCGCCTCTATCTCCTACCACTTGATGGCGGCGAGGCCCGCCCGCTGGCGACCGGCGAGGGGCGCATCGAGCGTTTCGCCTGGTCGCCCGACGGCGCGCGGCTCGCCTTTCTGCGCACCGATCCGTCCGCCCAGCCGGACGCCGCATCGAAATCGAAAGATGCGCCGCTCGTGGTCGAGGAGGTGCCGCGTTTCGACCGGGTCTGGACGATCGACGTGGCGACGGGCGCGGTGACGCGCGGCACCGACGCGGCGGCGCATGTCTGGGAACTGGCCTGGCTGGCCGATGGCAGCGGGCTGGCGCTGGTCCTCTCCGACGAGCCGACCGACGCCTCGTGGTACTCGTGCCGCCTCGCCAAGCTCGACCTGGCGAGCGGCGCGCTGACCACCCTCCACTACCCCCCCGCAGGCCGTCAGGTCGCGCGCCCCGCGCCGTCGCCCGATGGTCGCTGGGTCGCCTGCGTCGCCTGCTCCTGGAGCGATCCGGGGATGTCGGGTGGCGACCTCTGGCTGGTTCCCACCGACTCCACGCGAGGCGATTCGCCGCGCAACCTGACCGCCGGGGCGACGTTCAGCGTGAACACCGCCACCTGGCAGCCGGACGGCGCCGCGCTCCTCTACGACGCCTACGACGACAACGAGGTGAGCGTTGGACTCGTCGCGACCGCGAGCGAGTCCGATGGCAAAGGGAGCCCGAAGCGGCTCTGGCGCGGGCCACACAGCTTTGGCTACGGCGCGATCAGCGTGGCGACCGATGGTCGGGCCTTCGTCGCGCAGCGCAGCGCCATCCGCGAACCCGCCGAGGTCTGGCTCGGACGGGTCGAGGCGGACACCATCGCCTGGCACCCCCTCACCGACCTCCATCGCGCGGGACGTCCCGCGCTGGTCGCCGGGTTCAGCGACGTACGCTGGACCGCGCCCGACGGGCTGGCGCATGGCGGGCTGCTCATGCGACCTGTCGGCGCGCTCGGGCCGACGCCGCTGGTGGTGATCGTCCATGGTGGCCCGACCGCCATGGCGAATCACGGCTTCGCCAGCCGTGGCCTGTCCGCGTTCGCCCCCCTGCTCACGGCGCGAGGCATCGCCTCGTTCTTCCCGAACTATCGCGGCTCGAACGGGCGCGGTGTCGCCTACGCCGAGGCCAATCACGGCGACATGGGCGGCGGCGACTGGGCCGACATCCTCGCCGGCGTCGATCATCTGATCGCACTTGGTGTTGCCGATCCCGACCGCCTGGGCCTCTGCGGTTGGAGCTACGGCGGTTTCATGACGATGTGGGGCGTGAGCCAGACCCGGCGTTTCAAGGCGGCTGTCGCGGGGGCGGGCATCGCCGACTGGCCCTCGTTCCATGGCACCAGCACCCTGCACACCTGGGACGCGCTGTTCTACGAGGCCGATCCCTACGACCCCCACGGCATCTACGCCGAGCGTTCACCGATCCACCATAGCCACCGCATCACCACGCCCACCCTCGTCCTACACGGCGACGCCGACCGCGATGTGCCGGTCGATCAGGGGCGCGAATTCTTCCGCGCCCTCAAAGATCGCGGCGTCGAGACCCAACTGGTCCTCTACCCCGGCGCCGGCCACGGCCCGCACGACCCGGCCCACATCCGCGACATCCTCGAACGGGGCGTGGGCTGGCTGGCAGAACGGCTGCGGTAGTCCAAGGGCGCAGATCGCGGGTCGAACGTCCAAAGTCCAAGGCGGCACCGGGACCGGCAGCGACCGCCGCGCCGGACTCAACCCCCTTCGACCTTCGACCTTCTCCCTGCGACCGTGACCACTATCCCGGTACTCGGCGACCCGATCGTCGGGTTGTAGAGCTGGGCGATGTCCTGGCCGGGGACCGGCGTCAGGTCGTACGCGCGCAAGACGTGCGCGGCCAGCGCCTTAATCTCCACCTGCGCGAAGTTGACGCCGATGCAGATGCGCGGACCGCCGCCGAACGGTATCAGCGCGTAGGGCTGCTTGCCCTCCTCGCGCGGCGCGGCGAAGCGATCGGGGTCGAACCGCTCGGGCTGGCTGAAAATCGTCGGCAACCAGTGGCCGCCCGCGATCGAGTAGCGCGCCTGCGCCCCGGCTGGCACATGGTAACCGCCGAAGTCGAACGGCCTCACCACGCCGCGCGGGCCGCTGGCGACCGGCGACCAGAGCCGACCCGCCTCCGTCAGCGCGTTGCCGAGGACGCGCATCGCCTTGATCGCGTCGAGTGTCAGCGGCGCATCCGGCTCCGGGCCGAGCAGCGTGTCAAACTCGGCGCGAACCCGCCGCAGATAGTCGGGATTGGTGGCGAGGAGGTACAGCAGCCACGACGACATCGTCGTGCTCGTCTCGTGGCCGGCCACCAGCAGGATATTGACGTGGCCGAGGATCTGGGCGTCGCCGAGCGCGTGCCCCGCCTCATCGCGTGCCGCAACCAGCATCCCCAGGATATCGTCGGTCGGGCGTTCCCGGCGCTCCGCGATCCGTTCCAACAGGACGCCTTGCAATTCCCGTTGCGCCGCCCCGAGCCGCGCCATGACCTCGTCGCGACTCAGTGTTTGGGGATCGAAGTCCTGGTAGAGCAGCGTCAGGAACAATTCCCGCATCCGGTCCACCTCCGCGCCAGTGCGCAGGCCGATCAGGGCCTCGGCGGCGACATCGAAGGTGATTCGGCGCGTCTCCTCGAAGAGATCGACCTCGCCCCGCGCCGCCCAGTCCCGCGTGCGTGCGGCGATCACGCGCGCCATGATCGGCAGGTAGCGGGCCATGTAGGCGATCGTGAAACCGGGATTCATCATCTTGCGATCGCGATCGTGTTCCGCGCCGTCCATGTTCAGCACCCCACGACCGAGCGTCGCGCCGATGATCGGCGTCCAGCCCGCCTCGTGACTGAAATGGTCGCGCCCGGTGTGCAACACGAAACGATTCGCCTCCGGCCCGACGAGATAGACCGGCGCGAAGTCCGCCCAGGGATAGCTGACGCGGAAGATCGGCCCGAGCGCGAGGGCCTGCGCGGCGACCCAGGACGGCAGGACGCGCTCGTAGCCCTGTGGCAGCGTCACAACGGGGATCTCCTCGAACGACTTCACGGCGGTACTCATGGCCGTCACTCCTTCCCGGGGATCTGCGCCCCGTACCCGAAGATATGCTCGCTGGTGTCGCCCATGTTCACGGCGATCCGTCGCAACCAGCCGGTGAGGGTCGCCAGCTCTCCAGCGCTGAACCCGGCGGCGAAGCGGGCGAGGAAGGCCGCCTCCTCCCGCTCGTGCAACGCTTCCAGCACCGCGCACCCCCGCGCGGTCATCTCGACACATTTCACCCGCGCATCGCTCCCACTCGGTTGCCGCACGACGAAGCCGCGCGCCTCCATCCCATCGAGGACGCGCGTAAGGGTTGCCGAGGTGATCCCGAGCGCGACCTGGAGATCGCGCTGCGCGCTCGCCCCGCGCACATCGAGGTAGAGGAGGATGTCGAGTTGTGCCGAGGTCAGGTCGTAGGGCATCAGGCCCACATCCATCGCCTTGCGCGTCGCCTGATCGGCGCGCTTCAAGGCAAAAATCGTCGCACGCATCAGACCCCCTCAATCACTAGCACCCTAGCTAATCTAGCGCGCAATTGCCCCACTGTCAAGAGGCCAGTGCGATCCAGCGCGGGGAAACGAGGGCGGCACCGCCATATGCGGTGCCGCCTGCTCAACTTGGACTGGCGTGTAGGGACTGAGATTAATCGGCGGGAACCGCCTTCGGCACGCCCACCGGCGTGACCCAGGAGGCGTAACGCGCGTCCTTGCCGCGCATGATGTCGTGCAACTGCTGCTCCAGCTTGCTCGTGATCGGACCTTGCTGGCCGTCGCCGACCGGGTAGCGATCGACCGAGGCGATCGGGGTGATCTCGGCGGCGGTGCCGCAGAAGAAGACCTCCTCGGCGATGTACAGCTCCGTCCGATCGACCGAGCGCTCCACGACCTCGAGCCCGAGGTCGCGCCCGAGCTGCATGATCGCCGCGCGGGTGATACTCTCCAGGATCGAGTCGGTGCCGGATGGCGTCACGAGCTTGCCGTCGCGCACCATCATCAGACACGCGCCCGGCCCCTCGGCCACCTTGCCCTGCGTGTTCAGCAGGATGGGGGTGTCGTAGCCATTGATCGCCGCCTCGGAGGAGGCGAGTTGGCTGTTGCGGTAGTTGGCGATGTTCTTCACGCGGGGCGGCATCACATTGTCCGAGATCCGCGTCCAGGTGCTCGTGCAGGCGTGCTTGAGGTCGCGCTGCAACAGGTGCGACGCCGACGGTCGCGTGGTGATCATGATCTGCGCCGGGCCGGGCTCGGCCGACGACAGGGCGCGGAAACGCGAGCCGCTCGGCGCGGGGTAGGCGTAGGGGAAGATATAAGTGTCGGTGCGCGCGTCGTTGGCGCGCAGGAGTTCGGTGACCGCATCGGTCAACTGCTGCACCGTGTAATCCTGCCGCATCCGCATCAGCTTCTGCGAGCGGAGCAGGCGCTCGAGGTGGGCGTCGAGCCGGAAGACGAAGAGTTCCTCTTCATCCTCGTTCCAGTAGCCCATGATCCCCTCGAAAATCGCCGAAACGGCCGACCAGTGCATCTGCGTCACATGGACGGTCGCCTCCTGCCAGGGCACCATCGTGCCATCCCACCAGATGTATCGCGGATTCGTCGTCCCTACCGTCATCTGCGACCTCCCGAAAACCATTCACGTCCCACTGCCCACACCACTGTCCACCCCACGGATACCGGGGAACTGCCCGCCCACTTCGTTGGTAGGATAGCATACGGGGCGCTGCCGCCGCCCCACCAGATAGGGACACGGTGGGGCATTGTGCCCGATTGACAACGCGACGCCGCCGGGACATTGACACGCTTTCATCGCGTATGCTAAAGTGCGCGCACTAGAATTCAAGTCAGCTCAGTACAGTGCAGCTTTCACAATCAGGGCGCTCGACGGAGGGGAGTACCCTATATCCCGTCACACGGGAACATTCGCGCGGTCTCGTTCGTCTCGTGTATACTGAGGCACACTCGCAACAACTGAAGTGCAGACGTGGCGCAGCAGACAAGGTCCGATCGGTAGCCCTCGGTGCGGCGAGTTCTCTCCCCGCACCCGCTGAATCGTCGCTCGACTACCCCTGAGTGCTGTCCTCATCGACTCGGGGACGGATCATTCGGGGCCGGATTGTGGGGATTGGAGGAACGAGCGATGGTCGCCTATACCTTGAACCGCCTCTTCTGGTTGATTCCGACCCTCCTGGTCATGTCCGCGATCGTTTTCCTGGTCTCGAAGAACACGCCCGGCAGCCCCTTCGACCCGAGTAATTTCGGTGCGAACGCCCTCAGCGAGGAGCAACTCGCCAATATCAACGCCAAGTATGGGCTGGACAAGCCCCTCTGGATCCAGTATCGCAACTTCCTCTGGAATGCGGTCCGGCTGGATTTCGGCACCTCCTATGTCTACAAGACGCGCGATGTGTCCGACATCCTGAAGCAGACGCTCCCGATCTCGCTGCAGCTCGGCACGCTGGCGATGCTCCTCGCGATCGTGGTGGGCACCATCCTCGGCACCCTCGCGGCGATTAACCAAAACGGCATCATCGACTATCTCAGCGCCGGGATCGCGGTCCTCGGCACCAGCCTACCCAATTTCGTCATCTCGGTGCTGCTCGTACTAATCTTCTCGCTCACGCTGAAGTGGCTGCCACCGATCGGCTGGGAGACATCGCAGCCGAAAACGCTTATCCTGCCAACGCTGGTGCTCGCCGCCTTTCCAATCGCGGTGATCACCCGCTACACGCGCGCCAGCATGGTCGACGTGATCCGCTCCGACTTCGTCCGCACCGCCCGCGCCAAAGGGCTGGCGGAGCGCCGGATCATCACCGGGCACGTCATGAAGAATTCGCTCATCCCGGTGATCACCGTGGTCGGTCCGCTTTTCGCCGCTGTCGGCACCGGCTCGTTCGTTGTCGAGCAGATCTTCGCGATCAACGGCATGGGGAAATATTTCGTTACCAGCATGGTCACCAAGGACCAGCCGATGATCATGGCGGTTATCCTCTGCTTCGGCGTCTTCCTCTCGATCATGAACTTGATCGTGGATCTGCTCTACGGCGTGTTGGACCCGCGTATCCGCCTGCAGAGCTAGCGGCGGCATTGCCACGACCGGGATGTGGATAGCTCGGGTACCACTGAAAACGCGCAGGCACGAGAGAACGAGGGATGTGAGGATGGCTGATACGATATCCCCGCGAGAAGCGCAGGCCGTGGTGACCACCGATGTTCTAGGGCAAGGGGTATTGCGGGGCAGCAAACGCCGCCAGTCCAGCCTGTGGGGGGACGCTTGGCGACGCCTGCGCAAGAACAGGCTCGCCATCGCCGGCCTGGTCATCGTCGTACTCCTCGCACTGATCGCCTTGTTCGCGCCGATCCTGGCGCGCGAGCCGATCGGCAGCCAGAATTACGACGCGCTCTACCATGTCCCTGATCGTGCTTACCCCATGGGTGCCGATCACCTCGGACGCGACGTCCTCAGCCGGGTGATCTGGGGTTCGCGGGTTTCGTTGCTGGTCGGGCTGGTGGCGCAGCTGATCGTTCTCGCGATCGGCGTGCCAATCGGTGCCGCCGCCGGTTTCTTCGGCGGCAAGACCGACCTCATCCTGATGCGCCTCGTGGACGTGATGTATGCCTTCCCGACGCTCCTTTTCGTTGTCCTGCTGATGTCGATGTTCGGGCGTGGCCTCGACAAGATTTTCCTGGTAATCGGCCTGACCAGTTGGGTGGGCCTCGCCCGCCTCGTGCGCGCGCAATTCCTCACCCTGCGCGAGAAAGACTTCGTGATCGCCGCCCGCGCGATTGGTGCGAACGACATGCGGCTGATCATGAAGCACATGCTACCGAACGCGCTCACCCCGATCATCGTCGCGCTCACCTTCGGCATCCCGACCGCCATCTTCACCGAGGCCTTCCTCAGCTTCATCGGCGTCGGCATCGGCCCGCCGCAGACGAGTTGGGGGCTGATGGTCGGCGAGAATCAATCCTACTTGCGCTCCTATCCATGGATGCTTGTCTGGCCGTCGCTCGCGCTCGGCCTCACGATGCTCTCGTTCACGTTCCTCGGCGACGGCTTGCGGGACGCGCTCGATCCGAACGCGAAGAAGGACTGAACACGCCGCGCGTCCAAGCATCTTATCTTCTATCTCACGTTGTCTGCTGTCCGGGCGGTTGGAGCGGAAATCAACTGCCCGTTGCGCGGAAAGGTGGGTCGCCGTGGCGTGACCCGGTATCGAGTCGAGATGGGGAGACGGGAAGAAGGAGGTATCCCGTAGGCACCGTTGCAAGGCCCCGTATATCCCCGTCGGAGACACCGACATCTTCGGCCCCCCGAGTGCGTATGGACACAATAATCGAGGAGGACATCCCATGCGGGAACCGACGCCCACCGATTGGTTGAATGATGCCGAGCAGGTCAAACGGTTCGAGGAGCGGATGCGCGCGGCGCGGATGCCGCGCCGCGCGTTCCTCAGCATGATGGGGGCGCTTGGCGGTGCCGCCGCCCTGGCCGCGTGCGGCGCGAGCGCCACCCCCACCACCGCCCCACCGGCTGCCGCTGCCTCGGCGGCACCGTCCGCCGCCGCCTCAGCGCGACCCTCCGCGGCGGCCTCGGCGGCACCCTCCGCGGCGGCCTCGGCGGCACCCTCCGCAGCGGCCTCGGCGGCACCCTCCACAGCGGCCTCGGCTGCCCCCAGTAGCGCCGCAGTTGCGACCCGCACCACCGCGCCAGCCGCCAGCGGTGCCCCGGCAGGCGGCGTCAAGCCGCTTTCGACCTGGCCGGCAAGCATCCCCGCACCGACTGATTTGGCGACCGACCAGACCTTCAACTCCTATGTCGACAACGACCCGAGCAGCTTCGACTTCAACAAGGATCTCTACGCCGCAGGGTCGGCAACCATCTGGCAGGGCTTGCTGCGCTTCGACCCCGACTTCAACATCTGTGCCGGTGATGCCGAGAGCTACACTATCGGGCAGAACGGTGCCCAATATACCTTCAAGCTCAATTCGAAGGCCGCCTTTAGCAATGGTGACCCGGTCACGGCGCAAACCTACATCGACGCCTGGACCCGCCAGCTCGATCCGGCGACCGCCGCCTCCTACGCCGGTTTCCTGCTCGACATAAAGAACGCCGAGTCGTTCAACTCGACGAAGGGGGCGACCGCGAAGGACCTCGGTCTGCGGGCCGTCGATCCGCAAACGCTGGAAGTGACGCTCGAGCGTCCCGCCGGCTACTTCCCGATTCTCGCCGCCTACATCGCCGCCGTCCCCTCCCACAAGCCGTCGATCGACAAGTTCGGCGAGAAGTGGACCGAGCCGAGCGTGACCGGCGCGCCGATCGTGTCCAACGGGATCTTCGTCCTGACCAAGTGGGAGCGCGGTAAGGGCTACACGCTGGTACAGAACGACAAGTATGCCACCGGCCCGAAGCCGCTCCTGAAGACGATCAACTTTACCGTCGTGGCTCCTACTGCCGGCCTTGCGCCATATGAGGGCGGCAATCTCGACCGGCGCGGCTTCGAGGGGATTCCGGCCGGCGAAATCCCGCGCCTGACGAGCGACGCGCAACTCAAGACGCAGGTGAACCGCCACTCGCAGAGCGGCCTCTGGTACCTGGTGCCCGAAGTCGACAAGCCGCCCTTCGACGGCCCGAACGGGTTGAAGGTCCGGCAGGCGATCCAGAAGGCGATCAACCGCGAACAACTCACGAAGGTCATCCAGAACCTTGGCGAGCCGGCCTATTCGCTGATCGCGCCCGATCTGCCGTTCCACATCGACCCGAAGAAGAACCCCGAGTTCAAGAACGCGGTGGACTTCAACCCGGACGCGGCAAAGAAGCTGCTCGACGGCACCCCTTACGCCGGTGGCAAGGGCTGGCCGAAAATCACCATGTCGCAGCGCGACCAGGGTGCCACCCCCAAGACCGCCGCCGAGTTCATCCAGAAGTCGCTCAAGGATAACCTCGGCATGGACATCGAGTTCGATATCAAGCCGACCACGGCCTTCAACGCGCCGATGTTCGCCCGCCAATACCAGCTGATCTTCCTCCGCTGGTACATGGACTACCCCGACCCGGCGAATTTTTACAAGGACGTCTTCAACAGCCGCAAGGCCAGCGGCAAGCGCCAGGCCTGGAGCAACGCCAAGTACGACGACCTGATCGTCACCGCAGGAGCCGAGCCCGATCCCGAGAAGCGGGCGCAGCTCTACCGCGATTGCGAAAAGATCCTCCTGATCGACGAAGCCGTCTACACGCCGCTCTACTACGGCTACCAGATCACCCTCTTCAAGCCGCGCGTGGGCGGTGTCCCGAAGACCCAGGCGGGTGTCCCGCAGCCAGACGGGAACCTCTTCGTCGACCAGTACCGCACCCTCTACATCAAGAAGTAGGCAAAGCACGAGGGTTCGGTCAGCAGCGAAGGGTGGGGGCCGGTTGGCCCCCACCCTTTCTTCTCGGTATCCCCCGCGCCACTCCAGCGCGCCCCGCGCTGGCCTACACCAGATCGGGCCAGTTCGCGCGATCTTCGCTCGCCGCCTTGTCCCCGCCCTGCGCGGGTGCTTGCTGCCGCCCGAGCAGGATGGACCGCCGCTCCTCGTACTCCGCGCGGTCGATCTCCCCACGCGCGAAACGCTCGCGCAGAGTGACCAGCGCGGGGTCCTGCGGGGGTGTCGCAGGGGGTCCATACGCGTGGCGCTGCCGCCGCCGAGCACCCCCGATAAACCGAAAGAAGCCGAACCAGAAGACGATCATCAACAGCGGCCAGAAAGGGAAGAACCCGAAACCGGAACTGTGATGCCAGGGTCCGTCCATCCACAGCGGGATTAACTGCATCGCCATACCTCCTACGCGACTCATGCCGCCTCATCCGCCTCGTGGGGGCCTCAAATACCCTCGGCCCCACTTGCCACGCCACCCGGCACGGTTCAGACGGTTCCTGGTGCCATGTACGACGAGCCGGAGTCTGCGGTAGCGCGAGGGAGGCTACCCATTCGGGTAGTTCAGGTCGGTGCCAAGTAGGGGGGCGAGCGGTCATGTCCTCACCGCATCAGAGGCAACATGCGGGGGCGCAATACGGGCGCGGATTCTTCGGCTGCCCTCACGAGTGCGCGGCAATCCGCGTCGTCTATCCAGGGGCGACTGACGGGGAAGCGTCGTCACCGCCACCGACGACACACCGCTATCCCCAGCCAAACGTCGGCCGTTCGCGACCCGAGCCCCGCGTCAGCGCGGCACGTCGCCCAGATCCAGCGCCAACGCCGCCGCCCCGATCAGGCCGGCATCCTGGCCGAGCGCGGCGGGGAGGATGCGGAGATCGTCGGCGAACGCCTTGATCAAATGCTCATCGACCGCCTCGCGCATCGGGCCGAAGAGGAATTCGTTCGCCGCGCTCACCCCCCCGCCGACAATCACCACCTCGGGATTGAAGAGGTGGACCAGCGAGGCGACCGCGAAGCCGAGCGCCCGCCCGGCGCGCGCCAGCACCTCGATCGACAGGCCATCGTCGTGCCCGGCGGCGTGATTGATCAGCGCCCCGCTCAACCGCTCGCCGCGCGTCTCCATCAGCTCGGTGAGCAGACTTGGCACCCCCCGATCGAGCAGTTCTTGCGCCGCCGCCTCGATCGCCCAGCCACCCACGAACGCTTCCAGGCAGCCACGCCCGCCGCAGTGGCAGCGCGGTCCATCGAGCGCCACGACCATGTGACCGACCTCACCGGCCATGCCGCCACGCCCTTGCAAGAGCCGTCCATCGACGATGATCCCGCCACCGACCCCGGTGCCACAGGCGATATAAATCAGATCGCGCGCCCCTCGGCCCGCGCCATAGCGCCATTCCCCGATCGCGCCGGCGTTGACATCATTGCCCAGGGCGACTCGCCGCCCGAGCCGCTGTTCCAAATGATCGCGGATCGGCAGGTTGTGCAGGCCGAGATTGGGGGCGAAGCTGAGGAAACCGGTGGCGGAATTGATCGCCCCCGGCAAGACCACACCGACCGGCGTATCCGCCGGGAGTCGCGCCGCCTCGGCCACCCCCGCCACCGCCTCCGCGACCCGATCGAGGATTTCATCGAGCCCGCGTTGCGCCCGCGTCAGCACATGCTTCCGCGCGACGATCACCCCCTCGACCGTGACTGCGGCGGCGCGGGCGTTCGTGCCGCCGAGATCGACCGCAAGAGTCGGCGTGCTCACGAATTGGTTCGTGCTGGCATCGTGTTGCGGCATAACGACGGCACCTCGCTGTGGATAGATTGTGGATAACTGCTCGCCCGCGACGTTGCGTGGGCGCGAAGCGTGCCTGACGGGACCCTGGCTGCGTCGCGACCCGCTCACCGCCACGCTTCGTGCAAGCACCACAACGGCGTTGAACACCGGATACTCCCATGCCCATCCTGGGGCTGGCGGGGCTGAGCCGTCTCAGGAGAACGGCAGCAGGCCGATCCGGTCGGATGGGGCGTGGCGGGACCGGACCGCGTCCACAAGCGCGCTGACAACCCCACGCGCGGCCTCCCGCACCTCGGTCGGGTAGGAGTAGACGCGGCTGTTGCGCGCGAAGTCTTCCTCGTCGGTCACGACACACGCGCCATCGGGCTGGACGACGACATCCAGGTCGAGATCGACGAAGTGGATTTCCGCGCCGGTAGGGGCGATAACGAACGTCGCGGGCGTGGCGATGTTGCACTAGTACAGGGTCGTGGAAATAGGCGCAGGGTTGTGGTAGTGTCCCCAGAGTACGTCGTCCATGAGCGACGGCACGCATGAAGGAGGTTCCATGGCTGGCCCCCTCCCCACGCCTGTGACCGTC
>JAABUN010003143.1_pt1 | contig 26614 bp, 18 predicted proteins | sample 5559311 | NCBI WGS metagenome assembly JAABUN01 (sample SAMN10711877, study PRJNA513370) | rock metagenome | isolation source: Antarctica rocks | place: Antarctica: Victoria Land, Siegfried Peak sud
CGATTATGGAAATTCACCAAAAAGCAGATTCTATATGCTAAGTATTATAACAACCCCAAAGACTTTCATGAGGCTATCAGAACTTTTTTTAGCAACATAAACCAAGATTTTCAACAAGAACTTAAATTCTTACTAACTTTGAAATTCCAGTTTTTTGATACTGAAAATCCACTAATTTACCCCTTGTGAAGTATAGCAACGTTCATAAAGGATAAGAATACTCTTAATTTAAGTCTCCATCACACACCTCCTCATCTTAAATTATTAAGTACCAAAGGAGTTTTTATTAACCTTTAACTACAATCATTGTTTTTTGTCAAGTTCATAAGTTTTCCCTTGTGAAACGATGCCAGTAGCCTTGTTCTATTACGCTATCAATTGATTTGATTACCATTGTTGTTGACTTTATTTATATATACTTTCCTTTCAATTCAGCCGAAATTTACCCTGCAAATATGCTGAAGCCAGGTGGTGCAAGAACAGTAAGCGGGGTAAGACAACCCTTCCAAATTAATTGAAAATGAAGAAAGTAATATTAAACTTTTCCGTAGTAGAAAGAAGTAAGAACTACGAAGTGAATGGAATACAGTTACTATGAATGCTGATCAAAAAATAACTGAATTAAAGAATATAACTACACGAAATAACAATGCTTAAATCAATGCCGATGAATAAAAGATTTTGCGTCATGCCATCGTTCCGGTTAGGAACGAAATGTTGGTAGAATATAATAAAATGATAGACTGTTCCGGTCAGGAACAGCATGTGTTGATAGAGGAATGATTATATTTTAAGTGTACTCTTTGAATGTTACTTTGCCTGTTAACAACTTACAGGTTGTTCCTAACCGGAACGAAGGCATGACGCAAAATGCTTAAATCAACAATATTAAATTATAATCACTTAATATCCGGTGCAGGAAATAGTATCCCGCCAAATAATAAATAAGCCCATAATAATGTCCAGGCAATATTAAATACTTGAGCGCCGATAAATGCCAGTGCCGGCCGTCCACCCTGTATTTTAACAAGGTCTGAGAATCTGGCTTCCAAACCAATAGCTACGAACGCAAGCGCAAACCAAACAGTACGCAGACTGTTGAGTATACCTGACACCTGTTTTGTAGTTTCGGGAGCGATCATGAATGAAAATAATAATGAGGCAAATAAAAAACCAAGTACAAATTTGGGAAACCGTTTCCATACAATCCCTAAGCCCTTACCTTCTGTAGAAGCCTGTGCTGAAGGATTTTTCTTTAAGGTCCACCATGCTGCAATAAAGATAGCAGCAACGCCGATCAGCACATTCTGAGAAAACTTCACTATTACACCTGCTTTGATGGCCAGCGGTCCTACTAATTGAGCCGCGGCTGTTACAGAAGCAGTGGTATCTAAGGTTCCACCAAGCCATGCACCAGCAACCACTTCAGGCACATTAAACTTCTTAATTACATAAGGCATTATAATGAGCATCGGGATAGCAACCAGCAATACTAATGATGTAACGTAGGATAATTTTTTCTTGTCACCTTTGATGGCCCCAGCTGCAACGATAGCTGCCGATACGCCGCAGATTGAAACTGCTGAAGCGAGTATCACTCCAAATTCATCATCTACTTTTAACAACCTGGAGAGCCACATGGAAAAAAACCATACCACTGAAACAACGATTACAGCCTGCAATATGCCGGGTATACCAGCTTGTATGATGTCAGTGAATAATATACTGGTACCTAGGATAACCAGGCCGGTCTTAATAAAAAATTCAGAACGTGCTGCTTCCTTCAACCATGGAGGCAGTGTTGTAAGGTTGCCAATCAATAATCCGGCAAGTAATGCGAATACCACATATTCGATACCGTAGTAACTGATGGTTTTGTTGCCGGCTATAACAAGGGAAATAATCGCCAGCACAAACACCAATGTAAAGCCCCTGGCGAACCGGCCTGGATTACCAGCTGATAAAGAGATGGAGATGGAGGAAACGATCAGAAATATTACACCAATACCAACAATCAGTAAAAGGTTATTAATGGCCAGCACCTTTCCGAATAAGTCATTCCAATCTGCCCATTGGTAAGCAGGCAGTATGAATTTGAATCCTGGTAATGACAATGCAAATAGTAAAATTGCAGCGATTAATATTCCACCAATTATCACTGCCCACCAATCTTCAGTGAGCCTGGTAAAAAAAGATTGTTTTGCATTGGTGTCATAATTAGCATCAATGGCTTCCTTTGTCTCGCCGGGAACGTTTGTGCTGATGTTGGATGAAGGCATTTCTTTATTTTATTTTTAAGGAACTGAATATAATTTCTTATGCATCTTACCCTTGCGATAAGCCAATCGTTTCTTTTAGATTGAATACATCTTTAAGCGCTCTTTTTGCAGCGTAGTATCCGCACATGCCGTGTACGCCGCCACCGGGTGGAGTTGATGAGGAACAAATATAAATACCTTTAGCAGAAGTGCGGTAAGGTGACAATTTTATTACCGGCCTGGTAAATAATTGAGTAATGTCAAGAATACCACCGTTGATATCACCACCTATATAATTGGGATTATATTGTTGAATCTGGAACGTGTTCATTGTATTTTTTGCCAATATTGTTTCCTGGAAACCCGGAGCAAAACGTTCCACCTGTTTCTCTATAGCCTGTGTCATATCAACCTGCGATCCATTGGGCACATGGCAGTATGCCCATGCAGTATGCCTGCCCGCCGGGGCTCTGGATACATCAAACAAACTTTGCTGTGCCAGCAACACAAAAGGTTTATCAGCAATTTTGCCGTTAGATGTTTGTAGTTCTGAATTTGCAATTTCGTTAAAAGTGTTTCCAATATGAATAGTGCCCGCCTGCCTGCACCTTGCGGCAGTAAAGGGAATGGGTTCCTTAAGCGCCCAGTCTATTTTAAATACACCCATTCCATAGCGGTACCTGTTTAACTGCCATTTATAAATTGATGAAAATTTATCACCCGTTATTTTTATCAGCTGCTTTGGTGTAACGTCAAAAAGTATAGCACGTGATTTTGGAAGCTGGTCCCGGCTTTCCACATTAAAGTTTGTTTCAATAGTACCGCCAGCTGATTTAAAATAAGAACACAGTGCATCTGAAATAGATTGAGAGCCTCCCTTTGGTACAGGCCATCCTTTTAAGTGCCCTGTAGTCATTAAAACAAGTGCTATAGCCGAGGTGGCTATATTAGTTAATGGCTGGAGGGCATGCGCTGCCATGCCTCCCCACAAACCCTTAGCTTCTTTTGTTTGAAAACGTTTTGAAAGAAATGCCGCGGTGGTTAAAGCATTAGGACCAAACTTTGCAAGCGCCAGGGGGTTATGCGGAAACTGTAATGGCCCTAGTACGTCAGGAGCCAGGGAAGGCCAATCTCTCACTAAAGGCTTTATAATGTTTAAATAAGTTTTTTCATCTTTTCCTAATGATTGCGCTGTTTCTTCCACTGATTTAAATAATGCGGCAGCGGTACCATCATCGAAAGGATGAGCGGCGGCAACCTCCGGATAAATATATTCCAGTCCATGGTCCTTTAAGGGAAGCTGTTGAAAAAACGGTGAGCCTGCAGCCATTGGGTGAATAGCGGAACATACGTCATGTTTAAATCCTGGCAATGTCAGTTCTTTTGTTCGCAGCCCGCCACCAACAGTATCCATTGCCTCCAGTAGTAATACGGAGAGTCCGGCTTTTTGAAGTGTAATAGCGGCTGCCAACCCGTTTGGCCCTGATCCAACTACAACTGCATCATATTCTTTATTGATCATTGGTTTGTCTGAATTTTAAGCCACTAAGGCACAAAGGAATGGTTATTTAAAATTACGAGTTTGAAGGTAAGCACCCACAAAAAGGTTTGAGCTCTGAGCCTCAACATATAGCCTTCATTTGAGCTTCCTGATTTAACATTGTAATCTTATTTTTGTGATGTTTAAAAAACATCAAATCACAGAAGCGGCTTTACTTAAAATGTTTTCTTCCATTTCAATACAAAGCCTGAGCAGCTTCGAGGTTATTTTTCCGGGCGTGCCATCTCCTACTGGCTTATTATCTATTTTGGTAACAGGCAAAATGCGTTTAGTGGTGCTTGTTATAAACACCTCCGTTGCATTCATCATCTCATCTACCGTAACATTTCGTTCTTCAGTCTTATACAGTGTGCCTGCCAGTTCCAGTACTCTTTTACGTGTGATTCCCTGCAAAACATTAAGTGAAGGCGTAACAATAGCCTTATCTTTAGTTACTATAAAAATATTTGACCGTGGTAATTCTAAAATGTAATTGTTTGCATAATATAGTACGTCATCAGCATTGTGTTGCCTGATCTTCTCAAGCAAATAAATGCTCATTAAATAATTGATGGATTTTGCATAAGGAACGTCACGCATGTATTCGTGCAATATCAGGCTATATCCTTTTTGAAATTTCTCAGCTGGTGGCAAATAGATTGGCTGCTGAAGAATCATAAAATTTGGTGCTGCCGGTTCAAAATTATCAGTTGAGTAACCACCGGTTAAAAGCAACCGGAAACCCGAATCGGCAATATTATTACGACGAATCATTTCATCGATAATAATTTTCAGTTCCACTTTTGTATGGGGCGGCTTTAACCGTAATATTTCAGCCGAATTAAAAAACCTGTCCAAGTAATCATCAAGGTATAAGGGAAAGTGGTTGCTTGTGCGGAAGTAGTCAAAAAGGCCATAGCCACGCTGGATGGAAATATCATTGATCCCAATTGTTGCCAGCTCTTCTTCTATAAACCGGTTGTTTACATACGCTATCATAGGATAAAGATAAAAATTGCAAACAACTTTTGGCGGCTCCTCCTAAAACTCCTAAGTGTTTGAACGACTTCCGAAGTCTTCCTGACTTCGGAAGTCTTAAATGCAACCTTTGCCTTATTTAAAACTTCGGAAGTCAGTGCCTGTTTTGTAAGTTTCGGAAACCTAAGCGGTTCAGCGTTTGAATTCGAAGTCTGCCTCAGAAATTTTGGATCCATTGAAAACTATTCCCCGTCATAGGCTTTCTGTAAAGCTGCTATATCCAGCTTACCCATCTGCATCATTGCCTGCATGGCCCTTTTAGATTTTTCCTTGTTAGGGCTGTTTAATAACTTTCCTAAAATAGCAGGTACTATTTGCCAGGATAAACCAAACTTATCTTTCAGCCAGCCACACCGGCTCTCCTCTCCTCCTTCAGAAAGTTTCGCCCATAATTCATCCACTTCATCCTGCGTTTCACAATTAACAAAAAGCGATATGGCTTCTGTAAATTTAAATTGCGGTCCGCCATTCAACACATAAAATTGTTGTCCTTCAATTTCAAAAGTCCCTGTTATCACCGTTCCTTTCGGCCCTGGTCCGGCATCTCCATAGCGACTGACACCGACGATTTTTGAGTTTTTAAAGATGGAAGTATAATGATTCATTGCCTCTTCGGCATTGTTGTTAAACCACAGGAAGGGAGTTATTTTTTGCATAAATCAAATATTTTAAGAAGGTTAACTAATTTAATAAAATCACTGCAAAAATAGTATGCCTATCTGTTTATAACAGTGTGTAAAAGCGACAAAGTAGCGGGTGAATTAAGACAACCAAATGTAATTTTAAATTCATCAATCATTTCTTAGCAGGCGCTTGTGCCGGCTGAACGGGTTGCCTTGCAGGAACCTTTGGAACAACAGGAAGGCTCTCATTGCCGGTGTTGTTTACAGACTGAACAGCAAAAAAATAATTGTCTTTTGAATACGGTAACCTGATAGTAGTATCGGCTGTAAAAATCTTTTTTTGCCATACCGGACTAGTAGTTTCTCTCATCATAACATAATAGCCCTTAACCGATCCCGTTAGTGGCGCTTTCCATGACAGAGAAGTATAGTTGCTAAGATTTCTCACTTCTATCGTCACGTCTTCCGGCATGGCCGGCGCTTTTGCAAGATTAGACAGGTTAACTAAATTCATCCCTGTATTTTTTCGCAGGTACTCATAGTCAATGTGCTCGGGTAAATCACCGTAATTAATTCCGTTCTCTGTTCTTACGTTCTGGTGCTGCCGGTAATAATTTTCGTTCATCTCGGTAATGCGCACTGCAGCATAACCATTTTCTACATAAGGGGTATGATCCCCGCCGCGCAAAAACCGGTCATTACGATAGATCATGACAATCTGTAAATTTTCAACATAGCGCTCTCCCACTTCTTTTACATATCGTGCCAGCTGCCTGGATTTACCATCATTCTCCAATCCTAGCTGTCGTATATTGCTGGCGTTCTTTTCCAGTTCATAAAAAGGCAGGCCTTCGCTGAAAACCCTTATCTGTGTATTGTTGATTATATTGGTTTCGCTGCTGTTATTGCTGCCCATAATATCATTATTCAGATCGGCTTCAATATTCAATCCCATTTTCTTTGATTTGGTTGCCATGTAATTAGCACCCAGCAAACCCTGCTCTTCTCCGCTTACTGTAATAAAAATAACCGTTGCAGGAAATGAATGCTTGCTCATGATACGTGCGCATTCAATTACTGCTGCTGAACCACTGCCATCATCATTCGCACCAGGAGCATCACCTGTACGGTCCATAACATTCGAGCGCATATTATCGAGGTGGCCGCTGATAAGGAATATACGGTTATCTTTTGGGTCAGTACCTTTTAAGGTAGCTACTACATTTCCAAGGTTAATAACAGTGTCTACCCTTTTGCTATCGGGTTGATAAGTAGTGCTGTCGATAATAGCCGTCAGTCTTCCGTTGGATTGTTTTGCAAACTGGTTGAATTTACTTAACACCCATCTCTTTGCAGCACCAATTCCACGGTGGGCTTCTCTTTGTGTGCTGAGTGTATTGCGGGTGCCAAAGCCAACCATTGTTTTAATATAAGCCTGTAAAGAATCAGCCGATACTTCTTTTAACATCTGCTCAATCTCCGGGTCTTTCTGGATAATAACAGGCGACTGGGAAAAAGCGGTGTTTAAACAAAAGATTATTAACGTTGAAATTAAATATTTTTTCATGAATAATTTTTTAAGAATTGCCATCAGCTGTCAGCCATCAGCCAACCTATACCGGGTAATAAACTTTTAGGGATTCTTCCTGATAGCTGATAGCTGACGGCTGACAGCTGATATTAGTATCCCTTATTTTGTTCTAAAGTAGGCATAATATTAATATCACGCTGCGGTATGGGCAACACACGATACGTGGTTCCATAAGGCTGCGGATTTTGTATGCTGGCATGTGCAGGAATGTCCTGCTGTGTTCTTTGAAGATCAAAGTAAGACTGTCCTTCAAAGGCCAGTTCTATGCGCCGTTCTGTTAATATCGCATTAATGAGTTGCTGGTTGGTGGTAACAGTCAAAGAGCTTGCCTTAGATCTGGTACGCACCTGGTTTAAAAGTGTCAGCGCCGTAGCATTCGCAGGGTCACCTGCAGCACCCTGCCTTGCTAAAGCTTCCGCTTTAACAAGCAACACTTCCGGATACCGTAATACCGGAACCCAATCAGCAAAGTTGGTGTATTTAATTGTCCAGAAATACTGAGTGGCGGCCGTGCCGGTTCCTTTAATTGTTTTTATTACCAGGTTTTTATAACGAAGGTCATTGAGGGTATCCATAAGGTTAAGATATGCATTACTGATAGAGATATCCCCTCTTACTGAAGGACTGTAATGCGCGGCTAATGCATTGTTCCTGTCAGGATTGTTAGACCCTGAAAATGCTATTGAAAAGATTGACTCCTTTGTTGTATAATTCCGGAAGGCAATTTCAGGAGCAGCATTCAATCCATAAAGATTTGAATTAATGATGGCATCTGCATAGCTAACTGCTTTTGCCCAGTTACCTTCATAAAGATACATCCGCATCAACAAGCCTCTTGCCGCTCCTTTTGTTGCACGTGCCACATTCGTGTAAGCATCTCCGGTATAAGACATAGGAAGCTTTGTTTCAGCATCCAGTAAATTTTTTTCAATCTGGTCATACACCTCTTTAACGGTAGACCTGGGTATCTGTGTTGTTGAAGAAAAAGGATCTTCCGCAGCTTCAAGGATTAGTGGAACACCAAGATTTTTGGACGCACCGTTAATCGGATCGGTATAGGTTTGTGCCCATAAATTTACCAGGTAAAAATAATTGTAAGCACGGATAAATTTTGCTTCTCCCAGGTATTGGTTTGCTTTTTCGGGAGTAACAGTGCTCATGAACGGCATAAAATTTTTCACAAATAGATTGGCGGTATAAATGGTAGAATAAGCCGCTATCCATGCGCTGGTAATGGTTCCATCATCAGGCCGCATCTGGTTAAAGAAACCAATATTACCGAAGAATGAAGAAGGATTGGCATCCAGTCCCTGAACATCTGTGTATATAAAATTGCGTCCACATCCCCAGTTAATGTTTTGAAGCGCGCTGTACATGCCTGTAGATGCTTTATCAATTCTTTCAGGTGAGCTGAATACCGTTGCTGTAGAAACCGCGTCAAGAGGTTGATCAAACAGGTTCTTTTTGGTACATGCAGCAGAAGAAAGAATGACAATTAATACTCCTGTAATTATATATTTGAATTGCATCGTATAAATAAATTAATCGATTTAAAAAGAAAGGTTCAATCCTATAGTAATACTTTTTGACTGTGGCGTTGCCAGCGCATCTATTCCGAGTTGGATATTATTGGCTGTTGTTGCATTACTGGTATTGCTTCGGGAAGAACTGTTCACATCAGGGTCAAGACCGGTGTATTTTGTAAACAGAAAGAGGTTGAAAGCCTGGGCGTACATTCTTGTCTGTTCAAAGCCTATCCTGTTTAAAATAGATTTATTAAGCGTATATCCAAGGCTGATAGTTCTTATTCTTGCAAAATCTCCTTTTTCTAAAAACCTTGTGGAAGCAGTGTTACCCTGGTTGTCCTGGAGGTACAGTTTAGGGATGTCGGTTTGCTGCCCTGGAGTTGTCCAACGGTTTAGAATAAGCTTAAAATTATTTTGAACAACATTACTAAGCATGGTAGCTCTTGTGGAGTTATAAATATAATTACCCCCGGAATATATCAGGGTAATACCCAGGTCGAATTGTTTATAAGTAAATGTATTATCCCAGCCACCCATCCAGGTAGGAAGGCCACCCTTATCTGAGTAAACACCGTCTTTTGAAACAGAGGCTGGTGAAACGGTGGTACCTTTTTCATCAGTCCATACAGCAGCGCCAGTTGCACCCAGGTGGTACTCTTTAATAGAGCCATCATTTGCATACCACCTAGGGTCGCCATTTGCAGGGTTTACGCCTGCCCAGCGCACCAGCAAAAATGTACCAAGAGGTTTGCCTACACTTGCTACGCTGCTACCTTGAATGATGTCTGCATTTTTGTTTGAAGAAACAAGAGACATTACTTTATTCCAGATGCGCGTATAATTGATTGAAGTGCTCCATTTAAAATTTTTTGTAATAACAGGAGAAGTATTTAAAGTGAGTTCAATACCACGGTTACGCATGTTACCGATATTAGTATATACAGAGCTGTTAGGAACTCCTACTGTAGACAACACCGGTGCACTGAGAATCATGTTGTCGATATTGTTGTTGAAATAATCAACTACTAAATTAAACTTATTATCAAGCAATGTTGCATCAAAGCCTATATCGGCTTTTTTAGAACTTTCCCAGCGCAGGTTAGGATTGCCTACCTGGCTGATATTAAAACCATTCATAGTTCCGTACGCCGATCCTGCATACAATGTTTGTGATGCATAAGGATTCCTGATCCTTGAATTTCCCACTTCACCATAGCTACCACGCAATTTTAAATATTTAAGCCAGATGATATCCTCCATAAATTTTTCCTTGGTAAGTTCCCATCCCAGGGAAATGCTGGGAAAATATCCCCGCTGATGGTTCTCTCCAAAAGCGGAATAAGTGTCAGACCTCAATGAAAGCTCCACTATATATTTTGTTTTGTAAGAATAACTGGCGCGACCGAAATATGACATCAATGCCGAGCTGTTCTGATCGCCATGCGTTTGATCATAAGTGGTAGTTTGTCCCGGTTGAATATTTGTAAACGCCCCGTTTATTATTTCACTGTAAAAAGGATCTGCAAAATTTACTGCTCCTGCCTGGTACCACTGATATTTGTTATGCTGGTACTCAGCACCTGCTACGGCAGATATCTTATGATTGGAAGCGATGAGTTTATTATACGTTGCATAGTTCTGCCATACCCATTGCGACCAGTTTGAATTAAGATAAGTAACCAGCCCGTTATAAGGAACTCCCCAGAAGCCAATAATATTCGGAGTGAACTGGTTCTCGAGATTAGACAAATACTGAACACCGAATTTGGAAGTGAAAGTAAGTCCTTTTATAGGTTGAATTTCACCATATATATTAGCGCGCACATCTTGTGCGGTGTTATCATTGCGGGTAAGGTCTGTCATTGCAATCATATTGAAATAACCTCCTGACTGCGACATGATATTACTGCCACCAATAGCGGTAATATTATTTCCCAGTCCTAAATAGCCACCGCCAGTTCCTACTGTTAAGTTATATTTGCGGGGTCCGTTGGGATTGAAAGGTGAAACATTCGGCGGCGCCTGCCAGCCTGAAATATTTACTCCCTGAACATAGCCTTCCGTTAGTACGCCGTTGTTCAGCGTTCTGCTGTAAGAAAGGCTAAGTCCGCTTTTGAACCAGGTTTTTGGAGTGAAGTCCATATTCAACCTGCCCTGTCCCATCGTTATCTTGTTTGGCTTTACAATTCCTTCCTGGTTTAAATAGCGTGCTGAGCCGTATATGGAAAGCTTATCGGCGCCGCCAGAAAAGGAAACGGTATTATCATACATCATCCCCGTTCCATACAACATCCCGATCCAGTCTGTATTGTCCGGAACTCCATTATTGTCAATGTCACTTGGCTTTGCAAGCACTGCATTTGCAGAACCTGCGCCATACTTATTGGCAGCTTTTTCATTGGTGATCAGCGTATACTCATCGGCGTTTAATTCAGATGGTTTTGTTGATGCCTGCGACCAGCCTACTTTAGAATCGAGGGATACTTTCACTGATCCCTTTTTACCTTTTTTAGTTGTTACCAGTATTACACCATTGGAAGCGCGTGAGCCGTATATCACCGCCGACCCGGCATCTTTCAGCACTTCAATAGATTCTATATCATTAGGATTGAGCATGGCAAGCGGATCAAACCTGGTACCGGCACCGGTTCTTAATCCATTAGTGTTGTCGTTGGCAATCTGTGCTATTCCATCTATTACAATCAAAGGTTGAGAAGAAGATGTAATAGAATTGATACCACGTATCTGTATTGCTGTCGGATCTGCCAGGGCGCCGCCATTCATACTGATCTGCACGCCGGCAGTTTTGCCTGCAAGTGCTTCAGTGAAAGTTGGTAAGGGCTCACTGCTGATCTTTTCACCGGAAATTTTACCTATCGCCCCGGTGTTTTCACGCGCCGTTTTGGTGCCGTAACCAACGACCACCACTTCATTAAGCCCTTTATTTTCTGCAGCCAGTTGTACATCTATAGATGTTTGAGATCCTATTGGTATAAGCCGGGTAGCGAATCCTACTGAAGAAAAAACCAGTGTTTTGTTACCAGGAAGAACCGTAATGGCATACTGCCCTGTATTAGTAGTGGCAGTACCTCTTTTTTCACCATTAACAACAACGGAGACACCCGATAATACCGAACCGTTTTCATCAGTAACTTTTCCTGTGATCGTTTTGTTTTGGGCAAGAGTTATGGTAGTCATCAACATAACTATCGCAAAGAATAGCAATTTTTTCATAAAAATTGAAGATTTAAATAATAATTACAGAATGCAGATACAGGCAAACAAAATCGTTGGAATACGAAACATTACAATGCAGGCATATGGTTGATTAAAATTATATAATTGTAAAGGTTCTAAAAAATATATTTGAAGTGCCTTTCGAAGTCTGGAATTTCACCAGCTTATCCTACAAGCGCTGACTTCGAAAGTCTTGAAGGGATAAGCTATCTCTTAATCTTTATAATTTCATCCGTTTTGAAGATAGCTTTATTTAAGACTTTCGAAGTCTGCTATTGTATTGAAAGCTGGTGAAATTTGAAACTTCGGAAGTCAACGGCTTGCCTGAAAGTTACATGGACACGCCTCGAACATTGTCTTAACTTAAAAGAGGAATACAAGTATTGAAACCTTTATAATATTTTAGTATTGATTATGACATCTCAAAAATTTTGTTCAGCCGCATTTGTTGTAAGAAATCATCAATTTTTATTCGGTAAAAGATCTGAATCTTCTGACTGGTATGAAAGTGTATGGGATATTTTTGGCGGTCACTCAGAACATGATGAAGACCCACCGGATACTTTGAAGAGAGAGCTACAGGAAGAATTAGGAATTACCCCCACCCTTTATAACCTGTATGATTCAATTGAAATTGCTGGTAAAGTTTCAGGAGAAACAATGTTATTGCATATTTATTTTGTAACAGAGTGGCTGGGTGGCGAACCAAAGATTTGCAGTAATGAACATTCGGAGATTGGCTGGTTTGCACTTGAACAACTGTCTACCCTTACCCTGGCATCGGATGAATATATAAATATCATCAGGTTATGGCTAAATATGGAAGTTTGATTATAATTAAAAGAGTGTTAAGTTAACTCTAAAGTGACTCGTTCTGCTTTCAGCTGTCAGCTATCGGCAGTCAGCAGGTCAATGTGTATTAAGTTTCCTCCTGATAGCTGACGGCTGACGGCTGACTGCTGATAGCAAATACGTTAATTTACACTGAACTTAGCAGTAGTAAATTTCTTTCCAACGTTAATCACCTTTGTAATGCAGTATCTACTATTGGCATAATTTTTATATAAATATGTAACCCGCTATACACATCATGCTGATTTGAGAATGCAACACATTTAATCAAATCATAATTTACAAAAAAAACATTTATGAATCAAACAATTATTTCGTCTGTTACAGACAAGAAAAGAAATTTACGTACAGGAATGATGTGTATTATCACATTCTCTTTGTTATTATTTGGCGTAGCATGTACTAAAAGCAAAACTACTGATGACCAGGATAAGATAATGCCAAAAGGCCCAAAACCAGCATGGGGACCAACATTAACACCTCAGATGCAAACCGTTATAGAAACTTTAGATACTATTGCTCCTATTCCTATAACATCGCTTACACCTCAGCAGGCACGTTTGCAACCGGGAGCTGCTGAAGCTGCTATGCGTGTTATGAGGAACTATAATATTCCCACTCCTCCTATGAACGTAGACACTATGGGTAAAGAAATCCCAGTTTCAGGCGGACAGATTCATGTGAGAATTTATACTCCAAAAACAGGAAAAGCCTCCTATCCTGTTATTGTTTATTATCCTGGCGGTGGTTGGGTAATAGCAACCATTAATACTTATAATTCATCCGCCCAGGCCCTGTCTGAACAGGTAGATGCTATTGTAGTTTCTGTTGAATACCGCAAAGGTCCTGAATTTAAATTCCCGACAGCACACTTAGATTCTTACATGGCTTATAAATGGGCTCTGAAGAATGCAAGTACGTTTAAAGGAGATTCCACGCACATGGCTGTTGCAGGTGAAAGTGCCGGAGGTAACCTTGCAGTTACAGTAAGTATGATGGCTAGAGATAGCAGCGTTAGAAAGCCATTGCATATATTATCTGTTTATCCTGTTGCGAGCAATGATCTTAATACCCCTTCCAAGATCCAGTATGCTAATGCAAAACCGTTGAATACACCAGCACTGTCCTGGTTTCTTATGCATTATTTAAACTCGCCGGCAGAAGGAGCACTACCCTGGATCTCCTTAGTTAATGCTAAACTATCAGGATTGCCTCCAACGACCATTATCGGAGCAGAGATAGATCCTTTGCAGAGTGAAGGTAAAATGCTGGCAGACAAATTACAGGCTGCAGGTGTTACTACTACTTATAAATTATACATTGGAGTTACCCATGAATTTTTTGGAATGGCGTCTGTAATTCCTGAAGCAAAGCAAGCGCAGGCATTTGCGGCATCTCAATTGAAAAATGCGTTGAAATAATTGTTAATTGTTAATTGTTAACGGATAGTGGTCGATCATTATAGTTATAAATATTAGGAAACTTACCGTTAACAATTAACCATTAACAATTAACCATTAAATGGTTCAACATGCACCAACACATCTGTAACCCTAAGCTTACTTTTCAGAAGTGCATCTTTAACAGAATGAGCAATGTTATGTCCTTCAGTAACAGTTAAATTGCCATCTACCCCAATATGAATATCTACGTAATATTCAAATCCCATTTTTCTAACAAAACATTTTTCGGTGAACTTCACCTGCGGCACACCTTCCGCAATTTCTCTTACCTGGTTCACAATTTCATTGGAGGGAGCGGCATCCATAATTTCTGCCAGTGCAGGCCTGATGATTCCGGTAGCATTATATAAAATCAGTACTGACGCTACAAGGGCGGCCCAGTCATCAGCACCTTCATATCCTTTGCCTCCTATCAGTGCAATTGAAATTCCGATAAAAGCAGCTACCGATGTAATAGCATCACTTCTGTGGTGGTATGCATCTGCTTTAACTGCCTGGCTATTGATTTTCTTTCCTACATTAAGCACATAACGAAACATGCTTTCTTTTATACCGATTACAAGAATCAGGATCCAAAGCGTAAAACTTTTTGGCAAATCGTGCGGTGTATGTATTAATATTATGGAATGATAACCAATCCAAACTGCAGCTGCAATCAAAAACAACGCAACAACAATGGCTGCTAAAGGCTCCGCTTTTCCGTGACCGTATGGATGTTCTTTATCTGCTGCTTTCAAGGCGATGCGCAATGCCAGCCATAGTAAAGCCGAGCTCAAAATGTCAGCACCTGATTCTGTAGCATCTGCCACTAACGCATAAGAATGTCCGAAATGACCTGCTATGCCTTTAATAAAAATTAAAACGATGCTTATTGCAATTCCTAACTGAGTTGTTTTGATTGCAACAGATGGTGCCTGGACCTCTAAATTATCCATTGTTATTCTTGTGATTAGATTCCGGAGTAATCATCCGGCAAAATAATCAAACTATTTCCAATGTCAGGTGATTGATTAAATTACATGGGTTGCGTATAATATCCTTATAAACCGGCAATCACAATGCGGTAATATTATACATTAAAAAAAATCCCGATCATTTACAAACTTTGAAAAACCCTTATTAAATTTTATTTTGAACTCAAACTCATGTATTAATTCTTTAACCAATGACAGTGCTTGCTTTTCAGTTCCTTTCAGTTTTTCAATCTGTAAGGTCATATGTTTATTATCAGTTTCCGCCAGTTCTTTTTCATGCTTCAAATTTATACTTCTCATCTCATCCGGAAACATACTAAATTTTCGCAGCGACTGGTACCTGGGATGTTCATATACTTCCACTAATTCGTCTTCCAGCTCTCTTATTTGTTCTTTAAGCACTTCGTTATAAATGCCAAGCTTCTCATCTGTAAGCTTATCAAAATTGTTTTCTTCATTTTGTATCCAGGTGAGCTCCAGTTTTAGCAAGGTATGCAGATCATTATTCTCATAAGCAATCGTTAGCTGCTTCATTAACTCCTCTTTCTGCAGTTTCAGCTTTTCATCCTGCTCGAGATCAGGATGCAGTATTTTAGCCAGCTGTTTATAAATGCTGCTGATATTTCTTGCTCTTGCCTCTTCTATCAGCTTAGCTTTTTCTTCTTTTTCCAGCTCCTTTTTAGTCTTTTTCCTAACTGTTTGCCTTTGCTCTTTCTCATGGGCCTGTTGTTTTAATTCCTCTTCAATTTCAATTGTCTTCCGCATCATTTCCTCTGGTGTCATCTTGCTATGTAAACCATCAAGATTCATTTCAAAGCCAAACTCTTCGAATATAGATTCCATACCATCCTTCATAACATTAAAATCCTGCTCAACAGCTTTTTCGTAACTTATTCCTTGTACAGCTTTGAATATTTCTTTAAGCTCGTCCTCTGGCTCGCCTTCTTTAAGCTGAAAAATTTCATCAAGCTGGCCGGCTATTACGCCACCTAAATTTTTCCTTTCCTTTTTAGATAATAATTTTTTATTATTAAAAAATGAGAAAAGCAGCTTTATTATCTCTTTATTCAATTCTGTTAACTGTTGCTCTAAGGGATGGATATGCTTAACATAAAAGTCTAGTTTTTCATCTAAAGAAGTATGTACCCGTACAAGATCTGATCTTAACTTTTCAATTCTTTTAATAAGCTTATTAAAAGTTTGCTGTTGTTTACTAAGTATTTTTTGATGAGGCTTAGTTATAATTAAACCTGCTGAGCCCGATTTTGCATTTTTATTAAAAAGATTCTCTTGCATCATGTATTAATTTAAAAGTGGTTTTAATAATTTATTAAGATATGATTTTAAAATAATCAATTTAGCTTTTTAATTTCCACATTAAAACTTCTTACCAGTCATTCACTCATGTGAAGCTTCAAAATTATCCAGTCCTGCTACGAAATGCGGTACTAATAATATATTTTTGCCCATTTCAAAAGAATGAATAGGTGAACGTGATTGCTGGCCGTTCTTATTCCAAACAGCTATCCGCCAGAAATATTTGGTGAAGGCTTGCAGCTGTTTGCCCTGGTAGGTTACCAGGTTTGCAGATGAATTAATTTTATCCGATGTCCAGAAGATTGCTTTAGTAGTATTAAGTGCAGCTGAGCCGGTATCAACATATATTCGATACGCAGTTTGTGCTGCACCAATACGGCTCTCCTGCAATTGCCAGGTTAAACGCGGATGAACAACATCGATACCTATAGGATTTACCAAATGTTCACATTGTAAGTTAACAGTTTAAATCGCTGCACCGGACGCTGCTTTTGTTACTGAATTATTTATCAGGACATAAAACTCAGCTTAAAATTAGCATCGGATCGTTTCATATCAGGCTTAAATGTAAATATTCTTTGTTTAAATTCTACGCAATACCTATTACGTTTTTATTTCATGGTAGATAATAAATTTTAAGTTGCTTAATAAACTCGCAAATTAAAACATGTTGGTTACCTGAAGTACTATCGAATCCGGAAAATTTTTTTTGAGAGACGGCGTTGATTACAGCAGATGAATTGCCGGACAAAATTTATATCAAAGGTCAGGTGGGGTAAAAGATAATTTCTATGTAAAACAATATCACTTTTGCTATCAGCTGTTAGTAAAAATACTGATACTGATTCCTTGCTGCTGATAGCTATTAAAAATATATTTTTTGCTTAACACTATACTAATAACACACTTAACCTGCCGTTAGTGGTTATTTTAAATTGATACCTGCGGTTTTTAAAACCGTTTCTTTTTAAAGTATAAATTATGCTTTTTTTGTTGTGGTTGACTATATACTTAACAATTTCTGAAGCAGTTAATTCTATATTTTTTTGAAGCAAGGTTAAGGAATTTATATTCAGTCGGTGCCTTTTTGCAATGTTTAAAAGCCTTTCTGCACGTTGAAGATCGGTTTCATTCTCAATATTTATAGTTGAAATCTCAGCGGCATTAATTTCATCTTTTTTGATAGCTTCTGATAATAGCTCTTCTTTAATAAGATATAAGGAATAATTCCGGAGTGAATTATTTATTGTATCTACATTAAATTTTAACTTGGTGGTAGTCATGTAAAACCTTTAATTTATACGTATCGTAAATATACGTTTAAAAATGAGGTTTTCCGTATTTGTTAATATTTATATAAAAGGAATATATAAAATCATTAAATAATCAGGAAATATATTTTGGCTAGTGTCGCGTCAACCTTAAAACTTCACTTTTGCTATCAGCCGTCAGCTATCAGCAATCAGGAGGAAATACATTTTATAGTAGCGTCCTGATAGCTGATAGGTGACGGCAAATGGCAATTAATACGACATTGTATGCTTGAGACGACACTTGGGAATTTAAAATGTAAAACAATATCATAAACCTATAACCAGGTCTTCTATTTTCAATAATATCCCTCAATGTGTTCAAATAATAATAAGATTTTTAAAATGACGCTACGTTTTTTATTTCCGATGTTTTTAATTACGTTTAATGCAGCAGGGGTATCTGGCCAAATACCGGCTCTAACCCTGCCCGAATTTAAATTCTTCAGGCTTGATAATAGTCCGTTCACAGAAAAAGATGTAGCAAAAGGAAGAATATTGTTTTTTGTATTCTTTGATCCCGGATGTGAACATTGCCAACGTACCATTACCTATATAAATGAGCATTACCAGTCATTTAAAAAAGCATCGCTGTATCTCATCTCTATGGATAAACCTGATAATATAAATCTGTTTATAGCTAAATATGGCAGGCAACTGAAAGAGCAGAAAAATGTATTGCTGTTACAGGATAATCTGTATCAGTTCATCACAAAGTTTAAACCTAAAAAATATCCTGCAATGTTTTTATATTCGGAAAATAAACAATTGCTGGATTATGACGACAATGAAGAGAGCCTGTTCAGGTTTATTAAAACTATTAATAGAACGGTAATTAAAAATTCATAAATTACCCGTCAATGCTGTTAACTTAAAGAAGCTACCAATTGATTGTCGTGGAATAATAATTTGCTATCAGCAGTCAGCTATCAGCTATCAGGAAATCATAAGTAGATTTTCCTCCTGACTGCTGATAGCAAATGTAAGTTTATAATTAACATAACATTATTTCTTAAATCACCGACATTAAATTAACAATAACAATTTCATAATTAATGCTTTCAACATGAAAAAAACATACTTACTTCATTCATTAATTCTTACTGTCTCCCTGCTGCTTTATTTTGCTTGTTTTGCACAGAAGCAGGCAGTTGGTATTTTTGATGGCTATGGTGATATCGGCACCAATGTAAAACCTGGCGTCAGCAATTACATTGCTCAAACAAATCAGTATATTATTTCGGGCGCTGGTGCTAATGTTTGGGCCGACCATGATGAATTTCAATATGCCTGGAAAAAAATAAAAGGTGATTTTATACTTCACACAAAAGCGGAGTTCCTTGGAACATGGGTTGACTATCATAAAAAAGTAGGATGGATGGTACGTAAATCACTTGAGGGAAACTCTCCCCATGTAAATGCCGTAGAACATGGTGATGGGCTTACTTCTCTTCAATTTAGAAGAACAGCCGGCGCTCAGACTGAAGAGATAAAAATGAAAATGACTAAAGCCAATATCCTGCAGCTGGAAAGAAAGGGTAATACCTATATTATGAGGGCAGCCATATATGGTCATCCTTTTATTACTGATACCGTATCAGGGATTAATTTAGGTGATGAAGTATATGTAGGATTGTTTGTAGGATCTCATAATGCAGATGTACTGGAAACTGGTGTGTTTAGTAATGTAAGTATTACAATTCCGCATAAAGACGATGCGGAAACTAACATTCAAATGTCTTTGGGCAGTAACCTGGAAGTAGTGGAGGTAGCTTCAGGAAAGCGTGAGGTGATTTATAAGGTGCCTTACTCTATTCAAGCACCTAACTGGACTCCTGACGGCAAAAGTTTAATTTATAATGATTCTAAAGGTATCATGATCAATTTTGACCTGGGCTCAAAAAAGGCTACAGCTATAAATACCGACACTGTTACAAGAAACAATAATGACCATGTGATTTCTTTTGATGGAAAAATGCTGGCATTAAGCAACAATGTTAAGGAACTGGGTGGCTCCATCATTTATACCGTACCTATTACCGGAGGCTCGCCAAAGCAGGTAACACCAAGAGGTCCGTCGTACATGCATGGCTGGTCGCCTGATGGTAAGTCGCTTGTTTTTTGCGGCCAGCGCGATGGTGAATTTGATGTATATAAAGTTCCTGTTTCAGGTGGTGCTGAAGTGAGGCTTACTAATTCCAAAGGACTTGATGATGGCCCTGAATACACTCCTGATGGTAAATACATTTATTTTAATTCTGTACGGTCGGGCTCTATGCAGATATGGCGCATGAAGCCAGATGGCAGAGATCAGGAACAGGTAACAAATGACGGGTTCAATAATTGGTTCGCGCATATTTCACCGGATGGGAAATGGATTGCTTTCATTTCATTTTTAAAAGAAGAGGTGCCACCCGGTTCGCATCCGCCATATAAGCATGTGTATATCCGCATGATGCCATTTGCAGGAGGGGATATAAAAGTTGTGGCTTATGTATATGGCGGGCAAGGTAGTATGAATACTCCATCATGGTCTCCCGACAGTAAAAAAATTGCTTTTGTTAGCAATACCGGTACTACAGGAAGCAGTAATTGATTATTGCAGCATTTTTATAACTACGGAGAGAAAGCCGGAGTTGAAGAAGAGGTTACACAGAGACGTCCTCTGTGTAACCTCTTCTTCATTTCTTGAATTTACTGCTGTAGTTATATAATGATATACTTCAGAATCAAATAAAATATTATTTTAACAGATTGTTAAACAAAATGAATTAAATCCTTAATTTACATGCTTCCATTATTTAAACCACCCAAACCGCTAACTGTTTGTCCGATTATTCTACAAATAATGCTTACATCCTGCTTTCAAAAAATGCAGCCGGAGATAAATACGCTTTTAAGCAATTCTATCGAACTTCAATTCATAATATATTAAAAACAACTCATGAAAGATTACATACTTAAATAGCTTATCGTGTTTATTATCACAATAAATCTTAAAACCAAAACTTAACAAACGTATGAAAAAAAAATGTTCATTACCATACCGAAGCAAGGCAATGGTAATAACCGGTAAAACATTGCTTGTTATGAAAATGACAGCTGTTTTACTATTTGCCGCTTGCCTGCAGGTAAATGCTAACGGAAATGCAAATAGAAAAGGAGGAATGAATGTTACCAACAATCCTTTTGCCGCTCCTCCAATTATCGTGAAAGGATCAGTAAAAGATCAGAACGGTAAGGCACTTCCCGGGGTATCGGTTTCAATAGTAGGAACAAAAGGTGGAGTAAGTACAGATATAGAGGGAAACTTTACAATATCTGCTCCTGATAATGGCGTGTTAAGCTTCACGTATGTAGGTTACAAAACGGAAACCTTACCTGTTAAAAGTGGCCTCGGTGCACTGGAGATTATCTTGAACGCTGCAGTTGCTTCTTTAGAAGATGTGGTTGTGGTAGGTTACGGAACACAAAAAAAGGTTTCTGTTGTTGGCGCAATTACTTCTATCGGTACAGCGGAGCTCAGGCAAAGTCCTACTACAAACTTATCAAATGCTTTAGCGGGTAGAATGCCGGGTTTGATGGTCAACCAGTTTGCAGGTGGTGAACCCGGTGTTGACCAGAGCGAAGTTTTTATCCGCGGTGTGTCAACTTATAATACCGGTAACAACTCACAAAGACCTATTGTAATTGTTGATGGTATTGAAAGAGACTTCCAATACCTGAATCCGGAAGAAGTAGAAACTTTTACTATCTTAAAAGATGCTTCTGCTACTGCGGTTTATGGAGTAAGAGGTGCTAATGGGGTAATACTGGTAACAACCCGCAGGGGTAAAATAATGGATAAAGCCACTGTTACCTTTAAAGCATCTGATGGTGTTTCGTCCCCGATTAAGTTTCCCGAGTACCTGGGTTCAGCAGACTATGCAATGCTTTATAATGAAGCAAGGTTGAATGATAATCCAAATACAACTGCTGCCCTTTTCACACCTGCACAGATCGACAACTATAGAAAAGCAAAAGGAGACAACTCTGATGGACTGGGCTATAATGTCAATCTTTTTGATTATGCTTTCAAACCAAGTATGCAACAGGATTATAACATGAACATCCAGGGAGGAAATAAATCGGTTAAGTATTTTGTATTAGGTGGTTATACTAATCAAAATGGTAATTATCAACATACTGATATGGGCCCCCGTAATACCAATGCGGTGTTTAAAAGGTATAACTTCAGATCAAATATTGATATTAATATTACTGATAATTTTTATGCGAAACTGAACCTGGGTGGCCGCATTCAAAACAGGATCGCGCCGGGAACTACAGCTGCAAGAGCTATTAATATCGCAAATACACAACCTTCCATCTATCCCATAATACTGGAAAACAACGATAATGCAGCAAACAAGGCTTATATCGCAAAACATCCCGAGGGACTGCTTTTCGGATCGCAATTGTATCGCTATAACATACTGGGCGAACTAGCTTATTCAGGATTTATAGATGAGTATAAAACATTTATGGATGGAAGTTTTGCTTTAGGACATAAGCTTGATTTTATTACAAAGGGATTGACCTTCGACATCCAGTTCTCTTATGATATCCAATCTGGTAATACTATTGACAGAACCATTCCTCATGAATCAGAAGGTTACAGGGAATATGGCGGATACGCAACTTTCTATCCTCAAGCTGGTGTTGATGTTTTTATGAACGGCGGTCACTATGCCGGTGCTTACACTTCACCTCGTCGTGTAGACAACAATACAATGAACAATGGTTATAATGCTTCTACTCCCCCACCGCAGCGCAAAAACAACGTACAGGCATCTTTGAATTATGCCAGGTCTTTCGGGCTTCATAATGTTACTGCACTCTTATTAGCTCAACAACAAAAACGTGTCTACCAGAACGAAGTTCCATTTACAAACCAGGGATTGGCATTTCGTACTACTTATAATTACGATGAAAGATACCTTTTTGAAATAAATGCAGCTTATAATGGTTCTGAAAATTTTGCCAAGGGACGCCGCTTTGGCCTATTTCCAGCAGTAGCTGCAGGCTGGGTTGTTAGTAACGAAAGCTTTATGAAGAAGACATCTGTTATAGATTACCTTAAAGTCAGGGGATCTTACGGTCTTGTAGGTAGTGACCAGCTTCCTGGTGAAAGGTTTGGATACCTCCAGTTTTTTAATGTAAATGGTGATACTTATAACCTGGGAACTGATCTTAATTCAGGTGTTCCTGCAGGTGTTTTCGAAGGTGCACTTGCTAATCCATTATTAACCTGGGAAAAAGCAAGAAAAGCGAATATCGGCATTGAACTCAGAACACTTCAAAACAGGTTGAATCTTTCAGCAGATGTTTTTACTGAACATCGTTATGATATCCTGACCCAACCCGGAACTAACGGCTCCAGGAACCTTTCTGCTGTAGTAGGACAAAGTTCTCCGCAGTTAAATCTTGGAATTGTTGACAATCATGGAATAGACCTGGAAATCGGCTGGACAGATAACATCGGAAAAAAATTCAGTTACTATATCAAGCCAAATTTTTCATTCGCCCGTAATAAAATTGTTTTCATAAACGAAGTAGATCGTTTCGCTCCTAATGGTAAATCTGTTTCATATGCATCACGTACAGGCAAACGTATTAATGAACAATTTGATTATATATTTGATCATTTTGTTGCAAACCAGGCTGAAGCGGACAAATTAAATGCCCAGGTTTACCAGAAATGGGGTAAAATGATTCCGGGTGATGCTGTTTATAAAGATCAGAATGGCGATGGCCAGATTACAGACCAGGAAGACAGGGTTGCCATCGGAAATCCCCGTAATCCTGAAATCCAGTTCGGTATCCCAATGGGCGCTTCTTATAAAGGGTTTGATATAAGTTTATTATTCCAGGGGTCTACCCATACCAGCGTACAATTAACAGATGCTAACGCCTACGACTTCCCCACTTATGGCCAGGATATTATCGGCAGGGTGAAGCCCATACATCTGAATCGCTGGACTCCTGCAACAGCTGCAACAGCAACATATCCTGCTTTACACTATGGTACCTATGTAAATAACAAAAATCCAAACAGCTCACTTTTTCTTACTGATGGTTCTTACCTAAGGATGAAGAGTGTTGAATTTGGCTATACTATTCCCACCACACTTTTGAAGAAGTATGGTTTTACTAAGACCCGCTTTTATGCCCAGGGTCTCAACTTAATTACATGGGATAAATTGTTGAAGTTCGATATTGACCCTGAATCAAACCCGGTCGGCGACTGGTACCCTATTCAGAGAGTTTTAAATTTTGGTGTTTATGTAACATTTTAACCAGCTTAATTATGAAAAAGAGTAATTATATTTCCTTAATAACCCTCGGCTTTATTTTATTATCTACTTCTTGCAGTAAATTTCTCGACAGGTCGCCTGATAACAAAATAACAGAAGGACAAGTCTTTAATAATTGGGATAAAGTTAATGGTGAAGCCAATAAATTGTACCGGGAAATGCGGGATCGAGACAAAGGAATCGTTACACTCAATGACTTTTCAATGTCCGGAATTACCGACGAAACTAAGGGAACTCAGGTAGAACAGGCCATCCCTGACCAGTTTAACTTTGGAAGCTTTGGTCCGTCTATTGGATTGCCGTCTAAATCAAACGGCATTTACTGGGCTGATTATTATGGTTCCATCCGTAAAGCGAATGTATTCATTACAAATGTTGAAAAATACAAATCGCCTGATAACCCATTGCAACCCGGTGATCTAAATAATCGTGTGGCAGAAGCGCATTTCTTTCGTGCATACTTTCATTGGCTGGCAGCACGGTGGTATGGCGACATTGTTTACATGGATTACGTAGCTGAATTAGGTGCCGAAGAAAAGTTTGTACGTCAGTCATGGCCGGAATTTGTAAAAAAAATAATGGTAGACCTTGATTTTGCTATAGCTCAATTACCGGCCCGCCACCGGGATATTGAATTTGGAAGAATAGATAAAGGTGCAGCGATGGCATTAAAAGCTATTGTTCTATACATGAATGCCAGTCCGATGTATAATGGTGGCAAACTACCGGGCAGCGATACCCGCGTTGGAAAAGAGACCTATGCTAACTATGATAAGGAAAAATGGAAACTTGCTGCCGATGCGGCTAAATCCTTGATGAACTTAACAAATAACGGGGCTCCGCGTTACAGTTTGTATATGGGTAATGCAAGTGACTTCCAGGCTGAAAGTAACAACAAGGTATATGCGAGAATCAAGCAGATTTATATCAGCACTGCCGCCATTCAGGCTGAGTGGCTCCTGATCATAACAAATAATAAAGCGGAGTCATGGCAGGGAGACCATATCCCTCCTTCTTATGGTGGTGCTTCACGCTTGCAACCATTACAGGAACAGGTGGATGAATACGAATTTATCGGTAACGATGGTTATGGATATGCAACCTATGATCCGCAGGCAAAAGCCAAGGGCTGGGATGAAAACCAGCCTTACGAAAAACGCGATCCACGTTTTTATTCTGATGTAATGTATCATGGCGCTACCTATCAGAGTAAGATTATCAATACAGCTACCGGTGCAGATAAAATCGGTGCAAGTAATGCTACTTCTACTGGTTACTACTTACGCAAATTTTATCATGAAGACTGGAAAAGAAGCGGAAACTGGCCATTACATTTTCCTTCAATCCGTCTTCCTGAAATTCAGTTGATCTATTGCGAAGCAATGAACAGGTATGCCGGTCCCAGCGCTGAAATTTATACTATCTTAAATGCGCTGCGTGCCCGGTCATTCATGGCTCCCGTTCCTCCCGGATTGACGCAGAATGAGCTTCATAAATACATCCAGAGAGAGCGTCGTGTGGAGCATTTCTACGAAAACAAGCGCTACTTCTATGCTCGCTGGAATCTTGAACCGGATTCTCCTGAAGAAGTGGCAAGGGAAGCCGCATACAAAGCCTCACCTAATCCTCCAATGGTATGGCCTTATCCAAGAACACAAAGGTATGCACACGGTATGAGGCCGGTTGCTGACCCTGCAGGGACTATGGATGTAGGTGGAGTGAAGTATAAGATGCAACGTTTTAAATTGGAAGACAGGGTTTTCACTGCTAAGAATTATTTCTGGCCGTTGGTTTCCAGTGAGATTTCGAATGCGCCCAGTTTGGTGCAGAGCCCGAACTGGTAGGAAGAGACTATTAAGAACGATAAATAATCAGAATAATCATAAAAAAGCCACCAATAAGGTGGCTTTTTTATGATTATTGATTTGAAGGGAGTATCAATTACTCCTTTTTTTAACTTAAAATACGTTAGACTACTTTTGTATTAATTTTAAATTATGAAAGAAGTAGAGGATAAATATTTTCTAAGAGATGTCTTTTTAGCAGGCTATAAATCTATCCGTGAGACAAACATCGATTTTGTAAATAATCTGAGTGTTATCATTGGTAAAAATGCCGCCGGTAAAACTAATTTCTTATTGTATTTGGATAAAGTTCTAAACTATGATTTTGAGGATATATATAATTTCAAGTCAATCTTAAAATTTAATGGAAAAAATACCGTATTGTTTGAGGTCTCAAATAATTTATCCGAGAACATTCCCAATTCAAAAAGTACTTTTTTAAATAAGAAGTATAAATTTTAATAGAAATTAACGGTATACAAACGGAATATGATTCAAATTCCTATCAGCAATTAATTGAGAGTTTAGAAAATAAAAACTTTACTTGCTTTAGTAATTTAATTAGTGTCTGTCTCTAATGTCTTATAAAAATAATTAGTTTCACATCAAATTAAATAAATGTTTAATTCGTTGCACTTTTTATCATCAGTCATGCCCATAATATTAAATTTAAGATTTGGATAAC
>JAABUN010003144.1_pt1 | contig 26600 bp, 31 predicted proteins | sample 5559311 | NCBI WGS metagenome assembly JAABUN01 (sample SAMN10711877, study PRJNA513370) | rock metagenome | isolation source: Antarctica rocks | place: Antarctica: Victoria Land, Siegfried Peak sud
ACTTCGGTATTCGGGGGATGGATCTCGCCTACGCGCTGGGGGACGATTACGAGCTTGTCGTCTTCGTGGACGCCACCCCGCGAGGCGAGAAGCCGGGCACCGTGTACCTTATCGAGCCGGAGATCGAAGAGGATGGGGAGGTGGCGCTGGACACCCACGGGATGGACCCGGTGAAGGTGATGAAACTATCCCGCGTTTTGGGCGCTCGTCCAACTCGCATCCTCGTGGTGGGCTGTGAGCCGCAGGTGATCTTGAGCGGAAAGGACTACGACGACATGCTGATGGAGCTGAGCGAGCCGGTGCGCGCGGCGGTCGAAGAGGCGGCGAAACTGGTGGAGTCGCTGGTGGAGGAGATCGGTAGAGAAGGCGGTAAGGTGGCGTCGGGACATTGAAATTTTCGATGGAAAGGAGGTGAACCAGCATGAAGGCAACAACACTGCTACGCTTGGGGTTCTATATAATGGCCCTTGGAGCCGTGGCCGCAACGGTCGCACAGTGGCCGGAGATCCAGCGTTACCTCAAGATACGCAACATGTAGAGCTTAAGGAGTGCGAGCGACGAGCTGGTTTGAGCGAATCGGTGGAAAGAAGCACGGTGAGAGCTTGCACCCGTCCGCGAGGGTCTACGCCGTGAGAACGCCTACGCGGGAGCGCCGCGAGGTCTGCGTGCGGGGCATCGTGCAGGGTGTGGGCTTCCGGCCGTTCGTCTACGCTCTGGCTCGCAAGCACGGGCTCGCCGGTCTGGTACGCAACGATGCCGAGGGCGTCCGCATCGAGGTGGAGGGCGCGCCGGAGGAGCTTGACCGCTTCGTGCGCGCTCTGCGGGAGGACGCCCCACCGCTGGCCGTGGTCGAGTCCGTCGAGTGGCAACCGCTTCCGACGCTCGGGGACCGCGAGTTCCGCATCGAGGAGAGCAGTGAGGGACTTCGTAGGCGGGCCCTCGTCTCTCCGGACGTCGCGACCTGCGAGGATTGCCGAGCGGAACTCTTGGACCCCGCCGACCGGCGATACCGTTACCCGTTCACCAACTGCACCAACTGCGGCCCGCGCTTCACCATAACCCGCCAGGTTCCCTACGACCGCGCAACCACTACGATGGTGCCGTTCGAGATGTGCGCCGACTGCCAACGCGAGTACGACGACCCCGCCGACCGCCGGTTCCACGCCCAGCCGAACGCCTGCCCGGTCTGCGGTCCTCAAGTGCGGCTGCTGGACAAGTTCGGACACGAGTTGGACATGAAACGGGAGGATGCCATCCGAAACGCCGCCCGGATGCTGCGCGGCCGGTGCATCGTCGCCATAAAAGGACTCGGGGGCTACCATCTGGCCTGCGATCCGTTCGACGCGGCGGCGGTTCGCACCCTGCGGGGCCGCAAGGTACGACAGGACAAACCCTTCGCGCTCATGGCACGGGACGTAGAGCAGGTTCGCGAACTGTGCCGCGTCACCCCGGAAGAGGAAGCGCTGCTAACTTCGCCGCAGAGTCCCGTGGTGCTGTTGGAACGTCGCCCGGACAACGCTGTGGCGGAAGAAGTCGCCCCACGCCAGAAAACGCTCGGTGTGATGATGGCGTACACGCCGCTGCATCACCTGTTGTTGCGTGATGCGGACATCCCGCTCGTCATGACCAGCGGCAATAACTCCGACGAGCCCATCGCGTACAAGGATGACGAGGCGTTCGAGCAATTGGGAGAAATTGCGGACTACTTCCTCGTCCACGACCGCGAAGTCCACATGCGCACCGACGACTCCGTCATCCGGGTCTTTCGAGAGCAACCATACCCGCTCCGTCGCTCCAGAGGCTACGCCCCCGCGCCGCTGCGGGTGGCGGAGAATTTCGGGCGGCATACGCTGGCTTGCGGCGGAGAACTGAAGAACACTTTTTGCGTGGCGAAAGACCGGCACGCCTTCGTGAGCCATCACATCGGAGACCTCGAAAACTACGAGACGCTGCGATCGTTCCGCGAAGGGATCGACCACTTCTGTCGGCTTTTCGACGTAACGCCGGAGCTTGTCGCCTACGACCCGCACTCGGAATACCTCTCGACCAAGTACGCCCGCGAGCTGGAGGAGGCCGGGCTACCGGCTTTCGGCGTGCAGCACCATCACGCGCACGTGGCGAGTTGTCTGGCGGATAACGCACGTCCCGCCGACGAACGGGTCATTGGGGTGGCCTTGGATGGAACCGGCTACGGGACGGATGGCGCCATCTGGGGCGGTGAGTTTTTCGAGGGGAGCATCGCTGAAGGCTTCACGCGCCGGGCGCATCTGGAATACATGCCGTTGCCGGGGGGCTCCGCCGCGATCCGCCAGCCCTGGCGCATGGCCGTCGCCCAACTCGTAGGACTCTACGGCCTGGAAGAGACGATCAAGCTCCCGCTGCCAGTGATCCAGGAGACAAGTGAGCGCGACATACGGCTCGTCGCCCGACTCGTGGAACGCGGCTTGAACACGCCACCCACTTCCAGCACCGGCCGTTTGTTTGATGCGGTATCGGCCCTGGTTGGGATGCCGGGGAGCCGCCGTACCACCTACGAGGGACAGGCCGCGATCGAGCTTGAGTTGGCTGCGGATGGTCCTGCGGAACACGGATATCCGTTCCGGTTGCGAACCGACGATGAGCCTTGCGCCATCCAGACAAGCGATGTTCTGATGGGTGTGGTCGAGGACTTGCTCGCGGGCCGGTCGGCGGGTGAGGTATCGGCCAGGTTTCATCGGACGGTTGCGGAGATGGTGGCAGCGGTTTGTGGTGTTGTGCGGGAGGTTGATGGGGTTGGAGCGGTGGCGTTGTCTGGGGGGACTTTTCAGAATATGTTGTTGTTGACGCAAGCGGTGGAGTTTTTGGAGAAGGCGGGATTTGTGGTTTATACGCATCGGCGGGTACCGGCCAATGATGGCGGGCTCGCGTTGGGACAGGCGGTTTTGGCGGATATGGCTTACAGCGAGAAGGAGGCATAGATATGTGTTTGGGGATACCGGGTCAGGTAGTGGAGATCATCGACGAGGATATCTACCTGGCGAAGGCTGAGGTCGGCGGGGTTCGGAGGAACATCAACATTGGGCTCGTACATTACGACGAGGAGCGGATCGAGATCGGGGACTGGGTGCTTATCCATGTCGGCTTCGCGATGTCGAAGCTGGATGAGGAGGAAGCGCACTCGGCGCTGCGGGCACTGGAGCAGATCGGGGAGGAGTACGAACAGGAACTCGCGGAGCTCCGAGGCTCCCGAATAGAGTGACGATGAACGAAGAAATCATGTCGCCCACGACCTGCACCCTGGACCACGACGGCTGCATCACCTGCTCCGACGCGGGCATCCCGGTGCAAGTTATCTCATTGAATGGTGATGATGCTATCTGCGAAGATTCGGTAGGGAACCGGGCGGAGATCGCGGTGGAACTGGTTGCTCCGGTCCAGATCAGTGAGACATTGCTGACGCACGGCGGCGTAGCCATCGGCAAAGTAGCAGACGTTCACCAAACCTAAAACCTGACAATCCGCCAACAAGAGGGAGGCGCGAAGTGAAGTATGTTGATGAGTTTCGGAGCGGAGAATTAGCGCGGGCGGTATCGGCGAACATTGCGTCGCTCGTGGATCCGGATCGGCACTACAAAATTATGGAGGTCTGTGGGGGTCACACTCACACGATCTACCGGCACGGCATAAAGGATCTGCTGCCGGATCAAGTCGAACTGGTCCACGGCCCCGGCTGCCCGGTCTGCGTCCTGCCAATGGGCCGCGTGGACGAGGGCATCTCCATAGCCGAACGCCCCGAAGTCATATTCACCTGCTTCGGAGACATGATGCGCGTGCCCGGCTCCCGAGGAAACCTCTTGGAAGTAAAGGCCGAAGGCGCGGACATCCGAATGGTCTACTCGCCCCTAGACGCCCTCCGCATCGCCCGCGAGAACCCCGACCGTGAAGTAGTCTTCTACGCCATCGGTTTCGAGACGACCGCGCCATCCACTGCGCTCACCCTGCAACGCGCCAAGAAAGAGGGCATCGAGAACTTCTCCGTATTCTGCAACCACGTCACCATCGTGCCGCCGGTTCGGGCGCTCTTGGACTCCCCGGACCTGCGCCTGGATGCGTTTATCGGGCCGGGACACGTTTCTACGGTCATCGGCTGTCGCCCCTACGAGTTCATGCCGGTCGACTACGGGAAACCGTGCGTGGTCGCGGGCTTCGAGCCGCTCGACCTTTTGCAATCCATCCTGATGTTGATGCATCAACTGGACGAGGGCCGGTGCGAGGTCGAGAACCAGTACGGTCGGGTCGTCCTGTGGGAAGGCAACACGCAGGCGCTCAAGAGCATGGCCGAGGTCTTTGAGTTGCGGCCATACTTTGAGTGGCGCGGTCTCGGGTTCATCGCCCAGTCAGCCCTAAAGCTCTCCGAAGCCTACGCGGACTTCGACGCCGAGCTGCGCTACGGCACGCCTGGCGTCCGCGTCGCCGACCCGAAAGCCTGCCAGTGCGGCGAAGTCCTGAAAGGCGTCCTAAAGCCCCATGAATGCCGGGTCTTCGGTACCGCCTGCACGCCGGAACAGCCGTTGGGCGCGCTCATGGTCTCGTCCGAGGGGGCGTGCGCCGCGTACTACAACTTCGGGCGAAAGTCCTACGAGAAGGTCGAAATAGGTTCTAAAGGATGAGCGAGCGGGAGCAGCGCGTCCTCGACGCCCTTGAACAGAGCCGTCGCCGTCCGCCCAAGTTCACGGCCCCGCGCATAGACATGAGCCACGGCGCCGGGGGCAAGGCGACCCACAAGCTAATAGAGGGACTCCTGCTCCCGATGCTCGAAAACCCGGCCCTCGCCCCGCTCGGCGACGCGGCCACACTCCCATTTGGCGACGCCCACATAGCCCTAACCACCGACTCTTTCGTCGTGCGTCCACTCATCTTCCCCGGCGGCTCAATCGGAGAATTAGCCGTAAACGGAACCGTCAATGACTTAGCCGTCTCCGGCGCAACCCCGCTAGGTCTATCAGCCGCGCTAATAATAGAAGAAGGATTGGACACCGAAGTCCTGACCCGCGAGATCGGGGCGATGGCCCGCGCCGCCGAACAGGCCGGAATCCCGATAGCCACCGGCGACACCAAAGTCGTCGAGCGCGGCAAGGGCGACGGACTCTACATCATCACCACCGGAGTAGGAATCGCCGACCCGAAGCTCAACCTGACCCCCGCCGCCGTCCAGCCCGGAGACAAAATACTCTGTTCCGGCACCCTCGGCGACCACGGAGCGGCTATCTTGATCGCCCGCGGAGACCTCGAACTAGAAGCCGAAGTCCTCTCCGACACCCGCCCCCTCACCCCGCTAACACAGGCATTAAAAGACACCGCAGGACAGGGCTTGCGCTTCATGCGCGACCCAACTCGCGGCGGAGTCGGCACAGTCTTAAACGAACTCGCCCGCGACTCAGGCTACGGCGTCGTGCTGTGGGAAGAGAAGCTACCCATCCGGGACGTCGTGAACGGGGCGTGCGAGATCCTGGGCATAGATCCTCTCTACGTCGCCAACGAAGGCAAGCTTTTGGCGGTAGTAGCTCCAGAATCAGCCGATGCAGCCCTCGAAGCCCTCCACAACACTGAAGGCGGCGAAGAAGCATCCATCATCGGCGAAGTCCGCGAAGAGCCCGCGCGCATGGTCCTCATGCACACTGGTTTCGGCGGCACTCGGATGATCGACATGCTCGTTGGAGACCCGTTGCCGAGGATCTGTTAGGCGATCCGGCAGCGTGAAGGAACCCTGGCTGAGGTGAGAAGTCGAAGGCAATGGCATGGCTTGTCGCTGTGCATCGCACGGTGACTCAAAGTCGGTCTTGCCAACGTTTCGGGTTGCGTTGGCCGTGGAAGCAGGCGATCACCACGATCTCATCCTCGCGTACCATGTAGATGACGCTATATGGGAAGCGCCGCAGCACCGCTCGCCGCACCTCGCCACTTACAACCGGGTAGAGCAGCGGGCTGCGCCGGATGGATTCGATACAAGCGTCCAGAACCCGCAGGAACTCGACAGCGAGACCCTGTTCGCGAGCTTCGTACCATTCGGCTGCCTCGTTGATCTCCAGGTCCGCCTCGGGGCGGAAGACCAGTTGGCGCGTCACCCGAAACGTCGGTGCAACCGAGCGCGGGCCTCTTCCCAGGCAATAGCCGATTCGGGGTCGCGATCGTGCTCGGCTAGGCGGCGTTCGATCTCCGCCCGCTGCGATTCGGTGAGCGGCAGAGCATCCGGCTCGGTAGCAATGCTGTCCCAGAGGTCTTCAGCCAACTGGATACGCTCGGGAACACTCAGCTTGAGCAACTCATCGCGAGAAAGATTCATCATGGCTCAAGGTTACCGAGTAGGCGGTGCTGCGTCAACCATGACTATCTTCGAGAAGACAAGCGATCTTCGCTATTGAGCTACTGTACCGCACGCAGCGTCGTCCAAGAAAACGATGGCGCGAAAAAGGACAAGGGGGCATAGAATAGCTTTTAGATGCTTGAATATCGAAGGTGGCGAAGAAGCATCCATCATCGGCGAAGTCCGCGAAGAGCCCGCGCGCATGATCCTCATGCACACCGGCTTCGGCGGTACCCGCATGATCGACATGCTCGTTGGTGATCCACTGCCGAGGATATGTTAGAGAGATCAAGGTCTGGGTACAGACGGTGATGCCTTGCTCCGTGGCTAGAGAGCAAACGAAGTCTAGACTGTAATTGAAAGACATTCGATAGGAATGAACCGCTTTTATTATCACTCGGCCACGATAGCATCTCTGTGCCAACACGCTTTGAAGGAGACAAAATGGACAGGGAAGAGGTTTGGAAAAACTTCGATCTTGGTACAGAAATCGATATCGCGGGGACCTTTATCTACAATGGTCTCCGCTGCTTCCACGAGATGCGAACGCTCGATCATACGGAGGAGATGTTCGAATTTTTCTACAATCTCTCAGTAGGTATTGAGCGTCTGCTCAAGGTCGCGGTCATCATGCTGGAGCATGACGGTACTCAAGAGCAAGAGGCTTTCGAAAAGTCGCTAATTACCCATAATCATCTTGAGCTTCTTAGGAGAATCAATGCTCAAGCTAACCTTAATCTCGCAGGTCTTCATAACGAGTTTTTAGGTATGCTAAGTACATTCTACAAATCTTTCCGCTACGATCGCTTTAGCTCGTCGCTAGCTTGGAATCCTGACAAAGAGAAGGCGGCGCTACGTGGTTTTCTCGAGAAGCACCTTCAAGTTACTTTTAACGATACATCGTCATTCTTTGCAACTGCGAATGCCCCACAGTTCAAGAAGTTCATCGGCAAACTCGTGAAGAGAATTTCAGGTGAGCTTTATCAAGTAGTCGTAGAGAGCGCTTACTCTTTGAATCTCTACACTTACGAGCGGCGCGTTGACTCCAAAGCCGCGAAAATCTTTCTCAAGGGCGATTTCACGTTTGAGACAGAGGACGTACTCTGGAAGGAACTCTTAATCTTTTTTATGAATACCAGTGCACAATCCAACTTCTTAGACTACCTCCGTTCGATTAAGCCGCTCGAGTTTGATGAGGCTCTAGCCCAAGAGTACCTTCAGTGCCTTCAATCAGAGGAGGCCAAGCAGGCTGTGCTCGGTGAGCTGGAAGTGCTTTATGAAGAACTTGGTAGCCGTGGAGCACGGTTAGAAGCGCTGGAACCCCTCGGAGATACGAGGTTTATTTTCGACTTCGAATATGACGAAGTAGAGGATGAGGATTAGCGAAAATTCACGGTCTCTTAAAGATCTCATATAGTATTTTCCCCTGTAAAATATGGTGCCCCTAATGCTATGCAGACTCGTAACGTACCGTTTGACGTACGTACGCTATAGCGTACAATACTGCTAACAACCTAACGGAGGTGTCTCATAACTGCGATTTCAGCCAGCGAAGCCCGCGCAAACCTGTATCGTCTGATCGATGAGGCGGCATCCTCCCATCAGCCGTTGCTTATCTCGGGCAAGAGAAACAAGGCTGTATTGGTCTCCGAAGAGGATTGGACGGCCATCCAGGAGACCCTTTTCCTTCTGTCCGTGCCCGGCATGCGTGAATCCATCCGGGAAGGTATGGATACGCCTGTTGAGGAGTGCGGCGAGGAACTGGATTGGTGAGTTGGCGGCTTGTATATACAAAACAAGCGCAAAAAGACGCAAAGAAGCTGTCCTCAAGTGGACTGAAACCCAAAGCACAGGAACTATTGGCCATGCTCGCTGAAGATCCTTTCCAAAAGCCACCTCCTTTCGAGAAGCTTGTGGGCGATCTCTCGGGCACCTACTCGCGACGGATCAACATTCAACATCGGTTGGTGTATCAGGTGCTGGAGAAAGATCGGGTCGTCAAGGTTTTGCGGCTGTGGAGTCACTACGAATGATGCACAACGACAGCTTCAACTCGGCTGGACTCGTATTGAGGAGGTGGCAATCCATGAAAGCTAGCGACTTCGACCGCAAGTTCGACGAGGGCGAGGACGTCACCGCCGATCTCGACCTGTCGAAAGTCCGTAGGCCTGGGCAAGAACAGCGGCGCGTCAACGTCGACTTTCCTGCGTGGATGATCCAGTCGCTCGACCGCGAGGTCCGGCGTCTCGGGGTCACTCGTCAATCCGTTATCAAGGTCTGGATCGCCGAGAGGCTCGAACGGAAGGTCTCGTAGAGGATATGATGGCTATCGTCCTCGCGGTTATGAACACGGGATTCTGCGGCACCAGGATGATAGACATGCTCGTCGGAGACCCACTGCCGAGGATATGTTAGAGAGATTGGTGATTCGTGCTCGGGGCGCACTCAGCGATGGTGCGCGATCAGGACCGGCATAAACCGGCCGACTCCACCTCTGTTCACTGGCCTTACATCATCCCGGATAGATATCCAGAGGGCTCTTTACTTTCTTGCCGCCGCGGTTGAGCACGTGCGTGTAGATCATGGTTGTCTGCACGTCTTTGTGACCAAGCAACTCCTGTACGGTCCTGATGTCGTAGCCGCTTTCCAGTAAGTGCGTCGCGAAGCTGTGTCAGAAGGTGTGAGGGCTTACGCGTTTGTTGATCTTCGCCTTGCGTGTTGCTTCTGCAACGGCTTTTTGCAAAGTGCTCTCGCTCATGTGAAAACGGCGCAGCACCCCGCTTTCCCTGTCGGGGGAGAGACGGGTTGAGGGGAAAACGTACTGCCAGGCCCACTGCTTGTCCGCGTTAGGGTATTTCCTTGCGAGCGCGTAGGGCAGGTAGGTCGAACCGTATCCGGCGGCCATGTCCTGCTCATGCTGGAACTTCACTTGCTTGAGGTGGATTTGCAGAGGTTCGGCAAGCCTCTCCGGCAGCATCATTACCCGGTCTTGCATTCCCTTTGCCGTCCCTGACCAGGATCTGACGCTGAGCGAAATCCAGATCCTTCACCCGCAGCCGGACGCACTCCGCAAGTCTCAGACCGCTGCCGTAGAGTAGCTTCGCCATGAGCTGCGTTCTACCCTGCATGCAACCGATGATTTTGAACGCTTCGTCCTTGGTCAGCACGGTCGGCAACCGCTTCGGTCTCTGAGCTCGAACGGTCTTGCCGGAGAGCTGCAAGTTCTCGCCAAGCACGTCCCGATACAAGAATAGCAGCGCGCTAAAAGCCTGGTTCTGCGTTGAGGCAGCGACCTTTCCCTCGACCGCCAGGTGCGTCAGGAACGCTTCCACCTCTGGCTCGCCCATCGTGGCCGGATGGCGCTTGCCGTGAAAGTAGATGTAGCGCTTGATCCAGCTCACATAACTCTCCTCAGTGCGGCTGGACATGTGTCTGCGCCGAATCGCCTCACGCACGAGCGTCAGAAGCTTCTTGGGCCTGCCACCCTCCCTGAGAACTCTGGCATTTGCCGCAACCTCCTCCATCAGCTACACTACCGTACATGAACGCCCCGACACAGTTCCGCATAAGATGACGATATCAGAGATTATACGGAGCGTGTCCGTATAATAACAAGTTATGCCCCTTCGCAGGGAGTATCAATACATGAGCTTTAATCAGGCAAACTAATGCTAACGATCATTGTTATTCTAGTTGTATCTGGAGCCTTGCTTCTCGGTGCAGCGTGGGGCATCTACGGAAGCCTATCGAAAAACGTGGAGGGTTTCATCGTCGCCTTGGCGGGAGGCGCTCTTATCATTTCGGTCGTGCTGGAGCTGGTGAAGCCCGCCACGGAACAGACCTCTATCTGGGCGGCTTTCGCGTTCGTGCTGGTTGGAGCGGCTGTCTTTACGGCACTGGATTATCTTGTGAACAAGAAATGGGGATCCAGCAGCGGCGGTGGGCTTTTGGCCGCGATTACCCTTGACGGTATCCCGGAAAACCTGGCGCTAGGAGTAGCGCTGATAGGTGCAGGGCCGCTACAAGTTGCCGCCCTCTCCGGCTCCATCTTCTTGTCCAATTTGCCTGAGGCCGCCGGCGGCGCGAGAGAAATGTCGAAAACAGGGAACTCCAAAGGCAAGGTTTTTGCACTATGGGCTGCAACTGCTGTACTTTTATCGGTCGCGGCGCTCGTTGGAAATCTCCTCCTGCCTGGTGTACCGAAATACGTTTTGGCGTTCATCAAGTGTTTCGCGGGCGGCGCTGTCGTGGCCTCATTGGCAACCGAGGTCTTTCCTAAGGCGTTCAAAGAAGATGCGTACTGGGCCGGCATCGCTACTGCAATAGGGCTAGTCTTGGCGCTTTACTTGGATCAGCTCGGTTAGCTTTGTACCCACTTCTAGTTAACAAAAGGGGCATAACAAATCGTTGGAGAGGGACGTTTGCTGCGCACGCTGCGCGTGCTCCACAAACGCCCCTCAACTCAGGCGTTATGCTTCGAGCATGAAGACGGCGATTTCTATTCCTGACGAGCTTTTTGAGTCCCCCGAGCGGTTTGCCAGGCGGCAGGGCATGTCGCGCAGCGAGTTGTACGCGACGGCGCTCCGTCACTACTTGCGGGAGCACCGAAGCGAGGGTATTACCGAGCGGCTCGACGAGATCTATAGCACGGAGGCTGACGGCCTCGATACGGCTATTGCCTGCTTGCAGGCGCGGTCGCTGCCGAAAGATACCTGGTAGTGCGGCGCGGTGAGGTTTGCTGAACGGAACTGCCGGAGCCTGTCGCGTCGGAGTCGGACGACTTCAACCGCAGCCGTATCCACACCGTGATCGCGGCGGTGTTGACGGCGAACCCGCGGCTGGTGGAGGCTCCGGGTAATGTCCCGGTTACGAAGGAGGACACGGCGCTGCCCAGGGACTCGGTGGCAAACGTGTCGCAGATCATTACGCTCGACAAGACTTTCCTTACGGAGCGGGTGAGCCGGGTCAGCGACCGTATTATGATGTCGGTGGAGGATGGCATCCGGGCAGTACTTGCTCTGTAGAACATTGAGCGCGTCCCGGATGGGGAGTTATTCACCGGACGCCAGCTTGAAGGGCTGGAGGTGCAAGCGATGAGGCAGGTAGATACGGACACCCTCAGTATTCGGAGCCGCGAGGAGCTGTTGCGGCGCAACACGATCTTCGAGTCCTTCTTCGAGACCGAGGCCCCACGACTGGCCGAAGCCTGTCATGAGATGTCCCGGCGATTTCTGGCAGATGGTCGGCTGCTGGCGTTTGGGAACGGGTCGGCTGCTACGGATGCTGAGCATGTCTCGGTGGAGTTCGTGCATCCGGTGATCGTGGGCAAACGTGCGCTACCCGCGCTGGACCTGGGACCGGACTTCGAGAAGCGGCTGCCGGTAGTGCTGCGACCGGAGGATATGGTGATGGGATTCGCGTTCCCGGAGGCGGATGCCGCGGTCGAGCGGACGCTCCGGGCAGCGCGGGAGTGGGGGGCGATGACGTTCGGGCTGACGGGGGAGGCTGGGGAGTATTCGTTCGCGCCGCCGGACGGGGACCCGTTCGTGACGCAAGAGGTATTCGAGGTTCTCTATCATGTTCTCTGGGAGACGGTCCACGTGTTTTTCGAGCACCGGGAGCAGGGGCATGACGTCGGGGCGTCTTCGTTTCTGTATCCGATGCTCGGCAAGGGCGTGCAGTCTCTCGAAGAGGTTGTAAAAGACGTACAGGGATCTATGCTCCAGAAGATGCAGGAGACGAACCGGCTGCGAGCGGCGGCCGCGGCTTCAGAGTCGCAGGGGATCTCAGAGACGGCCGTCGCCGTGTCCGAGCGGTTGAGGCGCGGGGGCAAGGTTATCGCTTTTGGTAACGGTGGCTCTGCTACGGACGCGAACGACCTCGTCGCTGACTGCTTGGACCCTCCGGCCGGAATGACTCCGATCCCCGCCGTCTCCCTGTCGGCCGAGTCGGCCAACATCACGGCCATCGCGAACGACATCGGGACTGAGGCTATCTTTGCTCGCCAGCTTATCGCTCACGCCCGGCCGGAGGACGTGGCCGTGGGAATTTCGACTAGTGGAGGTTCGATGAACATCCTGGCGGCTTTGGCCGAAGCTAGAAAGCGGGGGCTTTTGACCGTTGGGATCCTGGGTTACGATGGCGGCAGGATCCTGAGTGAGAGGCTCGTGGATCACGCGTTGGTCGTCCGCTCAGACTACATCCCGCGTATCCAGGAGGTGCAGGCTTCGATGTATCACGTGCTGCTGAGGACTGTTGGGGAGCTACGCTAGATAAAGCAGCCCTGGCCCATCCAGCCTATTTGTACGGGTTTGCCTTCTTCGAAGATGACCGGGACCGTTCGGTTTCCGTCGGTTAGACGCAGCATTCTTTCGTAGGCTTCGCGGTCTTTCTCGACATCGTACTCGACGAAGTCGGCCCCGCGCCATTCGAGATCCTCGCGGGCGGCCTCGCTGTGGGGGCATCCGGCTGTGGTGTAAAGCTCTATCGACATGGGAGGATTCTAACCTAACCGGCTTAAACCCTTAAAAACCGCTCGACGGCGGCGGTCAACTCTTCTATCTTCTCGTCGGTTGTTTCGCGGTCACCGCTCTCGGCGGATTCGCGGATGCAGTGCTCGACGTGGTCTTTCAGCACTATAATGCCGGCTTTTTCGAGTGCGGAGACAACGCTCGCCACCTGGGTGAGCACGTCTATGCAATAGGCTTCTTCGTCGACCATCCGCTGCAATCCTCGGACCTGACCCTCGATGCGACGCAAGCGGTTTTGTAGTTTGGCTTTATCGTGGGCCTTTATGTAGCCGTGTGGGGAGTCGGTTGGAGATGTCGCCGTGTTGTCTTGTTCCATTAAGAGTCCTCCTGCTCTCTAATCCGTCTTGACGCGCTTTAGTCTGAGGGCGTTGGTGAGTACCGTAACAGACGACAGGGCCATTGCGGCGGCGGCGAGGACCGGGTTCAGGAAGCCGTATTCGCCAAGGAATGGGCGCAGAGCTTCCGGGACCGTGCCGCCAGCGAAGACGGGATAGAGCGCACCGGCTGCTATTGGTATAAGGGCGACATTGTAGGCGAAGGCCCAGAAGAGGTTTTGTTTTATATTTCTGACGGTGGCTTTGCTCAGTGTGATCGCCTTTGCCACACCGCGCACGTCCCCGCCGATGAGCGTGAGATCCGAAGCCTCCATCGCCACATCGGTCCCTGTCCCAATGGCTATTCCAACATCGGCCTGTGCGAGTGCGGGAGCGTCGTTTATCCCATCCCCGACCATGCCAACCCTCAACCCATCAGCCTGCAAACGCTTGACCTCCGCCGCCTTTTCCTCAGGTCGCACTTCAGCGAGCACCCGGTCTATGCCAAGCTCACGGGCGATGGCTTCGGCGGCCCGACGATTGTCGCCGGTCATCATCGCGACCTCCAACCCAAGCCTCTGCAATCTTTCTATCCCTTCGCGGGACTCCGCCCTAACGGTATCCGCGACTGCTACCACTCCAACCGGAGAACCATCGACCGCCACGAACATCGTAGTCTTGCCGCTCGCCGCCAACTCGTCGCCCGGACCTGCGAGGCCGTCCTCAGAGACACCGGATTCATCCAGGAAACGTCGCGTTCCAACGAGAATTTCGTGGTCCTCGACCCGCGCCCGTACTCCGCCACCCGTGACGGACTCGAAATCCTCGGCGGCGGCTAGAGCGATGTTTCGTTCCTTCGTGCCTCTTACGATAGCTTCGCCCAGCGGATGTTCGCTCGTGTTTTCCGCAGAGGCTACGAGGCGTAGCAGGTCTTCTTCCGAGAAGCCGTTTGTGGGGATTACGTCGGTCAGTACGGGTTCGCCGCTGGTGAGAGTTCCGGTTTTGTCCAGGATCACGGCGTCCAGCTTGCGGGCTCCTTCCAGAGCTTCGCCGCCTTTGACCAGGATCCCGGACTCGGCTCCCTTGCCGGTTCCGACCATGATGGATGTGGGTGTGGCGAGTCCCATCGCGCACGGACACGCGATAATAAGAACGGCGACCGTGTTCAAGAGCGCGAAGGTGAGCGTCGGCTCGGGGCCGAGGAAGAACCACACGACGAACGTTGCGGCAGCCAGTACCATCACGACCGGGACAAAGACACCGCTGATACGGTCGGCTAGGCGTTGGATCGGGGCTTTCGAGCCCTGAGCTTCTTCGACCAGGCGTGTGATCTGCCCGAGCGCCGTGTCCGCCCCGACTTTCGTAGCCTCGAAGCGAAAGGAGCCTGTAGTGTTGATGGTAGCCCCGATCACCTCATCCCCGACCTCCTTGACGACGGGTATGGACTCGCCCGTGATCATGGCTTCATCAACCGCCGAAGCACCGGAAACCACCCGTCCATCAACTGGCACCCGCTCCCCAGGACGCACGAGAATCTCATCTCCAACCACCACATCCTCGACAGGAACCTGAACCTCCTCGCCATCCCGCAGAACACTTGCGGTACTAGCCCGCAGTCCGGCGAGCTTCCGTATAGCGTCGCCAGCACGTCCTTTGGCCCGCATTTCAAGCAACCGACCGAGCAGTATCAGAGTGATAATTAGCGCGGCGGTGTCGAAGTACACGTCGTCCCGTCCAGCCAACAGGCCCGGCGCGACCGTAGCCACGAGACTGTAAAAGTAAGCGGCACTCGTACCCAAAACGACCAGCGTGTTCATGTTGGCCTGACCGTGCCGCAACGCTCCCCAGGCGCCCCTGTAGAAACGCCAACCCGCCCAGAACTGAACCGGCGTCGCCAGTATTAGCAGACCGAAGTTTAGCCACGTCATTGAAACTGGTGGCGTACGACCGAGCATCATCGGTAGGCTTCCCAATAGGATCAGGGCGGTCAGTATGGCGGAGAGTATGAGATCCCGCGTTAACTTTCCACGTTCGCGATCTTGCGCGCTACCAGTCTCTTCATCTGATTCACCGGAGTCGGTCACACCATATCCCGCGCTCTCGACGGCGCGATGGAGATCCCGCACCTCCGTCTCACCCACTAGATATCGAACACTCGCCTTCTCCGTAGCGAGGTTGACACTTGCATCCAACACGCCGGGCGTCTTCGCCAAAGCTTTCTCAACCCGTCCAACGCAACTCGCGCACGTCATGCCACTTACGTCGAAGCTCGTCTCGTGGGTATCCGCGCCGTATCCTGCTTCTTCGACCGTTGAGATCAGGTCCGAAGCGTCCAAAACCTCCGGGTCGTACTCCACATTCGCTTTCTCGGCGGCGAAGTTGACGCTCGCCTCTGAGACACCCTGCCTTTCCGAGAGAGCTTTCTCCACACGCCGCACACAAGACGCGCAACTCATGCCCGTTACCGGAATGTTCACCGAAGTACGCTGTTTCTGATCCACATCAAACCCTTCAGAAGGATATACTCATATGCCCCCCTACCCTATATCCAGAACGGTTCGTCGTCAAGGATTTCGAGCACGAGTGCGGCGTTTTTTGGTGATCTATATAATGGTTCTCGGCAGCTATATTTTGGTTTCATAGGGGAGGATGTGGCATGTTTATTGGGAGAGATAGTGTGTTGATGAGGGGGATGCGATGATCCCGCACGCCGACATCGTTGGTAGTTTGCTTCGGCCACCTGAATTGCTGGACGCGCAGAGGAGTTTCGCGGGTGGCGAGCTTTCGAACGCGGATTTCAAGCGGGTTGAGGATCGGGCGGTGGACTGGGCTATATCGCTGCAGGAGCGAGCGGAGATGCCGGTGGTCACGGATGGCGAGATGCGCCGGGAGTCCTTTCAGAGTCAGTTGATCGAGGCCGTGGAGGGCTTCGCGGGATATGGTATCGACGCCTGGCTCTGGGGCGACTGGCATGGCGATGATGCGGTGGGGGACAGCAAGATGGAGCGTCCAGCGGAGCTTGGGGTAGTTGGGAAGCTTAGGCGCAGGCGGCATCTCTGCGCCGAAGAGTTTGTTTACGCGCGAGGGCGCACGGATCGAATCATAAAAACAACGCTGCCAAGTCCGAGCATGTACGCGAACCTCTGGTCACCGGAGTTGTCACGGGAAGCGTATCCAACCCTCGACGATTTTCTGGAGGACGTGGCCGAGATATTAAGGGACGAAGTCGACGAGTTGGTGCGGCTTGGTGCCAAGTACATCCAGCTAGACGCGCCACATTATCCGTTGCTATTGGATGCGAATACTCGGGCTTTCTATGAGGAAAGAGGGTGGGATTTCGATAAGTGGATGACTAGAGGCGTGGAGTTGGACAACTATGTGATCGGGGCTCATCCCGGCGTGACGTTCGCATTCCATCTGTGCCGGGGAAATCAGGGGAGCCGTTGGCTGGTCTCGGGTTCCTACGAGCCGCTGGCGCAGCGCATCTTTAGGGGCGTTAACGCTCACAGGCTGATGTTGGAGTACGACGACGAGCGTAGCGGAGGATTCGAGCCTCTGGCTCACGTCCCGGAGGATAAAGTCGCCGTGCTGGGTCTCGTTACTACCAAGAGTGGCCGGCGGGAGACTGTGGAGGAGTTGGAGGCGCGAGTCCGGGAAGCGTCGCGGTACGTGGAACTGGATCGGCTGGCGCTGAGTCCGCAGTGCGGGTTCGCTACTTCAGTGGTTGGAAACGCCCTCTCGGTCGAGGATCAAGAACACAAGCTCCACACCATCGTGGAGACGGTAGAGAAGATTTGGGGCTAGAGCCGTAACTCAAGGCGGATTTCCGGTAAGGGTTTTCCTTAAGTCAGTCTCCGGCGGCTGAATTCAGGACTGAGCCTTCGAGTAGGTTAGTGCTGTGACGCAGTACGAGGGCTACGGCGCCGAGGACTTCGGCGCGTTCGCCAAGGGAGCTCTCCACAACTTCTACATCCTCCGATGCCGAGCGGATCGTGCTGAGTTTCAGGGATTCGCGTAGGGGATCTAATAGTAGTTCACCGGCGGACCCGAGATCTCCGCCGACTATGATGCGCCGGGGGTTGAAGAGGTTGCAGAGCGTGGCTACGGCGGTGCCGGTAATCCGCCCAGCGTCTGCAATGATTCGGCGGCATCCAACATCACCATTGTGGGCGCGGGTAACCACTTCAGCAAGTGTGAGATCATCTCCATAGGCATCGCGCAGCGCGGCCAGGATGGCTGGAGCCCCGGCTAGCGTCTCCAGGCATCCTCGGTTGCCGCAGCGGCAGATCGGACCTCCAGGGTCCACGACGGTGTGGCCGATCTCCCCGGCGGTGCCGCCCGCCCCAACGTATGGCCGACCACCGATGATAAACCCGGCCCCGACACCTGTCGCCAACTTCAGGTAGACCAGGGGATCCAAACCCTTTCCCGCACCCCACATCCACTCGCCTAACGCCCCGAGGTTGGTGTCGTTCTCGACCTCGACCCTCATCCCCAGTGCCTCGCTCATCGCCCTAGACGCCCGCACTCCGACCCACCCCGGCAGAATGGTTGAGTCTCCAAGCTCGCCCGTCGGTCGGTGCACGGGACCCGGCAAGCCCATGCCAACTCCGACTATCTCCCTGCGATCAACCCCAGCCTCCAACAGCACCTCGTCCACCAGAAGAACGGCAAGCTCGATGGCCTCGGTTGCGGGGAGATCCGCTTCGACCACCCGATGCCGCTCGGCGAGCAGCGTGTGTGACAAATCCGAGAGTGCCACCCGCAAGTGTCGTTTGCCGAAGTCGATCCCAAGCGCCACCCCGGCTCGACGGTGCAGCGTCACGAGCACCGGCGGTCGACCGAGAGCCGCCTTCATGCATGACCGGATAGGCATGGAGGTTTCGATCACAAGCCCCTCGACCTGCAACTCGCCGATGATCGCGGACACGGTTGAAGGCGCGAGGGCCGTGCGACGAGCCAATTCCGCTCGTGACACCGCACCGACCTCAGCTAGAATACCGATCAACTGACCACGAGCATCCAGCCGCACTTGACCCCGCATCCTCCGCCTTCTCTCCTAGAACTGTTCTACCGGAGACTTATATACCATCTCCAAGGAATTTTCTTACCAGACTTATTGCCAAACTAATGTTAATGCTGGACAAAACAAGGCTTGACAAGTCGAAATGAATGTAGATATACTGCGAAATCGAACAAAAGAAATAAGAGGGAACAGGATCGCGAGGCGTAGGGAAAGCGCCGGATGAGACGTATAGGAGGAGCAGCGGAGTGGTGAGATGAGCTACGGATCTCGTGCAATATTGTTCGTGCGCTTGAGGATGGGGGATCTTCACGGCGACTACGTCATGCATAGAGGGTGGAGATTTTTGAAGGAAAACTCTTGAGCGCGTGGTGGTTTTCGACGGCGAGATCTCCGTAGCGCATCCAGCGTGGAGATCTTCGTGAGCTGTACGGTGGGGCTACTGGACAAAGCAACTCGGTAGAAAAGGGGAAAGAGAATGAGAAAGACAAAATCACTCGTGTTGGCGGTGTCGCTAGCGGGGATAGTGGTGCTGGCGTCCGCTTGTGGCGGAGGTAGCGGTAGTCAAGGAAGCGGAGACGGCAAGAAGAGCGGCAGTGGCGGCGGCGGCGGTGGCAAGATCGCACTGCTGCTACCCGAATCCAAGACCACGCGCTACGAGCGGCATGACCGACCGATCTTCGAGGAGGCCGTCAAGAAGGAGTGTTCGGATTGCCAGATCCTGTACTCCAACGCGGATCAGGACGCTTCGAAGCAGCAACAGCAGGCCGAAGCCGCCATTACAAACGGCGCCGAAGTCATGGTGCTCGACCCGGTCGACGCCGAATCCGCTTCCGTTATCGTGGAGCGGGCGAAGCAGTCAGACATACCGGTCCTGAGTTATGATCGGCTCGTCCAGAACGCCGACCTCGACGGGTACATCTCATTCGACAATGAGCGTGTCGGCAAGCTGCAGGGCAAGTGGCTCACAGAGAACGTTGACAAAGGTGGCAACATCGTCATGATAAACGGCGCGCCAACTGACCCAAACGCCACGTTGTTCAAGAAGGGCGCCCACAGCGTCATCGATGGTACGCTCGAAGTCGGGGTCGAGTATGATACGCCCGATTGGAGTCCAGACGAGGCGCAGCGGGAGATGGATCAGGGGATAACCCGCCTTGGCAAGGAGGAGATAGACGGTGTCTACGCGGCCAACGACGGTACCGCTGGCGGAGCCATCGCTGCGATGAAGGCCGCAGGTTTCGACAAAATACCGCCGCTCACCGGCCAGGACGCGGAGCTAGCCGCGATGCAGAGCCTCGTCGCCGGAGACCAGGGCATGACCATCTACAAGGCTATCCGCGACGAAGCCACAACAGCCGCCAAGATGGCTGTCGGCCTACTCCAAGACGGCGAAATTCCCGGAGACCTCAAAACCGTAGGATCGGACAACGGTGAGGAAGACGTCCCCTCGGTACTTCTGGACCCGGTTGTGGTAACTAAGGACAACATCAAAGACACCATCATCGCGGACGAATTCTGGAAGGTCGATGAGATCTGCACCTCCGAGTTCGAGGATGCGTGTTCCGAAGCCGGGATCATGGAGTAACGTATGACCGCAAGCACGAATACCGCCGAAACTCCGCTGCTTGCCCTCCGGGGTATCAACAAGAGCTTCGGCCCCGTCGAGGCGCTCACCGACGTGGATTTCGAGGTCTACGCCGGTGAGGTGGTGGGGCTCGTCGGCGACAATGGAGCCGGCAAGTCCACTTTGGTCAAGACAATGGCCGGTAGTCACCAGGCGGATGAAGGTGAGATCCTCTTCGAGGGGAATCGGGTCGAGATCAACGGCCCGCAGGATTCGAGCGCGCTCGGCATCGCCACTGTCTATCAGGACTTGGCCCTCTGCGACAACCTGGACGTGGTGAGCAATCTCTTTCTCGGACAGGAGAGGCTGTCCGGTGGCGTTGGCAAGGCTGTGCGTTGGATCCAGGAGCCTCCAATGGAGCAGCGGTCCCTGGAGCTTCTCGATTCGCTTTCGGTTACGACTATCCGCAGCGTCCGAACCCCGGTCGCCTCGCTCTCCGGCGGACAGCGTCAGTCCGTCGCCATAGCCCGTTCGCTCCTCGGAAATCCCAAAGTAGTCTTGCTGGACGAGCCAACAGCGGCGCTCGGCGTCGCCCAGACGCGACAAGTGCTGGATCTAATACTGCGACTCAAGGATCGGGGGTTGGGAGTAGTGGTCATCAGCCACAACCTTGCGGATGTCTTCGAGGTCACGGATCGGGTAATAGTGCTGCGTCTCGGACGGCGCGTCAAGGACTTCGATACAAGGACCGCCAACCAGGAAGAGGTGGTCGGCTCTATCACCGGCGTGGAGTTCGGGGAAGCCGCAAACGACGCGCCGGACAAACAAGAGGAGGCTAGATGAGCGCGACGGGCCAAGAATCCGCTGAGGGCGCGAAGGGCGGCTTTCTCGCCAGGACTTTTGGGCGTCTGAGACCAGCCGGGCTCGGGCCGTTGCCGGTTCTGCTCGGGCTGGCGGCGATATGGGCGGTCTTCACCTTCGCCAATCCTCGGTTTCTTTCGGCGGTCAACCTTACGAACATGATGCTCCAGATCGCCGCGGTCGGTACGATCTCCGTGGGCATCGTTCTGGTTCTGCTGCTCGGCGAGATAGATCTCTCCGTGGGCTCCGTCAGCGGCCTTGCCGCAGGCGTTATGGCCGTCCTGAGCGTGAAAAACGAGTTGCCCGCAGTCGCCGCGCTCGGAGTTGGGCTTCTGGCGGGAGCCGCTATCGGGGCGTTCAACGGCTTTATCGTGACGCGGTTCCGGGTCCACTCGCTCGTCGTTACGCTGGCGGGTCTTCTGGGATTCCAGGGGGCTTTACTTTATGTTCTGGGCGATACGGGGACCGTCAACTTACGGGATCCACTTATAACGGGACTGGCCGGTACTTTCTTTGCGCCGATAGTGGGATGGATCGTGGCGGTGGTTGTGATCTCGTCGTATGCCGCCGCCAGTCTGCTTGGCAGGCGTGCGGAGTTGGCCGCCGGTATCGAGCGTCCCACGGCTCCTGTGGTCGCTAGGATTGTCGCTGTCGGAGTGGCTATCGTCGTTGTTGTGGCGGTTTTGAACGCGGATCGCGGGATGCCGCTGGCCGTGGTGATCTTCCTGGGCTTCGTCGTAGTGTTTCATCTGCTGACGAGGAAGACCCAATTCGGACGCTATCTGTACGCCATCGGTGGGAACGAAGAAGCCGCCCGTCGCGCTGGTATAAAGGTGGAGCGCGTGAAGATAGCGGCGTTCACGCTCTGCTCGACACTCGCGGCGGCGGGTGGCATTCTCGCGGCCTCGCGCCTGCTGGCGGTCAATCAGGCATCCGGGAGTGGGGACATCCTGCTCAATGCCATCGCCGGCCCTGTCATAGCCGGAACCAGTCTAATGGGTGGGCGCGGTTCGATCTGGTCCGCGCTCCTCGGGGCTCTGGTGATCGGGTCGATCTCCAACGGCATGGACCTCCTGGCGTTTGACTCCTCGATCAAGTTCATGGTCACCGGCTCCGTGCTTCTGATAGCCGCCACCCTCGACGCCGTCTCCAGCCGCCGACGCCGCTCGACTTGAGCGATTGATCCACGAGCCGATCATCGTCGACCGCCGCAACTCCGTGGCGGTCTGACCTAGCGGCGGTCCAACGGGTGCTGTGATACTCTTTTCTGCCGTGGAAGCGGCTTATGAAGAGAAGATTTCAACCCGGAGAAAGCGGATTGCGGCGTTCGTCGGGCTTGTGACTGCGGTCTTTGTCTTTGTGCTGTACGTCTTGACGCTCGCGCCGACCGTCCTCTACTACGACCGGCCCATACTGCTCGATTCAACGATGCTGCAGACGCAAGCTGCGGTTCTCGGCATGACAGGGCCAACGGGCGAACCCTCGTGGGTGATGTTGACGCATCTGTTTACGTATCTTCCTTTTGGCGACGTGGCGTACCGGGTGAATCTTGCTTCGGCGGTCTATGCGGCGGTGGCGGTTGGGTTAGTGTTCTGGGCGGGATGGTTGTTGAGTCGGAGGGTGGTCGCTGCTGCTACGGGAGCTCTGGCTTTTGGGCTTGGGGCAACGTTCTGGAGCCAGGCGGTTATCGCGGAGATATACACGCTTAATATCGTCATGATCATGCTCCCGATCATCGCCCTGTTGTTCTGGCGGGAGCGTCGCCAGGATCGCTACCTCTTGCTGGCTTCGTTTTTGATGGGGTTCGCGCTCACGAATCACCTCACGAGCGGATTGGTTCTGCCAACAGCGTTTCTGTTCGTGGCTGCGGTGGATTGGCGCAAGCTATTGGATTGGCGATTGGTTCTGAAGGGAGTGGGACTCTTTCTTCTGGGGCTCACGCCGTATCTGTATCTGCCTATAAGAGGGGCGATGGATCCCCCGATGAACGAAGCCAACCCAACTACACCAGGGAGATTCCTGGAGTTTGTGAGTGGCAGTGATCTCCACGGGGTCTTCGGGCAGTATGGTCCGGCGGAGCTTTTGGGAAGACTGGCGTTCTACTGGGATTTTCTGCTAACTAACTTCCACTGGGGACTCCTGATGATCGCCGTAGTCGGCTTAATTGCGATGGCTGTGCGGGATCGAGCGGCAGCGGTACTCATAGGAGTGCCGTATCTTGGGTGGCTTTTTCATGCCCTGGAGTTCGGGATCTTCGACACCGAGATCTATTTTATTACCACGTACATGATGCTTGCCCTGGCTCTAGCCGTCGGAATGGGATTCCTGCTGCGGTCTATTGAAAGCTTGGTCGCCGACCTCGACGCGGTGCCGAAGATCGTTGGCATAGCCCTGATCTCGCTGGCCTTGCTCTCACTCCCACTGCTCGCAATACCCCAAACTTTCGCCGACAACGATATGAGCGAGGACTACACGGGACGAGATATCCTCAATGCGGTAAAAGAGAAAACCGAGCCCAACTCGACTGTCCTGCATCACCGGAGCAACCTCTGGTACATGGTGCTCGTGGAGAAAGAGCGCCGCGACTTGACCATCATCGACCCGTGGTTTCCTTCGTGGAAGCGTGACACGGACATTGTCTGGCCCGACGATATAGACGCCGTCACCACAGACTTGCGCTATGGCACGCACGATTACACTGGCGTTTCTACGGCCCGCGAAGCCGCCAAGAACGGCCCCGTGTACATCCTGGATCAGGAGAGCGCCGGACCCGGCTACTTCCGCGAGGCGGGGTTCAAGATCGTGCGCGTCGAGGAGGACGTACTCTACGAGTTGGTCCCGCCCGGCAAAGAGCCGTACACCAAGAGAGGCAAGGTTGTCTCCGTTAAAACCGGGGGTTAACCAGCCGGACGGGTGATGAGCTTGCCGTGCGTACCGCGACTCGCCAACTTCCCGAGCGCGCTCGGTAGCTCCTCGAACGGGATCGGGTCTTGGACGAGCGGGGCGATCTCTCCGGCTTCGTGGAGATGGATCAGGGCTTCATGCGTCTCTCGCACAACCTCTGGCATGACCCGCGTATACAATCCCCAATGAACTCCCACCACAGAGTAATTCTTTACGAGCGCGTGAGCGGTGGGAGCTTCGGCGATGCGGCCACCAGCGAAACCGATAACGAGGATACGACCCTCGAAAGCCACACATCGTCGCGAACCATCAAACACATCGCCACCGACAGGATCGAAGACAACGTCCGCTCCCCGGCCTTCCGTCGCCTCTTTGACGACATCTATAAAGTTCTCTTCCCGGTAGTCAATAGCGACTTCCGCACCGAGTTTCCGGCACACCTCTACTTTCTCTGCGCCGCCAGCCGTCGCGAAGACCCTGGCTCCCGCAGCCCGCGCGAGCTGAATTGCCGCCGAGCCGACACCTCCAGCCCCAGCGTGTACTAGAATGGTCTCGCCTTCTTGGAGGTTCGCCCGCCGGTGTAGGGCTACGTGCGAAGTCTGGTAGGTGATCGGCAACGTTGCCGCGTCATCGAAGGGGATTGAACCCGGTACCGCGAAGACGCTCCCCACCGAGACTGCGACCTTCTCTGCATAGCCGCCATTTGGCATGGGTGGGGTCGCTATCACGCGCTGTCCGGGGAACAGGTCCACATCCTCGCCGACGGACTCCACGGTGCCGGAGATCTCGCCACCGGGCGTGAACGGTAGGGGTGGGCGTTCCTGATATTCACCCTTGCAGATCAGGATATCGAAGAAGTTGAGGGCCGCAGCCTCCACCCGGATCAGAACTTCACCCGGCCCCGCCGTCAGTTCATCCACCTCTCCGAGCTTCAAGACGCTCTCGGGTTCTCCAAGCTCATGTACCTGCCATGCGCGCATCGCCACACTCCCTCCAATCGCCTAAACCGCAGCTTAACATCTCCGGCTAGAATGGTGCCTGTGATACACAAGCTCGATATACACAAAGAGACTGCGGCCCGACGAGTTCTAGATATGCAACTTCGCTCCTACGCCGTCGAAGCGGAGATCATCGGCTCCAACGAAATTCCACCCCTTCACGACACTAGCCACTCCTTGATCAACTCAGGCGAGACGTTTCTCGGATGCTTCGAGAGCGAAAGCCTTGTGGCCGTTATCTCGTATAAATTCCAAGATTCGATTCTGGACATTCATCGTTTGTTCGTCGACCCGGAATACTTTCGACAGGGATACGCCGGTAGGATGTTGCAGGCAGTCGAGAGTGCGGAGGTCGGTATAGGGAAAATCCTCGTCTCTACTGGCTCGAAGAATTTTCCAGCCGTCGAATTCTACGTCTCGCGAGGATTTGCGCGTGTGGGGGAAATCGAGGTTGCGCCGGGGCTCTTGGTGACGCGATTCGAGAAGGTGGGGTCGCTGGCGGCGTCTTCGGGGGACTGTTAAGCTCCGGTTGGAGCGGGTGACGACGAGACAGGAGGTAGCGGATGCTGCGGGTACGGGATTTTATGACGCGGGATGTGGTGACGCTTGGGCCGGAAGCTAGCGCGAAAGAGGCGTGGGCGTTGTGCCGGGAGCATAGTATTAGGCACATTCCGGTGGTGGAGGACGGGCGGTTGGTTGGTCTCGTCTCGGATCGGGACTTGCGCGATGTCAGTCCTGGACGGGGGGATCGCGAGGCCGCTACGCTTCAGTGGGTGGGTGTTGGGGACATGATGGTTCGCGACTTATCGACCATTGGACCTCTCGACACTCTTGAGAACGCGGCACGTGAGATCCACGACCGCAAGATCGGCTGTCTGCCGGTCGTGGACGACGATGGACTGGCGGGCATAATCACGTCGTCGGACATGCTGCGGACCCTTATACAACTCGTCGGAGGCGATGGACCGGGAACGTGGCTTGAGGTCGAAGTCCCGAACGAACCCGGCCAACTCGCGGGCCTGACCGACGCAATCCGAGACCTGAAAGTGAACGTGGGCGGTATCTACCTCGGTCCCGCGAGCCGCGAGACTTACCGCACCATCGTCGTGCGCCTCGAAACCACCAACCCTTCGGCTATCATAAAGAACCTCGAAAGCGCGGGGTATAAGATCACCACGATCGAATCCTCGAAACCATCCGGCGGCCCCTACGAAGAGTAACCTTAACCAGCGAACAACCCACTAACGCCTGGCTTGAGCTTGCCGTTCTCGTCCAGATAGTCGTTCCAGGAACGCTTGGGCGCGTAGCCGAGCATCTTCATGGCTTTGGCGCATGAGATCCCGGATGCGTCCTCGCGATCGAGCGGCTTTATCTCGATATCATCGCCGTAGTACTCGCGGACGATCTCCTCGAACGGTCGACTCCCGACGTTGTCTGGCGAGGCTATGTAGAAGACCTCGTGGCCCGGCAAGTCCGACTCGGCGGCGAGCACGATGGCATCTGCGAGGTCATAAGCGTCTATGTAGCTCCAGAAGTTAGGGGATAGCACGGAAGCGTCGCGCACCTGCGGCCCGAGGTTGTTCTCGTAGTTCCCTTCGTGCTGCACCCAACATGGCCTGATGGAGATGCACCGAATATCCGAGCGACGGATCGCCGCGTCCATCAACTGCTCCCCGAAATGCTTGGCCGTCGCATACGGGTCTTGCGGCTTGATGGGATGCTCCTCGTCCACCGGGACATAGTCCGGCAGAAACTCCCTCTCAGGGAAGAAGAAACCCGGCACCGTTTCGCTTGAGACGTTCACGAACCGAGGCACGTCGAACCGGATCGCCGCTTCCAGCGTGTTGAACGTCGCCATCAAATTATTGTGAAACACAACGTGCGGCGGATTGCGCGTCGGCTCCGGTATTGCCGCCGCGTGGACCACGGCCTCAGCCCCGCGCACGACCGCGAAAGCGTCGCCCGCGTCCGTAAGGTCCGCCTGAAAGTAGTCGGCTTCGTTCTCGTCGGGGCGCTCGAAGACCGGCGGTGTGATGTCCGTCGCTCGCACGTCGTGGCCC